>ERZ1026892.597-NODE-597-length-16633-cov-5.525214_pt1 | contig 16633 bp, 10 predicted proteins | sample MGYA00380176_ERZ1026892 | MGnify/ENA primary metagenome ERZ1026892 (study PRJEB33269, sample SAMEA4719812) | human gut metagenome | biome: human-associated habitat; feature: organic feature; material: feces | place: Cameroon | collected 2013-10 ... | reverse complement strand
TTGGAATCAGTTGCTTGCAATGATGTTTGGTCAACTGAGTAATCGAGAGAGTTTACGAAATCTGATTGTTGCTTTTGAAGCACATTAATGACTCTAACAATATTTGCATTTCTAACGCTCAATACTACCCGTTCAGCGCACTAAGAAATTCTTAGTGCGAAATTTTCGAGTTTTGAGAGTGCAGCAATAACATACTGATATACAGAAAATTATGCGATAAAGAAAAGAAATGTGCAATGAATAACGGAGCCAAACAAGCATCATTGGGTTGCAATAGAGCCTCTTTGCCACCCCAACACAGCCTCTTTTGCCATACAACACAGCCTCTTTTACCATACAACAGTGGCTGTATTGGAAGGCAAAAGAGACTTTTCTTATATATTATGCGATCAACATCGAAGCAAAATCCCACAAAAACAGCAAAACAAATCTCTAAAACCGATTTTTATTTTGTAACATGTTTTTACTCTTTAGACAATATTTGCATAATGAACAGGAAGACATATTTTTTGACAAGAATTGTCGAGATGATAAAATTAAACGCTTCTTTTTTGGGTCTCTATGAATTATATAGGCAAGAAAGCAAGAATATACAGCTTTACGACCCTTTTTTAACAATTAAATCGTAACTTTGCAATTGAATTTACAAACAGCCCCGCTTACCCTACTCCACCCCAACGATCAGCAGGATAATAATAACTAAAAGAAAACACATATTATTTTTAATACAACAATGACAGACATCGAAATAGCACGCAGCACTAAGCTTGAGCGCATAGAGACAGTGGCAGCCAAGTATGGCATTCCGACAGAACACCTCGAACACTACGGACACTACATGGCTAAAGTGCCCACACACCTCATTGATGAGGAACGCGTAAAGAAGAACAACCTCATCCTTGTGACTGCCATAACGCCGACAAAGGCGGGAATCGGCAAGACCACCGTGACCATCGGACTGGCACTCGGACTGCACCATATCGGAAAGAATGCCATCTGCGCTCTCAGAGAACCTTCTCTCGGACCGGTATTCGGACTAAAGGGCGGTGCATGCGGAGGAGGCAGAACTCAGGTACTGCCGATGGACAAGATAAACCTACACTTCACGGGCGACTTCCATGCCATCACTTCCGCACACAACACCATCACGGCGCTGCTCGACAACTATATGTATCAGAACCGTGACAACGGATTCGCGCTGCGTGAGGTGCTCTGGAACCGCGTGCTCGACGTCAACGACCGCGGACTGCGCGACATCGTGACGGGTATGGGCGGCAAGCAGAACGGCATCGTAAGGGAGTCTGGTTTTGATATCACTCCGGCTTCTGAGATTATGGCCATCCTGTGTCTTGCCAAAGACGAGGACGACCTCAGACGACGCATCGAGAACATTCTGCTCGGATATACCGTGGAAGGAAAGCCGTTCACCGTTAAGGACCTCGGCGTGGCTGGTGCCATCACCGTGCTCCTGCAGGACGCTTTCGCACCGAACCTCGTGCAGACCACTGAGAACACGGCTGCCTTCGTTCATGGCGGACCGTTCGCCAACATCGCACACGGATGTAACTCTATCATCGCCACAAAGACAGCCCTGACGTTCGGCGAATATGTCATTACGGAGGCAGGATTCGGCGCCGACCTCGGAGCTGAGAAATTCTTCGACATCAAGTGCCGCAAGAGCGGACTGCAGCCAAAGCTGACCATAGTTGTGGCTACGGCGCAGGGACAGAAGCCTAACAGCGAGGGACTGATGAAGGGACTTGCCAACCTGGACAAGCACATCCAGAACATGCAGTCGTTCGGACAGACCGTCATCGTGGCTTTCAACCGCTATGCGGGTGACGTGCCCGAGGAAATAGAGATGGTGAAGAACCACTGTGAGCAGCTGGGCGTGGGCTTTGCAGAGAACGACGCATACGCTGCGGGTGGCGAGGGAGCTGCAGACCTGGCTCGTCTCGTGGTGGACACAATAGACAAGAATCCGTCGAAGCCGTTGCAGTTCGCCTACGACGACGAGGACACGACAGAGGAGAAGATAGAAAAGGTGGCGAAGAACATCTACGGAGCTGCTTCAGTGTCGTTCGGAGCGGCGGCAAAGAAGAAGCTGCAGATGATAAAGGAACTGGGCTTTGAGCGCTTCCCCGTCTGCATCGCCAAGACACAGTTCTCATTCTCCACAGACCCGAAGCTATACTGCGTGGCTAAGGGATTCGACTTTAACGTCCGCGACATTGTCATCAACGCCGGTGCGGAGATGATCGTGGCTATTGCGGGCAATATCATGCGCATGCCGGGACTGCCTAAGGTGCCGGCGGCTATGCATATCGACATAGTTAACGGACAGATAGAAGGACTATCATAATATATAATGTTTGGATACAGAATAAAGAAACAATATCGCACAAAGGTGAGGCTGTCCTGCATGGGCTGCCTCACCTTCGTCGTTGTCGTCATAACCAGCATCTGCCGATGCGCCTGCTCGTCGTGCTCAAGCGAAAGCAAGCACGTGAAGGACTCGTTGGCAGAAATATCACATCGCGTGCATCTCAACGACACGCTTACCAATGCCATGAGCGAGCAGCCCGAACTGCAGCCCATGGACTCCATCATGCGCCGCTATCTGAAGCGCTGGGAGATAAACGGAGCACAGCTTGCCATCATGCGCCACGACTCGCTCATCTATGCCCGCGGCTTCGGTTTCGTCGACAAGGACAAGGGCGTGCCGATGGAGCCATCGCACATCCTGCGTATGGCGTCATGCTCGAAGCTCGTCACAGCCGTGGGGATCATGAAGCTGAGAGACATGGGCAAGATAAAGCTGTCGGACAAGGTGTTCGGACCGCAAGGCATACTCACGGACACGTTCTACGTCAACTCCATCAAGGACAAGCGATACTATGACATCACCGTGGAGCAGCTGCTAAGACATAAGGCAGGATTCACCAATTATGCCGGCGACGCCATATTCTCCACACGCTACATCATGCAGCAGAACCGCCTCACCACTCCACCCGACCACCGAACGCTGCTGCGCATCGTACTGCGCCGACATCTCGGCTACACACCAGGTTCGGCACAGCGCTACTGCAACATCGGCTACACGCTGCTCTCGCTCATCATCCAGAAACGATCTGGCATGTCGTACGAGAAGTTTATGCAGAAATACGTTCTTGAGCCTGCGGGATGCTATGACTTCCACATTGCCGGCAACTATCTGAAGGACCGTCGTCAGAACGAATCGGTATACTACATGCACTCAAGTTCGGAGCCAGCTCCGGAGTTCAACAACTCGGGACGCATGGTCATTCGCTGCTACGGCGAGAACGACATCACCACTTCATTGGGAGCCGGAGCATGGGTGGCATCGGCTGCTGAGGTGTGCCGACTGGTGGCAGCCATAGACGGCGACCCCACCTTGCCTGACGTCCTTTCGCCCGGCGCCGTGAAGCTGATGACAACGGAAATGCCCGACCATCAGTTCTCCTTGGGATGGAACTTCACGCCCAACCGCGGACCATGGATACGCACCGGTTCGCTCGTAGGCACATCAGCCATCATACTCCGCTATGCCGACGGCGAATGCTGGGTGTTTATCACCAACACCAGCACATGGAAGGGACACGAATTCTCAAAGGACACGATGGCGCTCTTCGCCAAGCTAAGACAGAAATACGGCAGCAAAATGCCGAAACGAAATATGTTCGTAAAATAAAAGAACAAAGACCTAACAATAGATAGTTTATAAACCTAATAACAAGAGCCTATGATGAGAAAACATCAACAGCATAAGTATGGTCTTGCAGCGACGGCAATGTCGCTGCTTGCCACTGTGCCTGTCTCGGCACAAGTGCAGGAACTGAACGTGCAGCGCGACACCATACCCACTTATCTGAAAATACAGAACAAGGGTATAGTGAACAACGCACTGGACGTACTTAACGGCAACGCTGCCGGCGTGAACGTAACGTCAAACGGCATGGACCGCATGGCGCAGCTGTCGTCAGTACGTGTGCGTGGCACAACGTCAATCATCGGCGGCAACGACCCGCTCGTCATCATCGACGGCGTGACGAGCGACATTGCCACGCTGTCAACCATCTATCCTGCCGACATCGAGAGCTTCTCCGTACTGAAGAATGCTGCCGAGACAGCACTCTACGGTTCGCGCGGTGCGTCGGGCGTCATCGAAGTGAAGACGAAGAAAGGCACGGGCAAGGGATTTCAGATTTCGTATGAGACCAATATCGGTATGGAGCGGATGTCGAAGAAACTCGACATGCTGTCAGCCGGCGAATATCTTGCCACCGCAAAGAAGCTCGGCGTGTATGCCAACAACGGGGGACATGACAACAACTTCTATGATGTCATCACCCGAACCGGATTTGTTCAGAACCATTACCTGGCTTTCAGCGGAGGTTCAGAACAGTCAAACTATCGTGCGTCGTTCGGATATATCGACCACAATACCATCATCAAGACCAAGGACTACAACAATTTTGTAGCCAAAATAGATGTCACACAGCATGCCTTCGACAATCGTCTGAAAGGCGACTTCGGCGTGTTCGGTTCCACATTCAGGAACAATGACATCTTCGATTCGCAAATGCTCTTTTATTCAGCTGCATGCCAGAACCCTACATATCCTGCCGGACGCGACGCAAACGGCAACTGGACAAAGAACGGTTCTGCCTATCGCATCAACCCTCCTTCTGCCGTGCTCGCAGAGAGAAGCGACCAGAAGGAGATGTACTTCAACACGCACATGCGGCTGGTGTATGACATTGCTCCTTCGCTGAAGCTGTCAGCGTTCGGCAGCTATTCGTATACATCTAACGAAAACTCTGAATTCTGCCCCACATGGGTTTGGGCGCAGGGCAACGTTTATCGTGGCGAATTCAAGAATCAGGAATATCTCGGCAACGTATCGCTCGACTATGCGCATACATGGAACGCCCACACATTGTCTACCGGAATATCCACAGAATATCATTATCAGGAACATACGGCTTTCTGGACACACGCCAAAGGCATAACCACCAACGATTTCGGCTACGACAACATCGGAGCTACGTCGTCACGTCCTTACGGAGGAACGGGCAGCACTTACGACGACATGTCGCTGGCGTCGGTTATGGCTAACGCTTCGTATACATTATATAATAAGTACAAGCTGACGCTGACTATGCGCGGTGACGGTTCGTCAATGGTGGGCGACGATCACACATGGGGATTCTTCCCGTCCGTATCGGCTGAATGGGACGTCAAGAAAGAGAAGTTTCTGCGCTCGTTTGACGGCATCAGCACCTTGAAGCTACGCACGGGCTACGGTCGTTCGGGCAATCTGGGCGGCATAACAGCCTACACCACAATGGAGAATGTGCAGCAGACGGGCATCGTGCCGGTGAACAACACTCCGACGGTGACGCTCGGCACTATACGAAACAACAATCCTGACCTGAAATGGGAAACGAAGTCGACATTCAATATCGGTGGAGAAATAGGACTGTGGCACAACCGACTGATGCTTACAGCCGAATACTATTACTCGAAGACCTCAGACATGCTCTATTCCTACGACGTGCCCGTGCCGCCGTTCGCCTACGACAAGCTGCTGGCTAACATCGGATCAATGTCGAACCAAGGTCTTGAGATTGGTTTCTCCATCGCACCCGTGCAGACAAAGGACATCGACCTGAACGTGAGCATGAACCTTTCGTTCCAGAAGAACAAGCTGTTGTCGCTGTCTGGCAACTACAACGGCATGAATATGTCGGCGCCAAACATCACTGCCATCGGATCCATAGACGGTGCCGGACAGAACGGAGGCGACAACAATCACGTGCTTTATCAGATAGTGGGTCAGCCGTTAGGCGTGTTCTATCTGCCACATTGCACGGGACTGTATAAGGACGAGCAAGGGACAATGAAATACAAGATAGAAGACCTTGACCGCAATGGCACCATCGACTTCGGAGACGGCGGCGACAGACGCATATGCGGACAAGCCACACCTAAAGCCACACTCGGTTCGAACATATCGCTACGTTACAAGGACTTCTATATGTCGCTGCAGATGAACGGTGCTTTCGGACACAAGATATTCAACGGCACGGCTTTGGCATACTACAATATGTCATCATTCCCGACATATAACGTGCTGAAGGGTGCACCCGAAAAGAACATTGTGGACCAGAACGTGTCTGACTACTGGCTGGAAAACGGCGACTATCTGAACTTTGAGTATCTCACCATCGGATATAACATCCCGGTGAAGAGCAGGATTGTGCGCTCGCTGCGCGTATCGTGCAGCGTTAACAACCTCGCCACTATCACTTCATATAGCGGACTGACGCCGATGATCAACTCGTACGTGGTGAATTCCTCAATGGGCATTGACGACAAGAGATGCTATCCGACGTACAGAACTTACTCGGTGGGAGTGAGCGTGCAATTCTAAGAACTAACGAATTATCCTAAACGTATAATGACAGAAGACTATGAAACATAGATTTTTCGCTTTATCGGTTCTCGCCTTGTCACTCTCTCTGACGAGTTGCCTGGACGAGACACCAAAGGACCAGATACCGGAAACAGAGATTTACGACTCTGCCAACAGCCTTTACGTCAATGCTGTAGCTTCGCTATACAACTATATAGGAGCTCACGAAGAGGGCGAAGGACTGCAAGGCACATGCCGCGGCATCTATGACTATAACACGCTGACCACCGACGAGGCTATCATCCCCATACGTGGAGGCAACTGGTATGACGGCGGTCTGTGGGAAAACATGTATGACCATACGTGGACAGCCACGGACACCGACCTGTATAACGTCTGGAAATACCTGTATAAGGTGATAGTGTTGTCAACAAAATCGCTTGAGACGATAGAGAAACACAAGGCTTTGCTGACAGAACAGCAGCGTGTGGACTATGCGGCTGAAGTGCGTGCCGTCCGCGCCATGTATTATTATTATGCCATGGACATGTTCGGACGCATCCCCATCCTACAATCGTCAACACAAAAGACGGCAGACACCAGACAGAGCAACCGAAGCGATGTGTTCTGGTATGTGGTGAAGGAACTGCAGGACGTGGCTCCGCTGCTTGCTAATGAGCACAGCAATCTGCAGGGCAACTACTATGGAAGGGTGACACGACCGGTGGCTTGGTTTCTGCTTGCCAAACTCAGTCTTAATGCAGAGGTATATACGGACGATGACTGGACCGACTCTTCACGTCCTGACGGCAAGACCATTATGTTTGACATCGACGGCAACAAGAAGAACGCATGGCAGACTTGCGTCCACTACTGCGACCTTATCACGGCTGCCGGATATACGCTTGAAGCTGACTATACCAAGAACTTCGCCGTACACAATGAAGGCTCCATGGAGAACATATTCACCATTCCTTTGAACAAGATTCTCTATCTGAACGAATTTCATTATCTCTTCCGATCACGCCACTACGCTCATGGAGGTGCCTATAGCGGAGCTTCTGAGAACGGCACGTGCGCCACACTCCACACAATGGCAGTAAACGGATTTGGTACGGAAACGCCGGACGCACGTCTTGACATGAATTTCTATACTGGGAAGGTGGAGGTTGACGGCAAGTATGTAACGCTGGACGACGGCACTCCACTCGAATATAAGCCACTCGCCGTGGAGAAGAACCTTACAGCAAGCCCATATCTGGAGACGGCTGGCGCACGAATGAAGAAGTATGAAGTGGACCGCACGGCTTACTCTGATGGTCGTATGCCCAACAACGACATCGTGCTCTACAGATACGCCGACGTGCTGCTCATGAAGTCTGAGGCTAAGGTGAGAAACGGAGAGTCAGGAGATGAGGAGATGAATGCTGTACGTTCACGTGTGGGCATGCCTTCGCTTTCTGCCACTCTTGACAACCTCCTCAACGAACGTCTCCTTGAACTGGTTTGGGAAGGTTGGCGCCGTCAGGACATGATACGCTTCGGCACATATGGCAAGCAGTATGACATACATACTCAATCGGAAGCAGACAAGAAAGGATATACCACAGTATTCCCTATCCCGGAAAAGGCTCGTGAGCTGAACCCGAACCTTAAGCAAAACCCAGGATATTGACTCTGGTTAGTAATAACGAACGCACAAATAACACGAAAAAAGGACAGCCTTCCATTCGGGGCTGTCCTTTTTTCGTGTGCATAAAGTTATGGATATGCTCTTACTTTGTCATATCAAAGCCTACGCGTACGCCGTCGTAGTTCTTGCTGAGGTCACCAATGGTGGAGAGGGTGCTATTGCCGCTTACAGAGGCAAGAGTCTGAAGGAGCGTCAGAATCTTCTTCGACTCGAAGAGCACGCCGATGCCGTCGCTGTTCTTCTTAGCATAACCTGAGAGCGAGAGAAGGAGAGTCTTCATCTCCAGCTTGCCGTCCTCCTCATTGTATGTCCACTTACCGTTGAGCGCCTTGCCGTCAATATGTGCGTTGAAGGTGCCGTCCTCATTGAAAGAGATAGAAGTGTTGGCAGCAGTGAAGCCGAGCTTAGCATACTGTGCGGCAAGCTTCTCCTTCACCTCGGCAGCAGCCACCTCGCCACCAGCCTTTGCCAGAGCGTTCTCGCTTGTGAAAGCGCAGCCCGGACCTTTATAGTGCCATGTGCCTACGAGCTGCTTAGTTGTAAGCTTGTCCAAGCCAAGCACGCTGCCAAGCACATTACCGAGAGTAGATCCAGCGCCATTAGAGCCGAAGATGCCTCCGAGAATGCCTCCTGTCTGTGAAGAGTTGGAGGAAGCAGAGCTGTTGTTACTGTTCGTTGTTCCTGATGTGGCACCACCTAAAGTACCGTTCGCAAGAGTTCCAAGTCCTGCAGCGCCAAGTCCGCCACAGCTTGCCAGAAGCGCAGACGCGGCTACGACAGACAAGCTAACAATTGTCTTTTTCATTTTCTTCTAATATATTTTGTCGATAATAATAATCCTTAAAAGTTACAAGGCTACGGAATGTAGGAATTAAGATTGCCTTATCCGGCTGCAAAATTAATGATTTTCCGTCAATCAGACAAACAAAAAGTGTCCCATCACATCACGCGATAGGACACTCATAACTTTATTAACCAATATTTGTATTTATACAAGAACCTTAATTCTGTATTTTAGAAGTATGGCACTCCTGCCATTTCAATATGATCATAATTAAGCCTTTGCCTCTTCCTCAGCAGGAGCTTCCTCCTTCTGAGCAGCCTTCTTAGCGGCAGGCTTCTTGGCAGCTGTCTTCTTAGCTGCGGGCTTAGCGGCCTTCTGCTTCTCCAGCTTTTCGCGAAGCTTCAGTTCGGCAGCCTCAATCTTCTCAATCTTGGTCTGCAGACGAACAATCTCCTTGTTCTTCATCTCAATCTCCTCATCCTGGTTCTTGATGGTGGTAAGGAGAGAAGAAAGCTCTTCGTTGTCAACGTCCTCAGGATAGAGAGAGTTGACGCGAGAGATAAAGTCGCCGAGGATGTTCATATAGTTGGTGAAGGCGTCAAACGGGCTTGAGAATATGCCACGGTCAATGCCAACCTGAGACGGCTTTGTGGTCATCTGACGGAAGTTGTTGGAAGCCTGGAGGTAGTCCCAGTCCTGATTGATACGGGGATCGTCAGCGATGCGTACACGGTCAGCCACGCTGTAGAGCTTGTTGAAAGCCTCACGCTGCATAGGATTGCCGAGCCATGAGCTTACGTCGCGCTCCTCGTCTGTCCATGACAATGTGTCGGGAACGTCGAGCTGTGATACGCTTGGTATTGTGTCGCAAATCTCTGACGGTGTAGAGAACGAGATGCCACGGTTGCGAGCGCACTGCGGGAGAGCCTTGATAAAGTCGAGGATGTTGCTTGACAGAGGCTGTGCCACACCAAGAGCAGAAAGCTCCATGAAGATGTTCACCACCTTCTCGCCTTCCGGGAAATTGGCTATACGGTCAACGTAAGAATCGGCGAAGAGAGGATAGCCCTCCCACTCCGTATTGCTGAAGCGCAGAGAAATGTCGTCGCTGAGGTTTACGTCGCGGAGAAGAAGCTTAAGATTGGGAGCGAGGGCGCAGTTGTATACATAGTGGGGCGACTTCCATCCGAGGACGTGACGCGCACCTTCGGTAAGCATACCCTTGAATCCCATCTGCGAAGCCTGCAAACCAATCTCGTCGCTATATATAAGCGAAGAGTTGCGAAGCACCTTAGGCTCCTGTCCGAAGTATTCCTTCATCTTATGGCACTGGCGCTTCACTTCCTTGGTGAAGCTCTCCTCATTGGCGAGCGAAGCCAGACCGTGCGAGTAAGGCTCAGCAAGAAACTCCACGCAACCAGTCTGGTTGAGCTCCTGAAGCTTCTCAATCACCTGCGGAGCATGAATCTCGAGCTGCTCCATACCTACGCCTGAGAGCGAGAAAGCCACCTTAAAGTACTTGCCGTTCTCCTTGATCATCTCGCCGATGGCGTTGAGGGCAGGCATATACGAACGCTCTGTGACGTCTTCTATGATACGCTCGTCCTCATAGTCGTCGTAATAATAGTGGTCTGTGCCGATGTCAAAGAAGCGATAACGCTTCAACTGTATGTTCTGATGTATTTCGAAATATAAACAAATCGTTTTCATTGTTGTCTGTTTTAAGATTGTAGTATTAGGGTTTTGTTATTTATAATTCGCCTGCCAACACACGCTCGTATAGATTCTTGATGCGTGCGCCCACTTTCTCCCAAGTGATCTGGTCCACCTCGTTCTTGCCTTCGACCTGAAGGTAATGGAAGAGTGAGTCGTTATGGCAAATTGAATAGATGGCGTCGGCGAGGGCGTGAATGTCCCAATAGTCAACCTTTATACAGTTGTCGAGAATCTCGGCGCAACCCGACTGCTTTGAGATAATGGTAGGCGTGCCGCACTGCATTGCCTCAAGCGGTGAGATACCGAAAGGCTCCGACACGGAAGGCATAACATACACATCAGAGTCCTTGAGGCACTCATAAACCTGCTTGCCGCGCATGAAGCCCGGGAAGTGGAAGCGGTCTGCGATGCCACGCTCTGCTGCAAGGTAAATCATGGCGTCCATCATGTCGCCGCTACCTGCCATGCAGAAACGCACGTTGCGTGTGCGCTGGAGCACCATATTGGCAGCCTCAACGAAGTATTCAGGACCCTTCTGCATGGTGATACGACCAAGGAAGGTCACCACCTTCTCCTTACCGGTGTGGTCAGGACGCGGTATGTCCTGAAGTTCCTGACGGAGCGGATATACGGCATTGTGCATTGTGAAGCACTTGCGCGGATCCTGATGATACTGATTGATGACGGTCTGGCGTGTCAGCTCAGACACACACATGATGCAGTCGGCATTGTCCATACCATCCTTCTCGATGGCATAAACGGTGGGGTTAACCTTTCCGCGAGAACGGTCGAAGTCGGTGGCATGCACGTGGATGCAGAGAGGCTTGCCGCTCACGTGCTTGGCATTGATGCCGGCAGGATAAGTGAGCCAGTCGTGTGCATGGATGATGTCAAAGTCCTCCGTGCGTGCCACTACACCTGCGATGATTGAGTAGTTGTTGATTTCCTCATGCAGGTTAGAGGGATAGCCGCCGGCAAACTCCATGCAGCCAAGGTCGTTGACGTGCATATAGTTGAAGTCGGCATAGATATGGTCGCGAAGACGATAGTAATAGTCGGGGTCCATTACGTCAGACACCTGACTCTTCACATAGTCATAGTCTACGTCGCGCCAAGCAATAGGCACCTTGTTCATTGCCACGATGCGGCATGCGCTGCGGTCCTCATCACCGAAAGGATGAGGCAGACAAAGGACTGTCTCCACGTCGCCTTGTGCGTGGAGGCCCTGTGATATTCCGAAATTAGCGGTTGCGAGTCCACCAAATACATGAGGAGGATACTCCCATCCGAACATTAAGACTTTCATATTTATAAATCCTCCTATGTTTTAGTACTTGAATTTTTCGAGCAGTTCGAGCGTACGCAGAGCCTCTGCCACGTTCATTGCGAAAGAAATTGCTCCTCTTCCGTGGAACGGCGGGTTGCCGTCGAAGAGTTCAGGAATGGTTCCGAGACAATGCTGCACCATCTCGTCCTCATAACCGATCATCTGACGCTCGAGGAATGAGAGGCGTGTGCGCTTGTATATCTTCAGACATGCCTCCATGTAGAATCCGCCGAGCCAAGGCCATGCTGTTCCCTGATGGTAAGCATAGTCGCGCTGTGTCTGCGGACCTGTATACATAGGATTATATCCGCCGCTCTTCGGCGAGAGCGAACGCAGTCCCTTCGGAGTGAGAAGCTCGCGTGTGCAGACGTCGAGCACGCTCTTCTGCTGTGCAGATGTGAGCGGCGAATAGTCGAGAGCCACTGCGAAAATCATGTTAGGACGTACGCTCCAGTCTGGCATGTCCTTCGGCTCCACATAGTCGAAGAGATAGCCATACTCATTTACGAAGGTCTCCGTGAACGAGCTGCCACACAGTTCGGCACGCTTCTCGAGAGTTGCGGCGCTTGCATCATCGCCGAACTTGCCGGCAAAGGCAGCACAGAACTTGAGAGCGTTATACCAAAGTGCATTAAACTCGACGATGTATCCTGTACGCGGAACGACGGGACGACCGTTGGCTGTAGAGTTCATCCATGTCACAGCCTTCTCCTTACCCTCCGAATAGAGGAGTCCGTTGTCCATAAGACGCAGGTTAGGATGCTTGTTTGACGAAATGTATGTCACGATGTCGTAGAGCAGCTTGCCGTACATACGGTTGCACTTCTCTTCGCCTACGTGCTTGGCATACTGCTGGATGGCCCAGACAGCCCAAAGCATAACGTCCGGCTGCTCTATCTCGTAAATCTTAGCTGTAAGCGGCTTGCCTTCCATAAACTCGTTCAGACCACGTGCAGCCGTCTTCATAACAAGCTCGAAGTAGTCCTCTTCGCCGATGGAAAGGGTAAGACCCGGAAGGGCGATGAATGTGTCGCGGGCACGACACTTAAACCATGGGTAACCGGCAAGGATATAACGCTCGTCCTTGCTTGTACGATTATGGAACTGGTGAGCTGCGTTGACAAGGCAATGGAAGAAGTTGTCGCGCGGTGAGCGCTCCTCCACCTCCTTGGTGAACAATGCCTTCAGACCGCCTGTCTTGCATGCAGACGTTGACGCAGAGAAGACGATAGACTCGCCTTTCTTGATGTCCATCTCGAAATAGCCGGGAACATAGAGGTCCTCATTGGACGCGTAACCGCGCTCCTGCTCCTTAGGATATTCGATGCCACGATACCAGTCGGGCTGGAACACGAACTTATTCTCCTTGCTGAACTGCATGTAAAGGTCGGGATAACCGGCATACATGCATGTGCTTATGCCGTTCTCCACCTCCTGATATTCGCGTGAAGCCACGCTGTTCTCATGCGTAAACTGGCGCACGCTGCGGAATGCGAGGAAGGGACGGAAACGCAATGTGGTTTCAGAATGGGCGTCAACAAGTGTATAGCGGATAAGGATGCGGTCTTCATAATGCTGGAAGACCACCTCTTTCTTCAAGAGCACGCCACCGACACGATAAAGCGTGGTCGGCACTTTGTCACAATCAAACTCACGGATATACTTATGACCTTTGGGGCTGTAGTTGTTGCCCTGATACTTGTGGAGACCGAGGTTGAACTCTGCTCCATGCTGGATAACTGTAGGGTCGAGCGAAGAAAGAAGGACGTGGTTCTCGTCGTCTAACTCGGGCACGGGTACAACCAGAAGGCCGTGATACTTACGCGTATTACAGTCGACTATCGTTGAGCACGAATAGGCTCCGGAACGGTTTGTCCTCAACAGCTCGCGAGGCAGTGACTCTTCCAGGTTCGTCATCAGAGCTTTTTCGAATCGTAAATAACTCATAGGTTTAAATTAAGGTTCATTTATTAGTTTTTCTTGTTTATCAAAAACGTCTTGGTTACGTAGAGGCAGTAGTAGGTCTTATGAAGGCTGCAATCTGCCTTACGATATCAAAGGTAATAACTTTTAGTTTATGAACAAAATAAATGCACCTATATTTTGAAAAAAAATGAGTTTCTATCGTAAATTCCTAAAAAATCGCATAAAAAACTGTGCAATCGTTTAACCAAATATGTTAAACGGCGCTTTTCTTCGATTCGAAGTTATTATCCATACAAAAATATAGGAGGAGAGCGTGCTGACCATGTGTCCTGCCACGCTCTCCTCCTTCATAATGGCTTATTCGGGTATGAGGAAGTTGATGATTTCCTGCTCCACGGTAACGGTGAACGGTCCCTTCGGCGTACGCATCAGTCGTCCGTCAATGCCGACGAGCGCCTTGCGTGCTTCCACCACCTCCACCTTGCGCGTACGGTAAGGATGGACGCTCTTATAGTTGAGGAACTTGCCGCGCAGGAAGAGATAGAAGCCCTCGAAGAGCTGCGTCATACCGGGATGATGCACGATGCTGACGTCCAGCATGCCGTTGTAAGGCACGGCGTTCGGCGTCTGTCCGTAGCCGGAAGCGTTGCCGATGCACATCGTCATGACGTTGCGCTTGATGTCGTCATGGTTGATCTTTACGTGCATGCGATATTCCAGACGCTGGAAAATCATCAGTATGAAGGAGAACACGAACGACAGCGTACGCGAACCGAAGTAGTGACGTGTCTGACGACGGAGGTTCATGATGGCGGCTATCAGTCCGATGTTGATGCAGTTAAGGAAGTAGCGGCGGCAAGCCTCACCCTTGTGATTGGTATATCGTATGCATCCGAGGTCAATCTTGCGCACATGACGCTGCTTCAGCCACTTGATGGTCTGGCTGTAGTCACTCTCGCGGAATCCCCAGAAATGAGCGAAGTCGTTCATCAGTCCGTTGGGAATAACGCCGAGCACGACACGCTCACGCACACTCGAGTCGTACTGCATCAGGCAGTTCACGGCATCGTTAAGCGCAGAGTCGCCCCCTACGATAACAATCGTTTCGTAGCCGTTGTTGATCATCATCTTTATAAGACGGTCCACACCGGAACTGCTCTCACTCTGTATGAAGTCGTATTCCACGCCATTGTCCTTCAGACATTTCTCTATCTTCTCCCAACGACGCTTCGGACTCAGCAGTTCATGCTTCGGGCAGTAAAGCACGCCCCATCGTTTGTTGTTTGGCATAAGGATCTCTAATTATTATATGTTAGGTTTACTTGTTTTCTGTTTCTTCCTCCTGCAGACGCAGGATGGTGTTCACTTTTTCTTCCATCGGCAGCGTGGCATCCAACCAGTGGATACAGAATCCCCGTCGTTCCATGCCTCTGAACCACGTCATCTGACGCTTCGCAAACTGATGGATGGCAATCTCCAGCTGTCTGAACATCTCGTCATAAGTGAGGTTTCCGATGACATATTCGGTGATGAACTTATATTCCAGACCATAATATATAAGGTCTTCGGGCTGTATGCCCTCTCCTATCAGCCCTCGTATCTCGTCAGCCATGCCTTCGTCCAGACGTGCCTTCAGGCGACGGGTGATCTTCTCACGACGCAGTTCACGGTCGATGTCGATGCCTATTATCAGCGAGTCGACGGCTGGCAGCTGGCGTTCGCTGGTAGGATTCTCCAGGTTGTACATCTCAATTTCGATGGCGCGTATGGCTCGCTGCGCCGTGTCCACATCGGTGGTGTTGTGCATCACCGAACCGCTGCGCTGCTTCAGCTCCGCCAGCATCTCTGTCAGCGCCTCGAGCGACATACCCGAAAGGCGCTGGCGAAGCTCCGGATTCTGTGGCACGGGCGACAACTGATAGCCTCCGAGCACAGCCTCAAGATACAGACCGGTACCTCCGCAAAGAATCGGCAGCTTGCCACGGCTGCGTATGTCGGCGTATGCGGTATGAAAATCCTGCTGATACTGGAAGAGGTTATACTTTGTTCCGGGTTCCGCAATGTCTATGAGATGATAAGGCACACGATGTCCGTCCACCACATAGTCGGCAAGATCCTTGCCCGTTCCTATATCCATGCGGCGATAAACCTGACGCGAGTCGGCACTAAGAATCTCTCCCCCGGTGCGTGCCGCGAGCGCTGCCGCCACCGGAGTCTTGCCACTTGCCGTAGGTCCGAGTATGGTTATCATCTTGCTCATATTGTTTTTATTCATCAAATTGGTGGATTCGTTACATGTATTTAATTTGCAAACTTACAAAATCCTTTCCACTGCTACAACTATTTTCCGACTAAATATTATAATGTAAGGAAAATAAAAACGGATATAAGTTCAATTAGGTTGAAATCTGTATCGGTCATTATGACTGAGATTGAACGTATTTTCGAACACTTCGGTGGTTCTGCCGAATACAATATTTGCATTTCTGATGCTCAATACTATGAGTCCAGCGTACAACAAAATCTTTGGTGCGAAATTCTTGAGTTTTGAGCGTTTACAGACAACGCATTAACACACAGCATGTTATACGGTTTTCTGACGAAGCACTATGAAATCAGACTCACAAAAGAGCCGTTTTTTGCTGCTATAGAGCCACTTTTACACTCCAATACTGCCATTATTGTAATACAACAAAGCCTCTTTTACACTCTGATAGTGGCACTATCGGACTGTAAAAGAGGCTTTAT
>ERZ1026892.578-NODE-578-length-16976-cov-11.935169_pt1 | contig 16976 bp, 18 predicted proteins | sample MGYA00380176_ERZ1026892 | MGnify/ENA primary metagenome ERZ1026892 (study PRJEB33269, sample SAMEA4719812) | human gut metagenome | biome: human-associated habitat; feature: organic feature; material: feces | place: Cameroon | collected 2013-10 ... | reverse complement strand
AGCAACGAGAATATCATCCGCTCTTTTATCAGACAGTGAGTTTATCCACAAGTTCCATGCAACAGTGTGAATAAATTACGCACAAAATGTGACACGCGATAGTTGCGAGGGCAGAAAGATGGGGTTGAAAACACATCCCCTGCGAACGGAAGTCGTCGCAGGGGAAGAGTATAACAGAACTTTTTTAGTCGGGGGTAAAGTGACGTAAATGTTGTACCGTGGCAAGCCAGGCTGCCACCCAACCAATCATCGAGCACAGCAGCAGCAGCAACAGGCACTCGTCAAACGACAGGCCACTCAGCTCGAACTGGGTGCCGAAAACCCGCGCCACTTCGGTGACGGCCGATGACAGACGCATCACCAGAATCTCCGACAGGATCAGCGACAGAAACGCGCCGGCAAAGCCCAGCAGCGCCCCGCCGTACAGGAACGGGCGCAGGATAAAACCGTCGGTCGCGCCAATCAGCTTCTGCACGTTGATGGTATCGCGACGCGCAAAAATGCTCAGACGTACGCTGTTACCGATGACGAGGAATACCGCCGCCACCATCAGCACGCCAATCATTGCCGCCACGCGTCCCACCAGCCCGGTAATCGAAGCCAGACGGGCAAACCAGCTGTCGTCCATTCGCACTTCGTTAACGCCCTGAATCTGCGCCACGCGGTCGCGTAGCGTGTTCAGCGCGTCGGTGGTCTGGAAGTCGATTTTCGGAATCACCACCGCCACGGCGGGCAGCGGGTTCTCTTCCAGCATATCCAGCGCGCCGCCAAAGCCCGACCAGTTGCGGAATTCGCCCAGCGCTTCATCGCGGGAAAGGTAGTTCACCTTATCGACGCCCTGCTCGGCCTGAAGTTGGCCCACCACCTTCGCGGCCGCATCGTCATCCAGCGTTTTTTCCAGATAGACGGTGATCTGCGGCGACGGGTAGTACTGCGACGCCGCCGTATTGACGTTCTTGTACACCATGTAGCAGACGCTCGGCAGCGTCAGGGAGATAGCAATCACCATCACCGTCAGGAAGGTGGCGAACGGTTTGCTTTTCAGATCCTGCAGCGCCCCCTGCCATGCATAGCGCACCTGTTCGTTGAAGACGTTGGTTTTGCGTGAATTCGGCTTTGGCGCAGGCTTCGGTCGTTTCGGCGCGTTGCGGTTATCACCGCCTTTACCAACGGATTGGCGAATCCTGTCCAGCCGCCCGCCAAACTGGCGAATCTGGTTGATGGCATCGCGCTTATTCATTCATCAGGCCTCCATGCAAGTGGCCGTCGCTCAGCGTCAGCATGCGATAGGAACGACTGGAGATCAGCCCAATATCGTGCGTCGCCATCAGGACGGTCACCCCAACGCGGTTAAACTCTTCGAACAGTCGCAGAATGCCTTCCGACAGCGCATTATCCAGGTTCCCCGTTGGTTCATCCGCCAGCAGTACCGCAGGCTTGTTCACCACCGCACGGGCGATACCAACACGCTGCTGTTCACCGCCGGAGAGCTGAATCGGGAAGTTTTTCGCCTTATCCAGCAGACCCACTTTATCCAGCGCCGCCGACACGCGACGGCGGATATCGTCCGCGCTCGCGCCGGCAATAATCAGTGGGATCGCCACATTATCGAAAACGGTGCGGTCCATCAGCAGATGGTGATCCTGGAAAATCATGCCGATCTGGCGACGCAGGAACGGCACCTCACGGTTCTTCAGGCGGCTGATGTCGTGGCCGCCGAAGAAGATTTTCCCGGCGCTTGGCCGTTCAATCCCACAGATAAGCTTCAGCAGGGTACTTTTACCCGCGCCGGAGTGGCCGGTCAGAAATGCCATCTCGCCCGGCTGCAGGTGGAAAGTGACGCCCTGCAGCGCTTGTCTCCCGCCGAGATAGGCTTTGCTGACGTGTTCAAAGCGAATCATTGTTAGTCCTCTCGGGCAAAAAGTGCCTCAATAAAATCGCCCGCTTTAAACGGACGTAAGTCCTCTATACGCTCGCCGACGCCGATATAACGAATCGGAATGCCGAACTGATCCGCCACGGAGAATATCACCCCGCCTTTGGCGGTACCGTCGAGTTTAGTCAACGTAATGCCGGTCAGGCCGACCGCTTCATGGAACAGTTTGGCCTGGCTGATGGCGTTCTGCCCGGTGCTGGCGTCAATGGTCAGCATCACTTCGTGCGGCGCATCAACGTCAAGCTTTTTCATCACGCGGACAATTTTCTTCAGCTCTTCCATCAGGTGCGATTTGTTCTGCAAACGCCCGGCGGTGTCGGCAATCAGTACGTCGACGTTACGCGCCTTCGCCGCCTGAATGGCATCGAAAATGACCGAGGCAGAATCTGCGCCGGTGTGCTGCGCAATCACCGGAATGTTGTTGCGCTGGCCCCAAACCTGGAGCTGCTCAACCGCCGCCGCGCGGAAGGTATCGCCCGCCGCCAGCATCACGCTTTTCCCCTGCTGTTCGAACTGACGCGCCAGCTTGCCAATGGTGGTGGTTTTACCCACGCCGTTGACGCCGACCATCAAAATAACGAATGGCGTTTTGCCTTCAATATTAAGCGGTTCATCCACTTTTGCGAGAATTTCACCCATTTCATCTTTCAGCAGACCGTACAGCGCTTCCGCGTCGCGCAGCTGTTTACGGCTGGCGGTATCGGTCAAGCTGCTGATGATCTTACGGGTGGTTTCCACACCGACGTCGGCAATCAGCAGCTGTTCTTCCAGCTCTTCAAACAGATCGTCGTCGATTTTCTTGCCGCGGAACAGACTGATAAATCCGGAACCGAGATTTTCTTTCGTTTTCAGCAGGCTGCGCTTAAGGCGCGCGAAGAAGCCTTCTTTGGTCGGCTTTTCCTGCTCCTGCTGAGCGTCGTCGGCAGGCACATCTTCCGCCGCCGCCTCTTCTTCGACGATCTCGTTTTCAGACGGCGTTGCCAGCGCCTGCGCTTCCAGCTCTTCGTCGGTCAGCTCAGGTTCACTCGGGTCGTCCTGCTCCGGGAGGGTCTCCTCGACCACCTCGGGTTGAACCTCGTCGATCACTTCCGGCTGTACTTCAACAACCGGCTCGATTTCCTCAACCACTTCCGGCTCTGCTTCAACAACCGGCTCGATTTCTTCGACCGCTTCTGGTTGTTCTGCAACAACCGGCTCAATTTCTTCGACCGCTTCCGGCTGTGCTTCAGCAACCGGTTCGATTTCCTCAACCGCTTCCGGCTGTTCTTTTTCGCTTTCCGCAACCTGCTCGGTCACTTCCACGACTTCAGCCGCAAACGCTTCACTCTCGGCAATCGTATGCACGTCTTCTACGACCGGGGTCTCTTGCGCGACGATTTCCGGTTCAACAGCAGGCGTTTCCTCTACCGGCTGAGACTCAATTTTTTCTTCTGATTCAACAACCTGATCCTGTTCTTTCTGCCCAAAGCCCAGCCAGGAAAAAAAGCCACGTTTTTTTTCTTTTGCCATTTGCAACCACACTCCCCGCTGTTTTTGATGGCGCCACTTCGCCATAATCGACGCGAAGGCTAAAATAATGATGAAATTAGTCGCTTAGTCTATCACTTAACTTCCCTGGCTTCACCGCTTTCACCCGGCAGAGCAGATCGCTAGAATAGCAGGCCGAAAGAGCGACCAGAGCAAGCAAATGAAAAAACCAACTTCCGGCGGCAGTGGCCAGATCCGCATTATTGGCGGGCAATGGCGCGGCCGTAAACTCCCTGTTCCTGATAGTCCGGGACTGCGCCCCACCACCGACCGGGTGCGCGAAACCTTATTCAACTGGCTGGCGCCGTCGATGGTCGACGCCCGTTGCCTGGACTGCTTTGCCGGCAGCGGCGCGCTGGGGCTGGAAGCACTCTCTCGCTACGCGGGTAGCGCCACGCTGCTTGAGATGGAGCGTCAGGTCGCCCAGCAGTTGCAAAAGAACCTCGCCACGCTAAAGGCGACGCACGGAAAAGTGGTGAATACGAATACCCTCGCATTCCTCAACCAGACCGGTACGCCGCACGATATTGTGTTTGTCGATCCGCCGTTTCGTAAGGGATTACTGGAAGAGACGTTACACTTACTGGAGAGCAATGGCTGGCTGGCTAATGACGCGTTAATCTACGTCGAAAGCGAAGTCGAAAACGGCCTGCCGCCGGTACCCGCAAGTTGGGATCTGCATCGGGAAAAAATCGCCGGTCAGGTGGCTTATCGTCTCTACCAACGTGAAGTACAGGGAGAAAAGGATGCTGATTAATCTGGGTCGCTTGTTGATGCTGTGCGTGTGGGCATTTCTGCTATTGAACCTGTTCCACCCGTTCCCGCGTCCGCTGAATATTTTCGTCAACGTCGCGCTGATCTTCATGGTGCTGATGCACGGTATGCAGATGGCGCTGCTGAAATCCACGCTGCCGAAAGACGGCCCGCAGATGACGCGCGGCGAACAAATTCGCATCTTCCTGTTTGGCGTGTTTGAACTGCTGGTGTGGCAGAAAAAAATTGGCGCTAGCCTGAAGAAAAAGTAACGACAGCCGGCCTGGTCATGCACCAGGCCGCGTTTTACTGCTCTGCCTTAAACTCAACGAAACGCGAGCCTTTGTAGCTCAGCGTGCCTTTGTCGCCCACCGTCAACTGATGATACTGCGCCGCCTCGACGCGGAAGCTCACCTCCAGCCCGCCCTGCTCCGGCTTAAAGCTCACGTCATAGCGCATCTCGCTGCCCGCGGGCGTCACCGTCTGCTGACGTGAACGACGGTCATTCAGTACCTTCTCGCGCTTATTGCTCACCACCACCCGCTTTTGCATCAGCGGCGCGGCGTCGTTGTCCATCTTCTCGCGTCGCTGCTGCACGTAGCGAAACGAGGCGGCTACCACGATGACGGCCACCACCACGATGAAAAAAAGAGGCATTTTGCTCATTTCAGTTTCTCTTAAGAATTTACGCAAATCATAGTAAAGGGCGCGGTCAGCCATTGTCATCTGGTCATCCACACTACTACACTGGACATTCAAGACTGGCTACACAGTACCCATTAATGATAACAGATACAGGGACTTAATATGCTTTGGTCGTTCATCGCCGTATTCTTCTCCGGCTGGCTCTATGTAGATGCCGCCTACCGTGGCCCCACCTGGCAACGCTGGGTGTTTAAACCTATCACGCTCATTTTACTCCTGTTTCTTGCCTGGCAGGCGCCGATGTTTAACGCCATCAGCTACCTGGTGCTTGCAGGCCTGTGCGCCGCGCTGGCGGGTGATGCGTTAACCCAGCTACCGCGCCAGCGCATGCTGTACGCCGTGGGGGCGTTTTTCCTCTCGCATCTGCTGTATACCATCTGGTTTACGAGCCAGCTCACCTTCACCTTCTTCTGGCCGCTGCCGGTCGTGCTGCTGGTGATTGGCGCGCTGTGGGTGGCGGTTATCTGGACGCGGCTGGAGGAGATGCGCCTGCCGGTACTGGCCTTTATCGGTATGACGCTGGTGATGGTGTGGGTCGCGGGCGAGCAATGGTTCCTGCGGCCAACCGATACCGCGATGTCCGGCTTCTTCGGCGCGGCGCTGCTGCTTATCGGCAATATAGTCTGGCTGGTGAGCCACTATCGCCGCCGCTTCCGCGCCGATACGGCGATTTACGCCGCCTGCTACTTTGCCGGACACTTCTTTATCGTTCGCGCACTTTATCTGTAATTTCCTGCTTGACTCTGGAGTCGACTCCAGAGTGTATGCTGCGCTTAATGAGACAACGATCATTAACCGGAGGATACAATGTCGACTCCAGAGACGCAGGGCAAAAAAGCCCCACAGTTCTCCTCATTTAAACTTGCCCCCGCGCCACAGCCGCAGGAAGACTGCTGCTGCGACAGCCAGTGCGCAACCGCTGAAGCCGCGCCAGAAAGCGCGCTGGACGCACGCTATAGCTGGGTGGTCAACGGCATGGACTGCGCCGCCTGCGCCCGTAAAGTAGAAACAGCCGCAAGCCAGGTCGCCGGGGTGAAACAGGCAAAAGTGCTGTTTGCCACCGAAAAACTGCTGGTCGAGGCCGATGAAGATATCCGTGCGCAGGTGGAAAAAGCGGTCGCTGCCGCAGGCTACACGCTGCGCAGCGAAGATGAACCGCAGCCCGAGGTTCCGGAATCCCGTCTGAAGGAAAACCTGCCGCTGATTGCGCTGGTCGTGATGATGGCGATCAGCTGGGGACTGGAGCAGTTCAATCACCCCTTCGGCAATCTCGCGTTTATCGCCACCACGCTGGTTGGGCTATACCCTATCGCCCGCCAGGCGCTGCGTCTGATGAAAAGCGGCAGCTGGTTCGCGATTGAAACGCTGATGAGCGTCGCTGCCATCGGCGCGCTGTTTATCGGCGCAACGGCGGAAGCGGCGATGGTGTTGCTGCTGTTTTTAATCGGTGAACGGCTCGAAGGTTGGGCGGCGAACCGTGCTCGTCAGGGCGTGAGCGCGCTGATGGCGCTGAAGCCGGACACCGCCGTGCGCGTGCGCGATGGCCAGCGTGAAACCGTGGCGCAGAAAGATTTGCAGCCCGGCGACGTGATTGAAGTGGCCGCCGGTGGCCGCCTGCCGGCTGACGGCAAGCTGATCACCCCCTTCGCCAGCTTTGACGAAAGCGCCTTAACCGGGGAGTCGATTCCCGTTGAACGCAGCGCCGGAGAGAGCGTTCCGGCTGGCGCCACCAGCGCCGACCGTCTGGTACAGCTGAGCGTCATCTCAAAACCGGGCGACAGCGCCATTGACCGCATCCTGCGCCTGATTGAAGAGGCAGAAGAGCGTCGCGCGCCGATCGAGCGCTTTATCGACCGCTTCAGCCGTATCTATACCCCGGTGATTATGGCGATTGCGCTATTGGTCACGCTGGTGCCGCCGCTGCTGTTCTCCGCCTCGTGGGAGGAGTGGATCTACAAAGGGCTGACCCTGCTGCTGATTGGCTGCCCGTGCGCGTTGGTGATATCCACCCCGGCGGCGATTACCTCTGGCCTCGCCACCGCCGCGCGCCATGGGGCGCTGATTAAGGGCGGGGCGGCGCTGGAACAGCTTGGTCTGATTCGCCAGATGGCGTTTGATAAAACCGGCACGCTGACCCTCGGCAAACCGCAGGTGACGCGCATTATTACCACCACTGGACTGAACGAAGATGCACTGTTGGCACTCGCGGCATCCGTTGAGCAAGGCTCCACGCATCCGCTAGCACAGGCGGTAGTGCGTGAGGCGCAACAGCGGAATTTGGCCATCCCGCAGGCGAAAGCGCAGCGAGCACGGGTCGGTTCAGGTATTGAAGCGGAGGTCGATGGTCAGCGCATCGTTATCTGCGCCGCAGGGAAATTCCCGGCCGAAGCCTATCAGACACAGATTCAGCTGTTAGAAAACGAAGGTAACACCGTTGTACTGGTCACCCGCGACGACGCGCTGCTGGGCATTCTGGCGCTGCGCGATACGGTACGCAAAGAGGCTCGCGAGGCGATAGATGGCTTGCGCGAACTGGGCATTGAGGGCGTCATTCTGACCGGCGATAACCCACGCGCCGCGAAGGCAATTGCCGATGAGCTGGGCATGACTTACCGCGCTAACCTGCTACCTGCCGATAAGGTGAAAGAGGTCACCACGCTGAACGCTCAGGGTCCGCTGGCGATGGTTGGCGATGGCATCAACGATGCACCGGCAATGAAGGCGGCGGCAATGGGGATTGCGATGGGCAGCGGGACCGACGTGGCGCTGGAAACCGCCGACGCCGCGCTCACCCACAACCGTCTGACCGGGCTGGTGCAGATGATTCGCCTGGCGCGCGCCACCCACGCCAACGTGCGGCAGAATATCGCCATTGCGCTGGGGCTGAAGGGGATTTTCCTCGTCACCACCCTGCTGGGCATGACCGGGCTGTGGCTGGCAGTGCTGGCGGATACCGGGGCGACGGTGCTGGTGACGCTGAACGCGCTGCGGCTGCTGCGCAGGAAATAGGCGCACTGCCCTTGGTGCCGGGTGGCGGCTGCGCCTTACCCGGCCTACGGGTTACATACCCCGTAGGCCTGATAAGCGTAGCGCCATCAGGCGGTTCGGCGCAAAGTGCCGGGGCATTCTGAACGCTTACTCGTTGATCGCCTCAAGAATCACCAGCTGGTCGCTCACGAATTTCTTCGCTGCCGGTGAGCTTGCCGCCGCAAGCTCCGCCTGCAAGGCCGACTGCTTTTGCTTCTTCGCCTGTGGCTCGCTAAACAGCAGCCCCTTCACATTGAACGAAGCCACGTTGCTATAGCGCCCATCGTCGCTCATCGGTACGCTGATTTTGCCGTCATTCAGCAGCTTTTCGACGATCTTACGTTCACGATCGTAGCCTTCCAGCCCAACCAGCTGCCAGCGCTGTACCGCCTGCCCCTGGTACCGGCCTTTTTTCACCTCGGTCAGGTAGCGGATCGTCAGATTGCGAATAGTGCCCGCCTCTTCGCCATATTCCGCCTTGCTATCCGACAGCACCGGGAACTGCATGCCTTCCAGCGCGCCGCCTTTTTGCGTCAGGTGACCCATGCGGTAGCTGTTCATTCCGAGACGAATCGGCGTGCTGTCCGTCACCGGCGTACCATCAGCCATTTGCAAATCGCGAATACGCTGCCCGACAGGCTGGCGCAGGTCGATCTTGTAGGTCACACCGTCGAAGAAGTCGTTGGTGGAATATTTGGACGCCCGACGCTGCGGGTTAAAGCTGTAGGTGACGTCACCATCATGCAGCTGATTGAAATAGCCCGCCGACCACTCCATGTACTTTTTCAGCTCTTTGCCGGTCAGCTGATACACGGTAATTTCGCCGCCCGCATACTGATAGTTAAAGGCGATATCTTTCGCCGTAATGGTGCCCACATTCAGTTTGGGGCGGTCGTTATCAATTTGCAGCGCAATCACCTGCGCCTTCGGCGCATAGTGACGACTGGCTTCCTGATACAGCTTGCTGATGCCGGTATCCTGGATATGGACCTGCGGAATGCCTTTCACCGCATCCGGCGGCACCAGATCCTGGCCAGTCAGTTGCGCAATCGGCCGATTGGCGTTGGCGCGCAGAATTTTATGGTACGGCTGATAGACCTCTTCCAGCGCCTTGTCTGACGCCATACCTTTGATAGAGTAGGTATAACTGTCTTTGTTGATCAGCACATACTTGCCGTTGTGCTGTTCAAACTGCAGGTCGATACGCGACAAGGCGCGGCCATATTTATCCGGTTCCGTCACGATAACGCCATTAATAATCTCTTTATCCACCTTCACATGCATGTGCCCGGCGACGATGGCCGCCAGCTCAGGGTTGGCGCGCGCAATACCCCCAACGCCGGTTCCCGGCCGCTGGTTCTCGTTATCGATCCCCATGTGCGCCACCAGCACGATGGCATCCACCTCGCCCTGAATCTGCTGGATGGTTTGCTTCACCGCCTGAACCGGATCGGTAAAATTCAGCCCTTTGACGCGATCGGTGCCTTTGGCAAATTCCGCGGTCATCGGCGTATCCATGCCGATAATGCCGATTTTCACCCCCTGACGCTCAATGATTTTATACGCGGGCAGATAAGGTTTACCGCTGTCCCACAGAATATTCCCTGCCAGCGCCGAGCCTTTAAACTGGTTGAGTGAGGTTGACAGCGACGTCAGGCCGAAGTCGAACTCATGGTTGCCCATTACCCAAACGTCATAGTCCAGGGCGTTAAAACCGAGGATCATCGGGCTGGTTTTGTCGTTTTTGAAGGTTTCGACAAAGTTGCCCTGAATGGTGTCGCCCGCGTCGACCAGGATGACGTTCGGCTGCTGGCTGCGCACTTCGCGCACCTGCGTCGCAATCTGGCTCAGGCTGCCCGCCAGATTTTCAGTATCCGTCGAGTAATCCCAGGGAACGAAGGTGCCGTGGAGATCGGAAGTGCCCAGAATCGTGATATTGACCGGTTCAGCCATTGCCGTAGAGGTACCTAAGCAAAGCAGAAGTGCTAAGAGTGATTTTTTCATTGTTATTTGCGGTGCCGGAAGGGAAATGAGGGGAAATTATGCGATTCACATCAATAATTTGGCCAGAGGCTTTACAGGGTAAACAATAAAACTGAGAGGCAGTTCAAGGTTAGGCAGGCTAGCGGGAGGGGAAATGGCGGCCACGGTTTGAAAAAAGTCCGGGTATGGCCGCCTTCGCGATTAATGGCTCTTGCGCAGCAAATACCGATACGGCAGCGACGCGGTCTGCTGGGCAATCAGCTCATGCTCCATAAAACGGCAAAAGCCGGGAATATCGCGCGTGGTGGCGGGATCGTCGGCGATAATCAGCAACGTTTCACCGACCGGCATCGTGCGTACGGTTTTACGCACCATCATTACCGGCTCCGGGCAGCGCAGCCCTTGCGCGTCTAAGGTATGGTCGGGGCTGGAGAACAAATCGGTCATTATCATCTCGTCATCATAAAAATCGCGCCTAGTTTACGCCGACGGCGCGACGACGCAACCAGGTTAACGATTGCGTGAAAAACAACCATTGCAATGACGCACGAAAGCAGTATCATTCCGCCCCTGCAATGGGTTTGCAGATTATTGGGTTCCCTCACCCCACCGCTAAAAAGGTACAATATGACTCCCTTTACCTCCATACAGCGCCGTCATGCGCTGGTTTGGCTATCGCTATTCCATCTGCTGGTGATCACCTCCAGCAACTATCTGGTGCAGCTGCCGGTAACGATTTTCGGCTTCCACACCACCTGGGGCGCGTTTAGCTTTCCGTTTATCTTCCTCGCGACCGATCTCACCGTGCGTATTTTTGGCGCACCGCTGGCTCGACGTATTGTCTTTGCGGTGATGATCCCCGCGTTGATGATCTCCTACGTGATTTCGTCGCTGTTTTACATGGGCCAATGGCAGGGCTTTGGCGCGCTGGCGCACTTTAACCTGTTCGTCGCCCGTATCGCCGCCGCGAGCTTTATGGCCTATGCGCTGGGGCAGATCCTCGACGTTCACGTGTTCAACCGCCTGCGTCAGAACCGTCGCTGGTGGCTTGCGCCGACGGCTTCCACGCTGTTCGGCAACATCAGCGACACGCTGGCGTTCTTCTTCATTGCCTTCTGGCGCAGCACCGATCCGTTTATGGCCGACCACTGGGTGGAAATCGCCCTCGTCGACTACAGCTTTAAAGTGCTTATCAGCATTATTTTCTTCCTGCCGATGTACGGCGTACTGCTGAATATGCTATTGAAAAGGCTGGCAGATAAATCTGATTTGTCAGCAATGCAGCCAGGTTAAAGGTTCATTTGACGGGTTGTGTTAAGATAAGCGGATGAGCCGTTTATGGCTATTTAGCGAAAGGAAGAAGTCAATGCGCAAATTGGTGAAATATGTTGGTATTGGCCTGCTGGTGATGGGGCTTGCCGCCTGCGACAACAGCGATACCAGCACTCCGGCACAGGGTTCGGCAGCCGCCAGCGATGCTGCGGGTCAGTCGATTAACCTGCTGGACGGCAAGCTGAGCTTCACGCTGCCTGCCGGGATGACCGACCAGAGCGGTAAACTGGGCACCCAGAGCAACAATATGCACGTCTACTCGGATGCCACCGGTCAGAAAGCGATCATTGTTATCGTTGGCGATAGCACCAATGAAGAGCTCTCCGTACTGGCGAATCGTCTGGAAGAGCAGCAGCGTAGCCGCGACCCGCAGCTACAGGTGGTGACCAACAAATCCATCGAGATGAAAGGCCACACGCTGCAGCAGCTTGATAGCATCATCTCTGCCAAAGGGCAGACGGCTTACTCCTCCGTGGTGCTGGGCAAAATCGACAACAAACTGCTGACCCTGCAGGTGACGCTGCCAGCAGACAACCAGCAACAGGCGCAGGCTGACGCTGAGAAAATCATTAATACGCTGGTCATCAACTAATTTCGCTTGATGATCTCACGGCCTCTGGCGTACTCACGCGAGAGGCCGTTTTTTTAGCCGCCAGCCGAGCAGCAGCGCTATCGCCACCAGCCCCGCCGCCGCCAGATAGATGGTCGACACGCCCATCCATGCCATCATCAGCCCGGCCAGCGGCCCGGTGATGCCCAACGATAAATCCATAAATACGGTATAGGTCGCCAGCGCCGATCCCTGATTTTGCTGCGGCACGGCTTTCACCGCCACCACGCCCAGCGCCGGGAACACCAGCGAAAAGCCCGCGCCCGCCAGGAAGGTGCCTACCTTCGCCATCATTGGCGTCATCGCAATACCCACCAGCAGTAGCCCCATCACCTCAACGGCAAAACAGATCATCGCGACATTCAGGCCGCCCAGACGGTTAATACCGTTGGGGAATAACAGGCGGGTACCCACAAAAGCACAGCTGAACAACGTAAGCGCAAACGCTGCACCATCCCAACCTTTGGCGTCATAAAACAGGGTGATGAAGGTGGCGATCACGCCAAATCCTGCGGAGGCCAGCGCCAATGCCATACCGTAGGGCCAGACGCGCCCGAGCACCGCCCGAAAGGACATCGGTTTGCCCTTTTTCGCTTTAACTTCATCGCGAGGCAGCGCTGCCAGAATCGCCACGGCGGCCACGGCCATAATCGCCAGCGCCAGCCCCTGCAGGCCAATATAGCGATAGCACAGCACGCCCAGCGGCGCGCCCATCGCCATCGCGCCGTAGGTGACGATACCGTTCCAGGAGATCACCCGGCCAATATGCGGCGACCCGACGACGCCAACGCCCCACAGCGTCGACCCGGTACCGGCAAAGCTCTGCCCGATACCGAGGATCACGCGCCCCAGACACAGTAACGCCAGGCTTATCAACGGCCAGCCACCGCCAAACGCCGCCAGCAAATAGCTCAACCCACTCAGGAAGCAGCCACAAAGGCCAAAGACAACGATTTTTTTCGGCCCGAGCTGGTCGGCATAACGCCCGGCGTGAGGGCGACTCAGCAGGGTGGCGAAGTATTGCAGGCTGATAACCAGACCGGCCCAGAAGGCGCTAAACCCCATCACATCATGAACATAACCGGGCAGCACCGCCAGCGGCAGGCCAATGGTGAGATAGCTGGCGAAATTGAAAATCACGACGGAGACAATACGCAAATTGAGGCGCAGGCCGCTAAGCTGCGCCTCGGCGTCGGCCGCAGGCATAGATAATCCCTTATAGATGCAACAGAAATGGCATTATTGCACATTTTGTCGCCGGGAAGACGGCATTACCCGATTCGGACTACCGGTGAGGTGTCGGTTTGTTTGGCCAGAAGATGGTAATGACGCCGGCGATAATAACAATAACCCCCAGCAGGCCGCGCCATGAGAAGGGTTCATGCCAGCCGGGCAGCAGAATCGCGGCAAGCCATACCACCATGTAGCTCAGGCTCAGCAACGCGTAGGCTTTCGCCAGCGGCAGGCGCTTCAGGGCGAAGAACCAGCAGGCCATGGAGGCCACGTAGCCCAGTAGACCCAGCAGCAGCGCCAGCGTGCCGGTTTCAAAATGCAGAAGATGCAGCAAAAAAGCCAGCGGTTGCTGCGCCGACGGTAGCGTCGTCATCGCCGCACGCAGCGTCAGCTGCGCGGCACTCACCAGCGCGACGCTCATTAGTGCCCAGATAAGCCCCATTAAGCGCTGCTCCCCAATAACGCAATGCCGACGATAATCAGCGCTACACCGGCCCAATGGCGGCGGCTCACCGGCTCGCGCCAGATGAGACGTGCGGCCAGCGTCACCCAAACAAAATTCAGGCTCAGCATCGGGTAGGCCACGCTCACCGGAATCTGCTGGAGCACCAGCAGCCACAGCAGCATGCCCAACCCAAGCAGCGCCAGCGCCAGCCCAAGCCAGGTCAGCAGATGACGCCCGCGCTGCCCTTTACGGGCAGGGCGAGTCGCCTGTTTCTGGCATAGCTGCCCGCCACAGCTCAACAGGCTGGCGAGCAGCAGGCAGGCCCACGTGATCATTGCGGGCGGTACTGAATAAAGACGGTGCGGCCCATGACGTACACCTCATCCGGTTTTGGCAGCGGCAGTTCGGCTAACTGTACGTCACGAGAGAGCAATAACACCAGCGAGATTGGCCCTTCCTGACGATGTTCCGCCAACCACTGAGGGAACGCTTCGGTAGAGACGAAGCTGTTTTTCGCGTCAGGGTAAGAGAGCCCATACTTCAGCTCGCCCTGCTGGCCGTACAGCATCACATCGCTGCGCTTCAGCTCCCAGGCCAGCCCGGCAGCTACGCCGACGCTGTTGCTCAGAACATAGCGGCTCGGCGCCAGCGACTCGCTAACAATATCCACCAGGAACTGCGGCTGCTTGCTGTTGGTCACGCGATCGGGGATCGCCATCCCCACCAGCAGCGCCAGCCCCAGCGGGCAGAGCGCGGCCAGCTGCCAACGCTGTGCCCCCTGCTTAATCGATACCCAGCCCATCAGCGCCCAGAAGAAGAAGGCCACTGCCGCCAGCACGCATTTATAGAGCTCAATCTGCATCCAGACCGGGTGTTTCATCGGCCCCCACGGTGAGACTACCGCGACCGCTACCAGGCCCACAACGCCGAAGATGATGTTGATGATGCCGTTCACCCGCAGCGCTTTCGAACCGACTTTTGCCGCCTCAACCGCATAGCGCGCCATCAGTATCGCCAGCGGCGCGAAGCACGGCAGGATATAGGTCGGCAGCTTGCCCTTAGCAATACTGAAGAACAGGAACGGCATCACCACCCAGCCCAGCAGATAAAATGCGCCGCGTAGCCCTTCCCGCTCCTGCCAGCCGCGCTTGAAAGCGCCGGGTAGCAACGCCAGCCACGGCAGACTTCCCGCGACCAGGAACGGCAGGTAGTACCAGAACGGCGCTTTGTGCTGCGCGTCGCTCTGGGCAAAACGTTGAATATGCTCAACCCAGAAGAAGTAGCGCCAGAAGTCGCTCTCCCGCGCGGCGATGGCCAGCCCCCACGGCAGCACGGTCAGCACGCAAACCAGTACCGACAGCCAGCCCCAGACCAGCACTTCCCGCCAGCGTTTCTGCGCAATCACCCACGGCAACACGCCGATTACCGGTACCGCCAGCGCGAGGAAGCCTTTGGTCATGACGCCCATACCGCAGGCTACGCCCAGCAGCACGTAACCCCAGAAGCGCTCGCCGGTGGTCTTCGCCTGCGCAGCCAGCCAGAAGCTGCACATGGCGAGCGTCATCCACAGGGTGATCATTGGGTCGAGCACCGCGTAGGTACCAATCCCGTAGACCAGAAACGCGGTTAAGAAGATAGCGCCGGAGAGCAGCGCTACTTTGCGATCCTGCCAGATTTTCCACGCCAGCCAGACCACCAGCAGCGCGGAGACGGTGATAGAAAACACCGCGCCAAAGCGTACCGCGAAGTTATTGTGGCCAAACAGCCACTGCCCGATACTGTTAATCCAGTAACCGGCAATCGGCTTTTCGAAATAGCGTAGCCCCAGGAAATGCGGCACCACCCAATCACCGGTTGCCAGCATTTCACGGCTGATTTCGGCATAGCGGGTTTCGTCCGGCTGCCACAGCAGCCGGAAGTTAAGCGGAACCAGGTAGTACAGAACAAACAATGCAGCTAACGAAATACCATAGCGAAGGGATTTCATACGTCTGAGCTCAAAAGTTGTTGGCAGCCTAGCCAGCCTTCACGACCGGCGATTTCTCCGCGCACCACCTTCCCAACCGGCAACTGACGGAAGTCATCCGGGAGAAGCTGGCCTAGCGGGCAAAAACGAATTTCCTGCTGTGCCGCAAGGGTCAGCAGATAGTCAAACTGTTCGGCGTAGGCGCCCCCTTCCACCTCGGCATGGATGGTGTACACCGGCGTACCGGTATCCTGGCGAATACGCTCCAGCAGCCAACGATTGAAGCCTTCCGCACTGACCACGCTACCGACAACTTCATCCCAGGTGGGCAGAGTGACGGGGATCTGTACGGTAGCCATCTCACCGTTACTGAGCTGCGGAATGAACGGCTGCGTGCCGCGGCAGTCGCTGTTGTAGAGAAATTCAAAAGACTCTTTCGCCTTCACCACGCGCTGGTCAGCGCGCCAGCCCGCCACCGCCGAACAGGTGACCGGATGACCAATAATCGTCTCCAGCGCGGACAGACCGCGGCCAATTTCGTCAATCAGCTGCTGCTCGTTCCACATGCCGCTCCACTGCTGCCAGCGGTGATGATCCCAGGCATGCAGCCCCACTTCATGCGCCTGCGCGACGCTGCGGATAATCTCTGCGTTGGCTTCGCCAATAAGACGCCCCGGCCACGCCGTCCCGGCCAGCAGAATGTCCCAGCCATACAGCGATGCCGCGCGTGAGCGCAGCATCTTCCACAAGAACTTCGGCTTTACCAGGCGCCACAGGTGGCGCCCCATGTTATCCGGCCCGACGCTGAAGAAAAAACTGGCCTGCACGCGGTGCTTTTTCAGCACCGCCATGAGCCGTGGCACCCCTTCGCGGGTACCGCGAAAGGTGTCGACATCAACGCGCAAACCTACTTTTTTCATGATGGTTTTTCGTCCGTCAGCTCTACCGTGCGCAGGAAGAAGTCCAGCGTCTCTTCTACCGTCTGCTGCATCTCAACCGTCGGCTGCCAGTCCAGGCAGCGTTTCGCGTTGCGAATGCTCGGCTTACGGTGCTCAACGTCCTGATAACCTTTGCCGTAGTAGTCGCTGCTTTCCACTTCACGGAAGCCGGCAAACGGCGGGAAGCGGTCGCGCAGTGGGTGACGTTCGAAGCAGTCGAGCAGCATTTCCGCCAGCTCTTTAATGCTCGCTTCGTTGTCCGGATTACCGATGTTGATAATCTGCCCATCGCAGCGGCCGTCTTTGTTTTCAATGATGCGGAACAGCGCTTCGATACCGTCGCTGATGTCGGTAAAGCAACGTTTTTGTTTGCCGCCTTCGATCAGCTTGATTGGCGAGCCTTCCACCAGGTTAAGGATTAGCTGGGTGATAGCACGGGAGCTGCCGATACGCGCAGCGTTCAGATTATCCAGACGCGGCCCCATCCAGTTAAACGGACGGAACAGGGTAAACTTGAGGCC
>ERZ1026892.575-NODE-575-length-16984-cov-89.826570_pt1 | contig 16984 bp, 18 predicted proteins | sample MGYA00380176_ERZ1026892 | MGnify/ENA primary metagenome ERZ1026892 (study PRJEB33269, sample SAMEA4719812) | human gut metagenome | biome: human-associated habitat; feature: organic feature; material: feces | place: Cameroon | collected 2013-10 ... | reverse complement strand
GTCTTACCTGTTAATAATCCCATATTATTCATATCTTATTGATTTATAATTAATTACGAATACCTAAAAAACTATTTGCTGAAAATTTGCAAGTATCAAAACACGTTTAGAACGCCCATTAATACGCCGTAGAGAAGTGCCAAAACTATGATAATGAGCACCACCAAGCAGAACGTACCGAGGCAGCAGCCAGTTTGTTTTTTGTTTTCTTGCATCATCCAACTTTGCTATTTTGTATTATACTTAATAATGTATTAATCTGATTGTCCTTTTGCGCTATTTGACTATCTTTAGCCTCAACCAATGCGAGCAAGCGATTAAGGGTATCTGAATCATTTACCGGGCTATTGGTAATATTAGAGCCGCTATTTATTTGGTATTTGATGCTATCTTTTTCGTCTAAGAACATATCACCAACGCCCCTTACAAGCCATTCCATGCTTATACGAGGTGACGAAATTTCGCCAATTTTGGCTATCACATTAAACCCGGGCGTAGTTTCAGATGGCCCGACTATACTATTAATGGTAGTACGTGGGATATACGTACCCTTTTCCATAGCGGTAGCATTTCCACTATAAACAGTATCTAATACCGCTTTTATACGCTGATTTATAGTTGCAAACATACGACATACTTAATAATTGTTAATAAATGGCGATTTTTCGCCTTAAAATTTTGTGGTGACGATATTTCGCCGTATCTTTGCAACCGAGATAAGTAAGTAACTAACCTCAAGAGCATAAGAAAGGCTGTCGGACTATTTGCCCAACATCACCAAAACCCAACTGCAAATATACGGCAGTTTTTCTTTTTCTCCAAAGGTATAAGTAACTAAGTAAGTAATTTTAATAAAATTTATACTTTTATGGCAGACGAAACAGGAAAAGCAATCAAATTGACACGTGACGATTTGCGGTCAATTGATGTAGGAAAGACGAAAACGTTTTACCTACCTGATGCTAAAGCGTGCGACAATGGCAAGGCTTTGACGTATCAGACACAAAATTTAATGGGCTGCAAGTTCAGCGTTAAAACGGACTATACAGCCAATACACTAACTATCACACGTAACGCTATATGATTATAACCAGACCCGAAGTAGAGCCAGACGGTTTGTATAACCAAGGGCAAGCAGCCAAAGCGTTGCACGTAGATCGGCACACCGTCGCCCGGTACGCTAACGATGGGCTTATTAAGTTCAGAGTTAGAAAAGCCGGAAAAGGCTTAATAACTACGGGGGCGGAAATAATCAAGTGTTGGAAATCAATGTATCTTTAAAAATTAAGCCGTATGAAAAAAGTAATGAAGAATTGGCGTTATTGGCTGATGGTGGTTATCGGCTTTATCGCTTTTTTTAATCTGATTGGGATGCCACACAATGATAACCCCAACTATTGGGAGTTAGTGATCTATTCCAAGTTTACCGCCGTAGCACTCGCATATTTCGACATACGTTTGTATGTGTGGTTTGCAAAGCACAGAAAGATAGATGAACTATTGGAGTACATCAACGAAGATAAATAACATCATTAAACATATACAAAGATGAAAACAGATTTTAGTATTAACGTACAGGTCAATTTGGGTGTAACACCCGAAATCGTGGCTTTGGTGAACGCCATTTTGTGCCACCGACCAACAGTTGTGCCAACCGCCGAGGAAGCACTCGACGGAAACAGCCAAGTAGATAACAAGCCAGAGGACACCACCCCGGCACAGCCTCAACAGCCTACTAACAAGCGAGGCAGAAAGAAGAAAGAGGAGGCAGCCGCCGACAAGCCGGAGCCTACCAAGGAGCCAGCCGGAGACGAACAGCAGGAGGCAGCAGCCAACGAAGCCGATGCCAACGGTGAGCAGGTAACCGAGCAGGGAGAAGCCAAGGCAGAGGAAGCCGCCCCACAGGATGAGGGCCAGGCCGAAGCCCAGGCAGAGGCAGAGCAGAAGCCATTAACCGCCGAAGACGTTAGGGCAGCTATGCACGCCACACGTCAGCGTATCGAGGGTGAAAACTACAAGGAGAACACCAACGGCGATTTGTACAAAAAGTACCACAAGCCATTAACGGCACAGTTCAAGAACATAGCCGCTTTGTTGGGTGCAGACAAACCAAGTGCTTTGCCATCTGATAAGATTGCAGATTTCATTGAGCAGTGCAACGGTTTGCAGATAATGGAGGATGGTACGATCGGCTCAAATTGCCCATTTTAGTAACAACATTTAATCATATACAATTATGGCAGGTAAACACGCTTTATTATCACCAAGTGCAGCCCACAGATGGATGAATTGCACAGCCGCCCCACTTCTGGAAAGAGACGTGGAGGATAAGAGCAGCACATTTGCAGAGGAGGGAACGTTAGCACACGCCTATTGCGCTAAGAAACTGAAAGAGTTTTTAGGTTTGGCAGTAGATGAGGAAAAAGCCGAGATAGCGCAGTTAGACGAGCAGTACCACAGCGGCGAAATGGACGAGTACACAGACACGTACAAAACTATCGTACTGGAGAAGTTCAACGCCGCCCGAGCTAAGACCAAGGACGCACAATTGTTGGTTGAGGTTAAGTTAGATTTTAGCCACTATGTGCCTGATGCTTTCGGCACGTCGGACGCTATCATTATCGCCGATGGCGTGATGGAGGTTATCGACTTTAAGTACGGCAAAGGCGTAAAGGTGTCAGCCGTGGAAAATCCACAAATGATGATTTACGCTTTGGGTGCATGGGACTTATTTAACTTTGAGTACGACATACGTAAGGTACGCATGACTATCGTACAACCACGTATTGATAATCTTTCAGAGTTTGAGTTAGATGCCGCCGACCTCATTAATTGGGCAGTCGATGAGCTGCAACCGAAAGCCAACGAAGCCTATGCCGGAGGTAAGCAAAAGCCGGGCAATTGGTGTCAGTTCTGCAAGGTTAAGGCAAGCTGCAAAGCCCTATCGTCTATGTGCATCGAAGCACAGCAAGCCAACCCCGACCCACGTAAGATTAGCAAGGAAGTTATGGAGAACACTATACTACCTTTGCTTTCAACGTTCAAAACGTGGCTAACTAGAGTTGAGGAGTACAGTTTGGAACAGGCGTTAAATGGCGTGCAGTACCAAGGTTTCAAAATCGTGGAGGGGCGCAGTATCAGAAAGATAACAAACCCAAACGCAGTGATGGAACTTTTAGGCAAAGAGGGTTTTGCTAAAGAATCCTACATTAAGCCTACCGAGCTACGAAGTATTACCGATTTGGAAAAACTGATAGGTAAGAAACGCTTTGGTACAATTTGCGCCGAATACATCAACAAGCCACAAGGCAAACCAACGTTAGTGCCTGAATCAGATAAACGCCCGGCGTTTAATCAGGCAGCAGACGACTTTAAAGACATTTAAGTTTAACATTTTAATTTCATACAATTATGATAAACCCTAAAGTAGTTAATGATACTAAGGTAATCTTTGGCCCATGCCGCCTTAGTTACACCCACGTTTTCGAGAAGTACAGCCCAGACGGTGACGGAGAGGGCAAGTTTATGACTAACGTTTTGATCCCGAAGTCTGAAAAGAAGACTATCGAAGCCATCAAAAAGGCAATCGAGGCAGCTAAGAAAGCCGCTATCGTAGCAAAGTGGGGAGGAAAAGAGCCTAAGAAACTTGATTTGGCTTTGCGTGATGGCGACGAAAAGGACGATGAGGTTTACGAAGACCACTACTATTTGAATGCCAAGAGCAACACACGCCCGGGCGTAGTAGATCGCAAGAAAGTGCCTATCGTGGACGAGGAAGAAGTTTACAGCGGCGTTTGGGCGGTTGTGTCGGTAACTTTCTACGGCTACGACGTAAGCGGTAACAAGGGCGTAGCGTGCGGCCTCAACAACATTATGAAGTTCAAGGACGACGACCATTTGGGCGGCAGAGTATCAGCAGAAAGCGACTTTGGCGATTTGGACGGCATCGACGACGAGGACGACGACGATTTGTAAGCTATTCTTTTCTACGATAAAATGTTAATGTAGTAGCCCCCGGCGGTGGAAAGAGGAAGCCGCCGGGGTAATCAAACAACAAAGCGTATGAAAGAATTAGGCATAGACATCGAAACATATAGTAGCAACGACCTTACAGAATGCGGCGTATATAAGTATGTGGAAGCCGAAGACTTTACCATATTGCTTTTTGCGTACAGCGTGGACGGTGGTCCGGTGCAATGCGTGGACTTTGCAAGCGGCGAAACTTTGCCGCCTGAAATCGAAGCGGCATTAACCGACCCCGAGGTAATAAAGACCGCTTTCAATGCAGCTTTTGAGCGTATTTGTATTGGTGTGTATTTGGGCATCAAAGGACGATTAGACCCAAGACAATGGCGGTGTACGATGGTAAGAGCCGCCCGAATGGGTTTACCGCTTTCGTTGGCACAATGCGGCGAGGTGCTTAAACTGGAAGACAGAAAGATGAGTGAGGGCAAAGCCCTGATAAGATACTTTAGTGTTCCAAACAAGCAGATAAAACAGGGCATAACAAAGATGATCCGGCACAAGCCGAGCGATGCGCCCGAGAAATGGGCAACGTTCAAAGCCTACAATATCCGAGACGTGGAAGTGGAGCAAGCCATCTTAAAAAAGGTCAGAAGATTGGAAGCACCAGAGTTTGACGAAGATTTGTACGTAGCCGATCAGCACATTAACGACCGTGGCGTGATGATAGACCAAGTATTGGTAAACAACGCCGCCCGATTTGATGAGCTATACAAAGATGAGTTATTTGCTGAAGCCCGAAAACTTACAGGCATGAGTAACCCGAACAGCCCCGGACAGATTAAACAATACATATCCGAGAACACCGGGTTTACTATTGACAGCCTCAACAAAAAGAATTTGGACGACTACGAGGTACAATTTAAGTATTGGCCCAAGGTGCAGAAAGTTTTGGCGTTAAGGCGTGAAATGGGTAAGACTTCTAACAAGAAGTACACAACTATGCAAAAATGTGTCTGCAAGGATAGTCGAGTACATGGTTTGTTGCAGTTTTGCGGTGCAGCACGTACAGGCAGATGGGCAGGGCGTTTAGTGCAGTTGCAGAACCTACCACAAAACCATCTGGAAAGTCTGGATGATGCACGCTATTTGGTTAGGCAGGGCGATTTGGAAGAGTTTGAAATGAACTACGGAAACGTTACCCAAGTACTTAGCGAGTTAATACGTACCGCTTTCATAGCCAAGCCCGGTTGCACGTTCCACGTATGCGACTTTTCGGCGATCGAGGCACGTGTGATAGCGTGGATAGCCGGGGAAACATGGGTATTGGACGCTTTCAGGCAAGGGCACGACATCTATTGTGAGACTGCAAGCAAAATGTTTGGTGTACCAGTTCAGAGGCATGGCCCCAACGGAGATTTGAGACCGAAAGGCAAGGTAGCCGTTTTGGGTTTGGGCTACGGCGGTGGTGTATTGGCATTGGAAGCGATGGGCGGTAAGAAGTTAGGTTTAACGGAATCCGAGGAAAAAGACATCGTAGGCAAGTGGCGAGACAGTAACCCACATATCGTTAAGTTGTGGCGTACCGTTGAAAAGGCAGCTATCACAGCCATTAAGACAGGGCGAAGCATAACAATACAACAGGGTATCGTTATCGGTTATCGTTGGGGTATGTTGCTAATTACCCTACCAAGTGGCAGGACTATTTGTTACCCACGTACAGAGGTTGGAATCGAGACAAACGACGGATGGCGAGGCGACCACGAAATTATCGAGTATGAGGGTTTGAACCAAAAAACGAAGAAGTGGGGAAAGTTGAGAACCTACGGCGGTAAACTAACCGAGAACATCGTACAGGCTACGGCACGTGACATATTGGGTTGTGTGATACTTAGAGCCGAGCAGCGAGGGTTAAACGTAGTTTTCCATATACATGATGAGATCATCGTTGAGGCTACGAAAGACCAGACGTTACCGATGGTTGAGGCTTTATTTAGTGAGCCTATACCGTGGTGCAAAGATTTGCCACTCAAAGGTGCAGGGTACACCACCCCATATTATCTAAAAGATTAAACAATATGGCAAAAAGCAAGACAATAGAAATTAAAGTGGAATGGCACAAGGCGACCGAGGCCCCTAAAAAGAATGTGCCAATTTATCTACTTTTCAAGGTTGGCAAACGAAAATATCCGCTTTGCCGATTAATGACATTTCACCATAGTAACGTCGTTCCGGCTGAATGTGATTTCGGCAAAGCCGAAACCCAGGAGCCACAGTTACCTATCATATGGGCGTATGCAAGTCAGATTGAGCCGCTTATTACTGATGATATTGTGGCAGATGCAAAATTTGCAGCGTGGGCATGGTACAAAGAAGATTAGTTAAACAATATAAAGCATATACAAAAAATGGAGATACAGACAAGTAAGGCACTATCAGACGTGCAGCAATTCAGATACGAGTTATTGCAATGGTGTGGCAACGTGGAAGATGCGGAGAAAGCCAATACCTTTGTAATGGGTAAGGACGAAAAGCCAGTACAGGCGCAGTTACCAAAATCCGGCATGGAGGACGGCATCTATTTGGTACACGCTGACGGCAAAGCAACTTTGTTTGAACTGGAGTACACCAAAGAGAACAACATGGATAGCGAGGTAGTGGCTATCGGTTTGAAGATGGGTGGCTTTGGTATTAAGATAGCTTTGCACGATGAGGCTAACGGCGATGGTATCACACTAACAACAAAGGCAAATGGTAACGAGGAAAACGACCAATCCTACTATACCGACAACTACGACGATGCAGTAGCAGACATGGACGGAGCAAGAAACACTAACCATTTGCGTAATATCCTGAATCCAAAGATAAAGTTAGCCGACGATTGGTACATACCATCTTTGGGCGAGTTGTTCCGTATCTTTATAAACAAAAAGGCTATCAATGCAGCTTTGGAGTTTGCCAAGGGCGATAAACTGCAAGACCGTTGGTATTGGACTTCTACCGAGAGCAGTGCTACCAACGCATGGAGTCTGTACCTCAACGTCGGTAGTACGAACATTTGGACCACTAAGGCCAGCACCACGTTCAGAGTTAGGGCAGTGTCAGCATTTATTTTTTAGCCCTTAATATTTTAGTTTTTAATCTTTAGCACGGCGAAAGCCGTGCCATTTATTCACCAATACCGCCAATTATGAAAAAGATGTACTGCAAAACGTGTCTATCATACGATCCTGATGAAGACAAACCCGGTTATGGGGTTTGCCATCTATCGGAGTGTGAAGTTTGCGAGCAGTGCCCCGGTTGCATTGATTGGCGGTATTTTAAGATTTGGTACTTATAATATGGTTATTCTTTCTTTATTCGACGGCATGAGTTGCGGACAAATTGCGTTAAAGGAATTGGGCGTAACGATTGATAAATACTATGCAAGCGAAATAGATAAGTTTGCAATCCAAAACACGATGGCGAATTTTCCCGACACCGTGCAGTTAGGCGATGTTAGACAAGTGGACGCTAAGAGTTTGGGCAAAATTGATTTGCTGATAGGTGGCAGCCCATGCCAGTGTTTTAGTTTTGCCGGGAAACGTGCAGGAATGAGTACCAAAAGCAAAGAACAAATCGAGACCTTAACAAGGTATCTGGAATTAAAACAACAGGGCTTTGAGTTTGAGGGACAAAGTTACTTATTTTGGGAGTACGTCAGAATACTTAACGAGCTACGAGAGACAAACCCGAACATCTTATTTATGCTTGAAAATGTGGAAATGGGCAAGCGATGGGAGGCGGTTATTAATGAGGCTTTGGGTATCGTAGGCGTTCATATAAATAGTGCTTTGGTATCGGCACAAGTTAGAAAACGTATCTATTGGACTAACATCAAATTGGCGCAGTGTGATTTATTCGGTTTACCTCAAAGCGCAATACCACAGCCGACAGACCGACACATATTTATTAAAGACATCTTACAGGATGAAGTCGATGAAAAATATTTCCTTAGTTCTGAATATGTGGAAAAGTTGTTAGCATATAACAAACGTCAGGAGGAACACGGCAACGGCTTTAAGGCTATTTTCCATAAGGAAACAGACAAAATGTGTACATTAACAGTGGGGGGGCGTAGTGTGAAAGACTTAATTTGTGTAGCCCAAAGGGGAAGATCATACCGAGGCGAGCCACAACACTTTGAAGAAAGCCCAAACCCCGGTAAGACCAACTGTTTAACGACAGTGGCAAAAGATAATTTGATAATGCAACGACCACGAGGAAAAAACAAAGGTGCTATCAATACCGAAAAGTCGCCTACGTTATCCGCTAATTCGTGGCAACAAAATAATTTATTAGTGAGCAAGCCAAAAGACGGAATCAGGCAGATAAACCCAAGCCGTGAAAGCGGAGGCACACAGCCATACCAACAAAACCGAGTTTATGCAGCTGATGGCAAAAGCCCGGCTTTGATGAACGGACACGGAGGGCAGACGATTAACGCCTTAGTGGGGGGGCTGCAAGTCAGACGATTAACGCCGACAGAGTGCGCCCGACTGCAAACTATACCAGAGTGGTATAAATGGGAAGTATCAGAAACACAACAGTACCGTATGTTGGGCAATGGTTGGACGGTAGAGGTTATAAAACATATACTTTCGTTTTTACCCGATCATCTTAAAAAGTAAAACAATATGGCAGAAGATTTCAAACATATAAGGTTTATGGTATTTAAGGCAAGCAGCATTAAATACCTTTTCGAGCAGTTGGACAACGAACCACGACCATTTGAGTTAGTGGTACACCCACCAATAGGCAAAACAGGTATGCGCCCGGTTACTATCAAGGCAAGCACCGAGGAAGATGCTAAGTACTTTAAAGGTATCTTAGATAAGTTATCGTATGAATCTTTAGAAAGATTGGCACATGGTACAGATAAAGTTAAACAATGATTTCCCGATCGACATAGCAACAGCCCATAGCCGTATGGCTAAGAAGTGGAAGAACAAAGCGACCACATGGGCGAAGTTGGTAGAGCGATGCAGCGAAACGAAGCGAACCACGGAAAGCGTAAGCGAGTACGCCAAGATGAGCAGGGAGGAACAAAGCAGTATCAAGGACGTGGGCGGTTTTGTCGGTGGCTACCTATCAGGCGGTACACGAAAGACCGCTAACGTGATGTGGCGAAGTATTGCCACACTTGATATTGACTACGGTACGCCCGACCTTTGGGATGAGTTCACACTAAACTTTGACTTTGCGGCGATGCTTTACAGCACGCACAAGCACACGCCGGGAAACCCACGCTTTCGTTTGGTGTTCCCATTGAGCCGTCAGGTGCGCCCAGATGAGTATGAGCCGCTTTGCAGGATGATAGCAAGCAAACTGAATATTGAGGTGTTCGACGATACCACCTATCAGTTAGCGAGATTGTTTTATTATCCATCTACAAGCAGAGACGGCGAATATGTGTTTGAGTACCAAGACGGCAAGGCGTGCAACGTTGATGAGTTTCTAAAGCAGTACCACGATTATAAAGATGTGGCACTTTGGCCAGTATCGAGCCGAGAGGGTGACATCATCGTACACGAATTGAAAAAGGTAGGTGATCCGACCGAAAAGCCCGGCTTAATCGGTGCTTTTTGCCGTGCATACTCAATAGAGGATGCAATCGACACGTTTCTACCTGATGTGTACGAGAAGACCGCCCACGATGGGCGATACACCTACATTAATGGTAGTGTGGCGGCAGGTTTGGTTTGCTATGAGGGTAAGTTTGCATACAGCAACCACGAAACAGACCCGGCGAGTAAGCAGCTTTGCAACGCTTTCGACCTTATCCGAATACATTTGTTTGGTGTGCAGGATGAGGGTACAAAGATAACAGACAACACACGTTTGCCGTCGTACCTGAAAATGCAGGATTTCGTAGCCAAGGATAAAAAGGTAAGAATCTTACTTACTAAGGAACGGCAGGGCCAGGCCGATGATGATTTTGCCGACATCGAAGCAGAGGAAGCCGGGGACAGCGCAGTATCTGAAAATACAGATAAGTGGATGGCTGAATTAGACTTTGACAAGAAAGGTAGCATTAAATCAACGGCAAGCAATATTATTGCTATTCTGGAGAACGACCCAAGGTTGAAAAACCATATATGGCAAAATCTGTTTAATGGGTTTAACTACATAACAGGTGGTTTGCCGTGGAATGCCGAGGCAACACAATGGGGAAATACTGATGATGCAAATCTAAGGATATACTTAGATGAGAAGTACGGAGTAACTGGAAAGGACAAAATCAAAGATGCTTTAGTGGCAGTCGTCACACGTCACAGAGTACACCCGATACGTGATTACCTCAATAGTCTTAAATGGGACGGCGTGCCAAGATTAGACCGCCTGATTATTGACTACGTAGGTGCAGAAGATAATGAGCTAAACAGAGCTATGACACGTAAGCACTTTACGGCGGCAGTAGCCCGAGTGATGAACCCAGGATGCAAGTATGATTATTGCCTGATTATCGCCGGAGCCGAGGGTATCGGTAAATCGACGCTTTTCAATGTGATGGGCGGCGATTGGTTTAGCGATAGTCTGGTAACGATGGAGGGTACAAAAGGTATGGAGCAAGCCCGGAACGGTTGGGTTATCGAGTTACCGGAGTTGGGCAGTATCAAGCGATCAGACGTTGAGCAGGTGAAAGCCTACATAAGCCGTCAGAATGATATGTACCGCCCGGCATACGGCAGCGTGATGGAATCCCACCCGAGGCAATGCGTTTTTTGTGGCACAACCAACGAAACATATTTCTTAAAGGGTGAGACCGGAAACCGCCGCTTTTGGGTAATTGAGGTTGATGCTAAGTACAGAAAGTACCCCGATTTCAGAGCAGCTTTGCAAGCCGATCGTAACCAGTTATGGGCAGAAGCCGTGCAACGATATAAGGACGGTGAGAAATTGGCTTTGTCGGATAGTCTGGAGGAAGCAGCCAAGAAACGACAGCAGCAGTTTAACGACAATTGCGATGATCCATTACAGGGTTTAGTACAGGAGTTTTTGGATATGAAGCTACCGACCGACTGGAATACGTGGGACTTAAACCGCCGCCGTGCCTATATCAAGAACCCCGACCCATTGGACGAAACAGGCGTAGAAATACGTACCAAGGTGTGTGCCGCTGAATTTCTTTGCGAAATGATGGGCATCAACATTTCAGATAAAGGGTATAAGTACGAAGCACGTAGGGTTAATAAGGTATTGGACGATTTAGGTTGGCTAAAATTATCGTCTGCAAGATTTCCGATATATGGAACACAAAGGGCATTTAGCAGACCAGAGGAAGACGACGACGAAAGCGACCTATAAGGTAGTGAAGACGTAAACAAAGAAAATGTAAACGAAGTTGTTTACAGGGCTACAAAGGCAGAAACGACAAAAAAGGAAAAGTAAACAAAAACAATAGATAGTTTATTTGTTTACACCTTTGTTTACATCTTTGTTTACGGCTAAAGTACTGAATATCAGTATATAACTATATATGTAAACAATGTAAACAATAAAATATAGTATAAGTAGAATAGTAGTGTTATATATACTATATACCTATATAAACTATATATTTACCCACATACGTACACGTATATAGAAAAGTTGAAAATTGAATGTTTACAGGGCGAAAGTTGAAAATATGAAGAAGTTAGAAGCAATAACACGCCACGCCGAGGTATCGGAAAAGGCGATAGAAAAATATTTGGTGCAAGAGGTGAAAGCCATTGGCGGCATTTGCCTCAAATACTCAAATGCAAACATGGTGGGTTATCCTGATAGAGTGGTATGCCTACATGGTGGTAAGGTTGTTTGGGTGGAGTTGAAAAGTAAAGGCAAGAAGCCAACGAAGATACAAACCATAAGACAAAATGAGTTGGTAAGTTTGGGCCACGAAGTCTATACAATCGACAACAAACAGACGATCGACGAGTTAATTAAAGTTTGGAGGGCAGAACAATGAAGTACAGACCATACGAATATCAGAAAACAGCGATGCAGTGGATATTAGACCACCCACGATGCGGTTTGTTTCTTGATATGGGTTTAGGTAAGACGGTAAGCACACTTACAGCCGTGCAACAATTGATGGATGATTGCGAGATAAGCCGTACTTTGGTGGTAGCACCGAAAAAGGTAGCCGAAACAACATGGACTACCGAGGCGGAAAAATGGGATCACTTGCAAAGCCTGAGAGTGGCAAAGGTGATGGGCACAGAGAAGCAGCGTAATTTGGCGTTGGCATCTAAAGCAGACATCTACGTTATCGGACGTGATAGCTTTGTTTGGTTAGTCGGAAAGTACGGCGGTCAGTTGCCGTTTGATGTGTTGGTGATTGATGAGCTAACCAGTTTCAAGTCTTCTAAGTCAAACCGATTTAAGGCGATGCGTACAGCCATACCGACGGTTAATAGAGTTATCGGACTTACAGGAACGCCAGCACCTAACGGACTGATAGACCTATGGGCACAAATGTACTGTATAGACATGGGCGAACGTTTGGGTAAGAGCGTAACGAAGTATCGTGAAACCTACTTTGAGACCCACAAGTGGAATAACGTAATAGTACGTTGCGACATCAAAAAGGGGTGTGAGGACATCATCAAAAACAAGATTTCTGATATTTGTCTATCAATGCAGGCAAAGGACTATTTGCAGTTGCCGGACATGATCACCCACGAAACCAAACTTACTTTGTCGCCAAAGGTGATGGAGGCATACAACAAGTTTGAGAAAGAAAAGGTTTTGGAGTTTACCGAATTGCATACCGGAGAAAATGCCAATATCTTAGCGAATAGTGCCGCCGGGCTGATGAATAAGTTAAGCCAGTTTGCCAACGGTGCAATATACGATGAGGCAAAGGACGTACACGAGATACATGATGAGAAGTTGGATAAGTTAGCCGAGATCGTGGAAGCAGCAAACGGCAATCATGTGTTAGTCTTCTATCAGTTCAAACACGATGTGACACGTATCACCAAGAAACTGAAAGGCTATACCGTCAAGTCATACGAGGGTGAAAAGGAGTTGAGAGAATGGAACGCCGGAAAGATAGACGTACTATTAGCACACCCGATGAGCACGGCGTTTGGCTTGAATATGCAGCAAGGTGGGCACTATATCGTATGGTTTGGTACAGGTTGGAATCTGGAGTTATACCAACAAGCCAACGCACGATTACACCGACAGGGGCAGCAGCATCCAGTACAGGTGTATAAGTTGATTTGTGCCAACACCGTAGATGAGAGAGCCAACACAGCACTAAGCGGTAAGCAGGGCGTACAGCAATCTTTGTTGGATAGCCTCAACTTTTTGGTAAGGAAGTATCACACAACAATAACCATCAAAGACGAATATTAGAGTATGGCAAAGGATAAAGATTACATAAGGCTGATACATACGGCCAAGTGGCTACGATTGAGACGTGACAAACTCAACGATACGCCACTATGCGAGAGGTGCGAGGAATTGGGTAGAGTGGCAGCAGCTACCGAGGTACACCACGTTATCCCGGTTGAGGACGGACTAACGAGGCAGGAAAAAGAACGCCTGATGTTTGATTACTTTAACCTCAAAGCCCTATGCCACGATTGCCACGTTAAGGTACATACGGATATGGGCAGGTGTGGCAAAGTTCAAGCAAAGAACAGAGCCAAAGAGCACCTGAAAAGATTTGTGAATAAATTTTTGAAATGAGGTTGCAAGGTGAGACCCGGGGGCCTATTTTTTAAATGGGGTACACCCCCGGTTAAACCTCACCAACCCCCTTTTCCACACGTGAGCCGATTTTTGGGCCGTGGGGGATTTTGCCCAGACGCAAAGCCCCGGCATAGTTGGCACAAGATAAAAACGCCCACGTGCGTAGGTTAATATTAAAAAGCAAGATTTATGAAGTTTGGAAACCAAGATGGCACAGGCTTTGGATTTGGCAGCTTTGGCGCAGGTCAGACCCAAGCCCCCCCACCCGATGAGGTGGAGCCGGAAGAAACCACAGCCGAGACAACCGCCCAGGCAAAGCGAGCGCATAGACGTACAAAAGAGTGTACCGAGTTATCGCAACGCTACGAGTACCGCCGGGCATTTAGCGAGGTCAAGTTATTGGAGGCAATGCAGTACGTCAAGCTGCAAGACCATACCACCTACAACTTTATCACCGCCGGGGACGTGGATAGCCTTAGTTACCTGAAAGTGGTGCTTAATCAGCACGATTTGGACTATTGTTTGTTATCTACATGGTGCATGGCGGCAGAGGATATTTTGCAGGTACGGCAATGGTACGAGCAAAGGCGCATTAAGAAACTTGATATGTATTTGGGCGAGATATTCCCGGGCAGCTATAAGATTGAGTGGCAGATGGTGCAAAAGTTCTATCAGGAACACCCAGAGGCAGGACGTGCCGCAGTATTCAAGAACCACAGCAAGATATACGCAGGGTGCAACTACGATGAGGGCTTTTATTTCGGCATACAGACAAGCGCAAACATTAACACTAACCCAAGAACGGAGCAGGGAAGTATAACAGTTGATAAGGGACTGTTTGAGTTTTACAAAGACTATTTCGACGGCATCCGCTCATTTGAAAAGTAACGCAGCATGGAAGAAAAGAAAGAAAAGTTTTTGGAGGCTTTGGCGCATGGCTACGGCATCATAGCCACAGCGTGCGAGGCGATAGGTATAGGGCGCAGTACTTATTACCGATGGTACAACGCCGACCCAGAGTTTAGGGAGAAAGTAGATGAGATCACCGAGACGCAGGTAGATTTTGTCGAAAGTAAGTTGATGCAGTCGATTAACGCCAACGACACAACGGCTATTATCTTCTACCTGAAGACCAAGGGCAAGAAACGAGGGTATAGCGACAAGGCGCAGCCAAAGACCGCCGACCCATTGCCAGTTAGCCAGACTTTGCCGGAGCCATCCACCGCCGAGGAAGACAACAAGAAGATAGCCGCCAAGATAAAGAGCAAGAAAGCGTATATCGTGAAGTTGCTAAAGAAGCAAGGCAAATATACCGCCGAACTTACATACCAAGTGGATATTACGGCTAAGTTGTTGGTACGTGCCGACATTTTGGGCGATGAGATCATGGCAGACGGACACCAGGCCGTAAACGTGGAGTATAGCCGGGAGGGTAACGAGCGCAAGACGATCGACCCGAAAGAAAAGCTATATATCGAATTGTTGCAGCAGGGACAGAAAGCGTTAAGGGCTTTGGGCATGAACACCGAGAGCAAGGAACGAAAGAGCGACAACGATAGTTTTAACGACTTTATGGCAGCGATGCAGGAGGGCGACGACTAATGACAGAAGAAGAAAAAGGAAGATTTCGACAACTGAAAGCCGAGGTATCGGAGCAGTTGCAGCAGGGGCGCAGTACATACGCCGACCGCTACCGCCGTGCGCTTATTGAAACAGATAAGCGTATCGGCGATTATGTGTTTGGAGTGATAGACCACCCAGACGCACACAACCTGTATGAGATATTGGGAGTAAGACGCTTTTTGCAGATGCTTGATAAGTACGATTGGAAGCCCAAGCGAGTAAAGCGTTTTTTCAAGTTCTACGAGGCTTTGCGGTTTAGCGGAATCCGAGGGCGCACACGCTATAAGCTAACCCCGGTGCAAGCATACCAGTTTGCCAATATCTACGGCTTTGCCCGAGACGATGGGCGCAGACTGATACGTACCGCCTACCTATTCGTGCCCCGAAAGTTCAGCAAAACGACATCGTGCGCAGCTTTGGCGGTTTATGATATGCTTTTCGGCGATAACAACGCCCAGGCATACGTGGGCGCAAATAGCTACGATCAGGCGAAAATCTGTTTTGATGAGATACGAAACATCATGTTTGATATTGACCCCAAGGAAAAGCACTTTAGGGTTAATCGTGAAAAGATTACTTTCAAAGACCGTGGACGTGATAGCCTCATACAATGTTTGACCGCCAACGCAAAAACCAAAGATGGTTTGTTTGCCTCATTGGTGATAATGGACGAATACGCCCAGGCCCGAAACACGGCAGGTAAGAACGGCGCAGACCTCAAAAACGTATTGACTACCTCAATGGGGCCAAGACGTGAGCCGCTAACAATCATTATCACCACGGCAAGCGATGTGGTAGATGGCCCATTTGCCCACGAACTTGACGGAGTGATGGCGGTACTACGAGGTGAGGCAGAAAGCGACACCATGTTTGCATCTATATTCATGCCTGATGTGGACGATGCAGAGGATAGCCCGGAGACGTGGGCAAAGGTGCAGCCACATTTGGGTATCACGGTGCAACCGGACTATTACGAAAATGAGTATCAGACCGCCCAGTTATCAGCCGAAAATATGTTGGCTTTTCGCACGAAATTGCTTAATATTTTCACGATAAACGACGAAAAAACGTGGTTTACCCACGAAAAGGCAAAAGAATTATTGGGCGATTTCTGTATAGATCAGGTGCAGGGCCGCCCAGATTGTGCCGTGGCGTTTGATTTGTCGGTGCATGATGATTTCAGCGCAGTATCTTATACCGTGTACCTATCGGGCACAAAGCAGTTTTACACGCATACTGATTACTATTTCCCGGAGGGAGCGTTAAAAGGGCATCCAAACGAGCAGCTTTATAGGCTTTGGAACGAAAAAGGGTATCTTATTTTCTGCAAAGGTCAGAAGATAGACACGGCGATGATTACCGAGGACATATTACGCCGTAGTAAGTTGGTTAATATTATCCGTATCGGCTACGATGCTTACAAGGCGCAGGAGCTAACGAGTATCTTAAAGTCAGTCGGAGCGAGGAACGTGCTAACCCCATTTAGTCAGACCTACGGAAACTTTAACCTACCAGTAGAAAGTTTCGAGATGCTTGCATGGAGTGACCCGGTAAAGATAGAGTTTAACAACAACCCTATTAACGCTTTCTGTTTGGAGAATTGCGTGATAGATACCGACAATCTGGAGAACAAAAAGCCGCTCAAAGTGTCACAATACCGCAAGATAGATGG
>ERZ1026892.574-NODE-574-length-16987-cov-3.423045_pt1 | contig 16987 bp, 11 predicted proteins | sample MGYA00380176_ERZ1026892 | MGnify/ENA primary metagenome ERZ1026892 (study PRJEB33269, sample SAMEA4719812) | human gut metagenome | biome: human-associated habitat; feature: organic feature; material: feces | place: Cameroon | collected 2013-10 ... | reverse complement strand
GAAAAGAGCAAAAATCAAGTCGATTCCTTACGAGGAATTCAAGGACAACGAGACCTACGAGAAACTCGTGGAAGAACTCAATGCCGGCGGCGCGAACATCATCGTGCGCAAGCTGGATGACCTCATCGACTGGGGCCGTTCCAACTCCCTGTGGCCGCTGACTTTCGCCACAAGCTGTTGCGGTATCGAGTTTATGGCTGTGTGCGCTGCACGATACGACATCGCACGTTTCGGTTTTGAGGTGACACGTAACAGTCCCCGTCAGGCCGACGTGATTCTCGTGTGCGGTACGATCACAACGAAGATGGCTCCGGTGCTCCGCCGTCTGTACGACCAGATGGCTGACCCGAAGTACGTGGTCGCCATTGGTGGCTGCTCCATCTCCGGAGGTCCGTTCACGAAGTCGTACCATGTGCTCAACGGCGTGGACAAGATCATCCCCGTGGACGTTTACGTACCGGGATGCCCTCCCCGCCCTGAATCATTCCTCTACGGTATGATGCAGCTGCAGCGCATTGTGAAAGTTGAAAACTTCTTCGGCACAACCAACCGCAAGCAGAAGGATCCCTTCAAGCTTCAGGCCGAAGAGAAAGAAGAACAAATCTATAAAGAGGAGGAAGAAGCATGAGCGAAGAATTGAATCCCGCAGCTAATGCTGCCCAGACGCAAGCTCCCGCAGCTGAAGCTCCCGCCCGTCCTGCAGCACGCCCCGCAGCACGCCCCGTGGCTCCCGCAAAACCTGCAGTCAACGAGCTGAAGCCCACTCTCGTGGCTCCCGCTGACCTTCACAAGGAGATGAAGCGCCTGCACGACGAGGGCATGGACTTCCTTCTCCACCTGACCGGCGTGGACTGGATGGAGGACGGCCTCGGAGTTGTCTATCAGCTTGAGAATACCCAGACAAAGGAACAGGCCTGCATCAAGTGCGTCACGACGGACCGCGAAAACCCAATGATCCCTTCGGTGAGCGACCTTTGGGACGTGGCGAATATCTATGAGCGTGAGGTCTATGACTTCTACGGCATCATCTTCACCAACCACCCCGACATGCGCCGCATCTTCATGCGCGAGGACTGGGTCGGCTATCCTTTCCGTAAGGACGACGATCCCGAGAAGGAGAATCCCTTCGATCCGCAGCACATGACGAACGAACCGTTGGCGGACGTGACCTACGAGTACCAGCTCCAGGAGGACGGCACGATCAACAAGGTCGAGCACGAGATTTTCGGCAAGGATGACTACGTGGTCAACATCGGCCCGCAGCACCCCTCAACCCACGGTGTGCTCCACTTCCGCGTGGACCTCGAAGGCGAAATGATCCGCAAGGTGGACCCCGTTCTCGGATATATCCACCGTGGCGTGGAGAAAATCAGCGAGAAGCTGACCTATCCTCAGACACTGGCCCTCACGGACCGTCTGGACTATCTGGGCGCCATGCAGAACCGCCACGCGCTCTGCATGTGTATCGAACAGGCCATGGGCGTTGAAGTCAGCGACCGCGTGCAGGTCATCCGTACGATCATGGATGAGCTCCAGCGTATCGACTCGCACATTCTCTTCTTCGGCTGTCTCTGCCAGGACCTCGGTGCCACGACGGCGTTCCTCTATGCTTCCCGCGACCGCGAGAAGATTCTCGACATCTTCGAGGAGACCTGCGGCGGACGCCTCATCCTGAACTATAACACGATCGGCGGCGTGATGCATGACATCCACCCGAACTTCCAGAAGCGCGTGAAGGAGTTCATCCAGATCATGCGTAAGAACATCCAGGAATACCACGATATCTTCACGGGTAACGTGATCTTCCAGAACCGCTCGAAGGGCGTGGGTGTGCTGACAAAGGAACAGGTCATCAGCTTCGGCTGTACGGGTGGTACGGGCCGTGCCTCAGGCTGGCACAACGACTTGCGTAAGCTCCGCCCGTATGCTGCCTACGACCGCGTTCAGTTCAACGAAGTGGTGCGCACGGAAGGTGATTCCTTCGCCCGCTATATGATCCGTCTCGATGAGATCAAGGAAAGCTTGAACATCATCGAACAGCTGATTGACAATATCCCCGAAGGCAACTATCAGGAGAAGATGAAGCCTATCATCAAGCTTCCTGTCGGCACTTTCTACAGCGAAGTGGAAGGCAGCCGTGGCCGTATGGGCGTGTTCATCGAGAGCAAGGGCGACAAGACCCCCTACCGTCTGCACTACCGTTCGACCGGTCTGCCCCTCGTGGCCGTTATGGACACGGCCTGCAGCGGCAACATGCTCGCCGACCTGATCACCATCGGTGGTACGGTTGACTATGTGGTGCCCGACATTGACCGTTAACGTGTGATTCAAGTTTTGACAGGCAATGCAGCTTCCGACTCCCTCTCCCCTTCCATGGGGAAACGGCTCAGCATATGCTGGCGCCAAGGGCTCACGGGCTGCAAAGCTCAGAAACTCATTTCTAAAAGACAATGTTTGACTTTTCAATAGTAACAAATTGGTTGCATGGCTTCCTGACGGCGACATGTGGCTTTGCTGAATGGGGTGCCATCCTGACGGAAAGCATTCTCGTGGCTTTGGTCATCATCACGCTCTATGCCGTGTTTGCCATCGCCCTCATCTACATGGAGCGCAAAATCTGCGCCTTCTTCCAGTGCCGCCTCGGCCCGATGCGTGTGGGTAAATGGGGCCTCCTTCAGGTGTTCAGCGACGTGTTCAAGATGCTCACCAAGGAGATCATCAGTATGCGTCAGAGTGACCTCTTCCTCCACAACCTGGCTCCGTTCCTCGTTGTGACGGCTTCCATGGTCACCTTCTCCTGTCTGCCTTGGAACAAGGGCGCACAGATCATCGACTTCAATGTCGGCGTGTTCTTCTTCCTCGCCATGTCCTCCATCGGCGTGGTGGGTATATTGTTGGCCGGATGGAGTAGTAACAACAAGTATTCGCTCATCGGTGCCATGCGTAGCGGTGCGCAGATCATCAGCTACGAACTCTCCATCGGCATGACCATGCTCGCCATGATCTGCCTGACGGGTACGATGTCGTTCAGCGAAATCTGCCAGGACCAGTATCTCAACGGCTGGAACATCTGCCGCGGACATATTCCTGCTGTCATCGCTTTCTTCATCTATCTCGTGGCGGGCAACGCTGAGTGTAACCGTGGCCCGTTCGACTTGCCTGAGTGCGAGAGCGAGTTGACCGCCGGTTACCACACGGAGTATTCCGGTATGCACTTCGGCTACTACTATCTGGCCGAGTACCTCAACCTCTTCATCTGCGCAGGTATGGCCACCACGATTTTCCTCGGTGGCTGGGCTCCGCTCCACATCTACGGCCTCAATGCTTTCAACGGCGTGATGGATCTCATCCCCGGTGCCGTCTGGTTCATCGGAAAGACGTTCTTCGTGGTGTTCCTGCTCATGTGGCTCCGCTGGACTTTCCCCCGTCTGCGAATCGACCAGATCCTTTCACTCGAGTGGAAGTACCTCATCCCCTTCAGCATGGTCAACCTCATCCTCATGGCACTCTGCGTGTCAATGGGTTGGACGTTCTAAGCATTTGTTTCATGTCGCCACATGCCGCAAAGCGGGGCGACAAGACCATAGCCGCACATAGACGGACAAACGGCATGACGGCGTGGTCTGAAAGCAAAATCAATATTTTCAATGGAAGAAAAAAGTTATATCGGTGGAGTAGTCGACGGTCTGAAGAGCCTCGGCACGGGTCTGAAGACCACGATGCGCGAATTCTTCACCCCGAAGATTACCGAGCAATACCCCGAAAACCGCGACACGAACCAGATGTTCGATCGTTTCCGCGGTTCGCTCACGATGCCTCACAACGAGAATAATGAGCACAAGTGTGTGGGTTGCGGACTTTGCCAGATGGCTTGCCCCAACGGCTCCATCAAGGTGACCAGCGAGTTCTACGAAACTCCCGACGGCAAGAAGAAAAAACGCCTCGTGAAGTATGAGTATGACCTCGGCTGCTGCATGTTCTGCATGCTCTGCACACGTGCCTGCCCCCATGGCGCCATCACTTTCGACCAGAGCTACGAGAACGCTGTGTTCGACCGCTCGAAACTCGTGAAGGTGCTCAACAACGAGGGTAGCCACGTTGAAGAAAAGTAACACACAAAACAGTTGAAAAGTGACGGGGACTCTCCTGCGTCTGCCGCTCCTCAGCGGGGCGCTCCGTCCTCCCCGAACGCTTAAACTCCCAAACAATGAATTCACAAAACATCATGTTCGTCATCCTGGCGGTGTTAATGGTGCTTTCGTCCATCGCAACGGTGCTGACGAAGAGCATTGTTCGCGCAGCCACTTACCTGTTCTTCGTGCTGCTCGGCACTGCAGGTATGTATTTCTTGATGGGATACACGTTCCTTGGTGCTGCCCAGGTCATCGTTTATGCCGGCGGTATCATCGTGCTCTACGTGTTCTCCATCTTGCTGACAGAAGGTGCGAAGGATCAGGAAATCTTCAAGCGCAAGATCAAGGATGCCTCTTGGGGCTTCGTGCTGAGCTTCGTCGGTTTCCTCGCCTTCATCGGAGTGGTGCTCTCGCACAACTTCAAGGCACAGATCCTCACTGCACCGAGTGAAACTGCCAATGCCGCCACAACCATCACGGCTATCGGCAACAATATGCTCTCATCCGGCGAGGGTGGCTACCTGCTCCCCTTCGAGGCTGTCAGCGTGCTGTTGCTCGCCTGCATCGTGGGTGCATTGATTATTGCCCGTAAACGCTAAAAAAACAAACAACAATGATTCAATTGGAATATATCTTGATCATTTCAGCCATCATGATGTTTGCCGGCGTTTTCGGTTTCCTCACCCGTCGCAGCACATTGGCTATCCTTCTCTCGGTGGAACTTATGCTCAACGCCACCGACCTCAATTTCGCAGTGTTTAACCGAATGCTTTATCCCGAAGGTAATGAGGGCTATTTCTTCGCACTCTTCTCCATCGCCATCTCGGCTGCAGAGAGCGCCATTGCAATTGCCATCATGATCAACATCTACCGTATGCTCAAGAACATCCAGGTAGATGAACTCGAGAAGATGAAGTGGTAATGTAGAATAGTTGACAAGTCTTTCTCCGCTTCCGCCTCTCCCCCACCCGATGCCCGCAAGGCAAGGGAACAAGACGGGGGGTTGACGATTGCTTCGATGGACTTAAAAACTGAATAGTTAAATGGATTATACGATTCTTATTCTTTTGCTGCCATTCTTCTCGTTCCTCCTCCTTGGAGTGTTCGGAAAATGGTTCAGCCACAAGGCAGCCGGCCTGGTGGGTACAGCAGTCCTTGGAGTGGTGACCGTCCTGTCCTACTTCACGGCCTATGAGTACTTCTTCCAGACGGCCCGTACGGCAGAGGGCGTTCTCCCCGTCCTGACGCCTTACAACTTCACTTGGTTGCCTTTCCACATCAGCGGCCTGACGTTCGACATGGGTATCATGCTGGATCCCATCTCTGTCATGATGCTTATCGTCATCTCAACCGTTTCGCTGATGGTGCACATCTATTCGTTCGGCTATATGCACGGCGAACGCGGCTTCCAGCGCTACTACGCTTTTCTCAGCCTCTTCTCCATGTCGATGCTGGGCCTCGTGGTGGCCACAAACATCTTCCAGATGTACATGTTCTGGGAATTGGTGGGTGTGTCTTCCTACCTCCTCATCGGTTTCTACTACACTTCCCCCGCCGCCATCGCCGCTTCAAAGAAGGCTTTCATCGTGACCCGATTCGCCGACCTCTTCTTCCTGATCGGTATCCTCATCTATGGCTACTACTGCCATTCCTTCGGATTCGAATTCAGCCAGGCCGGTTTCGCTCAGGGTGCTGCCCTTCTGCCCGTAGCCTTGTTCCTGATGTTTGTGGGTGGTGCAGGTAAGAGTGCCATGTTCCCCCTCCACATCTGGCTCCCCGACGCCATGGAAGGTCCGACTCCTGTTTCGGCACTTATCCATGCGGCTACAATGGTCGTGGCCGGTGTGTTCCAGATAGCCCGTCTCTTCCCCTTGTGGATTGAGTATGCTCCCGAAACGCTCCACATCGTGGCTTGGATCGGTGCCTTCACCGCGTTCTATGCTGCTGCCGTGGCTTGCTGCCAGAGCGACATCAAGCGTGTGCTCGCCTTCTCCACGATTTCTCAGATTGCCTTCATGATGGTTGCCCTCGGCGTTTGCACCGAGTATCAGACCGGACATGAGCACGTGGGTTCACTGGGTTACATGGCCTCCATGTTCCACCTCTTCACCCACGCAATGTTCAAGGCGCTCCTCTTCCTCGCTGCCGGTTGTATCATCCATGCCGTACACAGCAATGAGATGTCGGCAATGGGCGGTCTGCGCAAATACATGCCGATCACGAACATCACGTTCTTCATTGCCTGTCTGGCCATTTCGGGTATTCCCCCGTTCTCCGGCTTCTTCTCCAAGGACGAAATCCTCACGGCTGCCTTTGCCTATATGCCCGCTATGGGCTGGATCATGACGGCCATCGCTGCCATGACGGCGTTCTATATGTTCCGCCTCTACTTCGGTATCTTCTGGGGTACGGAGAACAAGGAACTCCACGCTGAGCACACGCCCCACGAGGCTCCGCTCTGCATGACTTTCCCCTTGATGTTCCTCGCTGCTGTCACTTGCGTGGCTGGTTTCATCCCCTTCGGCCATTTCGTGAGCGCCGACGGTCAGCTCTATAACATCCATCTCGACTGGAACGTGGCTGGAACGAGCATCGTGATTGCTGTCGTTTCCATCCTCCTGGCCACTTATATGTATATGGGTGAACGTCAGCCTCAGGCAGATGCCTTGGCTGAGAAGTTCCAGAAGATTCATCGTTGGGCTTACAAGCGCTTCTACCTCGACGAGGTTTACCAGTATGTGACTCACCGCATCATCTTCGCTCATATCTCGAAGCCCATCGCATGGTTCGACCGCCACATCGTGGACGGATTCTTCAATTTCCTTGCATGGGGCGCCAACGCCCTGAGCTTCCGCATCCGTGGTTTGCAGAACGGTTCCGTTCAGAACTACGCTTTTGTGTTCCTGCTCGGCACACTGATTCTGCTGGCCATCATGGCTTTCGCTTAATTCAAGGTTGAAAGTATGGATCTTCCGGCAACGGCTTTCCCTCGCCCTGACAACTCCACTCAACGGCAGGTCAGGCAAAGAGGCGCCCTGGCAGAAGGTCCGGCTCAAAAACAACAAAACAGACAACAATGAATTTTCTATCATTATTCGTATTGATTCCACTTGTCATGCTGCTCGGTTTGTGGCTGGCAAGAGATGTGAAGGGCGTTCGTGCGGTGATGGTGACGGGTAGCTCGCTGCTGCTGATTCTCGCAGCTTGGCTGACGTTCACTTTCCTCGGCGACCGTGCTGCGGGAGCCACTGACGAAATGCTCTACACTGCATCTTTCAGCTGGTTTGAACCGCTCCACATCAAATATTCTGTGGGTGTCGACGGCATTTCCGTGGCCATGTTGCTGCTGTCGTCGGTCATCGTGTTCACCGGAACTTTCGCTTCCTGGAAACTCCAGCCCCTCACCAAGGAGTACTTCCTTTGGTTCACCCTCCTGAGCTTGGGTGTGTTCGGCTTCTTCATTTCGATTGACATGTTCGCCATGTTCATGTTCTACGAAATCGCCCTCATCCCGATGTATCTCCTCATCGGCGTATGGGGTAGCGGAAAGAAGGAATATGCGGCCATGAAGCTGACACTCATGTTGATGGGTGGTTCCGCTTTCCTCATGTGCGGTATCTTCGGTATCTTCTACGGTGCAGGTGGTAACACGATGAACATCGTCGAAATCGCCAACCACACGGGTGGTGCCCACGCCATTGCCCTCTCCCAGCAGTGCATCTGGTTCCCCCTGACGTTCATCGGCTTCGGTGTGCTCGGCGCTCTCTTCCCCTTCCACACTTGGTCTCCTGACGGTCATGCTTCAGCTCCTACGGCTGTGTCCATGCTCCACGCTGGTGTGCTTATGAAGCTTGGTGGCTACGGATGCTTCCGCATCGCCATGTATCTGATGCCTGAGGCTGCCAACGAGTTGGGGTGGATCTTCCTCATCCTGACGGGTATCTCTGTCGTCTACGGTGCATTCAGCGCCTGCGTACAGACGGACCTCAAGTACATCAACGCCTACAGTTCTGTGTCACACTGCGGTCTCGTGCTCTTCGCCATCCTGATGCTCAACACGACGTCCTGTACGGGTGCTGTGCTCCAGATGCTCAGCCACGGTCTGATGACGGCTCTCTTCTTTGCCCTCATCGGTATGATTTACGGTCGTACCCACACCCGTGACATCCGTGAGCTCAACGGCTTGATGCGCATCATGCCCTTCCTCTCCGTTGGTTATATCATCGCCGGTCTCGCCAACCTCGGTCTCCCCGGCTTCTCAGGATTCATCGCTGAGATGACGATCTTCGTGGGTTCGTTCCAGAATGCCGACACGTTCCATCGTGTGCTCACCATCGCAGCTTGCTGCTCCATCGTGATCACGGCAGTCTACATCCTCCGTGTTGTGGGCAAGATACTCTACGGCACCTGCACCAACGAGCATCACCTCAAGCTCACCGACGCAACTTGGGACGAACGCTTCTCCGTGATTTGCCTCATCCTCGCAGTAGCTGGCCTCGGTCTTGCTCCGCTCTGGGTGAGCAACATGATCGAAGGCGGCGTGGCACCCATTGTCGACCACATCCACTCGGCAGCAGTCACCGTGTCATCATGCAATCCTTTCCTCTAATCTCATTTTAAATAACGAATCAAATGGATTATACGCAATTTCTCTATATGCATGAGGAGCTTTCGTTGTTGGCAGTGATTCTCATCCTGTTCATCGCCGACCTCTTCATGTGTCCTGACAAGAAGAGCGGGAATGGAATCTACAACACCGGTCTGCCCGTCTTGCTGCTTGCAGTCCACACCATCGCAAATCTCCTTCCCAGCTGCGGACTGACTGACCTTGAAGCCTTTGGCGGCATGTACGTGTACTCTCCCATGATGACCATCATGAAAAGTGTGCTCAACATCGGAACGATCATCGTGTTCCTCATGGCCCACAAATGGCTTTCACGCCCCGAGAACCTCGTGAAGCAGGGTGAATTCTATATGCTCACGCTCTTCACGCTCCTCGGTATGTACTTCATGATTTCCAGCGGCCACTTCCTGATGTTCTTCATCGGTCTGGAATTGGCTTCTGTGCCTGTGACGGCTTTGGTGGCATTCGACAAGAACCGCCGCGAAAGTGCAGAAGCGGGTGCGAAGTTCATCCTCTTGGCGCTCTTCTCCAGCGCATTGCTCCTCTATGGTGTATCGCTCATCTACGGTGTGACCGGAACGCTCTATTTCAGCCAGATCGGTTCACTCCTCGACGGTTCGCTGCTCAGCATCTTTGGTCTCGTGCTCTTCATCACAGGTATGGGCTTCAAGATTTCTCTTGTTCCCTTCCACCTCTGGACGGCCGACACCTATGAGGGTGCTCCGACCAGCGTGACGGCCTACTTGAGCGTCATCTCCAAGGGTTCTGCAGCTTTCGTGCTCCTCACGGTGCTCATGAAGGCTTTCAGCCAGAGTGACCTCATGTACAGCTGGAACACCGGTATGTACTGGATCATCGTCGCTTCCATCACCATCGCCAACCTCTTCGCCATTCGCCAGAACAACCTCAAGCGATTCATGGCTTTCTCTGCCATCTCGCAGGCCGGTTACCTCGTGTTGGCCATCATGGACGGAACGGCGCAGGGCATGACGGCCCTCGTCTTCTATCTCCTGGTCTACATGGTGTCGAATCTCGGTGCTTTCGCCGTGATGACGTCCATTGAAGAAAACACGGGCAAGATCAACATCAGCGACTACAACGGTCTTTATCAGTCAAACCCCAAGCTCGCGTTCCTCATGACGCTCTGCCTCTTCTCTTTGGCTGGTATTCCTCCCTTCGCCGGTTTCTTCTCGAAGTTCTTCGTGTTCATGGCAGCATTCAACGCTGGCTATCCTCTCCTGGTGTTCATCGCCTTGGCCAATACGGTTATCTCGCTCTACTACTACCTGCTGATCGTGAAGGCCATGTACATCAACGCCAATGAGAATCCGATTGCCACTTTCAAGAGTGATGCCTACACTCGCGTTGCCTTGGCCATCTGCCTCGCAGGTGTGATTGTCCTCGGTCTCGGTGGTGTGTTCTATAACTATATTGACGGCTTCAGCTTCGGTCTCTAATCCACGCTCAAGCATCATATAAGTCAGCCCGCAAGCCCATATGTGGTTTGCGGGCTTTTTTTCATGTCGTACCATTCAGCTGGGTATTTCCGCGCAAAATCGCGTAAAACGGACTAATGTTGGTTGCAGACGGACGGTATCTCCAATTTTATTGTTAACTTTGCCGCGCAATGAAACGAATTATACAGCAAATCATCCTCATACTTGCCTTCTTCATGCCCTTCTCCTTGCAGATGAAGGCCGCAGGCGAAACGGCAGAAAATGCCGACAGCATGGCTGTGAGCCCCGGTGCAGACTCCCTGCAGATCAGTCTGCTTACGTGCAGTCCGGGCAAACTCGTCTATGAACTCTATGGTCACTATGCCATCCGTGTGCATGACATCACGCCTGGACGCTCTTCCGACTGGGTGTTCAACTATGGCATGTTCTCCTTCCGTCAGCCTCGTTTCATCTGGCGTTTCATGCTCGGAGAGACGGACTATATGCTCGGCGTTTATCCTTATACGCTTTTCTACGAGGAATATACGCGGGAAGGACGCGGCATAGAGGAACTCACTCCCGAGGAAAAACAGAAACTCGTGGATGCGCTCAGCGAAAACGTACGTCCTGAAAACGCAACCTACCGCTATAATTTCTTCTACGACAATTGCACCACCCGTGCCCTCCGCATGGTGGAGCAGGCTGTTGACGGCACAATCGTCTGGCCCAAGGCTGACGATGGAAAGACGCTTCGCGACATTGTCCATGAGTTTTCTGCGGTCAGCCCTTGGAACAAGTTCGGCCAGGACCTCCTGCTTGGAGCCGAAGCGGACCGACCGGCCGATACCCACATGCAGATGTTTGCACCGGTCTATGCGCATCGTTTCGCGGAAAAGGCGATGATCAAGGGACACGACGGCAGCGAACGCCATCTGGTCAAATCCGAATTCACGTTGCTGCCCGCCCAGCCCGTTGGTATTGAAGGGACGTTCCCCGTGACGCCAATATGGGTATTTGGCATACTTCTTGCATTGGCCTTCGCCATCACTTTGGCTGAGGTGCGAAAAAGCAAATACTATTGGGGCTTCGATGTGGTGCTCTTCCTTGCACAAGGCTTGGCAGGCTGCATCATCAGCTTCCTCTTCTTCTTCTCTCACCATCCTGCCGTGGGAAGCAACTGGCTCGTGGCGTTGTTCAATCCCCTGCCGCTGATCTTCTTCCCGTGGTTCATGAAGGCCGCTGTTGCCCACCGTAAAAGCTGGGGAATGGCCGTGCAGACTCCGATGCTCGCCGTGGCACTGATGGCCGGATGCCTCGGACTGCAGGTTTACCCCGTCGAGGTGTATCTCATCATCTTCACGCTTCTCCTTCGCGTTTTTGCCCATATGCGCATGGTCAAGGCCGCACAGAAGAAGGGCTGACGCTCTCCCTTGTTTGAAGAATTCCCCCAAACGAAACCCTATATTTATATTCCATCTCTGATATGAAATCATCTCCCCATCACGCATCCGTCGTCAGGTTGCCTTTGCTCATGTCGTTGCTCACCGCAATGACCGTGCTCTCGGCTCCTGAAGCTTCCGCTGCTGCAGCGGCGGGCGGAGTGCCCCGCGTGGTGGTCAGCATACTTGTCGACCAACTCAGAAGCGACTATATGAATGCCTTCATGCCTCTCTATGGGCAGGAAGGCTTTGTGCGTTTGCTGCAAGAGGGACGTGTTTGCCAACATGCTGAATATCCCCATTTCCGTCCGGACCGCGCTTCGGCAGCCGCCACGCTGGCCACGGGAACGACACCCTATAACCATGGCGTCGTGGGACTCAAATGGCTGGACCGCGAAACGCTTCGTCCGGTGTTCTGCGTGGACGACACGCACTACGCTGGAATCCAGACAAAGGATGCTTCCGCCCCCACTTATCTGGGTGTGTCAACTTTCGGTGACGAACTGAAGGTGGCAACGGAGGGCAAGGCTTTGGTCTATTCCGTTTCGCCCTATCGCGATGCCGCAGTGCTCTCCGCCGGCCATGCCGCCGACGGGGCCGTATGGATTGACGACCACACGGGACAATGGTGCACGACTTCCTACTATGGTGCAGCGCTCCCCACATGGGCCGCCGTGCTGAACTCCAATCCCCTGTCGGAACGCCTCGCCACACTGACGTGGAAACCGTCGAACGACTTGGTGGGCAATTTCAGCTACTTCCTTTCGGGAGGAATGAAGAAGCCCTTCGCTCATAAATTCAACAAGGGTGACCGCCGTTTTGCTTCGTTCAAAACGAGCGGACTGGTCAATGCGGAAGTGGCAGCCGCCGTGGACCGCTGCATGAACGGCACCATGATGGGAGCCGACGATGTGACGGACTATCTGGCCGTGACGCTCTACGCCGGCAACATCGACCATCGCACGGTCTCCGAAGCCCCCATGGAACTTCAGGACACCTATGTGAGACTCGACGGGGCCTTGGCAGAACTGATCAAAAGCGTCGAACGCAAGGTGGGACGCGGCAGAGCACTCTTCGTGCTGACCTCAACGGGATATGCCGACGAGGAAACGGCCGACCTCACCAAATACCGTATACCGACGGGCACCTTCGACGTGGAACGTGCGGCGGGATTGCTCAATATGTATCTTGTGGCCGTCTATGGCCAGGGACAATGGGTCGAAGCGACCTTTGGCAAGCAGATTTTCCTGAACCATAAGCTCGTGGAGCAGAAGCAGGTGAATCTGGCGGAAATGCTCGAACGCACGCAGGACTTCCTGTTGCAGCTCTCGGGCGTGAAGGATGTCTACACTTCCTCGCGATTGATGCAGGGAGCATGGACACCGGGCATCAGCCGGATGCGCGGCGGATATAATCCGCGCTATTCGGGAGATGTGCTGATCGAAGTGGCACCGGGCTGGCACTTTGTCAACCCCTCCATGCACGAGGACCAGCTGTCCCGCGAATCCTACATTCCATTCCCCATCATCTTCATGGGCACGGGGATAGACGCTGGAGCGGTTGACAAACCGATCTCCATCGACTATGTGGCCCCGACGCTCTCGAAGGCCGTGAGGATCAGGGCTCCGAATGGTTGCGACCGTTCACCGCTTTTGTGATTGGCGAAGAACGCCCCATTTTCGAAATAATCCCTTTTCCCCACCAACATCTGAAAAAAACAATACAAACAATGGATATCAATAAATTCCTCAGCAAACTTTTGGGCAACAAATCCACCCGCGACATGAAGCTTATCCAGCCGTGGGTGGAGAAGGTGAAAGCCGCCTACCCTTCCATTCAGGAACTCGACAACGACGCGCTGCGCGCAAAAACTCAGGAGATCCGTCAGACCATCCAGCACTCGGCCGACGACATCAAGGCCAAGATTGATGAGGTCAAGGCGAAAGTGGAGGAGACTCCGCTGGAAGACCGAGAGTTGCTCTTCAACCAGATTGACAAGCTCGAAGCCCAGGTGCTCGACCGCTTTGAGGAGGCCCTCAACGAAGCACTCCCCGAAGTGTTTGCCATCGTGAAGGACACGGCCCGCCGTTTTGCCGAGAATGACACCATCGAGGTGACCGCCACGGATTTTGACCGCGAACTGGCCACGACCCACGACTTTGTCAGCATCGAAGGCGACAAGGCCATCTATCAGAACCATTGGCTGGCCGGCGGCAACGACATGAAATGGAACATGGTGCACTATGACGTGCAGCTGTTCGGTGGTGTCGTGCTCCATCAGGGTAAGATTGCCGAAATGGCAACGGGTGAAGGTAAGACCCTCGTGGCCACACTCCCCGTATTCCTCAATGCCCTGACGGGTAATGGTGTTCACGTGGTGACGGTCAATGACTACCTCGCCAAGCGTGACTCCGAATGGATGGGCCCGCTCTATATGTTCCATGGTCTCTCCGTGGACTGCATCGACAAGCACCAGCCCAACTCTGAGGAACGTCGTCGCGCCTATCAGGCCGACATCACTTTCGGTACGAACAATGAATTCGGTTTCGACTATCTGCGCGACAACATGGCGATGAGCCCCAAGGATCTCGTGCAGCGCAAACATAACTTCGCCATTGTCGACGAAACGGACTCCGTGTTGATTGACGATGCCCGTACGCCGCTCATCATCTCCGGTCCCGTGCCCAAGGGTGACGACCAGCTCTTCGAGCAGTATCAACCGCTCGTGGAACGCCTCGTGGAAGTGCAGCGCAAGCTGGCCACGCAGTTCCTGGCCGAAGCCAAGCAGCTCATTGCCTCAGGTGACAAGAAGAAGGAAGAAGAAGGTTTCCTCCAGCTCTTCCGCAGCCACAAGGCACTCCCCAAGAACAATCCGCTCATCAAGTTCCTCTCCGAAACAGGTATCAAGGCCGGCATGCTCAAGACGGAGGAGATCTATATGGAGAACAACAACCGTCGTATGCCCGAGGCCGTAGAGCCCCTCTACTTCGTGGTCGACGAGAAGATGCACAGCGTAGACCTCACCGACAAGGGTAACAAGTGGTTGGCCGACACCGTTCATGACGAGCAGCTCTTCGTGCTCCCTGATATCACGGGCGAACTCTCTGAGCTGGAGGCCGACAAGTCGCTGAGCGACGAGGAACGTCTGACCCGCAAGGACGAACTTCTTCAGGACTATGCTGTCAAGAGCGAACGCGTCCACACGATTCTCCAGTTGCTCAAGGCCTACACGATGTTCCGCATCAATGAGGAATATGTCGTGATGGACGGTCAGGTGAAGATCGTTGACGAGCAGACAGGCCGTATCATGGAAGGCCGCCGCTGGAGCGACGGACTCCACCAGGCAGTGGAAGCAAAGGAACACGTGAAGGTCGAGGCCGCCACGCAGACATTTGCAACGATCACTCTCCAGAACTATTTCCGTATGTACCACAAGCTGGCAGGTATGACCGGTACGGCAAGTACGGAAGCTGGTGAATTCTGGAATATCTATAAGCTCGACGTGGTGGAAATCCCCACCAACCGTCCTGTTCAGCGTGTCGACATGAACGACCGTGTCTACAAGACGAAGCGTGAGAAATATGCCGCCGTCATCCAGGAAATCGAGGAAATGCGTCTGGCCGGCCGCCCCGTGCTCGTGGGTACGACCAGCGTTGATGTCAGCGAATTGCTGAGCCGTATGCTCCAGCTTCGCCATATCCCCCATCAGGTGTTGAACGCCAAGCTCCATCAGAAGGAGGCCGACATCGTGGCCTTGGCCGGTAAGAGCACCCTCGGCAAGGTGATGATCACCGATGCAGATGGCAACAAGCACGAAGAAGAGCGTATGCTCGGTGCCGTGACGATTGCAACGAACATGGCAGGTCGTGGTACGGATATCAAGCTGACCGACGAAGTGAAGGCCGCTGGTGGTCTCGCCATCATCGGTACGGAACGCCACGAAAGTCGTCGTGTGGACCGTCAGCTCCGTGGTCGTGCCGGACGTCAGGGAGACCCCGGTTCATCTGTTTTCTTCGTTTCTCTTGAGGACAACCTGATGCGTCTTTTCGCCAGCGAGCGTATTGCCCGCGTGATGGACAAACTCGGTTTCAAGGACGGCGAGATGATCGAGGCCAAGATGATCAACAACAGCATCGAGCGTGCACAGCGAAAAGTGGAGGAGAACAACTTCGGTATCCGTAAGCGCCTCCTCGAGTATGACGACGTGATGAACAAGCAGCGTACGGTCATCTACGAAAAGCGCCGCCACGCCCTGATGGGTGAGCGTGTGGAGATGGACATCGCCAACATGCTTTGGGACCGCGTGATCAACATCATCGACAAGAACGACTACGAAGGCTGCCGCGAGGGCTTCATCGAAATCTTCGCCATGGAAGTACCCTTCACCGAGGAGGAATTCGACAGCATGAAGCGCGATGACCTCTACGAGAAGTCCTTCCAGGCTGTCATGGAAGGCTTCAAGCGCAAGACGGACCGTCTGGCAGAAGTGGCCATGCCCGTCATCAAGCAGGTCTATGAGAACCAGGGCCAGATGTACGAGAACATTCTCGTGCCCATCACGGACGGCAAGCTGATCTATAACATCCGCACGAATCTCCAGAAGGCCTACGAAACCGGCTCGAAGGAAGTGGTGAACGACTTCGAAAAGGCTATTCTGCTCCATAACATCGACGATGCATGGAAGGAGAACCTCCGTGAACTTGACGACTTGAAGAAGTCTGTGCAGAACGCCAGCTACGAACAGAAGGATCCCCTCCTCGTGTTCAAACTGGAAAGTGTGCAGCTTTTCGACAAAATGGTCAACCGCATCAACAACGAGACGGTTGCCACTTTGATGCGCGGACAGATTCCCGTTCAGGCTCCCGAGGAAGTGCGCGAAGCCGCTCCCGAAGAACCCGCTCCCCAGCAGGGTCTGACGACGAGCCACGAAACGCTGGACGAAGCAGGAGACCCTGAAGCCCGTGAAGCGATGGAACGCGACACGCGCGAGAATTCCCGTCAGCCGATCGTGAAGCAGAAGGCCCCCGGACGCAACGATCCCTGTCCTTGCGGTAGCGGCAAGAAATTCAAGGACTGCCACGGCAAAGGACTCTGATCGTGTTCTCTCTCTGAAACAAGATAACAGCAAATGATAATTGAGCAGCGTGAATGATGCGAATACATCGTCCACGCTGCTCTTTTTCATTGCAGCATTAGGGTGCTGAGGGATGAAGAAGGAGAGATATACAGGATAAAGGGCAAAAAGATAGGGTTAAATACCTTTTATATGTCTTAAAAGCTTATCTTTGCAATCGGGTAGGATTTGAAGTCGTCTGAACTTTTATGAAATTCAAGATTTGCCTTTATTTTTGAGGC
>ERZ1026892.572-NODE-572-length-16998-cov-5.150151_pt1 | contig 16998 bp, 9 predicted proteins | sample MGYA00380176_ERZ1026892 | MGnify/ENA primary metagenome ERZ1026892 (study PRJEB33269, sample SAMEA4719812) | human gut metagenome | biome: human-associated habitat; feature: organic feature; material: feces | place: Cameroon | collected 2013-10 ... | reverse complement strand
TTTGCCCTTTCATCGGTCGTGTAGCTCGCTACACTCCCTCTTCAAGGCCCAAAAATGCCTCAAAAATAAAGGCAAATCTTGAATTTCATAAAAGTTCAGACGACTTCTTATTCTTCCTCTTTTAGCCCAATGACAGATATAGACCGTTTGATTCAGCAGAACCGCAATACGCCCGTTGACCGGCTGGCTCTTCAGCTTGCCGGTCGTGCGGATATGGATGTTCCCTTTGTGCTCCAACAGGTGGAGGGCTGGCAACGTTTGCGCTCGAAGGTGCCTTCTTGGGCAGCGGTTGATGGTTTGCATTATCCCCATCGTCTGGCCTTGGAGCAATGTTCTGGCGAACCTGCAGCCCGCCATAAGGCGCAGCTGGTGGAACGCCTGCTTCCCTCTGCGGATGACCGCCGTTCCATGGCCGACCTGACGGGGGGACTGGGGGTGGACTTCTCGTTTGTGGCTCCACTGTTTGCGAAGGCCACTTATGTGGAGCGTCAGGAAAGCCTGGTCGAAACGGCCCGCCATAATTTCCCTTTGCTGGGACTGCATCATGCTGTCACGGTGTGTGCTGACGGGGTGGACTTCCTGCGCGCGATGGAACCCGTCGACCTGTTGTTCCTTGATCCTGCGCGGCGCGATTCTGCCGGACGGAAGACGGTGCTTATTGAGGACTGCGAACCCGATGTGTGTGCGTTGCAGCAATTGCTGCTGGAGAAGGCCGCTTGGGTGGTTCTCAAACTCAGCACGATGCTCGACATTGCCAGTGCCTTGCGTTCGCTTCGTCAGGTGAGCGAAGTCCATGTGGTCAGTGTGGGGGGCGAGTGTAAGGATTTGCTCTTGGTGCTTCGTCGCGGATTTACGGGTGAACCTGTGGTTCATGCCACGGAGGGCGGAACGGATTTCGCCTTCACGCCTGGCGAAGAAAGTGAGGCTCATTGTGCGCTGGCAGAAAGGGTGGGGGCTTACCTCTACGAACCCGGTCCGGCACTGCTCAAGGCTGGGGCTTTCCAGCTGGTCGGCACTCGCTATGGCTTGCGAAAGCTTCATCCCAATTCCCATCTTTATACGTCAGACGTTTATTGCCCCGATTTCCCGGGGCGTGCGTTCAAGGTGGAAAGCGTTGGCGGTTTTGGCAAACGAGATGTAAAGGCGCTCAAACAGACCCTCACGCAAGCCAATCTGACGGTGCGCAATTTCCCAGCTTCGGTCGATGCCCTCCGCCGAAAACTCAAACTGGCCGAAGGTGGCTCCACTTATTTGTTTGCCACTACGCTGCAGCCCGATGAACATGTCCTGGTGCGTTGCACGAAGGTGCCATGAGGAATAGGGGGAAACTTGTTCTTGAACTGTTGTGATTGTGCGATTTTGTCGTATATTTGCAAACAGCAGTAATCGCTGCGCTAAGAACGCGGCACAAAACCATGCAAAGATGGCAATCAAACCATATCCTTTGGGCATACAGACCTTTTCGGAAATAAGGAATCGGGGAATGCTGTATGTCGATAAGACCGCTTATGTCTACCGAATGGTGACTGGGGGAAAATATTTCTTTCTGGGACGGCCGCGCCGTTTCGGAAAGTCACTGCTTGTGTCGACCTTGCAAAGTTATTTTGAAGGACGGAAAGAACTGTTCAAAGGGCTTGCTATCGAAAAACTCGAACAGGAATGGACGGAATATCCCGTGTTGCATTTTGATATGAGTGGCGGCAAGCATATGGGGAAGGAGCAGTTGGAGGAATATTTGCTGGACATGATAGCCAAACAGGAGAAATTCTGGGGGTATCAGGGTGATATGGTAGATGCCAATTTGCGCTTAATCGATCTTATCGACAGTGCCTATCGACAGACAGGACGTCAGGTGGTGGTGTTGATTGATGAGTATGACGCTCCGATGCTTGATGTGGCTCATGAATCGGACAATCTCGAACAGTTGCGCAACGTGATGCGCAATTTCTATTGTCCGCTGAAGTCCTGCGACGCCAAACTGCGTTTCGTATTCCTTACGGGTATCACCAAGCTTTCGTCAGACAGCCTGTTCAGCGAATTGAACAATATCAATAACATTTCGATGGATGCCCCATATGCCGGTATCTGCGGAGTGACGAAGGAGGAATTGCTTACGCAAATGTCGGAGGACATCGACCAACTGGCCGTCTCCCTCCAAATGACGCGCGATGAGGCCATTTGTGCTTTGCAGGATAACTATGATGGGTATCATTTTTCGGCACATTCCCCCGACGTGTTCAATCCCTACAGTTTGCTCAACTGTTTCTCGAAGAAGGAATTCGGGTCCTATTGGTTCAGTTCGGGCACTCCGACCTATCTCATCAATATGATGCGCAAGTTTGAGGTGCTTCCAGCTGAAGTGATGACGCGGGTGGAGGCTGATTCCAGCGAATTTGATGCCCCGACGGAGAATATGTCCACCATCATGCCGTTGCTTTATCAAAGTGGTTACATCACCATCAAGGATTACAACCGTGACTACAAATACTATACGCTTGATGTGCCCAATAAGGAAGTGATGGTTGGGTTGACGAAAGCCCTTCTTCCCTCGTATGTTGCGCGTAACACGCTTGCCACCACCAACACGGCACGACGTATCGCTCAAGCGCTTGATCAGCGGAATCTGGAAGCTGCCCTTCGTTTGTTGCAGACTTTTCTCGGCACGGTGCCTTATTGCGACAACACGCACTACGAAGGTCACTACCAACAGGTGCTCTTTATTGTCTTTTCGCTCCTTACGGAATATCTGGTTGATGTGGAAGTGCATACCCCCAACGGGAGGGTCGACATCGTGTTGCTCACCCGCACAGACCTCTATCTGATGGAACTGAAACTCAACAAAACCGCTCTTACGGCCATGCGCCAGATTGACCTCAAGGACTACCGTCAGCGCTTTGCGCTTTGCGGAAAACCCGTGACTGAGGTGGCTGTCAGTTTCGATACAGAAAAGGGAAATCTGAAAGATTGGCTGATTCGAAAGCCGAAAGGGTGATGGTTTTGCTGTTTTTGCTGCGCTGAAGCCTGTGGCAAATGAAAATATAAGGACTTGAACACTTGTTTGCGCGCAATAACCACAAAAACATGGTCTTCTAACTCAGCGAATCAAGCGAAAATGACTAACTTTGCCTCACAAAAAGCGCAAACGCACTATGAAGTCGTCTGAACTTTTATGAAATTCAAGAATTACCTTTATTTTTGAGGTGTTTTGGGGCCTTGAAGAGGGAGTGTAGCGAGCTACACGACCGATGAAAGGGCAAAAAACGGCCAAAAAGAAAGGTGAAGATTGAATTTAGAAGATTTCAAACTTAAAATCAAATCTTCGCCAGAAAAGTTTAGACGACTTCTAGAACCTACTTCTCCATACAGGAAGAAATACAACACAATCCAATCATATGCAAAGCAAGTTTTATTTCACGCTGGCATTGGCAGGAACCCTGGCAATGACCTCGTGCAACAAGTTGGGCGAACTCTCAGCCGACAACTTCACCGTAACTCCCTCTCCCCTTGAAGCTGTAGGCGGAAAGGTACCCGTAACCATCAACGGCCGTTTCCCCGAAAAGTACATGAAGCGCAAGGCCGTCGTGACCGTTACTCCCGAGCTCCGCTACGCCAAAGGAAAGGCTATTGGTCAGAGCGCCACTTTCCAGGGCGAGAAGGTGCAGGGCAATGGCCAGGAAATCTCCTACAAGGTGGGTGGTAACTACACGATGAGAAATTCCTTTACCTACGTGCCCGACATGCAGAAGAGCGAGCTTTACCTCACCTTCAACGCCTATGTGGGCAAGAAGCAGGTGAAAGTGCCTGAAGTGAAGGTTGCCGATGGCGTGGTGGCTACTTCCGACCTCCTCAGCCGTGCAGCAGCTACGGGCAATACAGAAATCGCTCCTGACACCTACCAGTATGCCATCAAGCAGACGAAGCAGGCTCAGATCAAATATCTCATCAACCAGGCTAACATCCGCAGCAGCGAGCTGAAGGGCACTTCCGTAAAGGAATTCCTCGAAACGCTCCGTGCCATCAAGGCCGACCAGAAGGGCTACATGCTCGAGAACATCGAGGTTTCTGCATACGCTTCGCCCGAAGGTTCCCTCAAGTTCAACACCGCACTGGCTGAAAAGCGTCAGAATACTTCTTCTGGCTACGTTAACCAGCAGCTCCGTAAGGCCAAGCTTGATGCTGATGTTGACAAGCGCTATACCGCTGAGGACTGGGAAGGCTTCCAGCAGTTGCTTCAGGCTTCCAATATCCAGGACAAGGACGTGATCCTTCGCGTGCTTTCCATGTATCAGGATCCTGAGGAACGCGAGAAGCAGATCCGCAACCTCTCTGCCGGATTCAAGGAACTGGCTGACGAGATTCTCCCTGAACTCCGTCGTGCTCGTCTGACCATCAACTATAACCTCATCGGTCGTTCCGACGATGAAATCCAGGAGCAGTACAAGGCAGATGTCTCCAAGCTGTCTGTTGAGGAACTTCTCTATGCCGCTACGCTCACTGAAAACCCCGCAGAGCAGAAGGAAATCTACACGACCACCACGAAGCAGTATCCTTCTGACTACCGCGCCTACAACAACCTCGCTACGCTGGCTTTCCAGCAGGGTGACCTGAACGCAGCCAAGAACTATCTGGCTCAGGCTGAAAGCCACAACGCCAATGCCGCTGAAACGAATGCCAACAAGGCTCTCCTCGCTTTGGCCGAAGGCAACACGGAGGCTGCTCAGACCTACGTTTCAAAGGCTACCAAGGCTGAAAACTACAATGAGGTGCTCGGTAACCTCCAGGTGGCTCTCGGCAACTATGCCCAGGCCGCGCAGAGCTTGAACGGCGTGAAGACGAATACCGCTGCTTTGGCTCAGATTCTCAACAAGGACTACACTTCAGCTTCCGCAACGCTCGGTGCCGTGGCTCGTCCCGATGCCTTGACCAGCTACTTGAAGGCCATCGTGGCTGCCCGCACCAATCAGGATGCAGCCGTGGTGAGCAACCTGAAGGATGCCATTGCCAAGGATTCCAGCTTCAAGCAGCGTGCTGCTCAGGATCTGGAGTTCGTCAGCCTCTTCAACGACTCTGCCTTCCAGGCTCTCGTGCGTTGATCGGCGCCCATGAAGCATGCCTATGACATTCCTGGCATATGCCTTGTGCCGGGCAAAAGTATGCGCCACACCCGTTTCGGGGGTGCATCTACCGACCTGTCACAACGACAGCTGATGTTTTCAGCATGGAATGGCAATGCCCTTATCAGTACCACCTAATAAGTGAAAGCGCCCACCATGTGTGGGCGCTTTTTCGGTTTTGTCGAGTGCCGCAGCATGCTTCTTGCGGGGCCGATTCGAGAAACGTCACCAACTCTCTCTTCTTTCCAATGAAACGATTCCATTTATTCTCCACCCTTCTCCTCCTTGTCGCTTCGGCAGTCACCTGGACGGCTTGCGGACCGGGAAAGGACCGCGCACGGTTTGAGGGCAAACTGGCCAATATCTCCAACGCAGAGTTCTATGCCTACACCGATGACGGCAGCATGCAGACGGTCGACACGATTCGTATCGTTGACGGCGAGTTCACCTATGAGCGTCAGCTCACGCGTCCGATGCTCCTCACGCTGCTTTATCCCAACTTCACACAGACCTATGTGGTGCTCGAACCCGGCAAGACCGTGAAGATGAAGGGCGATGCCTCGAAAATCGGTGAAGCCTCCATCACGGGTACCGACGACAATGAGATGCTGACCGATTTCCGTCAGCAGCATGCTTCAGGCAATGCCCGCAACGCGAGTATGGCAGCAGCGGACTTTGTGCGGTCGCATGCCTCGACTTGGGCCGCTGTGGCGCTTTTCAAGCGCTATTTCGTCACGGTGGAACATCCTGATGCCCGCCAGGCTTCCGGCTTGCTGGCAGAACTCCATAAGGCGCAGCCTTCCAACCCCTCCGTGCAGCGGATGTGGACTCAGTTGCGTCCGGCTTTGGAGAGCGGAGTGGGGCAGACTCTTCCCGATCTTTCAGCTTCTACGCTCGATGGTCGCACCGTTCGTCTTGCTGACTATCGCGGCAAGCGCCTCATCGTCGTGCTCCATGCCTCCTGGCGCGGTCAGAGCGTCAGTTTCCTGCGTAGCTTGAAGCGTTTGCTTCGTGAATCGGGCATGAATGAATGGGAATGCCTTGTGGTTTCGGCTGATATCGACGTGAAGCAATGTCGCGAGTCGTTGAAGTCCGACACCATCCAGTGGCCCGTCGTTTGCGACGGCAGGTCGTTCCGTTCGCCCCTTATCGAACGTCTCGGATTGAAGAACGTGCCGTCGTGTATGGTGGTCGACCGCAAGGGACGCATCACGGCGCGTGATGTGACCGATATCGACGAATTGCGCCGCATTCTCCGCAAATGATGGACGGTTTGGGACCGTTCTAAGTGGGTCTTCGAAATGAGTTTTACATTGAAAGTGCGTTATCGGGATGCAGCTGTTTTCTTCGGGGGAAGGAACATAGCGGGCTATGTGACTGAGAACGAAGGAAACAGATGCGCCCGAGAACGTGCTTTCAATGTGAAAATAGCATCTGCTGATCGTATAAACTCATTTTGAAGACCTACTTATGTGTGATGCCCATCCAATAACTTCCTAATCTCTTATCCTCATGTTAGCAACCATCCACACGTCATCGATGAATGGCATGAAGGCTTTGCCCGTCTTGTTGGAGGTCAATGCCTACGTCAACAAGTTTGCCCAGGACACAGGGGCTTCTTTCTTCATGGTGGGACTTCCCGACAACGCCGTGAAGGAAAGCCGCATGCGTGTGTCGAGCGCGTTGATCAACACGAAGTTTGCCCTTCCCCTGCAAACGTCCTACACCATCAACTTCGCTCCCGCCGATGTGCGTAAGGAAGGTTCTGGCTTCGACCTCCCGTTGGCCATCGGTTTGCTTGTGGCCAACAAGATTGTGAAGTCCGATATGCTCAGTCGCTATGTGTTGGTGGGGGAATTGGGACTTGACGGTAGCATCCGTCCCGTGAAAGGGGCGTTGTCCATCGCCATTCAGGCCAGGGCTGACCACTATGAGGGACTTATCGTGCCGAAGGCCAATGAACGGGAGGCTGCGGTGGTCAATAACCTGAAGGTCTACGGTGCTGAACGCCTGAGCGACGTGGTGGCATTCTTCAATGGCACAGCCGATGCCTTGCAGCAGACGATTGTCAATACCCGCGAGGAGTTCTATCAGGCCCAGATCAACACGCCCTATGATTTTTCCGACGTGAAAGGTCAGGAGGCCGTGAAGCGCGCCTTTGAAGTGGCGGCAGCAGGCGGCCACAACATTCTCATTGTGGGTTCGCCCGGATGCGGCAAAAGCATGATGGCCAAGCGTATTCCCTCGATTCTTCCGCAGCTCACGTTGGGCGAGAGTCTTGAAACAACGCAGATACACTCTGTGGCCGGCAGCCTGGAGTCAACCACTTCGCTCATCTCTCAACGCCCGTTCCGCTCGCCCCACCACACGATCAGCGACGTTGCCCTTATCGGCGGTGGAACAACGTGTAAACCGGGCGAAATCAGTTTGGCCCATAATGGCATTCTCTTCCTCGACGAGTTGCCTGAATTTTCGAAGAAGGCGCTCGAAACGCTTCGCCAACCGCTTGAGGACCGCGTCATCACCATCAGCCGTGCGAAATATTCCGTCACGTTGCCTTGCTCCTTTATGCTTGTGGCGTCGATGAACCCCTGTCCTTGTGGCTACTACAACCATCCCACTCATCCTTGTACCTGTTCGCCTTATCAGCGCCACCAGTACATCAGCAAGATTTCTGGTCCGTTGCTTGACCGTATCGACATTCAGGTGGAGGTGAGTCCAGTGCCTGTGGAGGAACTGGCCACAGCTCCCGAGGGCGAACACAGTGCCACTATCCGTGAACGCGTGGTAAAGGCCCGTGAGGTGCAGACAGCGCGTTTCAAGGACCATCCCGGTGTCTACTGTAATGCGCAGATGACGCGTAGCATGCTTGAAAAGTATGCCCGCCTTGAGGGCGAGTGTCTGGAGGTGCTCAAGCGCGCCATGCAGCGCTTGAATCTCTCGGCCCGTGCCTATGACCGCATCCTGAGGGTGGCACGCACGATTGCCGACCTCGACGGCACGGAGGATATCCGCAAGGAACACATCTATGAAGCCATCGGCTATCGCAATCTTGACCGGGCCAATTGGGGACAGTGAATCTCGACTGTTCAGCGCGATTTGTTCTCGGTATATATCACATCTTCCATCCTTAATCCCTTACCAATCTCTATTAGTCAATGAAAAGAAAATTTTTCTTCTCGGTTCTCTTTTCTCTGTTTGGCCTGACGATTCAGGCACAGAGTCTGCTTTTCCATACGGGTGACTCCACAGGTTTCCCATATCGTATCCCCGCCATTGCCTCTGCACCCAATGGTGATCTGATTGCCCTTTCGGACCGTCGTCCGTGTGGCAGCGACATCGGTTATGGCCGCGTTGATATCCATGGCCGTGTCAGCACGGATCAGGGCGCTTCCTGGTGCGAACCTTTCAATGTGCTCGTGGGTAGCGGAAAAGGCGAGGATGCCGGTTATGGCGATGCCTGTCTGGTGGCTGACCGCAACCGCAATGAACTCCTGCTTGTCTGCGTTTCGGGTGATGTGCCCTATTGGAACAGCAACCTCAACCATCGTCAGCGCATGGTGAGTCTCCATGCCCGTTACAACAAGCGTCGCGGCGAATGGGTGTGGGACGAAAAGCCTACGGACCTCACGTCGCAGATCTACGATGATTTGCTCCATCGCACCATCGGTGCCCTTTTCATGGGCTCTGGCCGCATTTGCCAGAGTTCGCGTGTGAAGGTGGGTCGTTACTATCGCCTTTACGCTTCGCTCTGCACCCACAAAGGCAACTTCGTGATCTATTCCGATGACTTCGGTCGTCAGTGGCATGTGTTGGGCAACTATGCTCAAAGCTGTGCGCCGAAGGGGGACGAACCCAAATGTGAGGAATTGCCCGACGGCAGTGTGCTCTTGAGTTCACGCAAGGCTGGTGGACGCTATTTCAATGTGTTCCGCTATTCGGATGTGCGCACCGCTCGCGGCCAGTGGGGCCAGGTGGTTGACTCGAAGAACGCTCCCGGCGGTATCAGCAACGAGAGTACGCCTTGCAATGGTGAAATCCTCATCATCCCCGTACGTCGTGCTTCTGACGGCCGTATGACCCACTTGGCACTCCAGAGCCTTCCTGCTGGTCCGAAACGTACGAACGTGACCATCTACTACAAGGAACTCTCCACGCCCGAGACCTACAACACGCCTCTCCGTTTTGCATCCAATTGGGAAGGCCATTTCCAGGTGTCGAAAACGGGTTCGGCCTATAGCACCATGATCCAACAGCGCGACGGCCGCATCGCCTTCTTCTATGAAGAGGAACCGGAGTGGTACCAGATGGTCTATCGTGCCCTCACCCTCGATGAAATCACAGGCGGACGTTTCAGCGCCAAATAACGCACTCCATAGCTATTGACGTAGCCCCAATTGACGAAAAAACACGATGATGATACGTTGCTTTCATTCGCTAAAGCCAACGTGTGGTCATCGTGTTTTTTGTCCATTGGGGCTATGTTTATGTTCTTGAGGCGACAAAGGGCAAGGTTTGAAAGAATATGGCTGGTTATCAGCGCTTTATCGATTTTTGCCTATGCAATAGGCAATTTATGGCCTGTTTTTGCCTATGCAATAGGAATGATTTTCCTCTTTTTTGCCTATGCAATAGGAAAAACCTCTATTTTTCGGGTGGATTCTTGAGTGACTTCATTATGTGGGATTGTTGGACGAAGTGCTTCGTGACGTCTCTATCACAAGTTGCTGATTCTTATAAAAACGGCGTAGCCCCAATTGACAATGTCAATTGGGGCTACGTGTCATTTATTTGCAGCGGTCAGGGCTTCAGGAGTGAGGCGTCCGTCGGCATCGAAGTAGTGGAGCCAGCCGCTGTTGGCGGGCGCCAGGAGAGACTTCATGCCGAAACGGCGCGATGCTTCGCAGTTCACTTCGGAATCATCGAAGAAGAGGATGTCTGAAGCCGGAAGGTTGGTGCAGCGCGTCACCGCCTCGAAGATTTCTGGCTGAGGCTTTTCGGCTCCGATGCGGCAGGAGAGGAAAAAGAAATCGAAGAAATCCTTGACCGTGTGTCCTCCTTTGCTGAAGAATTGGGTTTCTGCTTGGTTCCAATGGATTTCATTCGTGTTGCTCAGCACGCTCACGGGATAGTGGCGGCGGATTTTGAGCAACAGCTCGAGGCGTTCAGTGGGTACGTCCTCGAGGAAGCTTTCCCATGCTTTGACGATGCGTTCGTCTGTCACGTCGGGGCGTGAGGCGAGACGGCGGATTTCAGAGCAGAAATCATGGATACTGATCTCCCCCCTTTCGAGCAGGGAGAAAATGCCGCTTTGTTTGAAGGTGCCCAGATAGTCTTCAACGGGAAAGCCGATTTCGTGGAACGACTGCATGCAGCGGGCGCGGTTGAGGTCGACCAGCACGCCGCCGAAATCGAAAAGTAGATGCATGATGTGATGGTTTGGTGAAAAGCGTGGCATGCGTGGGGGGTTATCCCTTCACGATTTTATAGAGTTTGTCGGAAGGACGAACCTTCTCGGGTACGGGGATGGAAACGCGCATACCCTTTGTGGCCTTTTCCACTGGGCCGTGGTCACCATGGATATCGGTAGCCGTGACGTAGATCACACCCGTTGTTGGACCTACGATGAGCAATTTGTCTCCTACGGAGAATTCACCTGCTTCGAGATAGAATTCGCCTACGCCCAACTTGGAGAAGTATTTCTGTCCCTTGCCGATATACTGCTTCTTTTCCGTGGCGTTTGAACCGTAGACGTTGCTCCACTCGCCGAGGCGTTGGCCCAGGTAGTAGCCGTCCCAGAATCCGCGGTTGAACACGGTGGACAGACGCTTGGTCCATTCCTCCACGCGTTCGGGCGTGAAGGTGCCGTCCTGTACGGCCTGGATAGCCTCCTTGTAGCAGGTCACCACGGTATAGACATATTCTGCGGGACGCGCACGGCCTTCAATCTTGAACACGCGCACGCCGGCCTCCATCATGCGATCGATGAATCCGATGGTCTTGAGGTCTTTCGGGCTCATGATGTACTTGTTGTCCACATCGAGTTCCACGCCTGTTTCGCGGTCGCACACCGTATAGCTTCGGCGACACACCTGCATGCATTCTCCGCGGTTGGCTGAACGGCCCAGATTGTCGAGCGAGAGATAGCATTTGCCGCTTACGGCCATGCAGAGTGCACCATGGCAGAACATCTCGATGCGTACCTGTTCGCCCTTCGGACCGCAGATGTTTTCGCGTTCGATGGCTTCATGGATATGGGTCACCTTGTCGAGGCTCAGTTCGCGAGCCAATACCGCCACGTCGGCAAACTGTGCGTAGAAGCGCAGTGCCTCCACGTTGGAGATGTTGAGCTGCGTGCTGAGATGCACCTCCTGTCCGATGCTGCGGCAATAGGTCATCACAGCCACGTCAGAGGCGATGATGGCTGAAATGCCCGCTTCCAGTGCTGCATCGCAGATGCGCTGCATGAGAGGGATATCCTCGTCATAGATGATGGTGTTGACCGTGAGGTACGACTTCATGCCGTGTTCGGCACACTGGGCTGCGATATCGCGCAAGTCGTCAATGGTGAAGTGGCTGGCACTATGGGCACGCATGTTGAGTGCTTCAATACCAAAATAAATGGAGTCGGCACCAGCCTTGATGGCGGCAGCGAGTGATTCGCGTGAGCCGACCGGAGCCATGATTTCGTAGGCTGAGGAGTTATGGTTGTCCGTCATGTATTTACGTTTGTTTTTTAGTCGATTATAGGGGAAAAGTACACCCAATCTACGGTTCCTTCCCGTTTCATGGTGCAAAAATAGTGCAAGGCGAGCGCAATACAAAATGAAAGTCCAAAGACTTTCATTTTTATTGCCGAGCCGCCGCCTGTTTTGGCGAAGCAAAACTAGTGCAAGGCGAGCGCAATACGAGCGCCACACAAAAAGTAGGTGATAAGCATGCTTACCACCTACTTCTGATTATTTGCTTATTCGCTTATGTTTGTCCACAATCAAGATGCGGCTAGGAAGGTGTTGCCAATGACCATTGTCGATCCTTCTGCCTTGCAAGTCGTAGACAGCTGACGGCTGTTTGTTGTCATCGTTTGCGGGAGTGTTGATGCCATCCGGCGTGTACGGCTTGAAATGTACCGTGTAAGTGCCGCTTTCTGGCGCGTAGAAGCGGAGGAAGTTTCCGTCCATCCATGTCTGCGGTACGTGGCGATTATAGGAGTCTGTCCAGTAGTCAACGGCAAAGCCGTCGGCAGGGTAGGCACGTAACACGATTTCTTCGCCAGTACGGTAAGTGTAAGTGTCGGGCTGGCCGTTTGCATCGGCAGTGCCTTGCTTCTGATTGGCAGATTTCACCGTTACGGTACAGGCTTCCGCTGCCTTGTCCGTCACCATGACGGGAATGTCATACACCATGCGCTTCGTTTCGCTCTTGGCAGGCATACCATCTGTCTGGCTGTCCCAGCCGGAAGCCCAAGAACTGTCGAAACGCAGACGGATGCGGGTGATGCCCAAAGGCATGTTGTAGGGGAGGGTCACCGTCAGCGTGTGGTCGTTAAGTGCATTGTTCCCTGCACTACCCTTTGTGCCATAAATCTCCAGCACTTCCTCCTTACCCTTGAAATTGCCGTCACCATCGAGATCGATGTAGGCAGAGAGACGGCAATAATTCAGTCCGCCTGCTGAGAGCCAATGAAGTTTGAAACGGCTACCCTGTGGAGCCTGCACTGTCTGGGTCGTTTGGCAGAGCGATTCGGGGCAATCCGAAGTGGCATAAAGACTCTTCTCCTTACCGCCGTTCTGGGACACCGTGAGGGAACGCAGAAATTGTCCGTAGGATTTCATGTCGTTGTAGTCGGCCATGTTTTCCTGCGGTGTGCCCCATTTGTCGGCAAAGAAATGCGCTGTGAAAGTTTCTGGGGCTGCACCATAGTAGGTGTAAGGATTCTCTGTGCTGACCACGCGGCCTGATGCGTCTGTCCAGTTGAGGAATTCGCAACCATTGGCGGGAATGGCGCGCATCGTCACTTCTTTTGCATTGGTCACGGAGAGAACCGTTGAACCTGTTATTTTCACGCTTCCCTGTTTTGTATCAGCGGATTTCACCGTGACGGTTCTGGCCTCTGTGATGTTATCCTTGAGAATAACGGAGAAAGTCAGTTGGGTGCCGTCGCTGAAAGTCAGCACAGCCTTGACTTTTCCGCAGATTGCCGTTTCAGGAATGTCCATGTCGGGCGCTCCCGTCGTTTCGCTGTCGGCAAGGGTTCCGTCGTTGTTCAAGTCGATGCCTAGTGTCACGGATGTTCCGTCGGTCAATGCGGTCAGCGGCAAGGTGAACTTCTCGCCACGTATGGCAGAGAACACCAGTGAGGAAGTTGCGTCAGTTGCCATGTGACGGTAGATGTAGTAAGGCTTGCCATCGGCCTTTTCCAGCGAAGTGAAATATTTCCCCAGCAGGCGAGTAGCTGTTTCTGCGGTGTTTCCAACAGGCTTATTGGAGTAGCTCAGTGCAGCATTGTGCGCCCATTTCCAGTCGTTTGTAAACCAATTGGGGAGTGCTTTGCCCTTGTCTCGGTTGTCGAAGAATGCTTTCCAACGCGGATAATAGAAATCCTTCATCATGCCGCCCCATTCGCGGTAGGAATAGTCATGCAGTCCGCCGGCCTCGCTGTTGTTTTCGTCGCCCCACGTTGAAATCAGTGTGCGCGCGTTGTTGAGTTCGAGCCATTTCCGGTCTGCTTCGGTCGTGCCTTCTGCTTCGTCGGCAATGCTGCGAGCCATGTTGGTCCATCGTCCGAGCATGAAGTTCTCGTTGGTTGAGAGCAATTCGTCGAGGTCAAGCATCAGTTGCAGGTAATTGTCGCGTCGGTTGGCATAGGCCTCTTTGCTGTTGGGGTTGTTTGCCGCTTCGTTGATGGCAGCGAGGAGGCTGAGGCCATAGTCCGTCAGTGCCTGACGGGTGAAGTCAGTCAGGTCATAGTTGTAGTTGTTTCCAGTGAGTTGCGCTGAGAGCAGGTTGTGGGCTGCCCCGACCATCATCTGTGGGTCATAGAAAATCCCCGTTCCGCCCCAGCTTGATACGCGGTCGACCGTGAGGGAAGGGCGGGCACAGAACACGGCTTCATGAGGTCCCTGCAAAGCCGTTTCGCAGTTGAGCGCCGAGTTGCGCACCTGTTCCCATGCCTTTTGTGCCATTTCATCGGTTGTGCCGTAACGCGCCACCGTGTAGTCCTTCAGCCACGTTTGGGCGGAAGGCGCAGAAGAACGCCAGGGAAGTTCGAAAAGCGCATCGTAGAGTACAGGTACCTGTTCGATGGCCTCGGGTGTGGCACCGATGCCCTTCACGTTGGCAAACGACGATTTCTGTGTATAGAAATCCTTCATCACCTTTGTAAGGCGACCGAAGAGGCCCGTGCGTCCACCGAAATTCGGGAGCATGCAATAGACGGCGTCGTGACCGTCGTATTCCCCGAAGTGCGTGTGGGCATCGCTGAAGAGATCGAGCACAATGAGTTTGCCTTTGGTCACTTGTGAGAGTACATGATATTGTGCTTCGCTCCACTGCCAGAACTGTATCACCCATTTTGCCTTGCTGTTGGTCTTTAGCATAGCGTCGCCGATACGTTTGTAGGCTGATGCCACGTCGATGCCGCTCGTGTTTGCCCCTTCGTGGAAGGGGTCCATACTGTAGTAGGTCGATATGCCCATCAGTTCTTCTAGGCGAGCATAATATTTTTCGGAAATGTCGGAAAATGCCTGTGTGTTCGGGTCGAGAATATAAGGACGCGTGAATCCGCACCAGTTGCCCTGATTGTTGGCAGCAAAGCCCTTCTTGGCAATGTCGCTCGGCACCATTCCTGCGTAGCCTGGCAGTACGGGTTCCATACCAAGTTCGCGTTCGCGGGCCAGAATCTTCTTGGCGAGGTCTTCCTGACGTTTGTACCACCAGTCAGGATTTTTGCCGCCCCATCCCTCGAGGTTGTTCATGCCCCACCATGCCTGGAAGCATGGTCCTGCGATGAACGCATTTGCTTCGTCGTCGGTGTATCCCAGATCCTTTGTGAGCAGATTCTTCCACACCACGTCGAGACCCACCATCTGTAACGGCATATTGATGCCGTGGAGCGCCATCCAGTCAATTTCCTTCTGCCAACGCTCCCAAGTCCAGGTTGACATGGAATAGGAGAAGGTGCAATAGTTGAGGTAGTAGCGGTAGCCCACGGCTGTCGTGTGCTTCTCCTGCTTCGTTGGTGCAGGGAGTTCTACTTTCGAGAGGTCAGTCGTGAGGTTGTTCCATGCGATGTTGACATGGGCCACATGGTTGAGATACCAATTGACGCCCGTGGTCAGCGCCGAAACGTTCGAACCCTTGATGCATGGTTTTCCGTCCTGCGCCATCAGTACGAAAGCCTCTTTTCCCGCTGAGGCCACAGCGGGATCAATGACGGTCAGGATGCGTTCGGCAGTTCCTGTCCCGCCGATGCGGTCCAAAAGGTCGCAAACCACTTTCGGGTTTTCAACAACCTGCGCTGTCGCCTTCCTGTCGGCCAGACCGATAATGAGCAGAAGGGCGGCAACAATTTTCATAATAAAGGATCTTGATGTCATATGTTGTTTTTCTTTTGTCGGCTATCAAAGCTATCAAAGTGGGGAATATGAATTCATGGTGGTCCGTGTATCGCAGTCAAGTGCATGTTCGTTTGTTCCCGTTCCCCTAAAAGCGGCAATCCATGTGAGCCATACGTGTGATGACTCACATGGATTGCTGTTACATGGCAATGACCGTGTGTGATGGTCAGTTCTGGTCGTAAGCGTGGCGAGGATAGTCGATGGTGTAGTGCAATCCTCGGCTTTCTTTGCGTTCCATTGCCTGACGGGTGATGAGATAACCCACGTTGATCATGTTTCTGAGTTCGCAGATGTCGCGCGTGGCTTTCACGCGCTTGAAGAGTTCTTCCGTCTCTTCGTAGAGCAGGTCGAGTCGTGTCCAGGCACGCTTCAAGCGAAGGTCAGAGCGTACGATACCCACGTATGATGACATGATCTGCTCCACTTCCTTCTCGTCCTGACGAATCAGGATTTTCTCTTCGTTCGACATGGTGCCTTCATCGTTCCATTCCGGCACGTCCGTATTGAATGAGTATTCTTCGATATGTTCCAGGGAGTGCTTGGCTGCAGCCTCTGCGTAAACCACGGCTTCGATGAGCGAGTTGGAAGCCAGACGGTTACCGCCGTGGAGACCCGTGCATGAACATTCACCGATAGCGTAGAGACGCTGGATGGACGAGCAGGCATTCGTGTCGACCTTGATTCCGCCGCAAAGGTAGTGGGCGCAGGGAGCCACGGGGATATATTCCTTCGTGATGTCGATACCGATGCTGAGGCACTTCTGGTAGATATTGGGGAAGTGGTGCTTCGTTTCCTCCGGGTCTTTATGCGTCACGTCGAGGCAAACGTGGTCGATGCCGTGGATTTTCATTTCCTTATCGATGGCACGGGCCACGATGTCGCGCGGAGCCAGAGAAAGACGCTTGTCATACTTCTGCATGAACTCTTCGCCGTTGGGCAAGCGGAGAATACCTCCGTAGCCTCGCATGGCTTCGGTGATGAGAAAGGCAGGATGCGTTTCGCCCGGATGGAAGAGCGCTGTGGGGTGGAACTGGATGAATTCCATGTCGCGCACAGTGGCCTTTGCACGGTAGGCCATGGCGATACCGTCGCCCGTAGCGATGTTCGGGTTGGTCGTGGTGGCATAAACGGCACCGCAACCACCAGTGCAGAGCACGGTCACGCGTGAGAGGAACGTATCGATTTTCTGCGTGTCGGGGTCAAGCACGTAGGCGCCGTAACACTCGATGTCGGGCGTGCGGCGGGTCACCTCGATACCCAAGTGG
>ERZ1026892.570-NODE-570-length-17001-cov-52.944707_pt1 | contig 17001 bp, 8 predicted proteins | sample MGYA00380176_ERZ1026892 | MGnify/ENA primary metagenome ERZ1026892 (study PRJEB33269, sample SAMEA4719812) | human gut metagenome | biome: human-associated habitat; feature: organic feature; material: feces | place: Cameroon | collected 2013-10 ... | reverse complement strand
TAAGGTTGGCGGGGCATCAAAGCCCTCGCCATGGTTGTGCGGGATGGGACCGCCTTACTTTAGCGTGCTGATTGGGGGTGCATGGGAACAGCATGCTGATTGGGAGCGCTAGGCTAATGTTCCGGCTTCAACATAATCATATTAACTATATATAAGTATTTGGATTTACCATCATAACATCATACGGTGAAGAGGCGTTGATTCTTTTCAAAGAAAGCTGTTTCATGTCACCAATCATTTAGAATGTATACCAACGGTTCCATTTTTATGCAACAAGAGCATTCTACAACTTAATCTTCTTCAACGACTTCGAGTAAATTTCTACTTATCGTAAGCGTTGCACCACTGATATACTTGATTTCGCTGCCGATGACGGCTTTCTTGCCATTATAGCTCTGTACGTATGCTTCCACACCTTTCATGCTACCTGCTACCACTCGCACTTTGATACCTTTCTTCAAAGGAGCAGGGGCAGCAGTGACAGGTTCTTCATCATTCTCTACAAAATATCGATAGTTGGCAATAACCTGGTCGGGAATTTGGTATATTTTCCTTTGACCTGGCATCGTCAGCATCTTATACACATCCGAACGGAAACGGATCTTATCAAGTTGCGACGGAGAGACGTTACAAAAGATGAAGGTGGAAAGAAATAGCTTTTCTTTCACTCTTCGCTTTTTGGAACGCTTGTCTATATAAACTACTTTTACCTTGGGAATCCAGTAATCAAACCAAACATGATTGTGATTAAGATTGATTCGTATAGAATCAGCTATTCTCGTTTCACAATTCACTCTCACTACAGCCACATACCATCCTGCATCAGCAGGTTTTTCAAGCCCTTCATTAGGCTTTTCCGGAACCGTTTTCTTAGCGTTTTGTTCACTTTTTGCCACGGCTTCGCCGTCGTCCCCTGCAATAGTGGACGTAACCTGTGATTGTATATTTGTCTCTTTCATCATGCGAATCAAGTTCGTTTTTTGATGTCGATCATCTGAATCTCTACATAAGAGACACAGGATCTCCCTGCAAAAATACGAAAATTGTTGGAAACTAGCAAATTATGCGTGTTAAAAAATTAATATCATTCTACGAAATTCTACATTTTTTTAGCATTCTTTTCGTACACAATCTTCTAAGTCGTTGATTGAAAGAATGTTTTCCGATTTTCTGTATCTCTCATGTAAAGATTTGGAAAAAATGGTTCATTTTACAAAATCCCTCTTTTTATTCTTTTTTACAGCTTATAGGACTGCCAGTATCTTGGCGTTGGCATCATCTACTTCTGAGCTTTTGATGGAATTGATAGGGGCACCTTCGTCTCTACCAAAGAAACAAAGATGCCCCTATATATAATAAGGTATCAGATAATGTGGGTATAAAAGGATTATTAAAAAATAAGTATTGTATACTATCTTACAGAAATCTTCTGACCCTTAGCCTGAGCCCAGGACTGGGTAGATGCCTTCACAATGTAAATGCCGGATGGAACACGGAGAATCATTCTCTGCTTGGCAGGCAACTGATAACTGTAAACCATCTTGCCATCCATCGTAAATACCTGAACCTTGTCGAGCTTCTCACCACCCAAGGCAGTAACAACAATCATGCAGGCAGCTGGTGAGTAAACCTTCACTGGTGCACTCTGCTCTTCTGCCACCATGCGGTCGATAACGGTTGTGGTACGGGTCTGGGTGAGGAAGTATCTTCCATGATCACCCGCCTTCACCTTCACAGCCTCGCCCTCATGAAGTTCGGTAAAGCTTGCCGATGCAGTATCGTAGAGATAAACAGGAGCTTCGAGCTTGCTTAGCCCCTTCAGGGTAAGTGAAACCTCTTCAGCCTGCTGGCTCACGATGCCGAGCGGAATCCAGGACAACTCAGGAACCGCATTCACTGCCACCGCCTCGTTGCCGGCAACGGTATAAACCTGAGGAACATCCTTCAGGTTCTGATCATAGAGGAGCTCCACATCCTCCTGGTCATCATAGTCGGCAGAAGCCTCCGGACGCAAAGCGATGCGTGCCTTTGAGGTCTGACCTTTGGTTGTCTGGGTACCCACCTCAACAGTCTTCACGTAGTCGGATGCCATCAGCAGTCCAGGAGTGATGGTGCGGTCAAGATACATCGCAGAAGTAAATCTTACCTCTCTAATAGTAGCGCTAGCTTTCTTCTTGACAAAGAACGACTGGGTAGGCTGGATAGCGTAGTTCTGTTTATCCAATTCGGTAGAAGAAATCGCCTTCACTTCGCCATCCTCTACCATCCATATTGCCTTCTGCAAACCAGTATTTGCCTCGAAGAACTTAGCCATCGAGATAGAGCAGGTATATGGATTCGCTACGAGATAGAATCCACTGGTGTTATCTCCCAAGCTCTGAGTCTTTTCAGCGAGATGTTTCTCATCGTTATTGAAAGCAACGAGAAGTTTGCCATGGCCTTTAGCATCCTTCGCAACCTGAGTCTTGCTTGAAGAGGTGGTTGCTCCTTTATAATCCAAGTACTGATATTCGTTATCGGCCTTTGGCAAACGGAGGAGCGCCTTCTTAGTCTGATCCTTTGGCAATAGTGCATTACCCGCCTTGATAGAGAAACCACCGAAGGTTCCATCTGCGGCATCGGAATAGCTTTCATCCACCTTATTATATACATGGCTCCAGTAACCGAGATTCATATCAACATCTTCAGGAGCAGATCCACCAGGATAATGGGATGCAGAATATTCACCATTAGGAGTGATTTCCTTCACTTCACTCTTCATCCAGGCTCTCTGATAAACCGGATACTTGCTACGGCTATACGCATCTGTATCAAACGTAATATCCGTAAACGCCTTGGTTTCCTGTCTGCCATCCTTTGCCGGCACATACATATCACCTGCGTAGATATACTGCAGAGGCGAAGCCATGGTGTACCACTTGTTAGGTACTAGTTCCTTCTCTACCCAAGCCTTGTCATATACCAGATAGCACTGGTCGCGAAGCTCACCCTGAGGCTTGAAGTAAATCTGATGGCAGGTATTGCCATAGAACTTCTCGCACTTCAGATTGCCATCAGCTTCGAATCCCTTATTGGCATCCGCCTCATTCCAGATAGCCATAATGTCGTACTGGATATACTTCGTGGCTTCATTACCCTTGCCATTGGTCAGTTTGGTAGCAATCTTATTGGTGCTACGGTAAACCACATTGCCGAGGTCAGGGAATGGCAAACCATTCAGATTGCCGATTGTTACCTTGGTAAACTTCATTGGCACATAGCTGTTCAGCGTAGGAATATCCACCTTTGCTGTAATACCAGATGCATTACCATAAGCCTGATAATTAGGATACTCATTATCATACAATTCAGTAGAAGATGAGCGATGCCAGTTGGCATCATTGTTCCAGTTGGCATTCATTCCGCCATCCGCCGTAGGAGTCCAGGTGACGAACTCCGGAACAATCTTCAGCTTGAGATAAGACTCGCCGGCACAGTTGGTAGTTGCCTCAGAAGCTTTTCTCTGCTCGAAGGCGAATCTGAGTTCATAATAGTAGCCCTCGTGGAAATTCTCCAGTGCTGCATCAGAGAACTTGAGGTTGAGGGTAGCCTGAGTCGTTTTAACTATAGCAGGCAACTCTGTACTCTGCAATGTGGCAACCTGGGTATTCAGCTTATCTTTCCATGACGGGTCATTCGTAGATGCCACCATTACCTTATCAGAATTAACGGCAGAAGTACCACTATCATCGACGAAGGTAAGTGGCGAAGTGATTGCTTTTCCATCACCCGTAGTAGCACTATGAAGAGGAATCTGCAGGAATCCTGTATTCTGCAACTTCTTCAGCTGTGGCAAACCGATGCGAAGCGATGCCGCATAACTGCCATCATTGAACGGATAATCCACATCGTTGAAACCGAAGTTAAGCTGTGGTCCATCCTTCATCACGCGCAATGGGACGGGTATAGCACTTGTACACAGCAGATAGGTCTTTCCATTGAGCGGATATGGAATATAGCCATCTGCATTCGGAGTTCCTTCAGGCTTCATAAAGATATTATGAGTCACACCCAAAGGAAGCTTATCCTTACTGATAGTGATTTCATTGCTGGCTGCTGCAGAAGGATCCACCTTATTAGCTTCACCAGTACCATCAATATACCAGATAAACTTAACACCATCCAATGTAATCTTACCACCTGTATTAGGGTCGGTTGTTGTCAACTGTCCCTTAATTGTAACAGAATAGGTTTCTGCTTCATCGCAAGGAATCTTATAATCCGTTACGACATTACCCTTGGCATCCGTAATGATTGGATTCTGGCTAACCATTTCAAACCAGTTACTATACAACGAGCAGACTTCAGCAGGTGAACCCCAGTTCGCTTTACCAGACTTTGGGTCCTCTGTAGCCACAGAAACGTAATACTTCTTACCCACAGTAAGAGGGAAATATTTATTGCTGATCACGATATAGGTTTCACCTTCACTATCTTGCTCAATCATATTAGTACCATCGATATAATACTTTTTACAGGTTTCCTCGGAATCGTATACATCTACAGTACCATAATCAGAACCTGTGACAGTAGATGAGTTACCAGCATCATCCGTTAAGGTATATGAATAAAATCCATCATCCTTTACTGAGTTACCGTCTTCATCTACAAATTTGAAATAGATCTTTGTATTTTTATGATTCAGGATGGCATTCAAAGTTTCATGTACGGCACGAATTTTCAGTTTGATGTTTCCTGTAGCGGCATTGCCACATGCCGGTCTGTCCTGAATCACCTGAACCTTAGCCGGCTCAATATAGATTCGGATATCATCTACGGCATAGTCGGCACCATCAGTACTTTTACAATAATTATCAATGACAACTCTAAAATCAGAATATTTCTCTACCTCAGATTCCTTCTGGATAATGATCTTACCATAAACCTGATACCAGATGCCTTTTTTAGGATCATCAACATTTGTCTTAAAATCACCCGAAGAGAATGAATGAAGCAGCTTCTGGCTTTTGATATTTCCTTCAGCATCATAATCTATACCATAGAGTTTAAACATAACCTGTGGAAGTACGCCAGTGTCATTGGTCATATCTGCAACATTAGCAGAAAAGGCCATCTGCATACCCGTACAGAGATCTGCCTTGAAATCAACCGCAGCTATCTGTCGGCTTTCGTTAGAAGCATCCACATAAAGGAAATGTCCGTATTGAGACCCATTCGTCATTTCGTATGTTCGATCATATAAGGTACCAATGTTCCACCATACATAACCATTGATACCTCCATCACCATTTCCAGAAATATCGGTAAGATTTGCTGTCTTATACAAGCCATAATCTCCATGAAGCGGAGAATGACCGATAGGATTTCTATAACCGGTAGCATCATAGTCTATCAAATCACGGTAAACGAAACTATAAGCACGGCGATCCCATCTTGAAGGCAAACGGTCCTGATTGTCGTCTGGAGTTTTTGGTGCAGACAATGTTTGTTCCTCATCGTCATCATCAAACGAAATTGGCTTAGTAGCCAAAGAGTAATGTTCATCAAGATAGGATATGGTTCTGTTATGATAGCCTTCATCTGTTATCTGCTTGTGAGTCATAGGATGGAAGTCCATAAAACGCACATCAAAGTTGGCTACAGGGCACATTTGTTCTCCTTGTTTCAAATAAGCAACCACATAAACAGGAATACCCTTACCAATAACAGGCTTATCGGCAGCAACAACAGACGAGCCGTCTAAATTAAGCCAACTGGCATCATTCAGTTTCGTAACCGTTAAATCAAGGAAACGACCCTCACCAGACAATTTGCAATACTTTGTTTTTGTAATGTCATAAACACGCCATTCAACAGAGCTTGTATACTTCTGAGCAGACACATAATTAGTCATATCAAAATCGGCATCAGTTATATCATTATTATATACAACTTTTTTCAAGCCATCAGATGTCATCGGATAAAATGAGTATCGTTCCACTTCATTCAACTGTAAACGCAAAGTTGTGACAGAATTATCATCTTTAAAACCGAATGTTACCTTTTTATTGTCTTCATAAGTATAATTTCCATCATCATGATTGCACAATGCAGCCATGATATCATCTGCCAACTTCTTCTTAGGAAGTATATGAAAGATGTAACGGATAGACAAAGTTGGTTCATGGAGCATATAAGTCTTTGACTCATCCATTCCATCAATATATCTACTTACATCACAGGCAATAGTCTCCCCCGCCCATGAATCAGTAACATGGGAAGTACTATAATTAACACCAATCAGCTGTTTAGTAGGATGATTTACTATATTATTTGCAAATAATCCCCAAGTTCCTTTCTTTTGTAATTTAGTTGTTGCATCAGCGGTTTGAAGATAATCAGATGCTTGATCCGTATCATAATTATACCAACGGAAATAACCACGTGGTTCAAGATCATTGCCTCCACTATCATATCTTTGAAAAGGCAATCGTAATTCAACCTGCTGATTAGTTTCTGTTCCATCAACATAGTAATAATACTCCCATTCGTGGGTCTTCTGATAGGTATGGCCATTTACCTTGTCCCAGTCTCCCTTTTTATTGGCGATACCTTCGTAATGCTTGAATGGGAGATCATTTGGAGAATAGAGGTTTACATTTATCTTGCTCTTGAAAGTTGATGGTTCTTTTGTAATGACACCATATTGCGCTTCATGACCAGTGAGGTCATTGCTCAACAAGCAATAAACCTGCATGTCTGAAGACCATGAATAACCGGAAGGCAACTCGAAAGTTACATTCAATCCTGTAGGCAACAATGAAGAACCTTTTTTTGACAATAAAGTATAGTATTTTTTACCATCAGAAGTATTACGCAAAGCCAAAGCACTATTACTTGAAGTAGCACTCAGGATTTTGCCATCCTTATCTGCCAATACCCATCGCATATAGAAGTCGCTGGCATCTTTCTTATCAGCAACGCCAAAATCAGAAAGGATATCAGGAACTACATCTTTCAGACTTACCTCAAGTTTCCCATCAGTATAGATTGCATCTACCTGATGAGTATGAGCAGCGTCTACATTATCGGCAGAAAGCACCAGAGAAGTTGCATCTACAGTTTCCTGCTTTACAAACTTAAAGGTATATTCACCATTAAGAGTTGGCTCTTGAAGAATGTAGGTCTTTCCATTATATGTTATCACCTTGGCATCACTATTGTCGTTATTTGCCCAGGTACACTTCAAGACATATTTCTCGACATCTGCTCCTTCCGGAAGTTTCGAGATATCAAAGGTCACTGTACGGGCTGCTTCATTGGCAATATCTGTTGTATTAAAGTAAATCAAATCAGATCCTTTTTCTACTGATGACGAATTACTCAATATATCTGTTATGCGAGCAACAGGAGTGGTAGCAGTCTCTGAATCAAACAACTGCCAACGCAAATACTTGGCTTCGTAATCAGGCAAAGTAACGCTGGTAGATGTCGCAGTTGTTGGGATGATAGAAGTGCTTTCTGCTTTCGAAAAGTCAGCAGAGTTACTGCCATACGTAACCTTAGAAGACTTCAAGCCATCTTCTGTATAAAGATCGAACTCCTTCTTTGTGACACCAGCAAGATTCTCATGCTGGTATTCGAGATCAGGATTGTCAGAAAGGAGGAGAACGAGTTTTGTTTGATGGAGATTCTCACTCTTTGAGTCTACTTTATACTGAAAAAGATTAGCAAAAATGGTGACAGTAGCTTTAGATTTATCATAAAATACATAATTATTATCTTTTCTATGTCCATCCCAATCAACACCCTTTATTTCGTGATTCAACGAATTGTCATTGTATATATTCCACCCAGAGATATCAAGTTTAGAGCCATTCCTGTCAAAATAGAAGCATGCATACTCGTAATGATCCATGATATAATCACTCAGTTTTATCACGATAGGTGTTGGTCCTGCAAAGTAGCCATCACTAGCCCATCCTTCCACTGGCATCAGAACCAATGAAAGGAGGAGGATGAGAGAACGATATATGTTTTTAATCTTATTCATAGCGATAGTATTTACGTGTATAATGTTTACGAGCAGCAAAGCTGCTTAAATCCTTGGTGAAAAGTATCTTGCATGTAAGATACTTGTCCGTTTCACCCGGTACTGGGACAGTAACCTTATAGAGTGCCTGCTGCTTGTCGGCAGCATCATCATTGAAGGTTCCTTCGAAATAACCGGTGGTAGCATCCCATTTTGGAAGTATTTTAAACACCTTCTTGGCATTATCTTCGGCAGCTGTGGCATCAGTCATATCATCTTCTTGGATTAACTCCCATTTTACATTGGCATAATCGATGGTTCCTGGCACATCGGTGTCATTGGCATGCACTACCTTTGGCTGGATATGGAATTCCTCTTCCGGGTAATAACAGGTGTAGGAAAGTGTGGTTCCGTTGTCTGTTATGGATGGATAGAGACCGATGGCAGAGAAGGACTGAACATCAAACTTCAACTTGTAATCATCTAATGAGATGGGAAGAATGTGATGGTCGTTGCGCGCTATCGTTGTCCAATCCTGGAACAGGGCGTAACGCTTGACTCCTGCTGATGTATTCAAGTTGATGATGAAATACTTGGAAGTATTACCCGCCTTACTTTCATTCACATAGAATGAAATCTCATTCTCTTTTGTATAATCTGTATTCGCTGCAATCGTCTTTGGTGAAGGCAATGTATATTGATAACTCTCTGTTGCTGCCTGCTCTACCAGATTCGGGGAACATACCACCTGATCCTTATCTGCATCGGTATGATTTGGCAGCAGTTTGATATTCTCCTTATCCCCATTCTCACTACTATTCTTTGTAATATCGCTGATAGTAATATCATTGATTACCAAAGGAGTAGCACTTGGATTCTTAAACCGAAGTGTAACCTTTGCCAGCATTCTTACTACCCAAAGCTCTTTTTGGGTTGGATTGCCTGTAGCATCTATCGTTACTTCCTGCTTATTGCTCATTGGAATGCCTTTACAAGTTGCTGCATTCACATCGAAGCCATTGCCATCCATCTTCCACTGCTTGGTGTCGAAATCTACAGCTTTACCTTTGACGATGCCTAATTCTGCAGCTGTAAGATTGGCGAATGAATAAACCTGATAGGTGGCAGTCTCTTTAGGAAGATCCTTGATCGTGACTTCATCTTTTATACGATTAGCCTCCGATACATTCGTATTCTCTGCAAAAGAAACAACCTTGCCGTCTTTTACAAAGGCTACTACCCAGCTCTTCATGTTTTCAGCCGGTATGCCATCTTCCCATGTTAACTCTGTAGTTCTGGTTCCAGAAGAAGGAGCTGTAGAAAGAGTCATGTGAACGGTAACCTTGTCTCCTTGGTTATCGCCTCCACTGCCTCCCAATATAGGGTCAGCACTATCTGTGGAGCAAGCCGTCATAAAGGCTAGCACCATCAGAATCAATGCCGTATGTATCGTTTTCATCGTTTTCATTTTCTCTGAAAGTTTAATTTCAAACTATACTTTCTGTTTATCTGTTTGTCTTTACATTGTGGTCTCTTCATGAGTATAGGTTGCCCATTTTCTCACGTTGAGGGTTACCTTCAGTCCCTTTCCGGTAATTTTATCGATACGAACGCGATAGATGTTATTGCGGACAATACCATAATGCATTTTATCAATAGTTATACCATTACCCGTAGGGTCGCTATGGCGAATGACATAGGTGTAAGCCTTGTTTTTTCCTTTCGATTCATGACCAGCTATTGGCTCTATTTTTGTTGCATCCCAGTCTTCTGCCTCATAATATTTACCCTTGAAGACAAGACCTGTAGCATATTGCTCATTATTATCAAAAGAGGTATTCTCTTTTATGTAATCCAGGATATAATAGGCGGTCTCTGGATCATACGGATTTGAATCACTAGCCCTTGAACCGTCTGAATGAGAATGGGTCTTTCCTGCATCACGAGTCTGATAAAAAGACTCATAAGAAGCGTTTGCCCAATTCTCGCTAGTATTCTTAGGATAATTAAAAGTAGCTAAGCGCTTATCTTGAGATGTTGGATCTACAACATAATTAGTGTTTTGCTTGTTGCCATCAGCTTCTTCCAGCCCCAGATACTTTAAATTTGCTAATGATGCATCCGTAGCTGTGCGTCGGAAGACATATTCCTTAGAGGTCAACACATTATAAGGACGAACGTACTCTAGCACAAAGCCACCGATTATATCGGTTCCTGCCGTCTGAGTAACATTATAGCAATATTTGCACTGTTTTGTCTTGTCATTTAACTTATAACGCTGAACATGAGGCATAAAATCTATTCTTGCTGCCAGACGCTCAATCTCGTGATTGAAAAGATAAGGATCATCTTTTGTTCCACTACCGGTTTTCTCAGTTAAAGAACTCTGTCCACGAGAAGACATCACGAATGCTGAAAAGCCGCTTAATTCTCCTTTTTTTGTAAACGTAGCATCATCGGTGCGCTTAAAAACATCAGTAATCAACTGGTCTCGCACTTCGGATAACTTACGACCACGATAATCTGATAAGTCCCCAACATTAGCGATGACCAGGAAACGAAGATTGGTATCTTTCAAAAACTTCGGATCAACCTCTACAGCTATGGTACGTTTGCCATTAGGAGTTACAGTTGGGAAATAGATTACACGATCTATGGTAGTTTCGCCATCTGTTAAATCTGTCTTGTCTGAATGAAAGAACAGCATAGACATATTACTTACTGCTCGCTCATATGTTTCTCCTTTATGATCACCATTGCCCTTTTCTCCTCCAAAAGGGGTTGGTTCAAAAGTTTTATCATCATCTGCTCTTGTTGTTTTAGAGTCCTCACCAGCTACGTTTATTGAAACTGACAAAAACACTTTGCTATTGTCATTCTCAACAGGCAAATCGCTAGTGTTGTCGCTCGCACAGGATGCGAACGACATCACCAGCATAAGGGCTAGCAATGAGCGGATTATCGTTTTCATCTTTAACATACACTATCTTTATTTATATAGACTTACTATGAAGCCTAGTAGAACTTATTTTCCGAGTTCTTCGAACTGGATGCGCTTACTCCAACTCAGTACATTCACACTGATGGTGATGAAGCAATACTTGAGCTTGCCGCCCTGGATAAAGAATTGAAGTTTGTAATCGTAGGCACGGTCTAGGAATTCCTGTGCACTGTAACTGTACTCCTCACTGGTGCGAAGACGACTCAGGAGGTCAGGAAGATTTACATTCACAACCTTTGTTCCGGTTTCTTTATTGGTGATAATGAGGCGGCCATCCTGGTTGTAATCTTCGTGCTTCAGAATGCGGGAGGTCATAAAGTCGGCATGGGCTATCTTGCCCTGCTCGTCTTCATCTACCGTGTTCCATGTAGCATGAGGGGTATAAATGAGTTTACGGCTCTCATCGAGAGAGTTATCCCAAAGGATGCGGGCATTATGGTCTTCGATGGTCATCGTGTAATCATTGACATCCATATCTTGTGGAGAGTCTAGGTCACGAAGCGCCACATTAATCTTCTTGGTATCACGCACCAGAGGGATGGTTGCATAAGAAGGTTTTGAGGATGATACCTCTACTGCCTCCAGAAGTTTACCATGCCAGAGGGTATCAAGCGGAAGGCTGTTGTTGACAACCTCATCATACTCACCTTTGTTTTCATGGTCGAGATTCACTTCCAGTTTCTGCATCTTATCATCTGTAGCCGATGGAGCGGTACGAACGAACTTGGCACGGCCTGAAGTTAACTGGTCGGCGTATGCATTCTGTCCGGCAAGGGCAAGGAACTGATATTTACCTGGCTGTAGGTTCTCGACGTGCATTACATAATTTGGGTCTTTGAGAGGCGATGATAGCGCAGAATTCGTCTCGGTCTGTTGGGTTATATAGTTTCCGTTCTCGTCGAATACATACAGCGTTACCTGTCCGACATGGTCATTGAACATGTCGGCACGCTGGAGGTTATAATCATACTTAAACTTCACATATACACCATTAGGACAATCGCTGTAATCCTGGTGCCACATATCGTGGCATGAGGTCGCGACGGCCAGGGTCATGGCAGCTGCCATGACACCCTTCAACCATTTATTTATCTTCTGCGCTATCATATCGCTAATCAATTATAGTTTTCTATATTTATCGTTTTATATTACTCACCGAGAGTTGCACCCTGTGTACGCTTAGCCCATGAAAGGACGTTAATCTTGACAGAGATGTAAGCTGCCAATTCATCATCAGGATCTCCTGTAACCTCAGGAACAACAGGAGAACCAATCTTCTTGATACCCTCTACATTAACAGTATACCAGTTGTTGCGAAGTACACCATAACGTCCAAGATAGTTTCCTGCCTGATTAGCATTAGGATAGGCACCGCCGCTTACAGTAGGTTTTGGAGTCTCTGACTTCTTCCAAGGTGTCAAATCATCACCAAAATGCTTGATTCTTACAGGATAATATGAAATACCACTTGCGTAGGTAGCTACTTTGATGGATTTTACAATATTATCAATATCTGTGGTAAATGTAGGAAGAGTACTACTTGTAAATTTGCTTGAACTGGTAGTCTTGAATGTAATAGTCGGAGTATTGTTACCTGCAGCTGTAATGTCGGCAACCTCCAAATCATCTTCATTTAATGACCCACTAGAAATCAGTTTCGTTGTAAGCCAAGCCTGTACATCAGTATTACTCAAGAAAGCAGCCTTGACAGCTTTCTTCATACCATCTGAAGTGAGAAGGTGAGCCTCGTCATCATTAACAATATAGAAAGTCTTACCATCATCTTGGAGCTGCGCAGCAACGATAACACGTGTTGTTACATTTTGATTCTGGTTAGGAACATCGAAAGTATTTTCCAAGCAATAATCATGCTCTTTAAGATTCTTCAAAGTTGCAGGTGCTGTTTTACCTATGGTGCTGAAATCTGTTGACAGAGTAGTTGGAGTCGTACTATAGTTAGGGTCTTTCGCCCAATAGGTACGATACAATGATACACCACTCTCCATAGGAGTATCACCAACAAAGCGATAAGGCTCAACTGGTTTATCCGGAGCTACAGCATTAGTTGCAAGAGAAAGCCAATCTGAAGAATTGGAAGTATTCCTCAAATAATAGGTCTTCTTATTCGTATTATCCAAAATCCAACCCTTAATAGTATATGGTACAGATGGACTATCGGTCAAATTACCTGTAGTACTAGTAGCTGTAACATCTACCTTGGCTAAAGCACGCTCTACATAAATAGTTGCAGAAGAATTAGCCTTAGCCAAAGCCTCTGTAGCATAGATGTGATCCTTATCTATCGTAGATGCAACGGAGATTTTTGCACCAGTTGGCGCAGATTCGCCACCTTTAACACTTGACAAAGGAGCATTCATCATCAAGAAACCAGTTGTTTTAAAGGCAGAAGCATCCTTGGTCAATTCCAAGTCTTGCAAATCTGAAATTTTCTTAGTTGAAGGAAAATCTTCACCATTTACTTTCAGTGAAGCATCATTTTCATCAACTGTAAGTGTTCCATTGTTATTCAATACAACAATTGCATAGAAATTCTTAGTGCCATCTGCTAATCCACTATTAATCTTTTGGGTAATTTTGGTTGTGGTTGTAATGTTATCATCAGTAGTACCAACCAAATTCATACTCAAATTCTTTAATGTGTATGCTCCAGCAAATTTCGCACTAGCTTCATCAGCACCCTCGAACAGAATCAAGGTACCATTCTGTACAGCATACTCGTCAGCAAGTCCATCATCAAACTGGTCGTTTTCAGCACGACTCATAGAACCACTACGGGTTGGCAAATTCAATGAAAGCGATATGTAACCACTTCCACTCTGATTAGAACCAGTGTTACCACCACCATTCAGTTCATCACTACTAGAACAAGAACCGAGCATCAGCCCCGCTAATGCAACGGAAAATAATAAAGTTTTCTTCATCTTGTTAGTTTTTTGTTTATTATTAATATTTTATTTCTTTACTTATAACCGTTCTTAAAAATCTAATTATATTACATTTTTATATATTTGGTTTACAAATCATCTAATTGGTTATATTTGAGTCTCTTTCTGAAGATGTTCTTAGAAAGGTTTTGCCTGGTTCAGGAGACTATCCCAAGTCAGGGCAGTGCCCTGTCTCTAAGGAATAGCTATATTATCCTAAACAGACAGTATGTATAACTTTATAGATTCTGTAAATTTTCTTTTGCAGAAGCAACACCAGCCTTGGCAGCCTGCTCCAGATAATAACGAGCTTGCTTCTCGTTGCCCTTCAGTATCTCATAAACACCTCGGGCATTCTGGGCATTCGGACTGGTTCCTGCCTTGTCGAGATATTCTTTCGCACCATCTGCATCACCGGCATTCAAACGGGTAATGGCTGCATTCAGATTCGCTGTCTCGTTCTCAGGGAACATGCGGACTGCTACTTCCATCACGTCATTAAACTCCTTGCTGCCTGGCTCGTAAGTCTGGGCCACCAGGAACATCTCCTCCTGACTCAACTGCTGTGGCTTGGTCTTGATAATCTCCTTTGCCTCTTCCACATCGAAAGGTTTCACCTTATAAGTAATGTGGTAGTCGGAATGACGGAGTGCCGGATACCAGGTATCAAGCATAAAGCGATACTGTGAAGGATACTGCTTCTTGATCTTCAACTCGCGGGCATCAGGATTCAGACTCTTATCATCAATAATCGCCAGAATGGCACTCTTATGCTCCAGGTTGCTACCTTTAATATAAGCAATCAGTCCGTCCCAATCCTCTGGAGTAGAAGAAACCGTAAAGAGACTGTTTGGCAACTTCACCATGCGGCGGACGTAATCGGTAAGCGTCTTGGCACGATTCTTTGCCAGATAATCATTGTGAGTATAAGGACTCTCTGGGGAAGCATAACCATGAATGTTGATGCCACTCACTTCGAGATTCTTGTCTTCCTTCAATGCATTGATGGTACGGATAATGCTATCCAACTGTTCTGGATTGCGGCGGTAATCAGGATGCAGCTCTATGCGGTCTACCGGGAAATCGATATAAGCACGCTTATCCAGATGACGGACCTTAACCGCCTCTACCTCAGGACGGACGAAGGATGCTACTGGCTGGCGACGGCGAGTGATGGTAAAATCAGTACCATCCTGCAGATCACCACAACCGCAGAGGTCTTCGTGAATATCCAAATCGTAGTTTCTTTCCTTAGAAGAGAGAGGAACTGAGGCAAGATACTTCACAGTCTGCTGCTTCTTATTGTTTCGCTTCACCACCAATGCTTCAGGTGAAAGCTGCAACTGTTTCTTTCCCATTCCACGATCATACATAATCTGCTGTCTTCTGCCGTTGATAACAATCTCCGGCATCTTGAGCAACTCACCCTTATGCTTGATCATCGGAGTATATACAAGCTGGTTGTTGGTAGGGAGATCAAGGGAATCGAGATTCAGATCCATCGCAACCGTAATGAGGTCATTGTGGTGAGACATCTGAACATTAGATACCTTTATCTTATCGGCAGCCAACTTGAGACTCTTGCAATCCTGGGCTGCAAGAGGCATAGCCATCAAAAGAGAGCTGAATAATAATATGTAGTTCTTAAAATCTTTCATACTCATAGATTATGTTTAATGAGTTACAACATATAAATAAGAGAAATGGCAGCCTTGGTAGGACCCACGTAGTTGTCATGAGATGACTTCTCCTTCTCGCCACAGGCACCGCACTTGAACTTGTCGTACTGGATATAGTCATATCCGAAACCTACAGAGGTTTCCAAATTCCAGTGCTTGGAAAGAGGCCATTGATAACCAGCCGTCACACCACCACCAACATACCATCCTTCGTAACGATGGTCGCGTAGAGATTTGAAAATGCCAAGGGGTAACTTCACTCCTCCAGCATTAAACTGTCCGCCCATGGCATGAACACCCAAGAACCAGCCATTGAAGCTTTGGCAGAACCAGTAACGGTATTCTGGTTGCAAAAGCCAATGACGAAGGCTTGACTGGTCGCCACCGGACTGTTTCCAAGGATTGAAGCCAAAGAATACCTGAGCGGTATGCTTCTTGCCTAAGGCAGTCTCGACACCGAGATTAGGAGTTGTAGTAGCCCAATATAAGAGATTGGACTTCACTCCCGTGTTTTGCGCATAATTAGCTAGCGATACAAATATGAGTAACACTGAAGCTAAAATTAATCGTTTCACCATCTAATAAATAGTTAAGTTTATTCTATTTTTTTCGTTTATATAAATAGGTAATTATAATAATTAACCGTAATACATGATAATTCGCATTTTCTGGGGGCAAAGATAATAAAAAAAGTAAATATGGGGGGGGTATTTTTTGTAACTTTTTAGTGGAAAGAAACATTTTAGTACGTAATTTTGCCGATTTTATAAATGTAAAACCCACAATTTAGCAACATTTTATACACTTGATAAAGGTAAAAGGGTAAAAAGGTAAAAAAGTAAAAAGGGATTTAAAGGTAAAAAGTAAAAAGGTAAAAGGAGCTGCGACCATCTGTGAAATCCCAGACCGAACAGGTCAAAAATCTGTGTAAATCTGTGGGAAAAAGAAAAAGCATCAAAGAAAAATCTGCGTCATCTGCGAATTGAAAATCGGCGGCCAAAGGGAAAGCCAAATCTGCGTGACTAAAAAAAAAACAATCCGCGTGAAAACAAAAAAAGCCTCAGAAATCTTTCGAAATCTGAGGCTCTTGATAAAAGGAGGCGGCTACCTACTCTCCCGCATTGCATTGCAGTACCATCGGCGCAAGTGAGCTTAACTTCTCTGTTCGGAATGGGAAGAGGTGGGACCTCACCGCAATAACCACCTGATAATGGGTTATGACGTATTTGCACACAAGCAAACGTATAAGTAATGTTGAATGTTGATTGTTGAATGTTGAATTACAACTTTCAGCACCATTCAGACTGTACATACAGTTGAAACTATGAACTTTCTTAAAGAAAGTGTTCGGGCAATTAGTAATGC
>ERZ1026892.568-NODE-568-length-17012-cov-10.681724_pt1 | contig 17012 bp, 11 predicted proteins | sample MGYA00380176_ERZ1026892 | MGnify/ENA primary metagenome ERZ1026892 (study PRJEB33269, sample SAMEA4719812) | human gut metagenome | biome: human-associated habitat; feature: organic feature; material: feces | place: Cameroon | collected 2013-10 ... | reverse complement strand
GGCGCTGCATTGTACAAATTCTGGCGCATGGATGCCACGTCTGCACGCGGCATTCACGAAATAAAGTGTAAACGACCCCTTAACGGGTACGTGGGCACACTTCGCCTTCGCCGAAGAAGAAAGCGATTTCACGCGCGGCGGATTCAACGGAGTCGGAACCGTGGGTACCGTTCTCGGTGAAGCTGTCCGCGTAGTCAGCGCGCAGCGTGCCCGCCAGCGCGTTAGCCGGGTTAGTTGCGCCCAGCAGGTCGCGGTGACGCTGAACGGCATTTTCGCCTTCCAGCACGGAAACCACGATCGGGCCGGAAGTCATGAATTCAACCAGGCCATCGAAGAACGGACGACCGTCGTGCTCAGCGTAGAAACCGCGAGCCTGTTCAACGGTCAGGTGCAGCATTTTGGTGCCAACAATCTTAAACCCTGCTGCTTCAAAGCGAGAGAAGATGCTGCCAATAACGTTTTTTGCCACCGCGTTTGGTTTGATGATGGAAAAAGTACGTTCAATAGCCATGATTACCTCTAATAAAATTTATTCTGTTGTCGTGCATACGCGTTGTATGATCTGGCGCGGATTATAATGAGCCTCTGCGCCGTTGCCTATGGATGAAGGTAACATTTTTTTAAAATAAAATACTTTTAAGCAACAGATCTGCTACCAATCCTCTCGTCGGCATGGTGGGCCCGTTCGGCCCGAAGGCGCTACGCTTATCGTGCCTACCCGATTACGCCGCCCGACAATGCCCGTCACTGTAGCGTAAAGTTAGCCACCGCCATTTGCCCCGCATCATCCATCACCACCAGCTGATAGGCACCCGGTTTCTCCAGCGTTAACACCAGACGGTCGTCCGCCTCCGCCTGCGGGTCACCGTTAAGGAACCACCAGCGCCGCCCTTCTCCGCCATGGACCTGTAGCGCCACCTGTGCGCTTCGCACGCCCGGCAGACGGCGAATGACCGCGTCATCCCGCACGCCGGTGAGCATCAGCGGGGCGACATTTTGCAACTGTCTCGGCGGGCAGGTTGCTGAAACCGGCGGCAGTCGCGACGCGCGGCGCTCCCCGGCGGGGAGCCACGGTTCCAGCGGAAGCGGCCAAACGTTAAGGATGACCTGGCGAGCATCCGGGCAGTCCGCCGCCACCCGCTTGCCCGCGGCGTCCAGCCACAGCGGGAAACGAATCCCCTGCATCCCCTCCTGCTCCGGCAACAGCAGCGTTGGCGGCAGGCTATTATCCAGTACCCAGGTCGATAGCCGACGACGACAGTTATCGTCGCCCACCGACAGCGGCTGGCCGCCCGGCCAGCAGATTTCCGCCGCGCTCACCGATGCCGGTCGCGGATCGCGTCCTTCCTGCTGACCCACGCCGCGCGAAGCCAGTAAGTTATTCACCTGGTTGAGCAGCGGGATGGCGCTGGCAAAACCAAATTGCCCGGCGACCGGTGTGCCGTCGGGTCTGCCGGTCCAGATGCCGATGCTGTAACGCGCGTTGACGCCAATCGCCCAGGCATCGCGATAGCCGTAGCTGGTGCCGGTTTTCCACGCCAGCGACGGCACCTGCGGTAGCGAAGCATCCGGCACGGGCTGCGCTTCTCCCGCCAGAATACGACGAGTAATCCACGCCGCGCCAGGCGACAGCAGCGGGCGTTCAAGCAGCGGATCGCTTGCCAGCATCCGCAATTTCCCCACTTTTCCGTGACGGGCGAAGGCGCTATAGGCAGCGGTAATATCGGCCAGACGAGCGCCCGCACCGCCGAGAATCAAGGACAAATTCGGTTCCGCACCTGCGGGTAAGATCAGCGGCAACCCCGCATTACGCAGACGTGCGGCAAACTGTTTCGGCCCATAGGCGTCCAGCACCTGTACTGCGGGCAGGTTGAGCGATCGCACCAGCGCGTCGCTCATACTCACCGGGCCGTGGAAACCGCTATCGAAGTTACCGGGGCGATAATCGCCAATTCGGCGCGGCACATCCTGTAGCAGTGACGCCGGATGAATCAAGGCGCTGTCTAAGGCCATGGCATACAAGAATGGCTTTAACACCGAGCCGGGCGAGCGAATTGCGGTGACCATATCCACATGGCCGAAACGGCTGTCATCGGCGATATCCGCCGAACCGACCCAGCCGCGCACCTTCATGTCTCGATTATCCACAACGATCATCGCCAGCGAGCTGCGCGGCGGCAGGCGCGATTTCCAGTTCAGCGCCAAATCTTCCAGCTGCCGCTGTAGCCCGGCATCCAGCGTAGTGACAATTTTCTCCTCCCGGCTGCGGGCCAGCATCGCGCGGGCGAACAGCGGCGCCAGCTGCGGCATCTGACGCGGGAACAGCCAGACCGGCTCTTCTTTCGCCTCGTTAACCACGTTGGCAGGCCAGACGCCCTGCATCAGCAGACGGTCAAACACTTTATTGCGTGCCGCCTGCGCCCGCTCCGGCCAGCGATCCGGACGCAGCCGACTCGGCGCCTGCGGTAAAACCGCCAGCAGCGCGGCATCAGCGTAGCTCAGTTCAGCGGGCGGCTTGCCGAGATAGGCCCAGCTTGCCGCGCCGATCCCCTGTAACGTGCCGCCGAACGGCGCTCGGTTGAGATATAGCGTAAGAATGTCGCGCTTAGAGAGGTGCCACTCCAGCTGGAAAGCGCGCCAGAGTTGACGAAATTTACCGCCGAAAGTACGTGGATGTGGGTCCAGCAGCCGCGCTACCTGCATGGTGAGCGTGCTGCCGCCCGAGACCACGCGCCCGGCGGTGAGATCCTGCCAGGCGGCGCGGGCAATTGAAAACGGATTGACGCCGGGATGCTCCCAGAACCAGCGGTCCTCATACTGAATGAGGGCGTCGAGGTAACGCGGCGACACCTCTTCAATCGTGACCGGGTAGCGCCAGATCCCCTCGGCGTCGGCAAAGCGCCACAGCGGGCTGCCGTCTTCGGCCACCACCACCCGCGCGGGCGTCACTTCATGCAACGGCAGCGGCCACTGTTTATCCGCCAGCACAATCGCGCCGCAAAACAGGACCACCGCCCCGGCTAGCCAGCGCCAGACGGGGCGTTTCCAGCAGACGATCCGCATCTTACGGTACGACGATCAGCATATCGTCCGCCGCGCCAACCGCACGCCAGGCTGGCACATACATTGATTCTACCTGCGTTGGCGGCACCTGATAGGTCCCCGGCATCACCGCCCGCGCCAGATAGACCACCGTCACCGGCTGATTGGCATTCACGGCCACCGCGGCCACAAAGCGATCATCACGGAATTCCATATGCTGAATATCCGCCTGCTGCATCTGGTTCAGCCACTCCTGCACTTCGCTGCCGTTGTCCTGCAGGTTAGCGCTACTGTTGGCCAGATTCTGGTTTTCCAGCTCCAGCCCGGCAGGCAGCATATCCACCACCAGCGCGTCCGGCACGTTTTGGCTGGCGTTGATATCCAGTTTCACCAGCACCAGTTCACCGCTGCGCAGCGAAGAGAGCGATTTACGTTGCCCATCGGTGCCATAGAACTGGCGTTCAATGTGCAGCACGTTGCTGCTGGCCGCCGGAGCGTGTTCCGGGTAGCCGGTGCTATCGAGGCGAAGCCACAGCGGCTGCTGGCCGCTGTTGGTCACTTTCAGCGCCGAAAGCTGGTCGGCATCGAGGTTGCGCGTCAGCGCCTTATCGCCCTGCAACGGCTGGCTGTCCAGCGTCGTTTGCGCCTGCCAGTTACCCGGAAGGTCCAGCACGCTTCTCGCCGCGAGGAACAGCGCATTATTCTCCTGTGTTGACAGCCAACGTTCGCTAAATGCCTGCTCGGAGAGGGTTTGCAGCAGCGCATTCTGCGCGTCCGGCAGCAGCTTGTTCTCTTCCAACAGGGCCAGCATCAGCGCGTTATCTCGCAGGTCGCTACCGTAGTCTGCCAACCAGCGGGTCTGGTCCGAGCGTTTGGTGGCCAGCGCCAGCTGTAATGCCTGTTCGCTACGCGGCGCGTCGCCCATCGCCTTCAGTGCGATCCCTAACTGCATCAGCGGCAGACCGGAGCGCGCCTGGTCGCGGCGTTCCCACAGTTCGCGCAGCGCGCCGAGCGGCGCTTTTTGCTGTCGGGCCAGCACCAGCCCGGCATAGGACTGAATGGCGAAGCGGCTGGCGGCATTATCGTCGGTGTAGCGAACGCTCATCAGCCCCGGCTCCTGAAGATAGCGCAGCAGTCGGTTGTTGCCGTTGTTAATCGCCTGCGCCGGAACGCTATAGCCCTGCTCTGCCGCGCGCACCAGGAAGTCCATGGCATAGGCGGTTAGCCAGTACTCCTCCGGCCCCTCTTTATCCCACAGCCCAAAGCCGCCGCTCTCTTTTTGCATTTGCAGGAGACGCGAAATACCGATATCGACCGCCGCGCGGCGTTTGTCATCGCTGTCACCCACAATGCCCAACGTTTTTAGCTGCGCGGCGTTGGTATAAAGCTGCGGGAACAGGCCGCTGGCGGTTTGTTCCAGACAGCCGTACGGATAGGCCTTCAGCTCGCGGATGTAGCGCGCCAGGTTCAGCGGGGGTTTTCCGCTGAGCAGAAGCTGGCCCTGCTGTGTCACCGGCGAGAAGCGCGCATTCTGGTTAGCCGGCACGCTCCAGCTTTCACCGGGTTGCAGCACCGCGCCATTGTTCACCGTTTGCGCCGGGAAGGCTGGACGGACGCCAATTTTCCACTGCTTATGCAGGTCGGCCAGGGTTTCACCCGGCAGGTTCATGCCAGAGACGGTTATGTTCACCTCGCCGTCGCCGAAACCTTCGCTGGCGCTGACGGGGACAAACAGGGTGGTGCGCACGCCTGGATCCAGCGTCACTGGCGACGGTTGACCGCTATTCAGCGTCAACAGGCCCGTCGTTGCAATCTGGACGTTCAGCGTCTGCGGCTTATCAGTCAGATTGGTGACGTCCAGCGTCAGTCGCGCGTTATCACCACCGGCCATAAAGCGCGGCGTGTTCAGCTCGGCCACCACCGGCGCGGCGACCACTACTTTTTGTTCTGCGCTGCCGAAATCTTCGCTCGTCCACGCCTGCGCCATCACCCGCAGCTCACCGTTAAAGTCACCGATGGGTAGAGTGATGGTCCCTTCCCCGTTGTCATCAAGGGCTACCGGCTGGGCCTGCTGGGCGATAATGGTGACGTGATTAACCGGCGGTTTGCCGCCGCGATTTAGCTCGTCGCCGTCGCCACCGAAGCGCAGGCTGGCAAGGCGTCCCTGACCTTCAATGACCTGACCGTAGATGTCATAGATATCCGCGCCGTAACGTTTCTGGCCGAAAAACGCCTGCCACGGATCCGGCGTGACGTAATCGGTAATATTCAGCACCCCGCTGTCGACGGCAGACAGCAGCACATTGACCTGCTTCGGTGCCGCACCTTCCTTGCGATTCACTTTCACTTTGACGCTCAGCGGCTGGTTTGGCCGCATTTTTGGCGGGCTTTCCAGCGCCACGTTTAGCCGACGCTGCTCATCGCCCAGCGGCAGATGCAACACGCCAACCGCACGTTTCGGCGTCGCGGAACGTGATTTATCCCCCGGACGAACCACCAGCGTGCTCAGATAGAGGTCGTGGCGATTCCAGCTTTTATCGACCGGAATAGATAAATCCAGCCCTTGAGCCGGGACGTCAATTTCTTGCCACCACAGCGGGCCATCGCTGGACTCTACCATCGCATAGCCCTTACCGGCCGCCGGAGCAGCTACGTGCAGTTTGATGGTATCCCCCGGCTGATAGCTCGGTTTATCCAGTTTCAAGGTCACGCGATCCGGGCGCGCCGCGCCGCTACCGTCGCTGTTATCTTGCCAGCTATAGCCTGCCCAGAAGCGCACGCTGCTGACCGCGTCATTCGGCGCTTTCACTTCCAGACGGTAAGCCCCCCACTCCACCGGGAAGCTGACCTTACCGGTCTCATCGGCTTTGAGATCCAGCGTCTCTTCACCTTCCACCAGATCTTTTTGATCGAAGCGGGACTGCCAGCCGTCGCTTTCCGACCAGTTCCAGTAGTAGTCGCGGCGTTCGCGGATCAGCCGCACCTGCAGGCCGGAAACGGCTTTTTTGTCACCGGCAGCGTTGCTGTAAACAACATCAAACGCAGCCTGGCTATTTTCTTCAACGATCGGCTGGTTGACGGTGGTATCGGTGCGGTAGTCATAAACCGCCTTGCTGGCGAACTGCGGGCGGATCCCCGGCAGCTCGGGGGCGGGCCAGATAGCCTGGCTGACCCGACGGGTTACCGGGCGACCGCCGGACTCCAGCAGGCTGGCCTGAAGGATCACCTGTAACGGCGAATGCGTTTCCTGCCACTGGCTGGCGGTGGTCACTGCCCCACGCCCTTTGTCATCCAGCGTCAGGCTCATTTCATCCAGGCTACGGGAGGTATTGTCTTGCGCAATATCGCCAAACTGGAAGCCCGGCAGCGCCGCAACCGCATCGCGCAGCGGGCGCAGGAACAGTTTCCCCTGCAAACTGTTACCGCTGGCGGGTGCGCCGTACAGATAGTAGCCGGAAACGGCGAAATTGACGTCGTCAGCGGGGGCCAGCGGCGTCGTCTGTGGCGTCAGGCTCAGCGCCATGCGCTCGGGCATAAAGTCTTCGACGTGGAAATCCCACTCGCGCAGCTGGTTGTCGCCGGTATTGGCGCGGATGTGCCACATGCCGGTCGCCGCGCCACTATCCAGCGGGTAGGTCAATTGATACAGGCCGTTCTGCGGCTGGCTCACCACGCTGCGAACCACCTGGCCGTCGGGTTTCACCACTTCCAGCTTCACCGGCTGGTCGGGTAGCGGCTTGCCGTCGCTGTCGCGCAGCAGGCCGTTGAGGATCACCGTTTCGCCGGGACGATAGAGATCGCGCGGGCCGAACATAAAGAACTGCTTGCGATAACCGGGATCGCCGGCAACATCAAACTCGGCCAGATCCAGCGCGGGCAGCTTCAGATCCAGCAATGTCGTTTGCCCGTCTTTACGCGCCAGCAGCAGCGCCGCGTCTTTGTCGGTTTGCAGCGTGGCGTGACCTTTGGCGTCGCTGGTCGCCTGTGCCAGCGTCTGGCCTTTGTCGTTTAACAGCGTCAGTTCCACTGCCGACTGGGCGGCGCCGTTTTCCAGGCTTTGGGTGAACACGTCAAGCTGGCCGTGGTAGCGGTGCAGCGATACGCCGACGTCGCTCAGGGTAAACAACGTTGCGGCGTTACTGTAGCTGTATTGCCCCGCAGGATTCATCACCGCAATGTAGACGCCAGACTGCTGTAGCGGCGCGATATCTTTCAGCGGCAGCAGCAGTTTTTCCCGGGTATTACGCGCCGGATTAAGGTCAAATCGCCCGGTGTAGACCAGATCGGCCATCTTCAGCAGCTCGTCTGACTCCCAGTTGCTGAGCGAGCTGCGGTACTCCCACTGGCTGACGAATGCGGCCAGCGATTCCGGCTTCACGCGGAAGAAGTTCACGTCAACGTGCGGCACGTTGAGCACCATCACCGGCAGCCCTTCCACCACCTTGCCCGGCAGCAGCGAGCCACGGCTGGCAAAGCCAACGCTCGGCGCAATATCGCGGGTGGTCAGCGTTTTTTCGACGCTGGTACCAAAAGTCGACTTATTCAGCGCCGCCAACCCAGGGTCGACGGTCACAATCAGATCGCGTTTCGGTTCCAGATGGCGCAGCCGCAGCTCTTTGAGGTTGGGCGCCAGTTCCCACGCGCCGTCAACCTTACCGTTCTTTTTGTCCACCAGGTGGACCGTTTTGCTGAAATCCTGATCGGGGTTAAGCGGTACGGAGAAAGTGAGCACCAGCGTTGCGGCGCCGTCGAGCTGCACTTCTGAGGCATCCAGCAGGGTGAGCGTTTTGCCCTGGCTCTGCTGGGCGAGTTTTTCAAGCTGGGCGGCATCGGGTTTTGCCGGTGCGGTAGCGGCTGGCGTCGAGGGGGCGGCGGGTTTGTCGTCATTTTTATCGTCGCAACCTGCCATCGTGAACGTCATTGCCAGCGCGAGAGCCAGCGTAGCCAAACGAAAGGGTTTCATCCTGTAACCTCTGACTGGTGAAGTCTGTTTGAGTCGTCAACACAGTATTATGCCCCAGGTAGACGTTTACCAGTACTGGAGGATGACATTCGTAACCAGACTTCCGCGGTGTTACGGCGATCACAACTCATAACGTAACATGTAACGTTATGCGTACTTTGTTTTTAAAACAATAGGATAGCTGGATCCCCCCGCCCTTCTGCTGCTACCTTTTGCCGGTCATGAGGTCTCATCTACGCGGTTCAACGTTGGAGAAAATAATGAAAAGAGCCGTTAATGCCCTACAAAATTTTGGTAAATCCCTCTACGGCCCGGTCCTGATTCTGCCGATTGTCGGGCTGTTTATCGCCTTCGGCAACGTGCTGGGCAACGGCAGTCTTGCAGAGTATATCCCTTTTCTGGGCTACTCTGCGGTCCAGCATTTAGGGCAGCTGATTGCCAAATCTGCCGTTTCACTGCTGGTGAACCTGGCGATGATCTTTGCCGTCGGTATTCCTGTCGGCCTCGCCGCCCGCGATAAAGGCTACGCCGCGCTGCTGGGTCTGGTGACGTTTATTGTGTTTATTAACGCCATGAACTTCACGCTGCAATGGCAGGGCGAGCTGGCCCCAGCCGACCAGATGCGCACCGCCGGGCAAAGCATGGTGCTGGGCGTGCAGGTGCTGGAGATGGGCGTTTTCGCCGGGATCCTCACCGGTGCGCTCACCGGCTATCTCTACAACCGTTACTCCGGCGTGCAGTTCTCCGGGGCAATGGCGATTTACTCCGGCCACTGTTTTGTCACCATCATCATTCTGCCGGTCGCGATTTTACTTGGCGTGGTGATGAGCGAACTCTGGCCGTGGGCGCAGCACGGTATCAGCGCGCTGGCACTGGCGATTAAAGGCTCCGGACCGTTCGGCGTGGCGATTTACGGTTTCCTCGAACGTATCCTGGTGCCAACCGGCCTGCACCACCTGGTCTATACCCCATTCTTGTATACCGAACTGGGTGGTTCGCACGAGGTCTGCGGCAATCTCTACCAGGGCGCGCGCAACATCTACTTCGCCGAAATGGCCTGCCCTGACGTCAAGCAGTTGAGCAGTACCGTGGTGTGGGACGCACGCGGCATCAGCAAAATGTTCGGCTTACCTGCCGCCGCGCTGGCGATGTACGTCACCGCAAAACCGGAACGCAAAGCCGCGGCGAAAGCCATTCTGATCCCAGCAGCGCTGACATCAATGCTGGTCGGCGTGACCGAGCCAATTGAGTTTTCCTTCCTGTTCGTCGCGCCGCTGCTGTTCGTGGTGCACGCCGTACTGACCGGCATCGGCATGATGCTTTTCTCGCTGTTCGGCGTCCACGCCATCGGGGCCAACGGCATTATCGATTTTATTCTCTATAACCTGCCGCTGGGGACGGAGAAGTCCAACTGGCCGATGTACATCGTGGTCGGGCTGATTATGTTCGCGCTCTACTTCGTCATCTTCCGCTTCCTGATCCTGCGCTTCAACATGAAAACGCCGGGCCGCGAAGAGGATGACCAGCAGACGAAGCTCTACAGCAAGCAGGAGTATCAGGCGAAGGGCAATAACGATGGGCTGGGCACCAGCATCATCGAGGGATTAGGCGGGCGCGACAACATTGAGGTGGTGGATAACTGCTACACCCGGCTGCGCGTCACCGTGAAGGACATCGCACGGATTAACGAGCCGCAGCTCAAGGCGACCGGTGCGAAAGGCATTATTAAACAAGGTAATAACGTTCAGGTGGTCTACGGGCTGCACGTCAAAAAAATGCGAGAAGCCGTTGAGACGTTTCTCTGAAGGAGGCTATAACATGTTGAAATCCCCATTTATTCTGGCTATCGCCGGCGGTGGCAGCACCTATACGCCGGGCATTGTCAAAAGCCTGATGGTGCGCCTGAGCGACTTCCCGCTGGCGGAAATTCGCCTCTACGATATCGATGAAGCGCGGCAAAACACCATCGCCCCGGTGGTGGAAAAGGTGATTCGCGACCATAGCCAGAGCATCAAATTTACCGTGACCACCTGCCCTGAAACGGCGTTTAGCGGCGCGCACTTCGTCTTTGCCCAGATGCGCGTCGGGCAGTACAAAATGCGCGAGCAGGATGAAAAAATTCCGCTACGCCACGGCGTGGTCGGCCAGGAGACCTGCGGCCCTGGCGGGCTGGCCTACGGCCTGCGCACCATTCTGCCGATGGTCGAGCTGATTGACCTTGTTGAGCGTTATGCCGATCCGAAAGCGTGGATCGTCAACTATTCCAACCCGGCGGCGATTGTGGCCGAAGGCATTCGCCGACTGCGTCCGCAGGCGCGAGTGCTGAATATCTGCGATATGCCGGTGGCGGCCATGCGCAATATGGGGGCGATTCTCGGCGTCGACCGCCACAAGCTCGACGTCGACTACTTTGGCCTCAACCACTTTGGCTGGTTTACCCAGGTTCGGGTCGATGGCGAAGACAAACTGCCTGAGTTACGTCGCCACGTGGCGAAATTCGGCCTGCTGACCGAAGATGCCGCGCAAACGGACCCGCAGCATGCCGATCCGTCCTGGGTGAAAACCTGGCGTAATATCAAACCAATTATGGACTGCTTCCCGGAATATCTGCCGAACCCGTATCTGCAGTATTACCTGATGCCCAACCAAATCGTCGAGCATCAGAACCCGGACTACACGCGCGCCAACGAAGTGATGGACGGGCGAGAGAAGAAGCTGTTTGCGGCGGCGGTGGAGTATCAGCAAACCGGTATTCTGCCGGACGCTTTCCACGTTGGCGTGCACGGGGAATTTATCGTCGAAGTGGCCCGGTCTCTGGCCTTTGATTTACGCCAGCGCCATTTAGTGATCGTTGAAAACCAGGGCGCCATCGCCAATCTGCCGGACGATGCCATGGTAGAAGTCCCGGCCTACATCACCGCCAATGGCCCGGAGCCGGTGCGGATGGGCAATGTGCCGCTGTTCCACCAGACGCTGTTAATGCAGCAGCTGGCCTCAGAGCAGCTGTTGGTTGAAGCCACGCTTGAGGGCAGCTATGAAAAAGCGTTACAGGCCTTTACCCTCAACCGTACCGTGCCAACAATGGAACACGCGCGCGCCATTCTTGACGAGATGATTATCGCCAACCGGGATTACTGGCCGCAGCTGCAACATGCCTGGCAAAATGGTGAAGCCACGCGCTAATAAACCGCGGGTCGCTTGTCGGTGTGAGCAAAAACACCGACAATCTCTCTATGATTCATCAATGGAGGGTACCATGACCACTTCGTATTTTGTTGCCGCCGACTGGCTGGCTGAGCACGTTGATGACCCGGAAGTTCAGATTATCGACGCCCGCATGGCGCCACCGGGACAAGAACATCGCGATCTGCACGCGGAATACCGCGCCGGGCATCTGCCGGGCGCGGTCTTTTTTGATATTGAGGCCCTCTCCGACCACACCTCGCCGCTGCCGCATATGATGCCGCGGCCGGAGGCTTTCGCCGTCGCCATGCGCGAGCTGGGCGTCAGCCGCGATAAACACCTGGTGATTTACGATGAAGGCAACCTGTTCTCCGCGCCGCGCGCGTGGTGGATGCTGCGCACCTTTGGCGCTGAGCGGGTCTCGATCCTGGCCGGAGGTCTTGCCGGTTGGCAGCGTGACGACCTGCTGCTTGAGCAGGGAGACGTACAAACCGCTGAGGGCGAATTTGAGGCTAAATTCCATGCCGAAGCAATCAAACGACTGACCGACGTGCTGCTGGCCAGCCATGAAGGCACCGCGCAAATCGTCGATGCCCGTCCGGCGCCGCGCTTCGATGCCCAGGTCGATGAACCGCGCCCGGGGCTGCGTCGCGGGCATATTCCCGGCGCGCGCAACGTGCCCTGGGGAGACCTGGTGGTGGACGGCGAGCTAAGAACCACCGACCAGCTCGAAGCTATCTTTGCCCGTCAGGGCGTCGACTTACATCAGCCGATTATCGTGAGCTGCGGATCCGGCGTGACGGCGGCGGTGGTCGTACTGGCATTAGCAACGCTTGAGGCCGACGACGTGACGCTGTACGACGGGTCATGGAGTGAATGGGGTGCCCGCGCCGACCTGCCGATAGAGCCTGCGCAGTAATGGATAACCGCCTGGCACCGCTGCTGACGCGCGGAGCGTCCTTAACCCGCGCGGAATATCGGGTGCTGGCGCATTTGACGGAGCATCCGCTGCTGGTGGGCAAGATCACCGTCCGCCAGCTGGCACAGGCGACCTTTGTCTCCACGGCGACCATTATGCGGCTGTGTCAGAAGCTGGGCTTTAGCGGCTACAGCGAGTTTATCTGGCACTGTAAAAACCTGCTAGCGGAAACGCCGCATATCGCGGCGCAACGCACCGAGTCCTGCGCGGAATTTCCCGAATTGTTCAACCGCTTTATCGCCAACTACCAGCAGTCTTTTCAGTGGGCAACCGCAGACAAACGGCAGCAGTTCACCCGCCTGCTGCGCGAGCAGGAGAGCTTCTTTCTTTATGGCGCAGGGTTTTCTTATCTCTTCGCCGAGTATCTGACGAAAAAGCTACAGGTGCTTGGCAAAACCGCGTTTATTTCCGGCCCGGGCGATAGCCGGAACATCTTTCTCAGTAACGCCGCGCGCTACCAGGTGTTTATCGCGGTGTCGCGCAGCGGCGAAACCGAGCAGGTGCTGGATAAAGCGCGTATCGCCCGCAACGTGGGCATGACGGTCGTCGCCTTCACCCGCGCCTCCGCCAATACCCTGGCGGGACTGGCGGATCTGCATTTTGCACTGTATGACGAAGCCGCGCATTTTGCCGCCGAAGCGGCGGATATCACGTCATTTGAGTCCAATCTGGTACTGTTGATGGATTTACTGCTGCTGGAGGCGACGGGATAAATTTCCCCGCTCGTCGGATATTTCACGTTTTTCAGCCACAAAAAAACCGCCTGTAACAGCGGTTATTTTGTGCTGGTCCGGTTCGCGGCCTTTCCAGCAAGCTACATTGCTAAAGCAATGCAGGCACACCATAGTGTGCATCATAGTGGCTTTAAAATCGGATAAAGTCAAGGTAGTAACAAGAGTGACTATTTGACTGTTGATGTATAATCCATCCCGGCCCTTTCCGCCGTCTCGCAAACGGGCGCTGGCTTCGGGAAAGGATGTCCCATGGCCGTAAATGCAGGCACACCATAGCGCTTGCTATCGCAACATTATCGCCAGCGGTGCTGCTGTGATGCGGTCTTCGCATGGACCGCGCAATGAACAGACGATACATCTGTATCGTGCTGATTGTTTCTGCCGCCTTGTTTCTTCGCACCGACAGCGAACGGAGTCACTCCGTCAGCGCCGTTAGCGCGATGAGCATCGCGCAGGGCAAGTAAGCCAGGATGCCGCCCTTCGGGGCGGCTTTCCTCGGGTCAGATAATCCGGTTCTGCTTAAAATCGCGCAGGAAGCTGCCCCAACGTTTTTCATAGAACGGCGTAATATGCGCCAGCATAAAGTGGCTGATGCCCTTCTCGCCTTCCACCACCTGGCAGATATCAATCGGCTCATCACCCGGCAGAGTGTCGGTGGCGACGCTGCCCGCGGCGTGGATAATCTCTTCGATATCCCCTTCCGCTTCAATGCCAATCAGCAGGTTTGGCTGCTCGTCCGCATGCTCTTTAATCGAGCACAGGAACGCGCGTTTGACCGTTTTCAGGGTTTTGAACAGCGTGGTGAGCGATTCCACCATCTGTGCCGGTGGCTCCGCCACTTCAGAAAGCAACAGCGCGCTACCGCCTTCCAGCACTTCCTGCGTACTGAGCGGGTTACCCTCTTCACCAATCAGGTGGCTGATTTCACGCGGGGTGAACTCTTTGCCGGTCGACAGTTTGGCGTTGAGGAACAGCGTCTCGCCGAGGGTCATTTCAAACAGCGAACGTACCGGCATGACGACAAACGCCTGCTCAGTGGTCACCGCCTGCTTCAGGGCTTCCAGCGAGGTGAAGAACGGGATAACGGAGGTGCCGTCATCTTTTTCCCAATGCTGAAGTTCCAGCGCGCTGTCGTCGACAACCTGTTGATCATCGGCAGCCGCGCCGGGTACCCAGACGGTGGACTCCAGCAGGGTGCGGAAAAAGGCCGGGCGATGAGCAGGTTCCGTCGCCGCTTGTTCAAGCAGCGTTTCGAGTTCGTTTTTGGTTTCGGACATAAGGCCACAAATTCAATGGTTACTGTAGGGCGGGCAAGCGAAGCGCCCCCGCCAGTATTTTGCCGGATGGCGCTACGCTTATCCGGCCTACGCGGTCAACAGATTCGCAATTGTCCGCACGCCCAGCCCGGTCGCGCCAGCCGACCACTGCTCAACGGCAGCTTTGCGGTAGGTCGCTGAGCAGTCGATGTGCAGCCAACCTTCGTGATAGTTTTCCACGAAGTGAGACAGGAAGCCCGCCGCCGTGCTCGCACCCGCCGGGTAGGCCGCGCTGCCGGTGTTGTTCAGTTCAGCAAAGTTAGATGGCAGCTGGTTGCGGTGGAACTCGGCCAGCGGCAGACGCCAGAAGGCTTCGTTTTCAGCCTGCGCGCTCGCCAGCAGACGGTTCGCTAGCTTGTCGTCAAAGCTGAACAGCGCGTGGTAATCATTACCCAGCGCGGTTTTTGCCGCCCCGGTCAGGGTTGCCGCATCAATGATAAGCTCAGGTTTCTGCGCGCTGGCGTCAATCAGGCCATCGGCCAGCACCAGGCGACCTTCCGCATCGGTGTTCATCACTTCCACATTTTTACCGTTACGGTAGTGGATGATATCGCCCAGCTTGAAGGCGTTGCCGCTGATCAGGTTGTCCGCGCAGCACAGGTACAGTTTTACACGCTTGTTCAGACCACGGGTGATCGCCAGCGCCAGCGCGCCGGTCACGGTCGCCGCGCCGCCCATATCGGATTTCATGGAGTCCATGAATGCGCTCTGTTTGATGCTGTAGCCGCCGGAATCGAAGGTAATGCCTTTACCCACCAGGCAGGCGTAAACCGGCGCGTCTTTATCGCCCGTTGGGTTGTAATCCAGCGCCAGCAGAACCGGCGGACGTTCAGAACCACGGCCTACGGTGTGCAGGCCAGCGTAACCCTGCTCGCGCAGATCTTCACCTTTGGTAATACGATATGAAACGTTATCGCAGGCCACACCGCACAGCAGATCTACCGCACGCTGCGCCAGCTGCTCCGGGCCTAACTCTTCCGCCGGGGCGTTGATGGTGTCACGCACCCAGTCAATGTAGGTAAGACGGTTATCCAGCTCCTGGCGCTGAGCATCGTCCAGTACCGGCCACTCGACCTGGCGAGTGCCTTTCGGCCCTTTGTAACCCGCCCAGAAAGCCCATGCGAGGTCAACGTTCCAGCCTTCGCCGCTCAGCGCAACATGCTTGATGCCCATGCCGTCAATTTTGCGCGCCGCGCGCTGGATAAGACCGGCGTCGTCTCGACCGGTCAGGTGCAGGACGATACCTTCATCATTAATGCTATAGGCCGCTTTGTCGCCCCAGCGCACATCGGCTGGCTGGGTAGACAGGGTAATTTTCATCGCTTCTGTCATTTTATTTATCCTTATTAGCAAACGGGCCGCCGAAGGGCAGCCCGTTAGGTGACTTATTCTGCTTCATCCAACCAGACTAGCAGAATTGCCTCAAGAATTTTTTCATTTGATGCCTGAGGATCGTCATCAAAGTCTTCGAGGTCGCAAATCCACTGGTGCATGTCGGTAAAACGTACCGTTTTCGGATCGGTATCCGGGAAGGTATCGTAAAGCGCTTCGCCTATTTCGCGGCTGTCAGTCCACTTCAGTCCCATACTATCCTCTTAGTGCTCGCGCGCGTGGTTAATTGTGTAACGCGGAATTTCGACCACCAGGTCTTCATCCGTAACGCGGGCCTGGCAGCTCAGGCGGCTATCCGGTTCCAGCCCCCAGGCCTTATCCAGCATATCGTCTTCGTCTTCGGTGCTTTCTGGCAGCGAGTCGAAACCTTCACGTACGATGCAGTGACAGGTGGTGCAGGCACAGGATTTTTCACAGGCGTGTTCAATCTCGATACCGCTACGCAGCGCAGCATCCAGAATGGTTTCACCGGTCTCAGCTTCCACAACGACGCCATCCGGGCACAGGTCCTGATGGGGCAGAAAAACAATCTTTGGCATATTAAACCTCGTCCACGGATTGGCCTTTCAGCGCGACACGGACGGATTGGTCCATACGGCGAGCGGCGAATTCCTGGGTTTGTTTGTCAACGTTTTTAATGGCTTGTTCGATGGCATCAGTGTCGTTGCCCTCAGCTACCGCGCTTAATGCCGCAGCGGCCTCGTCAATTTCCTGACGCTCTGCGGCACTTAACAGCGCGGCATCGGCGGCAAGGGCGCTGTGCAGGCTTTCCAGCACGCGCGCCGCTTCCACTTTCTGCTCTGCCAGCATACGAGCTTTCACGTCCTGCTCGGCATAGCTCATGGAATCCTGAATCATGGTGGCGATTTCGCCGTCGGTCAGGCCGTAGGACGGCTTAACCTGAATAGAGGACTCAACGCCGGTGGATTTCTCCATGGCGGTGACGCTCAGCAGGCCGTCGGCGTCCACCTGGAAGGTCACGCGAATGTGCGCCCCGCCGGCCGGTAACGCCGGGATCCCGCGCAGCGCAAAGCGCGCCAGCGAACGGCAATCCTGCACCAGCTCGCGCTCGCCCTGCATCACGTGAATGGACATCGCGGTCTGGCCGTCTTTGAAGGTGGTGAACTCCTGTGCGCGAGCCACCGGAATAGTGGTGTTACGCGGGATAACCTTCTCTACCAGTCCGCCCATGGTTTCGAGGCCGAGGGAGAGCGGAATCACGTCGAGCAGCAGCATTTCGCTGTCCGGCTTGTTGCCGACCAGAATATCAGCCTGTACGGCGGCGCCAATGGCGACCACTTTATCCGGGTCGATTGAGGTCAGCGGCGTGCGGCCAAAGAATTCACCTACGCGCTCGCGCACCAGCGGCACGCGGGTCGAACCGCCCACCATCACCACTTCCA
>ERZ1026892.560-NODE-560-length-17127-cov-6.167233_pt1 | contig 17127 bp, 18 predicted proteins | sample MGYA00380176_ERZ1026892 | MGnify/ENA primary metagenome ERZ1026892 (study PRJEB33269, sample SAMEA4719812) | human gut metagenome | biome: human-associated habitat; feature: organic feature; material: feces | place: Cameroon | collected 2013-10 ... | reverse complement strand
TGCTTCCTATGCTCGTCACGCTCTCGGGAATGGTAATGCTCGTCAGCGATGAGCAGCCATTGAACGCAAGGTTTCCTATGCTCGTCACGCTCTCGGGGACAATGGTATTTTTACAACCCAGAATCAACTCATTGCTTGATGTCTTTATAATAGCATTGCATCCGTTACGTGAATCAAACGTTTTATTACCTTCGGCGACATTGATTGATTCAACCTTTTTACAGCCAGAGAACGCATCTTCCCCTATATCCGTCACGCTCTCGGGAATGGTAATGCTCGTCAGCGATGAGCAGCCATTGAACGCAAGGTTTCCTATGCTCGTCACGCTGTTTGGAATGTTGATGCTCGCCAGCGATGAGCAGCCATTGAACGCATAGTTCCCTATGTTCGTCATGCTGTTCGGAATGTTGATGCTCGCCAGCGATGAGCAGCCAGAGAACGCACTGTTCCCTATGCTCGTCACGCTGTTCGGAATGTTGATGCTGGTGAGGGATGCGCACCAATAGAACGCACTGTTCCCTATGCTCGTCACACCCTCGGGAATGGTAATGCTGGTGAGGAATGAGCAGTTATTGAACGCATTGCTCCCTATGCTCGTCACGCCAATAAAATATTTAAATTCTTCAAAATGCCTTATTGGCTTGTTGTAAAATATTGAATCGTAAGATCCACCGGTCGGATTCAGATCCTCAGCAAATACTCTCTCCGCCTCCTCCTTCGTCATATAATTTTCCGAAGCGCAAAGCCCAGCCTTATACATAATCCCCAGCACCTCAGCATTGGTGCTTTTGGTCATAATGACACCCTCTTTCATTATCGAAAGCCTCATTGTGGCAGTTGCAGTCACAGCATTGTTGCATGTCTTCTTGATTGTAAGATTCAGAGTTCCGTCTACCATGTCTGCCGTATCCACCTTACGCTTCAGCACACACTGGGTGTTGTCCTTGCTCTCTATTTCTACGTAGTTGGTTATGTCACCGCTCAGCTCCCACTCACAATAGTACACACCGTTACTGTCGTATTTTCCCACCTTATAGGTCTGGGTGGCTTGGTTCACAGCATTGCTGCCCTCAATGGTCACACGCGATGGGTATGTCCTGCACTTTATCGTCAGCTGCTTTTCCACGCTCACCGGAGTTCCCTGCGTTGGCTTGTGTATTGCCTTGATTGTTAGAGTGGAGTCGTAATTGCCGTTTTCTACCGATGTCAGCAGACCAGAGTCCTTGTCTATGCTCGTGCCCGTTCTGCTGCCGCTCGAAATCATATACGTCACCGTACCCTTGTGTTCCGAGAATACAGCAGCCACAAACTGAGCGTTCTCACCCTCCAGTATCGAGTCCGGACCAGCAAGGTATATTGCATCTGGGGCGTTGACGTACAGCTCATTGTCTAGCAGGAACACATTTGCACCGAATGCTGATGTGATTGTGTCAACTATTTCCTGCGAGGAAGTGCTCAGCTTCACCCTGCCTTTCAGCGTCACGTCCATGCCGTTTTGTTTTGCAGCACATATTTTGAGGAAGTTCTCTGGAGTCACATTCTGCCAGTCTACATTGTCCATGTAAAGCAAGCAGCTCTTGTCTTCAGCGGTCTTGAATTTAAGCCAAGTCATCACGATGTCGGCGCTCTTGCTTAATTTCGGGCAATTTGTGATAGTCATTGACGTAACACCCTTGCCGTTACCATCCAGCTTCAGTCCGCTCGCCTCCAGCTCAGGCATGTCCACCAGTTTCAGCACCTGCATCGGCTCCGGCAGCTCTAATCTCTTTATCGGCGCACCCTCGGGAAGCGACACGTCTCTCAGTCCGCTCTGCGATGCCGACAGCACCTGCAAGTCTGTCTGCTGCGACAGGTCAAGCGACGTTATCTGTTTCAGTCCCGTAATGTCCAGTTCCTGTAAGGCGTAGGCGTTCTCAATGCCCGATATGGCACTGAGGAAGTTGTTCGTCACACCAGCCTTGCCTATAACCAGCCTCTTCAGACGCGACTCGCCCAGGCTGTTCTTCACCTTCTGTATGTCAAGCGACGACAGCGACTCAGCAAAGTTGCTTATGTCAAGACCTGCCACGTTCGAGGCGTTGCACACACTCACTGGCGTACCTATCTGCAACGGACGGTCAATGGCGAAATCGTGGCTTACGCCTGCCTTCAGCGCCTCCGACTGAGTGACCGTTGTCTGCACCTTGATGCCGTAATACATTTCGTTACCGGCTGTCACAGTCAGTTTTGTGCCCGCAGCTCCCTGCTGGCACTTGAATGTCACGCCGTCCTTACGGAACTCGCCCGTCATCCACTTGCCGTCCATCAGGTTCCAGCGGTTACGCACCCACCATGCACGGTGCGACGAGCGTCTGCCCTGCAACTTGGCAAGCTGGTTCACCGAGTTGTTTTTGAAGGGGTCGATATACTTATACTTGGCGTCCTCTGCATAAATGGTCTCACACCACTTCTCCGACTGCTCCTCGTTAAACATGCCGATTACGTTGTCGTAGCTCAGTCCCACGTCCTGCTTGCCCTTGCGTGCGCTGTACAGAGCCTGGTCCACTTCCGGCACAATCCTCATGAACTCCTCACAGCCCTCCAGCAAGTTCCACAGCAGCGAGTCGTGGCCTGCATAGCAGTACACGTCCGTACCTGCAATCTTCGTCTGTCGCGTAATGTCCCAGCCGAAGCTTACAAGGCCGTCATTGTCCAAGCCCAAGATGGTGTCGTTGTCATAGTTGATGAAGAACCATATCTCGCCGTCTTCTGTCATTAGCATGGCGTTCTTCACTACCTGGTCTACACCGCCAAACCGTACCAGATAAACGTAGTATGCAGCCACCTTGTACGGGTCAAGGTGTCGCTTCCATTCTGTGTTAAACTTGCTTTGGTCGCCCTTGCACGAGTACAGCCACGTATACAGCTTCTTCAGAGCCGCCGTATTGTCGCTGCCGTCGGGATAGCGTGCCTCGAAAGCCTTGCTCCAGTTAGCGTCGAAGCCGCTGGGGTCGCCCGTAAACAAGCCGTAAGGATTGCCCGAGTCAAGATGCTCCCAGCACTCCACCTTCGAGTCGTCAAAGCCCGGAATGTTGCGGAAGCCGAACACGCTCTCTGTCGACTTGTCGTTGTTGAAATTGTATTTACCCATAAATATGAGCGGGTCTTCCTCATTCTCGTGATAGAACATCACTATTGGGAAACCGTCTACGGTAGTGCGCACATCATATTCATAGCCGTTGTCTATCGCCGCCTGCTGAGCCTTTGTTCTGCCAGCATATTTCAGCGTTCCGTCCACACTGACCTGCATGTTGGCAAGAGCGTCGTTCCATATACGTGCCACACCCGTATTGTGCGTGCTCGACGACTCGGCATAGTCTGCCTTCAGACACCACGCTCCCACTGGCTGCGCACCCTCCTTGAACGAGTACTTGCGGTCTTCCACCAGCGTACCCTCGCCTATAACGTGGCTGCCGGTTCTCAGCTCAGTACTGCCCTCCTTCAGGGTGTACAGTCTGAAGTTGTGCTTCGGATAGAACATCGATGACGTGCCCTGCGGAGTCATTACCGCATTTATCATGTTGAAGCTGCGCTCAGTATGCTGGCGGTCTATATACTGCACGTTCGCAATGATGCGCTCCTTCTTGTTGGTCGTATTTTCAAGCAGCGCTATGTCACCCGTCACTATCATCACCGGGATATGGTTCGCCACCTTCTCATAGTCTATCTTGCCGTCAGTCATGATGTCGTTGCGGTTGTATATCTCCAGCATTTCCTCGGCTGTAGTCTGATACATCATGAAGTTGTTACGTATCTCCTGCGCTGTTAGCGCACGGCGGTATATACGTATGTCCGACACGTTCACAACACAGCCATCAGTGCCGCCTATGCGCATCTGCTTGAGCACGGCATAAGTGTCCGAACTCAGAAAGTCCACCGAACCCGAAGGCACACCGTCCACGTACAAATACGACAGCTTCGAGTTTCTCACCGGACTGTTGTCTATCACGAAAGCCACACGGTGCTTCTCACCCGAACGGAAGCGGGTCGAAACCTCTCGGCCGTTCTTCGACACAAGCGAGATTGACGAGGCGGTCACAACGATGCCACGACCGTTCTCCGTCAAGTCCATCACTACGGTGTTCTCGTCACTCACCAGCTCGGTCGAAAACTCCATTTCAAAAGTGAAGCCGTTGTTCTCTGGATTCAACGACAGTGGAGCTATGTTCACATCAATAGCAGCACCAGGGTTTATCTTCAGGGCATTGTCCACCCATCCGCTGCGGGCGTTCCAGTCAAAACCGCTGAAGGTGGTCTTGTACGTGCCGCTCTCCCACTTTTCTTTGTCTGCATCATTGTTCGATCGGCCGATGGCACGAAGCGACAGCTCCAGCTGGTTCGTTATCTCCTCTATCTGCACCGACGATGCTGCTATGTCGGCCTTTACCTCCACAGTGGTCTCGCCGTTCTTCACCCTCAAGGTGGCGTTGCCGCTCACCAGTGGAGTGAAGGTCACACTCTCCGACGTGCCGTTAGCCATCACCTTCTCGCCTATCGTCATTTCGTTGCCGCCACTCACCAGCGCAATGCTCACTGCCGACTCCGTACCATTGGGGTTATAGGCTGCCAATGTCACAGTGCCCGGAATATACTTCTTCAGACCATACAGTTTGAACTCCGTATCGTCAGCACCCATAGGTATGATGCCGTCCATCAGTACCAGGCTCTCTTTTATCTCACCACGGCTCACGATGAAGTCCTTGTACACAGTGTCCGAGGCATACGTCACGCCGTCTATTATGTTCTGGGCTTGCAGGCGTATGTTGTGCTTGCCGTCAGCAAGGTTCAGAGTGTCTATCTGATAGGCTCCGTTCGTCTCATACGTGTCCGTCTCCACCACCGTGGCCCACTCGCCGTAGTCTATAGAAGCCTTCAGCATCACGTGGCGCGAACTCTTCACCCAGAAAGGCATCTGCACGTAGGCGTTCTCCCTCACGTCATTCACCGTGCCAACGTTATAGCCGCTTCTGAGCGTCAGGTCAAGCACACGGTACGACACCGAGCGTGTCGTGGCTGCCAGTGTGTCCTGGCCCACAATGGCTATCTGGATGATGGTCTCGCCCTCGCCAAGATAGTCGTCTACACACATGCTCACCTTGGTGCCGTAGGCATACTGCGCGCTCACCTTCTTCTTCACGCTCCCGCTGATGAAGGTGTACGTCACGTTCACACTCTCCATCGTCGAAGCACCGTTCTTGTCCGTGATGTCGAATGTGTATTCTATGTAGTGACCCTTTGAGTCTTTCAGCAGAACGTTGCTCTGCATAGAGATAAGGCTTACGCTCGCCGAGAAGTTGAACGGAGCGTCAAACGTACCCAGCAGCAGGTCCGTCTTGGTTGGGTCGTCAAGATAGGCATCACGGCTCTCCGCATCGGCAAATGCCACATAGCGGTTGTTGCTGCTGTCATAATGCAGTATGCCTATCTTGCCGTCAAACGTCTGTTTGATGAATTTCTGAACACTCATGCCCGAGAACGGACGCTGCTCTTTGTCATTGACATCAAGACCCCAGTCGTCCGCCTTGCTCTGTATCTCGTTTGGGCTGTATTTCTGTCTTGCCATAATAGTATTTGTTTTTTAGTTGTTTTTCCAACAGTCGTCGTTCTTCCACACATGATCGTTACGCCACCACCCCGCACCGAAGCACGAAGTGACGGCCTGCCACACAAGTCGCGCACCCTTGTACACCATCTGTACGGCCTTGCCGCCGGCATGTATCGCCGTTATCTGCTTGCCATTTATAATGATCATAAGCTCTCGTCTTCTGTCAGCATATAATAAGTGTCTTCTTCCTTTGTCGCGAGATTCTCGTATTCGGTCTCACTCATTGTCACCAGATGGGGAATGTATAGATTGTCGACCTTTTCGTCAACCTCACTGACTTTTTTCTCAACTCGTGATATGTGCCGGTCTTGTTCCTCGCCCTTATCCACCATGTCCTTCAGCATCTGCCCCACAAGGTCAGCTGTATTCGACTCCGGCAGCACATTGGTGCGTATCGTCTCGGCCTGCGAGGTCAGTTCTTCGTATGTTTTAGCCATTGTCCGTTATTTTAAAATTGTTTATACTCTCTTTTGTACACCCCGGCAGCGGTACGGTAAACTCTGCCATATATCCATACAGAGCGTTGTGCTCGTTCTGCAGAGGCACCACCTTTATAGCCGTAGGCGAAGCCATCCGCAGCAGCCACTTCAGATCCTGCGCACGGCGTGTGCGGTCGTGCATCATACGGGCAAATATATCTGTCAGTATCCGCTCCGCCGAGGACAACGCACGCTCTATCTCACCGTAGTCGCCCGTGTCGCTCACGTGCTCAAACACCTCCATGTGGCACGTATAGTCGCGCACTATCTGGTCCGATGCTGCACGCAGCACAAAGTCTGTCGCCTCGAAGTACACAGCCGGGTAGCGCAGTTCCTGCGCCAGCCCCATATTGCGCTTGTCGTCGTTCAGGTTCACAAAGTGCCGCTCCCCATCCGAGTGCTGCACCATCTTGTGCTCACGACACAGCTGTTCTATGTAGTCAGCCAATCTGTCTATATCCATAAATTATTGATTTTATTTAGGTTGTCGCGATTGCTTAATTCGTCGGTTCATCAGTCTGAAAGCGTCCAGCGCCCCCATCCTCTTGTATCTCTCTATGAAGGCCACGTCGTCGCCCATGAAAGCGTCGAATATAGCCAGCCAGTCCGTAGGCCGGGACTTCGGCTGCTTCTTATGCTTGTCCGCTTCTCCGTCATCCTCGTCTTCATCATCATCCGATGGCGGAAACAGATAAGGATACGACCGCGACAGCCACCGCCTGACGAGTATAAAGTTCAAGAATACAGCCTGCCTCACTGTCTCGTCTAAGCCCTCAACCACCTTCACCTTTGCGTCCATGTCGTCGTCGCGCTGCCTCTTGGCATGGTATAGCGCAGCTATGAACAGCGTCAGATGGTCAGCGTCTTGGCTTATGGCATAGCGTTGGAAGTGTGTATCTGCCACCATAAACTGCTCCAAAGTACAGCCCGAAAGTCGCGCTCCTGGAGCGAAATATATTGTGTCGGGCAGCAACTCTATTTTGAAATCGTCTACTGCGTCATCAAGGCGCTGCATCCACCCCGTCAGTTCTAAGAGGCAATATGTCAGATAGTCGCCCAAGACATGCACTACATTAAGCGGTATCTTGTAGTACTCTGATATCAGACAATCGCTTCGCAATCCGCCGCACCACAATTGCGCTGCCAGCTTCATGCCTTCGCCGTCAAGCTCGCTCCACTCCGTCGCTATGTCGCGCTCATACTCCTTTTTCTTGTATGTTATTTTTACGTGCTTCATAATCTACATGGCAAAGAAGGCGGCTTTGTCATCGTTGTTGCGTATCGGGCCCGAAGTCCGTTCGCCGACAATAGCGCCCATATAATTATTCAGGAAACTGTGCAACGATGCCTCGGCTCTGTGCGCATCGAGGTCGGCAAGTGCACAGCGGTCGCCTATCTGGCGGTCTGATGCCGGCACTATCACGTCATTGCCGAGAGACCCGGGATCTGTAGCCGTGAAGTACAAGCCTCGCTCTGTCAGCGTGCCCGTCTGTCTCATCAGCCTCGAAGCAGCCTTCTTCACCACAAAGTCGGCACACGCCATGCGCAGCTGCTCAAGCGTACACACACACTCGTCGGCCGGAAACTCTGTCTTGCCCGACAGCCACCCACGTAGCTGTCTGTAGAGCTTCTCGCCGAGCACAGCACAAAGGTCATACTCCTCAACCGTGCGCATTTCACCCTTAAGACGCATAAAGACGATGTGCGACGAGTTGATAAAGACAAACCGGTTGGCCTCACGCGCCGACCTCACAATAGCCTTGCTGCGATCTTGGTAGCAAGGCGAAGTCAAGTACTCCGGATAATCCTTCAGATGATCCTCGATGAAGTCAAGCAGAAAGTCGAGAGCATTAAATCCGGCATTCTTGAACCCCTTGCGCAGTCTGTCTTCCTGATATTTGTAGGCTCCCTGCCAGTCTGCCGAGCCTTGGCGCTGGAAGCCCTGGTCGGATATGCGCAGGTTCAGAGCGTCGAAGTGCAGCCAGAAGGCAAGGTTGGCAACAGCCCTACGGGCTATCTGCACCAACTGCGGAGCCAACAAGTCGCCCTCAGGCATGTTGTCAGCTATCTGCCCAAGACGCTGCATCATCTGCTCGCCAAGCAGAGGCAGCAGAAACTGTTGTTCGGCAGACTCGATAGGCGCCTGCATCTTCTGCCAAGAGAGCGATGCCGACACGGGTACAAACGGCGATATCTGTTTGCCGTTGTCCCACTTAGACTGTGAGAATAGCATAGTTGTAAAAAGAATTATGACAACTGGTGCGAAGTGCCCGCACCTGTGTCGAGGGTAGTAAGTATAGTGTTGCGGAATCGCAGCTGCAGATCATCAGGAGCACCATTGAGCTGCATATACAACTGCAGAGGGTCGAGGATGTTCTGACGGTCTATCCACGAGTTGGCAATATTCACGAGGAATGCCTCACGAATGTTGGATCCGCCCTGGTTGCCGGCATAGGAACCGCCAGGCATACCGGCGCCGAGCACGTTCGGGTTCACCATCAGAGCAAACAGTATCTCAGAGTTGGCAGCAGCCGATGTCACAAGATTCTCTTGGCCAGCTGCGTATTTGTTCGATAGCGGAAGAATCTTCCACTCCTCCTCGATGCGACCGTTCATCTCGTTCACGGCATAGTTGGTGAAGATAGGCTTCTCGGCGTTCTCCGCGCCCAAAAGATTCTTCTCGATGCTCGACATATACTTGTCGATAGCCTGACGACGCAAGTTAGCATCCTTAAACTCCGTCAATGGGAATTTCTTATCCCAAAACGAGTAAGGAATTTGCACATGCCACTTCCATGTCGTCTGATTCTTATAAGCCTTTTTCAAAAACTGTGGCACCATGTGAGCGATGTCAACCCAACCTGCCACATAAGCAGGCCACCATATCGGCTCGCCATATATGTCGTCGTTGCTCCAGGAGTCGCGCACTGGGTAGACAAAGCCCCCCTTCATCTTGCCCATGAAGCTCAGCAGCTCGGCATGGTTCTCTGGCGAGTAGTCAGAGAGCAGCGGCAATATTGAGTAGCTACTCGGCGAGAGGTCCCACGAGCCACTAACCACGCAGTTCTGCGAGCCCATAGCATCAAGCGGCTCAGTAAAGCGGAAGTAAAGGCTATTGATCGCGTTAAGACCAATAATCTTGTTGCCCGCAGCGTTAGGCACAAACTGCACAGCCGAGATGCCCACCTTCAGGAAGTCTCGCAGCGTCTTCTCCATATATCGGCGCACCATGCGTGAACCCACAAATCGCTGATAAGAGCTATCCTCGACAGGCTGCAATATCTCGTCACCCTTATCGTTATAGCCCTTCACCTTGCAGGCAAAGATGCCTTGCCCCATGGTTAGGTTGCGCAGAAACCTTAGACCCGTGTTAAGCACCGTTGTATTGCGCACAGTCTCGGCAGCGTGCCATGGGAACAGATTGTCTTTGCCCCACGACAGTACACGCTGCCCAGCCACCTCAATAAAGTCATGCCGAGTGTCGTCGTAAGGGAACAGAACACGTCTGCGCTCGTCGGCAGCATGCTTGTCCAGCTTCGTGTCGTAGAAGGCTATGTCCGAGTGCATCATCAGTGGCACACCCTCGTTATTGTATAGAATATCCATTGCTCCAGTCTATGATGTGTGAGTTATATTCGATGATGTTCGTTATCTTTACCGGCACCACGTGCAGCTCCGGATTGCCCTTGCAGTCGCACGGCTGTATGCCGCGAAAGCGGTGCAGCTTCATGTTCATGCCCCTGCAGCCAGTAGCGTAGGCTGTAGGCACAAAGCGAAGCTTCCCGTCCTTCGTCGTGAACTTAATTGAAAAAATGCGCCTCTTGCCAAAGCGGTCGGTGCGTATATCTAAGTCGGCAAGCATTGTGCTTGCGTACATTGTTTTCTTTATATCTGCCATAATTAAGCAAAAGTTTTGTCGAAAGGTGGATGAGCAAAGACTGCAGCCGTGCCAGTGTTGGGAGTAACAAACGGCTGACGCATAAGACGATCCTCGGCATATCGCCACGTAACGGCAACCGACTGAGGCTCGTTCACTGGCCGCGACACCTTGGAGTCTACCTCGGTTATCGTGATGCGCCTCAGTACACCGCCTTCGTATACCGTAGCGTAAGGCGACGACATCAGGTCGTAAACGGCACGGCGCTTCTCTGCGCTTAGCCAACCCGAATGGCTCTTGTGGCTCTCTACAAGCTGGGCGTCCAGACGAACATACTCCCTGCCGGCATAGCCGAAGTCGCTGTCAAGCTCCTGGATCTCCTCGTCCTTGCCTGTAAAGCTCACGCATTCTGGCACTCCGAAGAGATTCAGATAGACAAAGTGCGTGGCATGCGAACGGCGCGTCTTCCGGTCTATATCGAAGCGGATACAGTCTGCTTGCTTGTCATTCTGCTGTAATGTCAGAATGCAGTAAAGCAGAGAAGAACCCTCTGGAGCCGTTGTAACTTGTTTAATTTCAGAGGTATCGGCAAGAAACGTAAAGTAATCCTTTGAGCAGTCGGGCTCTATGACGGCCTCACGCCAAGACAGCCCGGAATTCCCAGAGAGCCTATAGGCAGCGCCAACGATGAGCTTCAGCCCCGACTGGCCTGCAGTAAGAATGCTCACTGGCTGGGGCTGACCCTCTATCAATGAGCGACGACGCAGCTGAGTGGCAAACATCGGCTTCACATCGGTATGGTTGCGCCACATATATACTGCACGCGACGTCACGGAAGCACCGTCCTTTACCGATATGTTCAGCTGGCACGACATACTTCGTGCCCCGGCAACAAGCAGTCCGGAAGAATCGAAATCTGACAGAACGACAGCGTTCACAAGCTCCGACAAGTCTACTATATGCACATTGCCGTCCGAACCTGGCGAGTAGGTCGAGGTGTTGTCAAAAACTGTACGGTCGGCATAGCTCGACAACCTGACCCTTACAACAACATCACCCTCAGCTGCGATGCTTATATCGTCAGCTGAGGGTGAGAATATTAAAGATGGCAGAGAAGTTAGTTCCATAAGTATGAAAAAGTATTTACCAGTTTAGAAGTTGATAACCTACACCTGCAGTAGGAGCACGGCTCGAAAAGTTATAACCAGCATACACCGTCCAGCGTCCATATCTATAGCCGGCCATCACAGATGTGTTGCCAAGCCCCCACGTAGACAGCAGGTCTACGGAGCGAGTCGTCGCGAGTCTGTTTGGCGTGAACGTGAGACTCACTGTTCGACCTGCTATCACGTTATGGGCTATCGTGTCGCTTATCACCGCCACAGCGCTGCCTCCGAGTTTGCCCGGAGCCGAGGCACGCAGCGTGTCGCGGTATATGTGGTGCGAGAAGTATTCTTCAATTATGGCATTCGTGTCTACATCCGCAGGCACCACATCGCGCACCGTCTTCACCGGCAGCGGCACATATATAGTGTCGGCAGTTGTCACCAGGGGCTCCTGCCGATCGTAATGTTCCGTCTTGGGTTCCTGGTGTGCAGTCCACGCTCCGGCACACCTGCCGAGAGCGAAGACTGCGGTCAGAACACAAGCACTAACTAAAGTTATGAAAAACCACTTTAAGCCTTGCATCAATCAATAAAAACTAACAACAGAAAATCGAAAAATCTAAAAACCTATATTAATCTTATACCGATATCCCTCTACGGCTTCCGTCCCGAACCTATCAGGCGGTCGTAGGCAGTCAGCATCGTCTTCTTCATCATTTCGATGTAGAAGCCCTTGTCCTTGCCGTCTATGCAAGCCATGTTCTCCATGATGCTCGTAGCATGCTCCACAACGAACGCCACCATCAGCATCACAGTCAGCACGTCGAAGAACCACGCACCCACAAGCCACGCCAGCGAGCATGCGTCATATTCCGAAGCAAAACCCTTGAACATCTGGCACGACACAAAAAGCATGAACCAGATGCAAAGCTTCAGCATGAAGCGCGAGAACTTAGCACTCTCAAAGTGCTCCTTGCGCACATGGCTCGCCACTATGCCCGACACCAGCTCCACAGCCATCACCGTCAGCATGGCAAGAGCAAGCATTGGCCACAAGCCCAGCCAAGAGCACACCAGACCCCAAAACGACGACAGAGCGAGGCTCTGACCCACACCTACATATTTCGTCGAGGGAAACATGCTCTGCATCAGAGCCGTCACACTGCCGTAGCCATACGAAAACAAAAATTTATTAATGAAACCCATAATACTATATACCCTAAAGTCAAAATGATTACATTCGCAAAGGTATATAATAAGTACACGCCCGCATAGGACACCAAATAACACAAGCGGCACACCCTATTCACATAGAGCGCACCGCATAAAAAATGTGAGTTCAAAAAATGTATTTATCAGAAAAACCTATGTCACACCTCCAAATCTTGCAGCTCGTACAGGCGCCACAACGGCTCACCATCAACAAGCTCCATCTTAAAGCCCATAGCCTTCATCAGCTTAGCCACCTCTTCAGTAGTCACTGGGTAAGTATTGCGAAGCATGTAGGCTATCTCACGGCTCGACCTTAGTATAAGCCTCTTACGCTCGCCATTCACAGCAAAGCTATCAGATATAAGACGCTTAAAGAACAAGCCCTCCTCAGGCTCATTATTGTGCACATCTATCTTCCCCATACAGCACACCTCCTTTCCGGCTTAAAAGCCTCGGGGCAGTTACGGTTCAGGTTCTTCAAGAACCGTATCGTTAAGTTTATTATTTCTATATCGTAGAAGTAGTCTTTATACTCTTGCAGCTCGCGGTCCTGCATCGAGCCGTCCATCGTCTTCGACAGCATCCGCTCGCCCACATTCGTCAAAAACTCTATCATGTCCGTAACCCTGCCGTTCTGTATGTCATCGTCAAGCTCACGCACTATCGAGCGTGTCGCATATTTCAGCTCCTCGCCCTCCTTCTTCGGCTGCTGAGCCGACTGCACATTATTAGTCATCATTTTTCGCCTCCTTTGTTAAGCATCAGACCCATACAAGCAATACCATATAATATAGAGAGTTGGTGACCGCGTTTTGCGCGTCGGCGATAGCTCATGCCTTTAATACGATCTCTTGGTGTCACCTTAGACTCGACTTTACACTCATACTTTCTCTCCGCCATCTTCTTATACATGCGATATACACGATGCATACCATGCTTCACTTTCATCCCTCACCTCCTTTCTTGTCCAAAACGTTGTTAAACTCCATAGCCCAAGCAATTCTGTCCGATTCAAATGGCACAGCGCACATGTGTCCAATACCATTATCGTTGACATAATGCAGCATACCCTTAAGCGGATAGAAATATACGCAAACCACGTTATTCCCATCTGGCGAGGAATCCTTGATGTCATCTATCCAAATCGCCTGACACTCTTGGGCATAAAGGTCATGCTTATCGCCAAAACCAAAATTGGCTTTAGTGTTGCGTCGTGGATATTTATTAGTCAAAGATTTGACCAGAATCTCAATATCTGCCCTCACTTTATCAATTCTATCTGTCTGCACACACATGCCATGCAGCGGACTGAGCATACGCACCAGCTCCTTCTGGAACTGATTTTTAGGTGCGTAGCTATGAACCAGCACCACCGACATCTCGTTCATAAAGCCAGTATTGTTCCAGTCGATATAGGGCAGCTGTTCGTTGGGCTGCTTCTTCTCCACCTTATAGCCACGTTCTGTAATATAGTCTATAATGTAGCCATCGTCGTTCACGCTCTTGAGCACATCAAAAAGATAGCTCTTCACGTATTTGCCAACAGCCTGAGGCGAAGCGTACTCTATATGCTCTGAGATAAAATTCGACTTCTCGGTTCTGCCGAGATGCTCGAAGTCCTTTTCTATAAGGTTCATGCCTCACCTCCTTTCTCCTCAGGATGCTCCACGTTGAGCTTATACACGTTGTAACCCGCCAGGGCTACACACAGAGCCGTCACGAGCAGGCTCACGCCACTCAGCGCAGCCCCCACAGTCATGAGGCCGAAAGCCCCGTACACGCGAAGCCCCTCAAGCCGAGTCACCTCCATTCCGAACATATTTGTCATTACCTTGCTCTTTCCGTTGAGCCAAGCCTCGATCGAGACCTTGCCGATGCCCAACGGGCGCAAATGAGCTGTGCGCTGAATTGATGCAGTTGTTTGCATAATTGGTAAGTTCTAGCCTTATGCCCGAATCCGTCGGGTACGGTTGACGATAGGGTACGAAAAAAGCGGCTCGCACTTCCTCGTCTGCTAGAACTTACCATGCTTCTCCACCACAAAGGGCAATAAAAACACGTGGAAGGCGAACCGCCGTATTCTGTCTTGGCATATCCACACAAATGTGGAATGCTCCACATGAACAAAGGGCGATTCCCTCGGCTCAATGCGGAAAGGTACGGGCAAAAAAATAAGCCCACAACCTTAATAAATATTTTGGTCGGGCTTGAACATATATCCTCGCCCTTTGTTCATGTGGAATGCTCCACACGGTAAATCCTAGCGATGGCAAAGGTAGACAATAAGATTGAAACGTGCAAGGATTTTGACGAAAAATTTTCGAAAAATGTGCCGGCGAGGAATGAAAAGGAATCAAAAGGAATGATTCAAGGAATTCTCCAGGAATATATTGGCCATGTCTTGGACAAATCTTGGACACACCCCCGATGCCTTCGGGATGCCTTCGGGACGCCTTCGGGACGGCTATAGAAAAAATATGGCACAACGCCAAAGAAAAAAGTAGATTGTTTTGCCCGGAAATTAGATTTCTTCACCCGAAAACGAGGCTCTCAATCGTATGCAATAAGATTGAAATGCGCAAGCGTTTGGGCAAAAATTTTTCAGAAAAGTGCTCCGCAAGGAATGAAAAGGAATCAAAAGGAATAAATCAAGGAATTTTCAAGGAATAAATGTCCCATCTCTCATAGCCAACAAATTAGTAACTTTGCCGTATGGAAAAGAAAGAAATAGAACATTTGCTCAGAGAGCAAGACCAAATGCGCACGGACCTACACACCGCGCAGAAAAACATCAAAAGCATGCTCGGAATCATCTACATAATCCTCGCATGCCTCGCAGTCGTAGCTTGCATCTTAGCCAAATAGCAAAGAAGCTAGCCAACCGAATATAGCACCCGCCACAGCATAAGCAGCCTTGATGACGGGTGCTATTTTATTAACATCGTCAACCAACGACCAAAACAGCTCACGACGCTTGTAGAACCTCATGCCACGTTTGGCAGCTCTCGCACCTTTAGAAGTAAGCTTAAAGAAAGCCTCCCCATACCTGGCTATCAATCCATCCTCCATAAGCATATCCACTACAAACGTAGCCTTCAGCCCGTACTGCTTCTTTATCATACCTGTTATAATGTAGTCATTTGTGTAGCTATCACGCTCAAGCAGAGTCTTCAAGGCAAGGTCTGCAGCAGCAATCTGTGTGTCTGAGTATTCCATATATATAATATTAAAATGTTTAAGCAATCAAAAGCCCCGAAGCCGAAGCCCCGGGGCATGTGTCAAAAAAAATAAGTTATTACAACTTGTCAGCCGTCATTCTCAGACGGTTTGCTATATCCACAAGCGCACCCTTCAGACGCTCGCGGTCAATGTCGCTGAAGTCGTCTGGCTTGCCGTTGTTGCGTCCGCTGAACTTATGATAAAGCCAGCTGCGTGATTTTCCAAAATAGTTCTGTGCGAGATAAGCCCAATTAATGTCCTCATACACATCATTGAGCACCTGGCGCACTGTTGTCTGCTGATTTACGATTGCATATTCCATAATTATATCTTTTTTTATGCCCTCCCCCGAAAGGGAGGGCTTTAGTTATTCATTCTCCATAAGCTCGTAGACTAAATCCATAATGTAGATTTCAAGTTCTCGTGCTCCGTTCGGGTAGGCTTTTCTGTAATTCCTGATAGCCTCAATCAGTTCTTTTTCTTTTTCTGTGTACTTCATAACTTATTTATTTTGACAATGCAAAGGTAATCATCTTTTGATTATTACGCAAATATTTTAACACAAAAATCACCAAAAGATTATTGTTTAACAATCAAAAAAGCCCCCGATGCATCTCGCACCGAGGGCTCAACGAGTTCTTTTAATCATGAAACGTTGCGAAGTCAGAACTTGCAGCGGTCATAGTGCCGCATGGTCGGGCGGCGGTGTTGAATATATTAAACAGTGACCATTTCAATATCCTTGGCAAGTCGGCGCAGACCCGACTTTATTTTCTCCACCTGCTGAGGGCGCGGCTTCGATATGCCGCTCGCATAGTGTGAAAGCTGCTTCTGGTTGACGCCCGTTATCGCCTGAAGGGCGGAAAACGAGAATATGCCACGATAGTAGTCGAGCAACGTAGCCACATCAAAATCGTAGACGAGCCTATACTCACCGTCGAACACCTCCGGGTATGCATCACCGTCTTTACGTCTGCCTTCGAGCCAGAAGTCGACACTCTCCTGAACATATACCTTAAAACCGTCAAGGTCGCCCTCGTAGGCAACGACCCAGCCCGGCAGCAAGTCGCAGACGCAACAATAGCCGTCTTCAGTTCGGGCAGCTTTAATCACAACATCGTTCATAATATATTGTTTTATATGTTAATCTTAAAATAGGTGGCAGCCACGACCGCCACCTTTCTTTGTCGAATATCAAAACAAGCGTCTGCTTCGAATGTAGGGGAGGGGGCGGAGCTTCAGCTCCACCCCGATTAGTCAGAACCTAAGCCCCGACTGCCGTTCAATACTACTGAGGAGCTTTCCGCAGATAGATGTTGAAGGCTTGCCGTTGACAGTCACAACACCCTTTTTGGTAGGATGCTTGAACTCTCGGTGGTCCCCATTGTAACGGTCTAAGTACCAACCGTCATCAGTCAAGATTCTCAGAATCTTAGAAACTTTTACATTTTTCATAGATCGCTTGTTTAATAATTCAACACTGCAAAGGTAGTAATTTTACTACGAATAGCCAAACAAAACAATAACTATTTTACTACGAAACATCAAAAAGCCTCTTAATGGTGGCTTTTTACCAAAACAGGGGTGGGT
>ERZ1026892.550-NODE-550-length-17362-cov-10.170047_pt1 | contig 17362 bp, 12 predicted proteins | sample MGYA00380176_ERZ1026892 | MGnify/ENA primary metagenome ERZ1026892 (study PRJEB33269, sample SAMEA4719812) | human gut metagenome | biome: human-associated habitat; feature: organic feature; material: feces | place: Cameroon | collected 2013-10 ... | reverse complement strand
GCTATGTATTGGACACTTGAATTAGCTTCGAAGCTTGAAGATGCACCATGGCCTGCTACTAAAGATGAGTTGATAGATTATGCTACTCGTTCGGGTGCGCCTCTGGAAGTTCTGGAGAATTTGCAGGAGATAGAAGATGAGGGTGATGTCTATGAAAGCATTGAGGACATTTGGCCCGATTATCCTTCAAAGGATGACTTCTTATGGAATGACGACGAATACTAAAGAAAGTCGATGATAGGGCTGCTCAATTTTTTTGGGCAGCCTTTATCGTATATACAATAAAATTGATATTGTTACGTTATTTATTTGTGTTTAAACGTCTCATTATAATATATTTGTTGTTGCTGGGTGCTCATTCTGTGCGTGCTCAGTATGATCCGTCGTTTAGTCATTACTTTGACATGGAGCCCTCGTTTAATCCTGCTGCGGTAGGAAAACAAGCCATGCTGAATGTGACGGGTGCCTATGCTATCGACTTGGCTGGTTATGAACATAATCCACGTACCATGATAGTGGCTGCTGATATGCCTTTTTATCTGCTGAAGAATTATCATGGTGTAGGTCTTCAGTTGCTTAATGACCAGATAGGCTTGTTTACTCATCAGCGTTTAGCTGCTCAATATGCTTTCAAGCGTCGCCTATGGGGTGGTATGTTAAGTGCTGGTGTGCAAGTAGGCTTCATATCAGAAAGTTTTGATGGTACAAAGGTAGATGCAGAAGAAGGCAATGACCCTGCTCTGCCCAAGACGAAGGTCAATGGAAACTCTGTAGATTTGGGAGCCGGAATTTATTATCATCATGCTGCTTGGTATGTTGGAATTTCGGCGCAGCATCTTACTTCTCCTAAGGTGGAACTTGGAGAAACGAATGAATTTGATATTTCTCCTGTATATTATTTGACTGGAGGATACAATATTAAGCTAAGAAATCCGTTTTTATCATTGAAGCCTTCTGCTCTTGTGAAGTATGATGGAGTAGCTTGGCGAGGAGATGTTAGTTGTCGTCTGGTTTATACACATGAGAAGAAAATGCTCTATGGTGGTGTTTCGTATAGTCCCACTAACTCTGTGACAGGGCTTATAGGTGGCCGTTTCCATGGTGTGGTCTTAGGCTATAGTTATGAATTTTACACCTCAGCCATCGCACCAGGTAATGGTAGTCATGAACTCTTCGTGGGGTATCAGACAGATATTAATCTTGTAAAAAAAGGTAGAAATAAGCACAAAAGCGTAAGAATATTATAAGCAATCATGAATATGAAGAAATGTATATTGTCCCTCTGTTCGGCAGTAGCTCTCTTGGCATTGACTGGATGTTTTGGAGCTAAGTCTGCTTCTGTCTCTGGTAGAGGCGGCGAAGTCGTTGGCGTCGGTGGTAGAAACTTTGCTGAGCCTGCTCCATACGGAATGGTAAAAATCAATCGAGGATTTCTGAAGATGGGATTGGAAACGGAGGATTCTCTCTGGGGGGCAAAGACTCCTCAGAAGGAAGTTTCTGTTGATGGTTTCTGGATGGACGATACTGAGATTACCAATTCAGAGTATAAGCAGTTTGTATCCTATGTAAGAGATTCTATCCTTCGTACTCGTTTGGCAGATCCTGCTTATGGTGGTGATGAAACCTATATGATTACAGAAGATAAGCAAGGTAATCCTGTGACTCCACATGTTAATTGGAAGAAGCAACTGCCTAAGAAGCCTAATGAGGATGAGCAGCGTGCTATAGAGAGTCTATATGCAGTGAATCCTGTTACAGGTGAGAAGTTGATAGATTGGCGTCAGTTGAATTATAAGTATGAGATTTATGATTATACTGCTGCTGCTTTGCGACGTAATCGCATCAACCCACAGGAGCGTAACTTGAATACGGATATCAATATAGATCCTGATGAGGTGGTGATGATATCCAAGGATACGGCTTATGTGGATGATGAGGGAAGAATTGTTCGTGAGACCATCAATCGACAGCTTTCTGGTCCTTGGGATTTCCTCAACACCTACATTGTTAATGTATATCCCGATACTACTTGTTGGGTCAACGATTTCAGAAACTCAGACAATGAGACTTATCTGAGAAGCTATTTCAGTAATCCTGCTTATAATGACTATCCCGTAGTAGGTGTTACCTGGGAACAGGCCAATGCCTTCTGTGCATGGCGTACAGATTATCTGCTGAAAGGCTTAGGCCCTGAGGCAAGGTTCGTTCAGCGTTACCGTCTCCCTACTGAGGCAGAATGGGAGTTTGCCGCTCGAGGCAAGGATCAGAACGAGTTTCCATGGGACAACAAGGATGTAAAGAACGGCGATGGTTGTTTCTATGCCAACTTTAAACCCGATCGTGGTAACTACACCAAGGATGGCAATCTGATAACCAGCAAGGTGGCTATATATTCACCCAATTCCAATGGTTTGTATGATATGGCCGGTAATGTGGCAGAATGGACCAGCACAGTATTTACAGAGGCTGGAGTTGATGCTATGAACGACCTGAATCCTACTCTTGTCTACAATGCAGCCAAGGAAGATCCCTATCGTCTGAAAAAGAAGAGTGTACGCGGAGGGTCATGGAAAGATCCAGAGTCATTTATCCGTTCGGCATGGCGTTCTTGGGAATATCAGAATCAACCACGGTCATATATAGGATTCAGATGTGTGAGAAGTCTTGCTACCACATCGAGTGCTAAACAAAAAACAATAAAAACAAAGAAAAGGAGATAATAGCCATGGGCGAATATAGTAAATTCAATATCGTATACCGTCTGCAAAGATGGATGGACAGTGTGCCTGGTCAGACCTTTCTGAACTATGCTTACAGTTGGGGTGCTTCTGTCGTTATTGCTGGTGCGTTGTTTAAGTTGACCCACCTGCCTGGAGCTAATATCATGATGTTCCTTGGTATGGGAACCGAGGTTGTGGTATTCTTTCTTTCCGCCTTCGACCGTCCTTTCGACAAGACTGCTGACGGGCGAGATATCCCTACTCATGTGACTGAGGAATATCTCGAGACAGGTAAGGTGACCTATGAAGAAGGACGTGTTGCTTCCTCTCAGGCTTCACCTGTTGGTAATGTTCAGCCTTCTGTCGTTGTCGTGGGCAATCCTCAGGCCTCTTCTTCTGTATCAACTATCAGTATGGCAGATCCTGAGGTAAGCGATTCTCTCGAGAAGCCTGTTCAGACAGTGGCCTGTGGCAGTGATGATAGCACGCAGCAGTCTGTAGCCAATGGTGTCTGGATAGGAAGTCAGCAGAATACTACTCCCGAGATGGCCGAGGCTCAAAGCAACTATGTGGAAGAGTTGAAGAAGTTGGTAGAGACCTTGGAGAAGGTGAATGAGCAGAGCAACCGACTTACTCGTGACAGCGAGGAGATGGAGAATCTGAACCGTACTCTTACCGGTATCAGTAAGGTTTATGAAATGCAGTTGAAGGGTGCCAGTCAGCAAATTGGCACTATCGACCAGATAAATGAGCAGAGTCGCAAGATGGCTCAGCAGATAGAGCAACTCAACAAGATCTATACTCGTATGATTGAGGCGATGACTGTCAATATGAAGGTAGCCGCACCCCATGTGAGTGAAGATTAAAAAGCATAGAGATACGAACTCTCTCTCTCTACGGACGAAGAGGGAGAAAACAAGTGAAATAAGCAAATTAAAGAATGGCAATAAAGAAAAGACCTATATCGCCTCGCCAGAAGATGATCAACCTGATGTATCTCGTCTTGATGGCTATGCTGGCATTGAACATCTCGACCGAGGTGCTCAATGGATTTTCTATAGTAGAGGAGAGTCTGAACCGTACAACAGCCAACTCTTCTGCCGAGAATGCTGCCTTATATAGTAATTTTGCTGATCAGATGAAGCAGAATCCTGCCAAGGTAAAGGCATGGTTTGAGAAGGCGACACAGGTTAAGGAAATGAGCGATTCGCTCTACAACTTTGCCCAGCAGCTGAAGGAAGCTATCGTGCGTGAAGCTGATGGAAGCGATGGAGATGTATTGCATATAGAGAATAAGGATAATCTTGAGGCGGCAGGTATAGTGATGCTGGCTCCTGGTTCTGGTAAGGGTGGCAAATTATATCGTGCCATCAACAGCTATCGTGATCGTATATTGATGATGGTTACCGATGAGCATCAGAAGAAAATCATCCAGAGCAATCTTTCTACCCGTGTGCCTAAGGATGCAAAGAATTTGGGCAAGAACTGGCAGGAGTACATGTTTGAGAATATGCCCGTGGCAGCAGCCGTTACTTTGTTGTCTAAGTTGCAGAGCGATGTTCGTTATGCCGAGGGTGAAGTGTTGCATACCTTGGTTTCCAATATCGACATGAAAGATATAAGAGTCAACAAGCTTGACGCCTTTGTTATTCCCGAGAAGACAACTCTTTATCCTGGCGAGCGTTTCAATGCCAATATCGTGATGGCTGCAGTCGATACAACTCAGCAGCCTGAGATCTATGTCAATGGAGTGAGAGTGAACACTGCTCATGGTCAGTATTCGTTCACAGCAGGTGGAGTTGGCGAGCACCAGTTTGGTGGCTATATCCTGATGCAGAATGCCAGAGGCGATGTGATGCGTCGAAACTTCCTGCAGAAGTATACTGTAATTCCAGCACCTAATACAGCCACTGTGGCAGCAGATATGATGAATGTATTGTATGCAGGTTTCCAGAATCCTGTCAGCATCAGTGTGCCAGGAGTTCCTGCCAATGCTGTATCTGCAACCATGACAGGTGGCTCGTTCATATCGAAGGGCAACGGACGTTACGTGGCAGTACCATCAGCAGTGGGTAAGGACGTGACGATACATGTTACTGCCCGTGACAAGGGGCAGACGAGAACGATGCCTCCATTTGTATTCCATGTAAGGAAACTACCCGATCCAACAGCTTACTTGGCTTTGGGTACCAACCGCTTCCGTGGTGGCGCCTTGTCGAAAGCTTCCCTGATGGGCGCTTCAGGTATTCATGCGGCAATTGATGACGGATTATTGGATATTCCTTTCCGTGTATTGAGTTTTGAGACTGTTTTCTTCGACAATATGGGTAATGCAGTGCCTTTGGCTTCGGCTGGAGCCAATTTCTCTGAGCGTCAGCGTGAGGAGTTCCGCAGACTGTCGAGAAACCGTCGTTTCTATATCTCTCACATCAAGGCTGTGGGGCCTGATGGAATTACCCGTAACCTCCCTGCAGCCATGGAGGTGATTGTGAGGTAGAGAAATGCAAAGAGTGTAGAATCTTATTGTTTAGAAATAAAGATATTATAATGAGAAAGATATTTTTGTTATTGATGCTTGCGGGGCTGACAATCGGTGCGAATGCCCAGCCAGAAGCTCGTAGACAAGCACAACAGAAAGCCAAGCTGCAGTCGAATGCCAACAACATGACGACTCGTGCGCAGATAATGTTCCCTACATCGGCCACCATGGGCGACGATGTGGTATGGAGACGTGATATCTATCGTGAGCTCGACTTAAATGATGATGCCAATGCACCATTGTATTATCCTGTGGAGCCTGTCGGTGGTCAGATGAATCTCTTTACCTATATGTTCAAGCTGATGTTGAGCGGTCGTGTTCGTGCCTATCAGTATCGCTTGGATGGTCATGAGAGTTTCAACTACGAGGATCGTGTTGTGCCTAAGGCCTTCATGGATAATTATCATATCTATTATGAGCGTAAGAATGGAGCTTTGACACTCGATGACAGCGATATTCCTTCTCGTGAGGTAAAGTCTTACTATGTGAAAGAAGCCACATACTACGACCAGCATACCGCCACATTCCATACCAAGGTAATCGCCTTGTGTCCTATTATGACACGTGAAGACGATTTTGGTGATGCCGGAACCAAGTATCCTCTCTTCTGGATGAAGTATTCTGACCTTGCTCCCTATCTCTCCAAGCAGCAGATAATGACGAGTAATCTTAATAATGCTGCGATGATGAGTATAGACGATTATTTTGTTAAGAACCAGTATAAGGGTAAGATATACAAGACGACCAATATGTTGGGTAAAACCTTGGCGCAGTATTGTCCTACCGATTCAGCTCTGAGCAAGGAGCAGAAGAAGATAGAGTCAGAGTTGGCTGCCTTCGAGAAGAATATCTGGGGCGATCAGGCACGCAAAGATTCTCTTGACAGTATTGCCAATGCCGACAAGAAGAATGTCAAGAGCGTGAAGAAGAATCGCAGAAGCAGAACTTCTGGTTCTTCGTCTACAGTCAAGACCCGTCGTCAGCGTAGTTCCGGTTCGTCAGGATCCAGTACAGCCCGAGTTTCGGTTCGTCGTCAGCGTCATTAATAATAGGTTTATAATATAAGGTATGAAGAAAGTATTATCATTTATTGTGTTGGCGGTTTCGCTCTTCTTTGCTAATCCTGCTCAGGCACAGATTAAGTTAGGTGTAAAGGGTGGCTTGAATGTCAGCAATTTGAAATTGGACGATGACATGTGGACGGCAGATAACAAGGTTGGGTTCTTCATTGGTCCGATGGTGAAGGTGACTGTGCCAGTTACAGGTTTAAGTTTTGACGTTGCCGCTTTATATGATCAGAAGGAGGCTAAGGTGAAAGTTGCCGACGATGTTGTGGGCGGAACTTATAATTCAACCACAGTTACACAAAAATTCATTGATATTCCTGTGAATGTCCGTTATGGTTTTGGGCTGAGCAGTCTGGCTAATATTTTCCTTTTTGCAGGTCCGCAGTGGGGAATCAATGTAGGAAATAAGAATTTCAAATGGAATAAATCCAGCAGCTATTCCTTGAAAAAGGCAAACTTCAGTGTGAATGTGGGCGCTGGTGTAACTTTGTTGAGCCATCTGCAGGCTTCAGTCAACTACAACATTGAATGCAACAAGTCCGGCAAAATGGATACAGGAAGTCTTGATTCCAATGGCAAACCTCTTGTTATAAAGGGAAGAAACAATACCTGGCAGATTTCTCTTGGCTATTGGTTCTAAGCATAGGAGATACATATTAAAATATATAAAAGCAGATACCCGATGTTGGGTATCTGCTTTTTTATTGTTACCTTTGCAGGGTATGAAGTATGTCGATGTCATATTGCCCTTGCCGCTACCTGGCATGTTTACCTATTCTGTCCCCGAAGGGATGGAAGGGTGTGTTGTTTTTGGTAAACGGGTGCTTGTGCCATTGGGCAAGAGCAAGAAGTACATTGCCATGGTGGTAAAGGTGCATCAGGAGAAGCCGTCCTTTAAGGTCAAGCCGATAGAGCAGGTGCTGGATGCTACTCCTACACTTCTTGACCGGCAGTACAGGTTATGGTCGTGGATATCCAACTATTATATGTCACCTTTGGGCGATGTATATAATGCCGCAATGCCTGCAGGCATGAAGTCTGCAGAGAAGTTCAAACCCAGGATGGAATTGTATGTGGAGCTTACGAGCAAATACCGCAACGAAGCTTCCCTGCATGTGGCTCTTAACATGTTGCAGCGTGCCCTGAAGCAATCTAAAGCCCTTACTACATTTCTCAGCCTTTCCCATTGGGACAGTTTAGAGAACGATACGCCTCGCGAAGGCATCAAGAAGGTCACCAAGGAAGAGCTGATGAATGAGGCTCATTGCACTTCTGCCATCGTCAAATCGCTCATCGACCGCGATATCCTCTTTACTTACGAGGAGGAGGTTGGGCGACTGAATACCTCAGGTGAGAGTCACTTCGAACAGATCAAACCACTTTCCATAGCCCAGCAGGAAGCTTACAACAAGATTCTCCTTCAGATGATGAAGAAAAACGTGGTGCTTCTTCATGGCGTGACTTCGAGTGGCAAGACCGAGGTGTATATCCATCTCATCAAGCAGGCTCTCGACAATCACAAGCAGGTGCTTTATCTTCTGCCCGAGATAGCTCTCACGGTACAGATCATGGAACGTCTGCACAAAGTTTTTGGCGATCGTCTTGGCATTTATCATTCCAAGTATAGCGATGCCGAACGAGTGGAGATATGGCAGAAACAGATGTCAGCCCATCCCTACGATGTTATTCTTGGGGCTCGAAGTGCAGTCTTTCTCCCTTTTCAGAATCTCGGACTTGTCATCATCGACGAGGAACACGAAACATCCTTTAAGCAACAAGATCCTGCCCCCCGCTATCATGCCCGTAGTGCTGCTATTGTGTTGGCTGGTATGTATCCCGACTGCAAGGTTCTTTTGGGTACAGCCACACCCTCTATGGAGAGTTATTACAATGCGCAGGAAGGTAAGTATGGATTGGTGGAACTCAAGACCCGATACAAGGACATACAGTTGCCTGAAATCCAGGTGGTGGATGTAAAGGATTTGCGGCATCGCAAGATGATGACTGGTGCCTACTCTCCTCAACTTTTAGCAGCCATACGCGAGGCTTTGTCGCATGGCGAGCAGGCCATTCTGTTCCAGAATCGTCGTGGTTTTGCACAGATGGTGGAATGTAAGGTATGCGGATGGGTGCCTAAGTGCAAGAACTGCGATGTGTCGCTTACACTTCATAAGAATATCAACCTGCTCACCTGTCACTATTGCGGATATACTTATCCTGTACCAGTGGAGTGCCCCAACTGTGGAAGTACAGAACTCATGGGGCGGGGTCTGGGTACCGAGCGCATCGAAGACCAACTGACGGATATCTTTCCCGAGGCTCGTATCGCCCGTATGGATTTGGACACCACCCGTACCCGCAATGCTTACGAGCGGCTGATAGATGATTTCTCGTCGGGTAAGACCAACCTACTTATAGGAACGCAGATGATCAGCAAGGGACTCGACTTTGATAAGGTAAGTGTAGTGGGCATCCTGAATGCCGACTCTATGCTCAACTATCCCGATTTCCGAGCCTACGAGCATGCCTTCATGATGATGGCGCAAGTGAGTGGAAGGGCTGGAAGAAAGGGCAAGCGAGGCAAGGTGATATTACAAACCAAGTCGCCTACGCTTCCTGTCATCTCGCAGGTTGTTCACAACGATTATGCCAGTTTCTACCAAGACTTGTTGGAGGAGCGCCGCATTTTTCATTATCCTCCTTTCTATCATTTAGTCTATGTCTATCTGAAGCATAAACATGAGTCTGTGTGTCAGCAGGCGAGTATGGAGTTGGGGCAGACCTTACGTTCTTGGTTTGGCGAGAGAGTTCTTGGACCAGACAAGCCCGCAGTGTCCAGAGTGAAGACGATGAATATCCGAAAGATAGTTATCAAACTTGAAAATGGCATCGATCAAGCTAAGGTGCGAGAATATTTGAATTATGCTCAAGAACATATGTCGAAAGATCCACGATATGGTGCATTGCAGATTTACTATGATGTAGACCCCATGTAAAAGTATGAACATATCCATCACGTAGGGTGATGGTAGAAATACGAAAAAAGGCTATCCCAATCTCTCGAGAGGGGTAGCCTTTCCATTTTATGTAGTTATGTTTTTGGAATGTTCCTTAGAAGTTGATGTCAAGACCAACTGCGAAGACATTGTTGTTGCGGGTATAGTCAGAAGAGTAGTTCCTGCTTATGTCTGCTGTGAGCTGTACCGTTTCGGTAGTCTTCTTGTGCTGATAGAAGGTGTGGAAGTAAGCCACGTTGAGATCCATCTTCTTATTGATGTGATAAACACCACCGATGGCAACAGAGTTAGAACTTACAACGAATGACTTGTCATCCATATACTCGTCAGACAAACCATAGTTGGTGTTCTGCCAACCTGTACTCAGAGTGATCTTCTTGTTGACGTCTACCTCTACGCCTGCATTATACTCCAAGGTACCACGTTTCAACTCCTTGTTGCGGTTGTTGTAAGAAGTGGCATTCTTGTCGTCGAACCAGTGGAAACCTACGTTGACTCTTACAGCATTGATAGGGCTGTAGCCTACACCGATAGCTAAATAAGCAGGGATGTCGCCAGCAATCTTCTTACCGTCCTCATATTCACCGATGGCTCCGTCTATCTTTGAGTCAAACTGAGTCTTCAAAGCGCCCATGGCTGCTTGAATGTTGGGGTTGCTCAGAATAGCGTCTGCAGCAGTCTCTGGCACACCATTAGCGATGTAGGCATTGCGCAGATTGTCGGGCAGGTTGCCGATACTTGGTATCTGATTTACTGATTTGTTCTTCAGACGTATACGGGTCTTGAACTCATACTTAGCAGCGATGTTCCAACGACCAGTCTTGTAGTCTACACCAATAATAGGTGTGAAGCCTACGCCACTCTGGTCGCAACTCAACTCGATATTGGCAGAACTTTCCTTAGCAGGGTTGAGTACCTTATAAAGAGGCATCTGTCCTACCTGAATGTTCTCTACATAACCATAGTAGTTGGTTAAGGCATAAACACCACGAACACCCAAGAATGCACTGAAGTTGTCGCTGAACTTGTAAGCAGCACCTGCAGAGAGACCGTAGTAATACTGGCGTCCGTGCATATAGCTGTTGTAGCTGTACTTACCTTCAGTTCCGAAGTACTGGTTGCTTGAGAATATGGCTGGTACACCATAAGCACCTGCTACCTGGTCGACAGCACCTGCCAACTGGCAAGCAGCAATGGCAGTCTCGGCTACAATCTTCTCGAATGATCCCAGTCCATCGTCGAAGGTACACTTACCGCCACCACCGGTGAGGGCGAAGCTTGCCTGGAAAGACCATTTGCCCTTGTTGTAGGCATACTGGAAAGAAGGGATAACAGGAGCAAAAGCCGTACCCTTGAAATCGCGAGGAGTGATGGGATTGTTTACATTGTTGGTAAACAAAGCATAGTCATTGTTGATAGTACGTGTCTGGAAAGCCAACTGCCAGTTGATGGCGAGATGGTGTCCTTCACCCATGAATACAACGCCGGCCGGATTATAATAAACTCCGTCAATACCGATTGAAGCCTCACGGCTCATCATTCTGTTGAATGCTACGTGCTGGTTTGTGTTTGTGAGCAAACCACCTGCCCATGTAGGTGTTGCACAAGCCATCGCAATGGCAGCACAAACTAATTTTAGTTTCTTCATTTTAATAATTTTAAATAAAAACGTCCGCAAAGGTAAGAAGAATGTTCTATTTGGCTACAGGATGCTATGGCTATTTAAAGTATATTAACAGAAAAAGATACTTTTGTTGCACAGATTTCAAAATATGTGCAATGAATTAGATCTTTTTATGTACTTCTTAAAGTATATTATAAGGGGGGGGGAGAATAGGGGTAGCGTGCGAAGTCTTTCAAAGTATTTTAAAAACAAAGAAAATGCTTGGTGAGTGAGCTGTTTCATGTGACATTGCGAGATCAAGTGTAATATTGCAGAGTCACATAAACAATGTTGACTGGTTAATCTGGCTGTGAATTTATCCCTCAGTCAAGGGCATAAATATCGTGAAGTATAGCAATGGGAGTGCAAGAAAGGTTGTTGTAAAACAATAAAATGATAGAAGTTGGTGAGGCAAATCCTTGCGTCACCAATTTCTATATATATAGATAATGTATCTATTATTTATTTAGGTGCGGATACGAGATTCTCGTATGATAGATAGATTTCAGTCGCTCGATGAGTACCGCTTTGGCCAGAGCGATGTCGCGGAAGGTGATGGGGCATTCTCTGAAGAATCCGTCAGCCACCTGACTATCGATGAGTTTATTTGTCAGTGCGCTGATACTCTCTTCTGTGTATTCGCTAAGCGAACGTGATGCCGCCTCTACCGTGTCTGCCATCATCAGAATAGCTTGTTCGCGCGTGAAGGGGTTAGGACCAGGATACTGGAATTGCTCTTTGTCTACCTTTTCGTCGGGATGCTCATTACAATAATTAATATAGAAGAATTTGGTAAGTCCATTGCCGTGGTGTGTGGAAATAAAGTCCTTGATGATGCCTGGCAAGTTAAACTTTTCTGCGAGTTTAAGTCCTTCTGTCACATGGCTGATAATGATTTGTGCGCTCTCCAAGTCGGAGAGTTGGTCGTGAGGATTCACTCCAGCTTGGTTTTCGGTAAAGAAAACTGGGTTTGTCATCTTTCCGATGTCATGATAGAGCGCCCCTGTACGCACCAGCAGACTGTTGGCATGTATTCGGTTGGCTATTTCTGCAGCTAAGTTTCCTACGGTGATAGAATGTTGGAAGGTGCCAGGAGCTATCTCGCTCAGGTTGCGTAGCAGCCCCTTGTTGGTGTTGGATAACTCAAAGAGCGTTACGTTAGAGGTAAAACCGAACAACTTCTCTATGAGATACATCATGGGGTAGGAGAGTAGTAAGAAAATGCCATTGATGATGAAGTAGGTGTACATACTTGGGTCTATATTGAACACCTGATTGTCTTGCATGAGTTGCAGTGCCAAATAAACGATGCAACTTGATAAAGTGACGAGGATGGCAGTGATAAAAATCTGCGACCTCTTGGATAGTTCACGCAACGAATAGATGGCAACAAGGCCCGACGCAATCTGTACGATGATGAACTCATACTGATATTTCACCGCTGCAGCGCAGATGAGAATCATCGTGACGTGTGTGATAAAAGCCGTACGTGAGTCCATAAACACTCTGACGAAGATGGCTGCCATGGCAAAAGGGATGATATATACCGAGAAGAAGTTGTGCTTCATCATCAGTGACACGATGATAGGGAAGAGAGTTATCATCGCATAGAGCATGGTGAGACTTCTTGGCTTCTCGAAGTAGTCTTTTCGGAAGAGTGTGAGGTAGGAAGTAAACATCATGACGAGTATCAATACGAAGAGTATCTGCCCGATGAAGGTGGTCATGATTTCATCTTGTGTAGAGCTTCGTCTCTTCATCTCCTTATCGAAGGAGTTGAGCACTCGACATGTATAGTCGTTGACAATCTCTCCGCGGTCGATGATTTTCTGTCCGCTCATCACCATACCACTTGCCAGCGGAATGCTACTGAGCAGGTCGTTTTTTTCAGCGTCGCTTTTCTCTTTGTCGTATACGATGTTTGCCTCAATATAGTTATTGAGGTCGCAACGTGAGAGAATGGCTCGCTGGGCTGCGAGTTTCTCGTTAGCAAAGATGTGTTCGTAGGCCGCTATGGTGGAGTAGAAACTGTTTACCTTGAGAGTTTTTGCGTTTTTCCCACTCACGAAGCGTATCACGCTTGTTGAGTCTTTCAAGATATTGTTGTATTCGTGGGTATTGATGATGCCGCTTTGATATATCTCTTGCAGTTGTCTTGCTACGATTCCCACGTACTCTTTTGGTAGACCTGTTATGCCCTCTTCATAGTCGTGTAGGAAACGTTCTACCTGTTTCTTCTCAGTGAGAGGGTTGAGGCTGTAGTAGGGTTGGAAAAACTTGAGTAGGGAGTCCTGTTCGTGCTTGATAGCCTCGTCGGTTTTATAGATAGGGAAGTCGAATTTAGCGATGACAGAACCATACATCCATGGCTTCCCCACGTCGTAGCGATACATTCTTCCTTCGTTGCGTGGCAAGAACCATACGATAATAGCCACAGTGATGCACACAAGTACGGCTTTGGTGGCGAGATTGCGCCAGTAATTCTCTTCTGTGTTATTGAATATGCTCATTTTGTTCTATATTTTAGGCTGATTTTCTTATATTCATGGATTCCACTGCGAAAATACGAAAAAAAACTGCTAAAATCGCAAAAAAAAGTGTAATTTTGCAGAAAAATAGAAAAATAGTATATTTCAAGACATGGCAGATAGAAAAGTAAGGGTGCGTTTTGCCCCAAGTCCTACGGGTGCATTGCACATTGGCGGTGTTCGTACCGCTTTATATAATTATTTGTTTGCTCGCCAGCATGGTGGTGAGCTTGTGTTTCGTATCGAGGATACCGACTCGCATCGCTTTGTACCAGGAGCAGAGGAATATATTTTGGAGTCGTTTAAGTGGCTTGGTATTAAGTTTGACGAGGGTGTGAGCTTTGGTGGCGAACATGGTCCTTATCGTCAGAGCGAGCGCCGCGATATCTATAAGAAGTATGTTCAGCAGTTGCTTGACGCAGGTAAAGCTTATATCGCTTTCGATACTCCAGAAGAGTTGGAGGCTAAGCGTGCCGAGATACAAAACTTCCAGTATGATGCTCATACTCGTATGCAGATGCGCAACTCGCTTACATTGCCTGCCGAAGAGGTGGAGCAACTGATAGCTGATGGCAATCAATACACCGTTCGCTTCAAGATAGAGGCAGGTGAGGAGATTCATGTTAACGATATGATTCGTGGTGATGTAAAGGTGATGAGTGATATCCTCGATGATAAAGTACTTTATAAGAGTGCCGATGAGTTACCAACTTATCATTTGGCCAACATCGTTGACGACCATCTGATGGAGATTTCTCATGTCATCCGTGGTGAGGAGTGGTTGCCCAGTGCTCCTTTGCATGTATTGCTTTATAAGGCTTTCGGATGGGAAGACACTATGCCACGTTTCGCTCACCTCCCCTTGTTGTTGAAGCCCGAAGGTAAGGGCAAATTAAGCAAGCGTGATGGCGATCGTTTAGGCTTCCCAGTATTCCCATTGGAGTGGCACGACCCCAAGACAGGTGAAGTGTCATCAGGCTATCGTGAGAGTGGCTACTTCCCCGAGGCAGTTGTTAACTTCTTAGCTCTGCTCGGCTGGAATCCAGGTACAGAACAGGAAATCTTCTCGCTCGATGAGTTGGTACAGGCCTTCGATATTTCTCGTTGCTCTAAGGCTGGTGCTAAGTTTGACTTCAAGAAAGGTATATGGTTCAACCATGAGTACATTCTCATGAAGAACGATGATGAGATAGCTAATCTCTTTGCGCCTATCGTTGCCAACAATGGTGTAGAGGAGACTATGGATCGTGTAAAGCAGGTGGTACATATGATGAAGGATCGTGTGAACTTCGTTTATGAGTTGTGGCCACTTTGCTCTTTCTTCTTCATACCACCTATGGAGTATGACGCCAAGACTGCAAAGAAACGTTGGAAAGAATATTCAGCCCAGCAGATGACCGAACTTGCTGATGTTCTTGAAGGTATTGACGATTTCTCTATTGAGGGTCAGGAGCCTATCGTAATGAAATGGGTAGAAGAGAAAGGATATAAGCTCGGTGACGTGATGAATGCTTTCCGTCTTACGCTTGTCGGCGAGGGTAAGGGTCCTGGTATGTTCGATATCTCAGCCTTCCTTGGTAAGGAGGAGACACTGAAGCGTTTACGCAAGGCTATAGAGGTTTTAGGATAAAGTGTCCAACTTAAAAGTCCAGAAGAAGTATGATTTATAATGTCGTCATCTATTTTGTCCTTTGGGGCATAGCCATAGCAAGCCTTTTCGACCATAAGGTGCGCAAGATGTGGCGTGGCGAGCGCGAGGCTTTCAAACTGCTCAAGCAGAAAGTAGATCCTACGGCTCAATATGTGTGGTTTCACGCAGCTTCGCTTGGCGAGTTCGAGCAGGGACGTCCACTCATGGAACGTATCCGCAAGGATTTTCCTCAGTACAAGATATTGCTTACCTTTTATTCGCCCTCAGGCTATGAGGTACGTAAGAACTATGAAGGAGCCGACATCATTTGCTATATGCCTGTCGACACAAGGCTCAACGCCATTCGCTTCTTGCGCTTGGTGCGCCCAGTGATGGCATTCTTCATCAAGTATGAGTTCTGGAGTAACTTCCTACATATACTCAAGCATAGAGGTATTCCTACCTATAGTGTGAGCAGTATCTTTCGTGAGGAACAGGTGTTCTTTAAGTGGTATGGCAGAAGTTACGCAGGAGTGTTGAAGTGTTTTACTCATTTCTTTGTACAGAATGAGGAGAGCAAGCGTTTGCTTGAGAGTATAGGCATCACTGCTGTAGATGTTGTGGGCGATACACGTTTCGATCGTGTACTGCAGATTAAAGAGGCAGCCAAGCAACTGCCCATCTGCGAAGCTTTCCGACAGGGAATTTCTGCTGATGGGTATTCTTCTGATGGTCCTTTGACAGAATCCCCTGCAGGTAAGTCTGCATCCGTTCCTTCTCAGGACTACAAAGTGTTTGTAGCAGGCAGTTCATGGCCTCCTGATGAGGAAATCTTCATCCGCTTCTTCAATGAACATAAGGATTGGCGCTTGCTGATAGCTCCTCATGTCATAGCCGAGGAACATCTGAAACTGATTCTTTCTCTGCTGAAGGATAAGAAGGTGGTGCGCTATACTCAGACTACTCCTGAGGAAGCTGCTGAGGCTGATGTTCTCATCATCGACTGTTTTGGTCTGCTGAGTAGCATGTATCGTTATGGCGATGTGGCTTATGTCGGTGGTGGCTTTGGTGTGGGAATCCATAACACATTAGAGGCTGCTGTATGGCAAATGCCTGTCATCTTTGGTCCTAACAACAAGAAATTCCAAGAAGCTCAAGGACTACTTAGGTCGGGTGGTGGTTTTGAAATACAGAACTATGAGAGTTTCGCTGGTTTGATGAACTCGTTGATGAATGATCATGATTTCTTAAGTCAGGCTGGCGGAAAGGCTGGAGCTTATGTAGAAAGCCTTTCTGGAGCTACCGACAAGGTGTTGGCAAAGGTCAACCTGTGATAGCTACTTTTGAGAAAATATCTCCCTCAAAAAACGCAAGTACTTACGAAGGGCAACGAAGATACTTTCGATGCCCTTCGAAAGTACTTTCATCAGCTATCGCAAGTACTTGCGTTTTTTACGGTGTGTGGCAAAAAAAAACGACTTGTCGTTTCACAATTTTAGTTGACCACTTTAAGCTTTATTTATAATACGAGTTGACTCAGTTTCTATTACTTGATGATGCGGTAATAATCTTCCTTTCGAGGTTTTACAGTGTGAGGATGTGCAGAAGCATAGCCTAATGATAGCGCTCCGATACCCACCAAACCTTCTGGGAGTTGCCAGTCTTGGAGGAGTTTTTTGCCCTGTTCGCTCGCAAACATGGCATCCTCGCGATTGATCCAGCATGAAGCAAGACCTATGGAATGAGCTGCCAACATCATGTTACCAAGAATCAAGCTACCATCTTTTATATGATTAGGGTTGTTCTCAGGTGCTAAAACGATGACTATGGTAGGTGCTCCGTAATAAGGGTCAGATTCTACTCCCATTATTTCGGCATTCATCTTGCGTAACAGAGAGCAAATTTCTGGATTTTGTATGGCTACGATGTAAGGAGCTTGTGTGCCATGGCCTGTAGCAGCCCATGTGCCAGCCTCTAATACCGTCTTCAACTCCTCGTCGCTGATTTGTTCATCCTTGTAACGACGAATACTTCTTCTCTCTTTTATAGCCTTTAAAACATCATTTTCCATTGTTCTTCAGTTTTATATTTTAACTCAACTTTCGCAAATGGGGAAGTTAAAGAATTTAAAGAAGTTAAAGCTATATGCTTTATAGCTAAATATACAACAAAAAGGCTATTGGCTATAACTTCTTTAA
>ERZ1026892.546-NODE-546-length-17440-cov-11.501467_pt1 | contig 17440 bp, 13 predicted proteins | sample MGYA00380176_ERZ1026892 | MGnify/ENA primary metagenome ERZ1026892 (study PRJEB33269, sample SAMEA4719812) | human gut metagenome | biome: human-associated habitat; feature: organic feature; material: feces | place: Cameroon | collected 2013-10 ... | reverse complement strand
TGCACGGTGGTGACGCGAGTCTGACCATCCTGACCGGTGATGGTTGATACCACCAGCGGGATGTTCACATGCGTCCACTTATTCACCAACGCCCCCATGACAAACAGGCCGAGGATGGATGCCCCCTCAGTCAGTTTCTGCAGGAAGCCGCCGCCCATATCCTTAACGATATCGATACCTTTACGGTAGCCGTAGGCGACACCGTAGTAACGGGTCAGCAGACGGACTGCGTTAAACAGGATAAAGAACAGCAAAGGACCCAGCAGGCTGCCGCTCATCGCGATACCTGCACCCAGTGCAGCGAATACCGGGCGAACGGTACCCCAGAAGATCGGGTCACCCACACCTGCCAGCGGACCCATCAGACCAACTTTGATACCGTTGATGGCACCATCGTCAATCTCTGCGCCGTTTGCACGCTGTTCTTCCATCGCCAGCGTAACGCCCAGTACTGGAGCGGCTACGTACGGATGGGTGTTAAAGAATTCCAGGTGACGCTTAATAGCCTGTTTACGCGCATCGTTGTTCTCTGGGTACAGGCGTTTGATCGCCGGAACCATGGAGAAGCAGAAGCCCAGCGCCTGCATACGTTCGAAGTTCCATGAACCCTGAAACAGGTTAGAACGAATGAACACGCCACGAATGTCACTCGGAGTGAGTTTTTTCTCGGTGGTAGTTTTAGTCATATCAACCATTTCGCTCACCTGTTAGTCCAGTTCGTTGTCGAGATCGTTATTGCCAGCTGCCTGAGCTGGGGCACCGGCTACGCGGTTATATTTCGGGCTCAGCTGGATGTAGAGGATGGCCATTACTGCGCCAATCACACCCAGAGCAACCAGGTTGAAGTTAGTAAATGCCGCGGTGACGAAACCGAGGTAGAAGAACGGCATCAGGTAGCCTGCGCGCATCATGTTGATAACCATCGCATAACCCACTACGACGATCATACCACCGGCGATGTTCAGACCGCTGGTTACCACTTCCGGAATCGCGTTCAGCATGCCCTGAACTTCGCTGGTACCGACAGAAACAGCGACGATAACCGCCGGAATCGCGATACGCATTGCCTGCAGGAACAGGGAAGAGACGTGCAGCCACGAGAGCGCTGTCAGGTTACCGTTTTCCGCCGCTTTATCCGCCGCGTGCTGGAAAGCCACGGTGATAGTACGAACGATGATGGTCAGAACCTGGCCTGCTGCGGCCAGCGGAATCGCCAGCGCGATACCCGCGCCGATGCTTTGGTGACCGGCGATAACCAGAACGGTAGAGATAATTGAGGCCAGGGCCGCATCCGGTGCTACTGCCGCACCGATGTTCATCCAACCCAGTGCGATCATTTCAAGGGTACCACCGATGATAATACCGGTTTTCATGTCCCCGAGAACGGCACCGATCAGCGTACAGGCCACCAGCGGACGGTGGAACTGAAATTCATCAAGTACCGACTCCATACCCGCGATACATGCGACGATGAACACCAGCACAATCTGAAGAGTGGTAATCTCCATTGTACTTCTCCTATTGCTTATACAGACTTAAGTGTGAAAGCTAAAAAACGGGCCAGAACGGTTATTTTTCCGCTTTGGCAATCAGATCCATCATTTTCAGTTTCTGATCGGTGGAGACCTTACGGGCTTCCAGCTCGATACCGCGTGCGTTCAGTTTCTTAAACGCTTCGATATCTTTCTCATCAACGGAAATGGCGTTATTCACCTGGGTTTTACCTTGACGGAAAGCCATCCCGCCGATATTGACGCTGGTGATTTTCACACCGCCTTCTACAACACGTTCCACTTCTGTCGGGTTAGTGAACAGCAGCATAACGCGTTCGCCCGCATATTTCGGGTTGTTGTAGACGCGGATCATTTTGGCGACATCGACAACGTGTGCCGTTACGCCAGGAGGTGCAACCTGAGTGAGCAGCGTTTTACGCACGGTATCAGCAGCGACTTCATCGCTGACGACAATAATGCGGGTCACGTTCGTCTCTTTGGTCCAACGGGTCGCAACCTGGCCGTGAATCAGACGGTCATCGATACGCGCCAGACCGATCACCATGTAATCGTTCGGGCCCATTGGTTTCGCTGGCGCAGCGGCTTTCGGTGCGGCAGGGGCCGCGACCGGAGCGGCTTTTTCAACCGGTTTTGCTTTCAGCGCTTTCACGCCTTCGCTACCGGTTTCAACGGCCAGAGCAACCAGTTCGTCGAAGCTCGGGTTGTCGTCACGGGCCATGAAGGTTTCGACCAGCATCGGGACGTTGACGCCGGCAATCACTTCATAGTTTTCTTTATCGACAACGATACGGCTTGCCGCGTTGAACGGGCTACCGCCCCAGGTGTCGACCAGGAACAACACGCCTTTGCTGGTATCAAGCTTTGCCAGCTGCGCGTTGTATTTTTCGATTAACGTTTCTGCATTCTCGCCAGGCACGAAATCGATCCAGCCAACATTCTCCTGCTCACCCAACAGCATCTCTGCCGTTTTCAGCAGTTGTTCTGCTGCCCAACCATGTGTGCCTATAACAATAGCAATCGTCACTTGCTACCTCCTTTTATTATCGTGTGCATCAGTAGACCTGATACATTTTGAGCCGATGTCGTTACCGAATCGATTCAGACAAGGGTTAGAGAGATAAACCAATAATTACCGAGAATTATTTTAGACAGTGAAAGAATAATTAATGTGATGAAGATCCGTAATTTAGTTAAAGGCCGACAATTATTTCAGGCTGCAAAAAATTACCTTACATTTTGCAAAGACTCGTAAATCTCTGCCAAAATGTCATTTGTTTTTGCTATGTTGTATATCCGTTTAATCACACAGGAGTATAGGGCATCAGCCCGTAGTATGGATCGTCACCGACGCCTTTTCGCAATTAACCGCTCTTGCGGCACACTTCCTGGCCCCTCGCGCCACGCTTTTCTATCATCCGGTATCGTCTCGCTTAAACATGACATAGCGATGACTCGTCACGTCTCTCGTTGGAGTGGTTTATGGAACTGTTAATGGACCCGTCAATTTGGGCCGGATTGTTGACGCTTGTCGTTCTGGAAATCGTTCTCGGCATTGATAACCTGGTCTTTATCGCGATTCTCGCCGATAAACTACCGCCTAAACAACGAGATAAAGCCCGTCTTATCGGTCTGTCGCTGGCGCTGGTCATGCGTTTGGGGCTGCTTTCCGTGATTTCGTGGATGGTGACCCTGACCGCGCCGCTGTTCAGCGTATGGGGGCAGACCTTCTCCGGGCGAGACCTGATTATGCTGGTGGGTGGCCTGTTCCTGCTGTTTAAAGCGACCACGGAGCTGCACGAGCGTCTGGAAAACCGTCAGCACGATTCGGGCCACGGCAAAGGCTATTCCAGCTTCTGGGTCGTGGTCATGCAGATTGTGGTGCTCGATGCCGTGTTCTCGCTGGATGCGGTGATTACGGCGGTCGGAATGGTGAACCATCTGCCGGTCATGATGGCCGCGGTGGTGATTGCTATGGGCGTGATGTTACTGGCGTCAAAACCGCTGACGAACTTCGTCAACCAGCATCCGACGGTGGTGGTGCTCTGTCTGAGCTTCCTGCTGATGATCGGCCTGAGCCTGGTCGCGGAAGGTTTCGGTTTCCATATTCCGAAAGGCTACCTGTACGCAGCGATTGGCTTCTCGATCATCATTGAGCTGTTTAACCAGATTGCGCGCCGGAACTTTATCCGTCATCAATCGACGCTGCCGCTGCGTGCGCGTACTGCCGATGCCATTCTGCGCCTGATGGGGAATCGCAAGCCGGTGAGCGCCGCTCAGGAAGAAGGACACCAGCCGAACGTGCCGGTGCCGGAAGGGGCATTTGTCGAAGAAGAACGCTACATGATTAACGGCGTGCTGACCCTGGCCTCGCGCTCGCTGCGCAGCATCATGACGCCGCGCGGTGAAATTAGCTGGGTTGACGCCGATCTGAGCGTGGATGAAATTCGCGAACAGCTGCTGTCATCGCCGCATAGCCTCTTCCCGGTATGCCGCGGTGAGCTGGATGAAATTGTGGGTATTGTCCGCGCCAAAGAGCTGCTGGTAGCGCTGGAAGCGGGCGAAGACGTGTTGGCTATTGCCGCGGCGACCCCGGCGATTATCGTGCCGGATACTCTCGACCCGATTAACCTGCTGGGCGTACTGCGCCGGGCGCGCGGGAGTTTCGTCATCGTGACCAACGAGTTTGGTGTGGTTCAGGGGCTGGTGACGCCGCTTGACGTGCTGGAAGCCATTGCCGGTGAGTTCCCGGATGCCGATGAAACGCCGGAAATCGTGGCCGATGGTGAAGGTTGGTTGGTGAAAGGCACCACGGACCTGCATGCATTACAGCAGACCCTGGATCTCGATAATTTGGTCGATGAAGATAACGACTACGCGACCGTCGCGGGGCTGGTGATTGCGGTAAACGGTCAGATTCCGGCGGTAGGGGAGACGGTTGAACTGCCGTCCTTGCAAATCACCGTGACCGAAGCGAATAGCTATCGCGTCGATCAGGTGCGCGTCGTGAAGCTGGTTTCCGCGCACGACGAAGAAGAGTAATACCCGGTAGCCCGGCGTCAACGTTGACGCCGGGCTAGTTTTTTCTGCTTTCCTGCTCGGCCAGCCACTGCGGAAAATCCGCCAGCGGCATCGGCGCTGAAAACAGATATCCCTGTAACAAGTGGACGCCGTGACGCTGCAAATACTGCGCCTGCTCGCGGGTCTCCACGCCCTCCGCAATCAGCTCGATGTTCAGCCGTTGCCCCAGCGCGATAATGATGTCCGTGACCGTTGAATTCACCGCATCGGTGCCAATGGCGCTGGTGAAGGATTTATCAATCTTCAGTACATCGGGATGCAGCATCTCGAGCCAGGATAGGGAACTGTTGCCGGTACCAAAGTCATCGATCGCCAGCTTGATCTGGTGATTCCCCAGGTCGCTGCGCACTTCGTAGTTCACATCGTGCAGAGCATCGCGCTCGGTTAGTTCGACCGTTAACTGCTGAATGGGCTGACGGCTAAACCAGTGTTGATGTAGATCCTTCAGCAGACGACCGTTCTTGAAGTGGGGAGCGGCAACGTTAATGCCTATCTGGAATTCGCTGTCTTTAGGGAAAAGATGCAGTTTTTGCGCCGTTTCGCTAATCACATAGCGAGTGAGTGGAATAATCAGGTTTTGCGTTTCCGCAATCGGGATAAAAACGTCCGGTTCTACCCAGCCGACTCTGGGATTGTGCCACCGCAGCAGGATCTCGACGCCGACACAACGCTGCATGCGGGCATCCATCTGCGGTTGACAGTACAGACTGAACTCCTTGCCTGCGATCCCCATATTGATTTCCCGTGAAAAGCTGAGCCGCCCGGCGGTGGCCAGCCAGGCAATCCAGGTAAACAGCACGCTCATAATGATAGCCAGCGGCAGCTCGGAGACCAGATTGCGCAAGGCCAACTGGTCGGCGCCGGGGCTGTGGGCGGTGACGCTAAAAGGAAACGCCGTCGAGGCGCGGGTATAGACGATGTCACCGTCGCTGACCAGCGCATCGGTAATCCCGGCCTCATGCTGAAAATGGTGCCCGCCTACGTTGAGACTGATGTGGTTAATCAGTGGTGGGGAGGGTTCAAGAATAATATTGCTGATGAGATCGATGTTAATCGACACCAGCACGCCGTCCTGCCCGTCGGCAGACGCCGGATACCATTGAATCAGTATCGGCGTTCCCTTGAGCAGGGAATGATCGGTGGTCAGCGCAAGCAGCGGTTCGCGGGTCGGCAACTGCGGCTGCAGGGAATGGACGGCAACATCGCGCGCGCCGAGCGCGCTGGAACAGTACAGCTGTCCCGATTTTATGAGTGCAATTGAGCGTACCGTTTGTAGGGTAACCGCCAGTTTGCGCAACGGAAGATGGATGGCCATACAGGGTTGGCCAACCAGCGCCAGCATTGCCTGACGCTGCGTTTCCACCGGCCGTAATATTTTATTCAGACGTTCGACGGAATGGGATGTCAGCGCATCGATCTGTTGCTGATTTACGCTACGCTGCGAAATAAATCGCGTCCCCAGGGTAAATGCAAAGGCACCCACCGCGATAATCACGCAAACAGCGATTCGCTTACGGAGATACTTCCTGATAATCCATTGTGCTGTTTGCATGTCCGATGCTCAGTGCGGATAGAGTGATATTGAAAATACCAGTGCTGTAAAGGCAAGTGTAGTGGCAAGCGAACATTGTGAGGGAAAAGAAGGGAATAATTCACCCACCCGTATTAGGGGTGGGTGAAAAGTGTGATTAGTCACACTGTACTTTAATGGCCAGGCCGCCGCGGGAGGTTTCGCGGTATTTCGCGTTCATATCTTTACCGGTTTCGTACATCGTCTCGATAACCTTATCGAGCGACACGCGCGGTTCACTGGTACGACGCATGGCCATGCGCGCGGCGTTGATGGCTTTCACCGACGCGATGGCGTTACGTTCGATACACGGCACCTGCACCTGACCGGCAACCGGGTCACAGGTCAGCCCCAGATTGTGCTCCATACCAATTTCCGCCGCCACGCAAACCTGTTCCGGGCTGGCGCCCAGCAGCTCGGCAAGACCCGCCGCCGCCATTGAGCACGCAACGCCCACTTCGCCCTGACAGCCGACTTCCGCGCCGGAAATTGAGGCGTTCATTTTATACAGTGCGCCAATCGCTCCGGAGGCCAGGAAATAGCGGATGTAGATATCCGGGGTGACCGGCTCGATAAAGTGATCGTAATAGGCCAGCACGGCCGGGACGATGCCGCAGGCGCCGTTGGTTGGCGCGGTCACTACGCGGCCGCCGGCAGCGTTTTCTTCGTTGACTGCCAGCGCGAACATGTTCACCCAGTCCACAACGTTCATCGGGTCGTGAGAGAGCTTGTCGCTGGACACCAGCATACGACGCAGGGCGGACGCGCGACGCGGCACGCGCAGCGGCCCGGGCAGAATGCCTTCGGTATTCATGCCGCGGTCGATACAGGCGCGCATGGTCTGCCAGACGTTAGCAAAGTAGTCTTCAATCTCTTGCTTGCTGTGCAGCGCCAGCTCGTTCTGCATCACCATGCCGGACAGCGACAGGCCGGTCTCTTTGCAGTAGCCGAGCATTTCGGTGGCGGAGGCAAACGGGTAGGGGACGGTTACCGCGTTGCTGGCTTCTTTGCCGAAGTGTTCTTCATCAACGATAAAGCCGCCGCCGATAGAGTAATAGGTTTTGCTGTAGACCAGCGTATCGCCCGCCCACGCGTGGATCTGCATGGCGTTCTCGTGCAGCGACAGGTTCTCGCTGCGAAAACGCATGCCGTCGTCCGCCGGGAAATCGACCTCGACGCGGCCATTGGCCAGCAGCAGACGCCCGCGGGTTTCGACGTCGCGAATAAACGCGGGGATCGCATCAATATCCACGGTATCCGGCTGGTTGCCCGCCAGCCCCATAATAATGGCGATATCGGTATGGTGGCCCTTACCGGTGAGGGAAAGGGAACCGTAGACGTCGACGGCAACGCGCGTCACGTCATCAATCAGTCCCTTTTCGACCAGGTCATCGACGAACTGTTTGCCAGCCTTCATCGGCCCTACAGTATGGGAAGATGAGGGGCCAATCCCCACCTTGAACATGTCGAATATACTAATCACTTTAACACTCCTGACAGGGTTGCCGCGCCGTTGCGGCAACGATGTAATCACTGCGCATAGTGTATGAGGGAAGCCGGCGTTCAGCTTAACTATTCACATGAATTTAACTAATGAATAGCCGTGATTTTACTAATACTGAAAACCGGCGGTCATGAAGAGTATAGTCAGGGCTTCAGGCCCACTTGTAGCGCCAGCTCACGAATGATGCCAGCGGTCATGCCCCAGACAAAATAGTGCTGATACCAGGAGAGCCAGACGCGATGCGAATTACCGCGGCGGTGGATATCAAGAGGATGATAGCGCCCCAGACGCAGCGCTTCGGCCAGCGGCATTTCAAACACCGACGCCACTTCATCTTCACTGGCGTGATAATGCAGATTCGGCGGGATCACGCCGACGACCGGCGTGACCTGAAAGCCGGTGACGCTATCAACCGGCGGCAACACGCCGATGATATCCACGCACTCGGGGGGAATCGCCACTTCTTCCTGCGCTTCACGCAGGGCGGCGGCAATCAGCGAGGCGTCGCTGCTGTCCACCGCACCGCCCGGAAAGGCCACCTGGCCGGGGTGTTTGCGCAAACGTGCGGAACGCTGCGTGAGTAGCAGCCCAGGTTGCGGGCGGCGGACGATGGGTATCAGTACCGCCGCCTGGCGGGCGTTGAGCGCCGAGCGGGTTGGCTGTGGGCGAAGTAGCTGAAAGCGGGAGAGAAAATCGTCCAGATCCAACGAACGGTCTGCCATGCTCAGGACTCCAGTTGATGTAAGATACGATTAACTTTATCAAATGTTTCCTGATATTCCGCATCTTCATTGCTATCGGCCACCAGCCCCCCGCCCGCCGAGCAGTACAGCGTGCCGCCGGTCGCCGTGACGGTACGAATAGTGATACTGGTATCCATATTGCCACAGGCGCTGAGGTAGCCGATGCTGCCGCACCAGGCGTTGCGACGATGCGGTTCCAGCTCGTCGATAATCTCCATGGCGCGGACTTTCGGCGCACCGGTAATGGAGCCACCGGGAAAAGCGGCACGCAGGAGATCGCTGGCGTGAAGCGCCGCAGGGAGTTCGGCGGTAATGGTGCTCACCAGATGATGCACCGCCGGGAACGGCTCCACCACAAACAGTTCCGGTACTCGCACGCTGCCGGGCGTTGCCACGCGGCCAATGTCGTTGCGCATCAGGTCGACAATCATCAGGTTTTCTGCCCGATCTTTCGGCGAGTTGGCCAGCTTCAACGCCTGCGCAGCATCTGCCTGCGGATCTTCCAGCCGTGGCAGCGTGCCTTTGATCGGGCGAGTCTGGATCTGTTGCTGTTGAAGCTGGATAAAACGTTCCGGAGACAGGCTCAGAATCGCGCCGTCAGCCAGGCGTAGAAACGCGCTGAACGGCGCGCGGTTGGCGCGGTTCAGCCGGACAAACGCCGACCATTCGTCGCCCTGATAGGTGGCCTGAAAACGTTGCGCCAGATTCACCTGATAGCAGTCGCCGCTGCGCAGGTAGGCCTGCACATGGCGGAATTTTTCACCGTACTGCTGGCGGCTCATATTGGACCGCCACGCCGAGGTGAGGGTGAAGGGGGCCGACGGCGGCGCAACCTGCTGCTGTAACCATGCCAGACGAGCTTCCACGTCGCCATAGCTTAGCAAGGTGACGACCTGACGCTGGTGGTCGACGATCAGCGCCCAGTCATAAATTCCTATCGCCATGTCCGGCAGCGCAATATCGTGCTGCGCCTGCGTGGGCAGCCTCTCAAAACGCCGTCCCAGATCGTAGCCAAAAAGCCCCACGGCGCCGCCGGTAAACGGTATATCAGCCAGCGGCTGGCGGGAAAACCCGCTGTTATCGAGCGCTTGCTGTAGCAGAGCTAACGGATCGTCCGTTGATGTCATCGTGTCGTCTTGTGTGCTAACCGTGGTGATATCGCCGTGGGTGAGTAGCGTGGTACGCGGTTCGGCGACCACGATATCGTAGCGGCTGTGCGGGTGCTCGGCGTAGCCGGAGTGCAGCATCATTGCCCACGGAGAGGCGCTGAGCGGGGCGAAGTAGAATTCCGCCGCGTCCTGTCGCCAGGGAAGCGTCATGATTGAAGGGTGTAACATCGTTATTCAGTCCAGCCGGGTCTGCGCTGCCTATGGCTAATAATCGGGCAGCATGAAATAATAAGCGCTCACAATGTAGCAGGAGTAAATGATGTTTGCAGGATTACCTTCACTGAGCCATGAGCAGCAGCAGAAAGCCGTCGAGCGTATTCAGGAGCTGATGTCGCAGGGAATGGCGAGCGGCCAGGCCATTGCGCTGGTGGCTGACGAGTTGCGCGCGACGCATACCGGCGAACGTATTGTCGCCCGTTTTGAGGATGAAGACGAGTAAACGATGACCTTTCGGATGATACCCCTGTTGCTGGCGATAGCGCCGCTGGCGGCAGTCGCGCAGGATGCGTGCCAACTCACAGACCCCCAGCTCACGCTGCAAAGTTACACCGTCGATGCCCAGCACGAACGCATTGCCATGTACTGGCGCCAACCTAACGGCAAAGCCTACGATTCGCTACGCGGGCTGTTGAACGCCATAAACGACGAGGGTCGGGTGCAGATGGCGATGAACGGCGGCATTTACGATAAAGCCCATGTGCCGCTGGGGCTGTATATCGAAAAAGGCCAGCAGAAGGTGGCCGTGAACCGCGCCTCCGGCGGCGGGAATTTTTTTATTAAGCCCGGCGGCGTGTTTTATCTACGCGGGCAGCAGGCGGGGATCGTCAGCCTCAATGAGCTGAAATCCACCAAAGGAATGGACTATGCGGTCCAGTCCGGGCCGATGCTGATCGAAAACGGCGTGATTAACTGGCGGCTGAAGCCATCGGCCAGTTCGCGTAAGCTGCGCAACGGCGTCGGCATCACCTCGGAGGGTAAGGTGGTGTTTATGCTGAGCGAGCGGGAAACCAATTTCTACGATTTTGCCTGTTATGCACAGTCGCGCCTCAACGTGAGGCAGATGCTCTACCTCGACGGCACCATTTCTAAAATGTACCAACAGGGCGGCTCGATTCCCTGGCAGTACTATCCTTTCGTCAGCATGATAACCGTCGAGAAGCGGTAAGCGCGCCTTCCGTTGCCGGAAGGCGGTGGGTCAGAAAAGAATATCCGGCGGCAAAGCCGGGTCATCGTACAGGGTGACGTGGGCGACACGTTCACCGCGCCAGAATGAGAGCTGCGTGCCGATTGCCGTATGGTGCACGTTGACCTCGGTAAGCGGCGATTGCGTGGCCAGATCCCACAGACAGACAAATCGCGTCTGCGGCAGATGGTTGCGCATCACCAGATAGCTGAGGTCGCGTACCGCCGGGTTATCCGGCGCCAGCCCCTGCCACAGTTCGCCGTCGCCAGACAGCCATAGCGCCACGGTATCGCCTTCACGGGCAAAATGGCGCGGCTGACAGCCATACAACGGCGTCATGGTTGACTCCGTCATGTGCCGCAGCGGACCGCTGAGCGAGAAGGGCATCGGCGTACCGCTTTGATCGAGCGCCTGTGCGGCCAGATGTAGCGTCCAGTCAAGCTGCTGACGGTGCGGGTTATCGACCATAGATAGGTCGATCAGCACGTCGTCCAGCCACAGCAGGCGGCGGCGAAAACGCACTTCGCGCCAGGCCTCGACGTCCCACTCTACGCGGGTATGGCTGTTAAGCTGCGGCGGTTCTTGTCCCCAATCTACTTCCGTATCCAGCCACAGATAATCGTCGCCCATGTGCCAGCCCAACACCGCCGCATTGGCGGGAGGCTGATTGGTCTGATTAACCGTCAACGTGTTATGGGTGGCGCTGTTCTTGTAATAGTCGTAATGCATTTTGGCGCCGTAGCCGGTCGTGCCGAGATCCGGCAGTAGCCAACCGTCACGCTGCCACAACATCAGGCTGAGCCTGTCATAATGGTCATGCTCGCCGCCCCACGGGCTGTGTTTAATCAGCACCGCCTGCTGTTGCTGCGGCCGACGCCAGAGCGTCAGGCCCGCGCCCGGCGCAAACAGCGACTGCTGAGGGATCGGGTCCGGCGTGGTTTCCGGCAACGGGCAGTCACGCCATAGCAGGGTTTCCCTCTCGTCCGGCTGCGCCTGGGTGAAGTGCAAAACGGCCGCGTACTGCGGATCGCGCCAGATAAACCAGGCGAATTCGTAGAGATCCCGGTGGTGCAGTTTCTCCTGCCCCGCGATGCAGTCGTTGAGCCGCGGGAAGGTGCCATCCGGCAGCAGCAGCGAGAGCGGGAAGCTGAGCATTTGCGGGTACCACGGGCCGTCGAGCAGACTCCAGCGGGTGTTCCGCGCCAGTTTTTCAAAGGCGAAAAAGCCCTGTAATGCATAGTAGTGATAGTGTACCGAGCCTTCGAACCACAGCCCTTCCGCCAGCAGGCCGTGCTCCAGCTGCCAGCGCAGCCCATAGGGGGCGTTGACGGCGAACTCCAGTAGATCTTCATCTTCCAGCACAAAACCCAGCACGCCCAGCGCGGCGCTGATTTTCACCTCGTGGTTATGAATTTGCGGGCTACGATGCACCTGTAAAAACGTCGCCGCGCAGCGCAGCAGGTTGCGGCAGATATGTTCCCGCTCGACGTCGGTCAGGCTGTGCTGAATAAAATCGTAACCCAGCGCCATATCCAGAATACAGTTGGCTTCACACAGGGTTTGCGCGTTCATCTTTCCCGGACCGTTGTGGGGAATACCGCCGTGTATCTCGTAGCCGGGATACACGTCAGCGTAGCCCATCAGCAGCGTGCGCACTTTATCGCGATACATCTCCTCTCCGGTGAGCTGCCACAGCAGCCCGAGCTGCTGACAGGCGCTGGCGTTACGCCCGTTCATTTCTCGCCACCACGCGCCGTCCCACGGCTCGCCGCTGAAGGCTTCACCATCGACAGGGCAACAATGACGGTGCGGTGAGTCCGGCTGCCAGATAAGCCGCACCCCATGATGCGGGCAAAAATAGTACAGATTCCAGGTGGCAATTCCGCTTTGCGGAATACGCACCTCGGCGTTCAGCGCCGGTTGTGCATCCTTGATGAGCCGTTCAATCAGGCCGCTATTGCCGGCTGCACGTCTGGCAATATCGGGCCATAGCCCAGAAAATTGTTTCATTATCGGTTATCCCTGACCTCTGTTGGCACGTTAAGAGGGGCGATGAGCGTGGTGATGTCATCAGGATATTTTGCCCGCAGCCACAGGGCTTTCTCGCGGAACAACGCATCTTCCGGCCAGGCATGCGCGGCGGTTGCCATGTTGCGCAGCGCTTTTTTATCGTCCATTTTGTCGAGATCTTTCCACGGCCATGGGGTATCGCTGTTGATAAACCCGGCAATGTAGTGATAACCCTTGCGCAGGCTGTGATCGTCGAGGGTAAAGTTCCAGATATCGACGCCGGCCTTTTCACCCAGGCGGCCAAGACGGCTATAGGCATCGAGATTGAAGTTGCTGTAGTGCCACGGGCGGGTGCGTTCCAGCTCGGCCATCTGGCGGCCTTCCACGTCAAACTGCCCGGCGATACGCCGCAGCTGGGTCACGTACAGCCGTTTTTTGGCTTCCTCGGTTTTTCCGCTGAACAGCGCGAAAGTGGCGGCCTGCATATCAAAGTAGGTGCCGTGGTTGTTATGCCAGTTTTCTTCTTCAAAGCCATTCTGGCTGGTGGTCATCCAGTGATAAAAATCGCCAAACCACTGCTTCAACTCGCCCACGTCTTTGTCGCTGAGCGCACCGGAGGATTGCAGAATGGCAATAGCGTCAACCACATCAACCAGCGCCCGGCTGTCGATAATCCCGATGCCGCGACCGGTATTGATGCCGGGGATCGCCTGGGCATACTGAAGATTGGGCGTCATACGGGTTTTCGGGTCGAGGAACCAGGTTTTAATCTGCTGCGCCGCTTTTTGCGCATAGCGGTCGTCCTGTGAGAAATACCAGGCCAGCGCCAGCGTGGAGACATCGTTACTCATCTTCACCAGACGGTTTTTATCAGTCGCATCGCTGTTGGCATCGGGATTGGTTTGCCCGTCTTTACGGATGTACGGCAGGCCGTCTTTGGTGTCTGGATTCGGCCACCAGTAGGGCGGGAAACTGTAGTAATCGTGCTTGTTGCCGCTGGCCGCCACCAGTGTTTTATCCATCACTGAAAACAGCGGGTGCCTCAGCGCAAGGTCGGCTTTTTTTAGCAACGCGCTTTCGGCCTGCATAAAGAGCGGATCTTTTGCCGCGATCTGCTGGCGACTGAAGGTCAGATCTTTCGCATCCAGCGTATACGGTTCGGCAGCGTACAGCGAAGCGCTGAGTCCGGAACAGAGTAAGGCAATGCCTAATATACCTCGGCGTGGTATTGAACTCATAGTGATAACCCTTCTGCAAATATGAGAAAAGATAACAAGAGAACTACCCCATTGCGTATTTAAGAATACGCAAAAGGCAGGGTTTTTAATTAACAAAAATAATTGTGTAAATAGGATGGCGTGCAGTGTAAAAGACAAAGTGAATTTTTTTGTGATATTCATCATGCTTATTGTGATGGATGAAAAATGACGCATTTAATGCAATGAAGATCACGATTCTGGCTGGTTTTCTACTTTTTTTGATTTTCTAAACAATGTTTGTAAAATCATATCTTGATGATATTAAATGATAAATAATTTTTGTCACTTATTCTGTCACTTCTGTGTGTGATCTGATTCACTTTTTACGTTTTTGAAATAGGATTTCTTTTTTGCCCCGTTGTATTAGAAAATATCTTTCTATTTAATATTCGAAAATAAATTTTTACCTATGTTGTATTAATGCCGGCTGGCTCTCAAAACGGTCGGTGCGAATTTATTTACCGTTGTGCCCTACAATAAAAGGATATGCCATCATGTCTGCGAATAAATTACGTTCATTATTACTTCTCTCCGCTTTGGGGCTTGGCATAGGTCAGAGCTATGCCGCCACCACGCTTAACGTCTGGATCCGCGCAAGTAACGACTCGAAGAATATCTACAAACAGGAGGCCGAGACGTTCGAGCAAAAAACGGGCATTAAAATCGAGTATTTCAACGCGACGACCGACTTCGAACAGCGCCTGGCACGTGCCGCTGCGGGTAACGCCTTGCCTGACCTGATCTTCAACGACGCCGCGTCGTTGGGGCAGTTTATCCAGTTGGGTATCGCTGATGAGATTGACCCGAAAACCATCAACGGCGGCGACCAGCTGTATCCAACCGCGTGGAACAGTACCCGCTATATCGATGGTAAATACTACGGCGTCCCAACCTCGGCGCAAACCTTCGCCCTGTTTGTCCGTAAGGACTGGCGCGAAAAGCTGGGCCTGCCGCAGCCAAAAAGCTGGGATGATATTCAAACGCTGGCCAAAGCCTTTACCACTCAGGATCCCGACGGCAACGGTAAAAACGATACCTACGGCTTTATCGTTCCGGCCTCCACGACCCGTGGCTACGCCAGCTGGTTTATGAGCAGCTTTATCTGGCAGGCGGGCGGCGACTTCGTTAAGGAACACAACGGTACCTTCAGCGCCTCGCTGAATACCCCGGAAGTGGCGCAGGCAATGACCTTCATGCGCACCATGATGTGCGAAAAAGTCACGCAGCCGGGGGCGATCAACGCCACCACTGCCGACGTGATTCCTTCCTTCCGTTCCGGTCAGAGCGGCATGTTCTTCAGCGGCCCGTACCATATTGCGCTGTTTGATAAAGATCCAGGCAAAGACAAATTTGAAGTCGTGCCGGTTGTCGGCCCGAAAGGCGAAGCAACCCTCGCAGAAGGGACCACCGTCTTTATGATGAAGAGCAGCCAGCAGAAAGAGGCCGCGCGCAAATTTATCGAATTCATGATCTCGCCGGAAGGCCAGGAGATCGGCATGGGGAAAGGCAGCCAGCATATTCCAGTCGTGCGTCTGCCGGTGAACAAAAACGTGGATGTGAAGGCCGTTTACCAGGACGACCGCTGGGAAACCTTTGCCAGACTATACAACGAACAGGGTCGCTACGTGCCACAAATTCCGAACTGGACGCCGGTGCGTCAGGTGGCCGCTGACGGCTTCAACCGTATCTTTGCCGACTGCAATAGCGATATCAGCGCCGAGCTGAAGGCGATTGACGGCAAGGTGAACGCCGAGCTGGCAAAACAAAACGTGCTGGCTAAGTAAAGGAGTATGTGATGACGCTGCATGAGACGAAGTCCGCGCCGCTAAAGCAATCCGCTTCGCCTGACGCCGCCGGCTGGCTGACGGCAAAACGTAAGCGAGCGCTGATTCCGTGGCTATTTCTCGCCCCGGCGCTGGTGATCTTCAGCTGGTTTAAGTTCATCCCGATGATTCAGGGGCTGGTGATGAGCTTTTACAAGGTCAACTTTAATCAGCCGGACGAGTGGGTGGGCTTCGCCAACTTTACCCGCGCGTTTGCCGACGTTGAGCTGCACGCGGCGGTGGTTAACACGCTGCTGTACGTGCTGGTGACGATGTTTGCCGCGGCGATACTGGCCTTTTTCCTGGCCATGCTGCTGGAAGGTCCAGCGCGCCACCTGCGCTTTATTCGTACCGCCATTTTCCTGCCGGCGGTCACCAGTGCGGCAATCGTCGCCGAAATGTGGCGCATTCTGTTCAACCCAACGCCGAACGGGGTGGTGAACCATATTCTCAGCTGGTTCGGCGTTGCCGATCAGGGTTTCCTCGCCAGCTCCGATCAGGCGCTGGGCGTCATCATGCTGCTGCATATCTGGAAAGCGGTACCGTACAACATGGTCATTTTCATCGCCGGCCTGGCCGGTATCAGCCGTGACCTGTATGACGCCGCAAACGTGGATGGCGCTAACTGGTGGAACCGACTGCGCTACGTCACGCTGCCGGGGATGATTCCGGCGCTATCGGTGGTGCTGATGCTCTCCTTTATTCGTGGTTTCCGCGTGTTTGCCGAAGTGTATGCCACGACCGGCGGCGGGCCGTCTAACGCCACGGAGATGATCATGACCCACATCTATAAGCTGGGCTTCGAACAGTTCGACTACGGCTACGCTTCGGCGGTGTCGTTCCTGCTGTTCGCCTTCACGGTGGTGTTAACCATCTGCCATCTGACGCTGAAAAAACGTATCGCACGTTACTAAGGAGCCGTGATGTTAAGTAAACGTTGGGATACCGCAGGACGCTGGTGCATCTACGCGCTGCTGCTGATTGTCTTCGTCGGGCCGTTCTGGGGGATCGTGGCCACCGCATTCAGCGGCGCGCCGGTTAAACCGGGCGAACTGCTGGCGTGGCCGAACCAGTTCTCGCTGGAGAACTTTATCTTTGCCTGGCAGGACATTGGCGTCTGGCAGTACCTGCTGAACTCTATCCTGGTGGTCTTCTTCGGCACCATTTTGCAGGTGTCGGTGAGCGCACTGGCGGCCTATGCGCTGGCCCGTAAGAAGTTTCGCGGCGTGGCGCTGGTCAGTCTGGTGATCCTCTCAACCATGATGCTGCCGGAAGAGGTGATCGCCATTCCGCTGTACATGATTATCAACTGGCGGCTGCCGTTCATCGATGCCTCGCTCTACAACAGCTATCTCGGGATGATTCTGCCGGTGGTGGGCTGGGCCTTCTCCATCTTCGTACTGACCGAATTTATGTCGGCTATCCCGAAAGAGCTGGAGGAAGCAGCGCGCATTGACGGTGCCAACGAATGGCAGATTTTCTTCCACGTGATTCTGCCGCTGGTGAAACCGGCGCTGGGGACGGTGGTGACGTTCGGCTTCATTATGATTTGGGACCAGTACCTGCTGCCGCTGATTGTGGTGAACC
>ERZ1026892.543-NODE-543-length-17528-cov-26.379385_pt1 | contig 17528 bp, 11 predicted proteins | sample MGYA00380176_ERZ1026892 | MGnify/ENA primary metagenome ERZ1026892 (study PRJEB33269, sample SAMEA4719812) | human gut metagenome | biome: human-associated habitat; feature: organic feature; material: feces | place: Cameroon | collected 2013-10 ... | reverse complement strand
GCTTCTGTGAATTCCGTGAATTCTGTGGGAGTTCTTTGTATAAGTCCCATCTGTGAAAATCCGTGGAATCTGTGGGAGGATTATGACGAAGGCGTGGTTATGGCAAGGATGCCATACCCTCCTAAGAAGCTTCTGTGAATTCCGTGAATTCTGTGGGAGTTCTTTGTATAAGTCCCATCTGTGTAAATCCGTGGAATTTGTGGGAGGATTATGCCGAAGGCGTGGGTATGGCAAGGATGCCATACCCTCCTAAGAAGCTTCTGTGAATTCCGTGAATTCTGTGGGAGTTCTTTGTATAAGTCCCATCTGTGAAAATCCGTGGAATCTGTGGGAGGATATCTCAGCAGAATAAATCTGTGGGAGAACCGCTTACTTCAGGTCGCCCACCTTATACAGGTACTCAGCGATCTGCACCGCGTTGAGCGCAGCACCCTTGCGAATCTGGTCGCCCGAGAGCCAGAACGTGAGTCCGCAGTCGTCGGCGAGATCCTTGCGCACGCGTCCTACGAACACGTCGTCCTTGCCGGCTGTCTCCAGCGGCATCGGGTAGACGAGGTTCTGCGGGTCGTCCTTCAGTGTGCATCCAGGAGCCGCAGCGATTGCCTTCTGAGCCTCCTCGACGCTGATGGGGCGTTCGGTCTCGATCCATACCGACTCGGAGTGAGAGCGGAGCGAGCTGACGCGCACGCACATCGCAGAGCAGCGCACGTCGCTGTGCATGATCTTGCGTGTTTCGTTGAACATCTTCATCTCCTCCTTGGTATATCCGTTGTCGGTGAAGACATCAATCTGCGGGATGACGTTATACGCCAACTGGTGCGGGAATTTCTCCACCTTCACCGGCTCGTTGTTCACCAGCTCGCGATACTGCTCCTGCAGCTCTGCCATGGCAGCTGCGCCTGCGCCCGATGCGCTTTGGTAGCTGGCGATGTGTATGCGCTTGATGTGGCTGAGCTGCTCCAGCGGCTTCAGCACTACCACCATCATAATAGTGGTGCAGTTAGGGTTGGCGATGATACCGCGCGGACGCTTCAGAGCATCCTCGGCATTGCACTCCGGCACTACCAATGGTACATCGTCGCACATGCGGAACGCCGACGAGTTGTCGATCATCACTGCACCGTACTTAGTGATAGTCTCGGCATACTCCTTAGAGGTGCCACCACCAGCCGATGTGAACGCAACGTCGATGCCCTTGAAATCGTCGTTGTGCTGCAAGAGCTTCACCTCATACTCCTTACCTTTGAACGTGTATTTCTTTCCAGCCGAACGCTCAGAACCAAACAACACTAAATTGTCAATGGGGAACTCTCTCTCGGCGAGGATGCGCAGAAACTCCTGTCCTACGGCGCCACTCGCACCAACAATAGCTACATTCATTTTCTCTTATTTTTGTTTTTATTTATATGTATTTGCTTACTAATTGCCTAATGTTCGTGCAAAGTTACAACTTTTCTGTAATCTAATGACCGGTTTACATCTTTTTCTACTACTTTACACTATTCATAACCAGCGTTAGGCGTAATAATTTTATAAAATCTGACTTAAAGAATACAAAATCGGCAAAACGGAATAATATCGGTATGGAAATAATGACTACCTTTGCGGATGACAAAATAACTTTGCATACGAATCTTAATTACGAAACATAATGGCTAACGAAATGACAGAACTGAAGATTGACATGGGACTTATCGCTCATTACGGCAATGCCGACTACATAGATGGCGACATGGTTGTGCTCGACGGCATCGACAAGGTGCTGCAGGTAGACGGCACGTTCAAGTTTGATATGATTATGATGGTCTACTGCACTAAGGGACGTATACAATTTGAAACCAACTCCAACGCATATACCGCAAAGGCGGGCGACGTGATTATCTGTCTGCCCAGCAGCACATGGGAAAACGTGATGGTATCGCCCGACTACGACTCGAAAAGTGTCGGCGTGTCGAGCAAGGCAGCCCAAGCCAGTGTGCAGGTGAACCGCGACTATCTTAATCTGCTCGGTTACGTATCGCACAACCCCGTGATCCACCTCAACGAGGAACGCCAACAGATGTTCTTGAAGTACTACGCCATCATTGCACACAAGATAAAGAATCCGCATGGTTTCTATCATAAGGAGATTATGCACTGCTTGCTGCAAAGTTCCATCTACGAGCTGTTCGCCATCATCACGCCCTACGTGGAGTATAGCATCGAAGGGGGCAATCTCAAACAGGCCAACTTGCTTTTCCAGCGCTTCATCGAGATGCTGTCGGCGAACAACGGCAGGATGCAGCCCGTGAAGAAATATGCGCAGGAGCTGTGCATCACGCCGAAGTATCTCTCGAACATCACGAAACAGGTGACGGGACGCACGGCGCTCGACTGGATACACAGCTACACGGTAAAGGCGATAGAGAAGTATCTGCGCCGTTCTAACCTCTCCATCAAAGAGATATCGGAGCTGTTGGGCTTCCCCAACCTCTCGTTCTTCGGCAAGTTCACGAAGAGCCACCTCGGCATGTCGCCAACGCAATACCGCAAGGAGCAGAGCATGAGGAAGTAGTCAAGGGGGTGCAGTTAAGGGGGTGCAGTTGTCTCAACTGCACCAACAGAGTAGAATGGTTAGGGGGTGCAGTTGTCTCAACTGCACCAACCAAGTAGAAAACCAACCAAGTAGAATGTTCTATTGGTACACCTTCCGCTTTGTTGGTGCACTTGAGACAAGTGCACCCCCTAAAAGTTCCCCTAAAAATTATCTGCGCGAGCCAAAACCACCGCCACCTCTTGACGACGAACCACCGCCTCCAAACGACGACGAGTGTCTTGACGAGCCCGACGGCTTGAACGTTGAGCGTGGGGCTGACGAGCCCGACGAGTTGTCGCGACGCGAGCCGAAGCTGCTGCCTGAAAAGCCTCTATTGCCCTCGGGCTGACGCACCGTTGTGCGCGTGCTACTCTCACGACTGCCGAAGCCCGACGAACTGCGGCTTGAACCAAATCCCGACGAGCTGCGCGAGCCGAAACCGCTTCCGCTGTTGTCGCGGCGCGAGTCGAACCCACTGTTACCTCTGCTCTCCACCCTACGGTTGCCACGCGAGCCGAACGACTGGCGGTTGCCGCGTCCGTAGTCGCCGCGCTTGAAGCCGTCGCGCATACCGAAGTGGGCATCGCCACCACGGCGCGAACCGAACGTTCTGCCGCTGTACCACGAGCTGCCATTGTTCTGACGCCACGAGTGGCCGCCACGATAGCTCATGTACACCGTCGGACGATGGAAGTAGAAGTAGTCGCGGTGCGGATAGCGAGCGTATATAGCGAAGTGCCAAACGCCTGCACTGAAGTAGAGCGGACGATAGAAGTAGGCTGCCTCGCAGAACATACGGTACTGCCAGTCGAGGAGCACATAGCTGAAGTCGATGTTACGCCAACGCCAGTAGTCGCCGTAGAGTTCGTCGTCGGAGTTGACACTGAGCAGATAGTCGAGGTTTATCTCGTAAGCCGCCTCATACTGGTCGTCGGTGAGGTTCAGCTCGTAAGCCATCTTATCGGTGAGGAACAACGCCTGTTCGCGTGCCTGACTGTAACTCATTGCGCTGGCTGCTACCGCGAAGCCAAGCACCATTACTATTGTTGCGAATAACCGTTTCATAATATCTCTGTTTTTAAAAGTTATACTTATCTTAAGGGGGTGCACTTGTCTCAAGTGCACCAACAAAGCAAGATGTGCACAAACAGAGTTTTCTATTCTGTTGGTGCAGTTGAGACAACTGCACCCCCTTAACTGCACCCCCTTGAGGTTTCCTTTCGCTTGCAAAGTTATACTTTTGTCACTGCAAGCCAAAGGGATTTTCCCTAATCGGTAATGGGAAATTCCCTAATTAGCACAACTTTTACTATCGTGCTCCGTCCGCCATCCAATCAGTTTCCGTCCGCCACCCGATCAGATTCCGTACGCCACCCGATCAGATTCCGTACGCCACCCAATCAGATTCCGTACGCCGTCCGATGACTTAACCATCACCGCAACACCACACAACTACCACCGCAAAACAACCGTTTCATAACATTTAACTCCTTAAACGCTACGTAATTAATCAAAAAAGCGTAACTTTGCAACTAAAATTATAATAAAACACATATAAAAATGGCACAAGAAGACGTTTTCAAGAAAATCGTGAGTCACTGTAAGGAGTACGGTTTCGTATTCCCAAGTAGCGAGATTTATGACGGACTGGCTGCAGTGTACGACTACGGACAGAACGGTGTAGAACTGAAGAACAACATCAAACAATACTGGTGGAAGAGCATGGTGCTGCTCCACGACAACATCGTGGGCATCGACTCTGCCATCTTCATGCACCCTACTATCTGGAAGGCAAGCGGACACGTAGACGCATTCAACGACCCGCTCATCGACAACCGCGACTCAAAGAAGCGCTATCGTGCCGACGTTCTCATCGAGGACCAGATTGCGAAGTACGACGAGAAGATCGAGAAGGAGATTGCCAAGGCACGCAAGCGCTTCGGCGAGAGCTTCGACGAGGCACAGTTCCGCGCCACAAACGCTCGCGTAATCGAGCACCAGCAGAAGCGCGACGCTCTCCACGCACGCTATACAGAGGCTATGCAGGGACCTGACCTCGCCGAGCTGAAGCAGATCATCATAGACGAGGAGATCGTAGACCCGATCAGCGGCACAAAGAACTGGACCGACGTGCGCCAGTTCAACCTCATGTTCTCTACAGAGATGGGCTCCGTAGCCGACGGTTCTAACAAGGTGTACCTCCGTCCGGAGACAGCACAGGGCATCTTCGTCAACTACCTCAACGTGCAGAAGACGGGCCGCATGAAGATTCCGTTCGGCATCGCACAGATCGGTAAGGCGTTCCGCAACGAGATCGTAGCACGCCAGTTCATCTTCCGTATGCGCGAATTCGAGCAGATGGAGATGCAGTTCTTCGTGCAGCCGGGCACCGAACTCGAGTATTTCCAGAAGTGGAAGGAGCTGCGCATGAAGTGGCACCAGGCTCTTGGCTTCGGCGCCGAGAACTATCGCTTCCACGACCACGAGAAGCTGGCTCACTACGCCAACGCCGCTACCGACATCGAGTTCCACATGCCGTTCGGCTTCAAGGAGGTAGAGGGCATACACAGCCGCACCAACTTCGACCTCTCGCAGCACGAGAAGTTCTCGGGCCGCTCAATCAAGTACTTCGACCCGCAGACCAAGGAGTCGTACACTCCGTACGTCATCGAGACATCTATCGGCGTAGACCGCATGTTCCTCAGCGTGATGTGCCACTCTTATAAAGAGGAGCAGCTCGAAAACGGCGAGACACGCGTCGTACTCATGCTCCCGCCCGCACTCGCGCCGACAAAGCTCGCCGTGCTGCCGCTCGTCAAGAAGGACGGACTGCCCGAGAAGGCTCGCGAGATTGTGAACAACCTGAAGTTCCACTTCAACACAAGCTACGACGAGAAGGACACCATCGGCAAGCGCTACCGCCGCCAGGACGCAGTGGGCACACCGTTCTGCGTGACCGTCGACTACGACACGCTGCAGGACAACACCGTGACACTACGCTTCCGCGACACAATGGAGCAGGAGCGCGTGAGCATCGACCAGCTCCTCAGCATCATCGAGGACAAGGTGAACATCACAAGCCTGCTCAAGAAATTGCAGTAAAAACATACTAAATGAAGAAATACTATTTATTCATACTCCTCGCCATGACGACCGTCTTCGCAGCAAGCCTGTCGTCGTGCAGCGAGACCGACAACGAGAAGGAGGAGTTCCCCAACTGGCGAAAGACCAACGAGGCATACTACGACAAGAAGTATGCCGAGGTGAAGCAGCTCGTCGACGGCGATGCTGCCGACTGGAAGGTGCTGCGCTCATGGAGCCTCAACGACCAGGTGGCTACACACAGCTACGACTTCGTGCTTGCCAACGTGCTCAACGCTGGCACGGGCTCGGGCTGCCCGTTCTTCACCGACTCGGTGAAGGTGCACTACAGCGGTCGTCTGCTGCCATCCACAAGCTACGCCGAGGGCTATGTCTTCGACAAGTCGTGGCAGGGCGAGTACAACCTCAGCACGATGAAGCCACGCACCTTCGCCGTGAGCGGAGTGGTGAAAGGCTTCGCCACAGCACTGCAGAACATGCACATCGGCGACAGATGGCTCGTGTACATGCCCCATCAGCTGGCATACGGCTCGTCAGCCACGCCGGGCGCAGCCTACTCCACACTCATCTTCGACGTAACACTCGTAGGCTACTTCCGCAAAACATCCGCTGCAGCTGCTCCGGCTAAGGACGGCACAGCACAACAGCAGACCACCGGCTACTGGGTTTATGAGTAATAATAGGAGGGTATGGCATCCTGCCATACCCACGCAACCACAAAGGGTATGACATTCACACAATGCCATACCCTTTTTATATTATTTAAACATTATTTTAATACAAATACAAAACATTAGATGTAATTTTGCATTCAAAGAAATAACATCCCTTATCTCAACTACAACATTCGTAATTTTAACGACATAACAACAAGCCTATAACATTAAAAATTACATATTATGACTAAACATTTACGATTTTTTATGCTCACACTGCTCACGATTGTGTGTACGGTGGGGGGGGTATGCTCAAGAAACGGTAACGGATGAGTTGACCGCAACCACATTAAACGTTTCTACAAAAAGTTACCAAAAATTTGCAACAAAAACATTATCGTCTGGTGCAAGTTATGATGGTGCTGCATTTATTGATAGTAATAACCCAAAAGGTATTCAAATAAAAGCTAAAAAAGATACAAAGGGTTTCTATACAGGTATAATAACATCAGCATCAAGTGGTACAATAAAATCTATCACTATCAATTTTAATAGTGCTAATTCTAATACTCTTGGCATTTATGGCAAAAACACAGCATACACTACTGCTGACGATCTATTTGGCTCTGCTGCTGGTGAACTAATCAAAAATGTTGATAACAGCAAAACAGCGGTAACAATCACTCCTGACAAAGCATATAAATTCATTGGTTTTAAATCTAATAAGGGAACTATCTACATAGACAAAATTACCATTGTTTGGGAAAAAGCAGCTACCACCCCTGCCACCACTACCACCTTTGGCACCAATTCCGGCAAGACATTCACATTCACCAATGGCACGCTTGAGGATTTTACCACGCCTACAGCTACTGCTACAAAGAGCGACGACAACACCGACTTGTCTAACCTTATTGAATATGCAAGCTCTGATGCAGACATCGTAGCCGTTGACTCTAAAACCGGCGAACTGACATTCACCAACACCAAGTTTGGCAAAGCTATCATCACAGCCACTCTTCCTAAAACTGACACCTACCAAACATCTACCGACTCATACGTTGTCGTAAACAAAGACAACCACATCGCTACTTCTCTATCCTTTAATGGCACCGACGTCACTCTTACCGAAGGCAAGACCGATGCCGGCACAGACTTCACGGGCTACACCGCTACCGAAGCTAACAACATTGACGGCACTATCACATACGCAGCTTCGGGCGACGCTGTGGCTACTGTCGACCCCACGACTGGCGCAGTAACCATCAACCCATCTGTATATGGCACAACAACCATCACCGCTACATTCACACCTGCAGACCCAACACAATACTCTGGCTCTACCGCTACGTATCAGATCACGAATCAGCAAAAAATAGATGAAAGTACTATTGTATTCGATTGTTCAAAATACGATCAATCACTTATCGGTTCTGCCTATACTAAAAACAATAACACACCACGCCAATTTAAAAGTGTTGCTGGTAAAGACTATACCTTTACTCTAACACAGTCCTATTTTAATGAGACATCAATCCAGATGAAAGCTTCTTCAGGAAAAATTGTTTCCCCTACTTTCTCATCGTTCCCATCTGGATATAAAGTGGTTGTTACGTATGAAACAGATAACACTCCACAACTTTATAGTGCGGAACTCACAGATGCAAAAGCAGAAGTAAACAAATCACTAAAAACTGTCAGCATCGAACTTCCGTCACCAACAGCAACTTTCACGATACAATCCGGTACCAGGTATACTCAAATCAAAAAGATTGAGCTGAGTGCTCTTATCATAAAAGACAATCCTGCCCTCTCATTCGCCGAGGCAACTGTAACAAAGGAGTTAGTAGCTGGCACTATTGACCTTCAGACCATCACCAAGCCTGAAGACCTTGACGCATCTGCTATCACATACGCAAGCTCAGACAACGCAACCGCAAAGGTTGAGGGCAATACAATCCACTTGTACAAGACTGGTGAGGTGACCATCACCGCTACATCGGCTGCTACAGACAAGTATGCTGCAGGCACTGCGTCTTACAAACTCGTGATTGAAGACAATCGTGCAACTGATGCCAACTTCAAGTTCGCAGCAGAGAGCTACAACGCAGATTTAGCGGAAGCAACATCCGGTATTGTAACATTCAACGCAGCAAATGTGCTGCAGAACCCCCACAGCCTCAACGTAACTTACACCATATCGCCAAGTGATAACGCAACGATTGGAACAATAAACGGAGAAGCACTTATTAAAGTTAGTGGCACATACACCATCACCGCAACCGCTGCTGCTACCAATACATATAAGAAGACAACAGCTACATGCACGCTGAAGGTAATCAACAGCGCAGTAGAAGAAACAAGCATCGAGTTCGTTGCTGGCGTAGATAAGGGAATACAAACAGGAAATGGCAAAGAAGATCAAATAGTGCAGGGTGTAGTAACAATACATGGTACGGATGCAGCATTCGCTGCAGTATCTTCTAATAAATATACTTACAGATTATATCAGAACTGTACTACAACCATCTCAACCAAGATTGGTAAAATCACAAAGATTGAATTCGTAAAGGGTGACAAACCTATTAACAACTTGAAATACAATGGTAAAGACGGAGCATTTACTGCAGACACAAAATATGATCTCTGTTGGGTGGGTTCTGCTAAGGAAGTTGTATTTACAAATACTGATCAGGCTCGCGCCACAAAAATCATCGTCACAGTAGAAGTACCGAAAGCAAAGAGCTACACTCTCGACGAGACAAAGACCGACAACGTCATCGAGACATACGAGAACGCTAACGTCACGCTGCAGCGCACACTCAGCAAAGACTACTGGAACACATTCTGCGTGCCGTTCGCACTTGATAAAGACCAGGTGACACAGTACTTCGGCGAGGGCACACAGCTCCGCACATACGAAGGCAACTGCAACAACAACATTGTGTACTTCGCAACTGTAGACAACATCGAGGCTGGCAAGCCGTACATCATGAAGCCAGGCAATGCCGTTGTGACAAACCCAACATTCGAGGGAGTAAGCATGGTGGCAACAGGACTCGACAAGAACGGTAACCCGCAGGCTGTAGGCGATGCAAGCACAGTGCAGATGAAGGGTATCTACAACCAGATATTGTTGAAGACCGACAAGACAGAACTCTTCCTTGGCGACAACGACCTCTTCTACTACCCGATTGACGATATCGATGCTCGTACTATCGGTGGCTTGCGTGCATACTTCATCGTGCCACAAGGCACCGACATCAAGAAACTGCGCGCTAACCTCGACGGAACACCAACATCGCTCGACACTATCTTCGACACTGAGGAAAGCAACGCTCCTGTGTATAATCTGCATGGACAGTGCGTAGGCAACTCACTCCGCGCGCTGAAGAGTGGCATATACATTCAGAACGGCAAGAAAGTAGTAGTGAAGTAAACATACGCAACATTTAACCAGTAATATACTAAAGCACAATGAAAAAGTATTATATAAAGCCATCGATAGCAACGATGGAAATAGAAACAACAAGCATCATGGCTGGCTCTATGGGCGTAGAAGGTTCTGGCTCACAAGGTGGAATAGACAACCCAAAGCCTGGCGATGGCAGCACATCAAAACATGTGTCGTCGCGCATCTACTTCGACTCGTGGGAGTATGATGACTGCAACGAAGAGGATGAGTATTAATAATACAAAGACAACAAAGGTCGAGCGAAGTCGCTCGACCTTTGTTGTTTCATGGGGTACTTGTAGGGGGTGCACTTGTCTCAAGTGCACCAACCGAGCAAAATACCAATTGGTTGGTGCACTTATTACTTGGTTGGTGCAGTTCTTACTTGGTTGGTGCAGTTCTTACTTGGTTGGTGCAGTTCTTACTTGGTTGGTGCACTTGAGACAAGTGCACCCCCTACAAGCTTGTTCTCGCAGAACACGACCTTATAGCTTGCGCCTCGCTTTGTCTTGAACTTCAGCACCGACTCGCCGTAGCGCACCTCGCAGGGTTCGCCCGAGCCGGAGAGTATCTCAGCCTCAGCGAGCTTGCCGTTCTTCCAGCTGATAGACACGGTGAAGTTGCCCTTGGCACGCAGTCCGCTCACAGCGCCCTCTGCCCAAGCGTCGGGCAGCGCAGGCAGCAGGTGGACGAATCCCATGTGGCTCTGCATAAGCATCTCGGTTACGCCGGCTGTTCCGCCGAAGTTACCATCGATTTGGAACGGAGCGTGCGTGTCCCAGAGGTTGTCGAGCGTGCCGTTCTTCAGCAGATTGCCGTAGAGCGTGTAGGCATGATTGCCGTCGTGCAGGCGTGCCCACTGGTTGAGCTTCCAGCCCATCGACCATCCCGTTGCGCCGTCGCCGCGATGCTCGAGCACCACGCGCGATGCCTTAGCCAGTTCGGGCGTTGTGACCGGCGACACGGTGCGACCCGGGTGCAGACCGAAGAGGTGGTTCACATGGCGATGCTCGTCCTTCGGGTCGTCGATGTCCGTCGACCACTCCATGAGCTGTCCGTAGCGACCTATCTTATACGGCGCAAGATGCTTCAGCGCGTCCTCCCACTGGCGGCGCTCCTTGGCACTCTTGCCTAACACGCGGTTAGCCTCAACAGCGTCCAGGAGCACTTCGCGTATCACGGCGTGGGCGAACGTAGCACCCTCGTCAACTGGTCCGTGCTCGGGCGATGTGGACGGAGCGGCGGTGTACACACCGTCGGCGCGATGCCAGAGATAGTCGAACGCGAAGTCGGCAGACTCCTTCAGTATTTCGTAGTTGTCAGCGAGGAAGCGGCGGTCGCGCGTAAAATCGTAGTAGTTCCAGAGGTGTGTGGCGAGCCACGGACCTGCGAACGGCGAGAAGTTCCACGACATATCCTCGCTCGAGAGCGGCGATGTGAAGCCGAAGATGTTGCCCGATACGGACGTTGTCCAGCCACGTGTGCCGAAGTACGACTTCGCTGTTACGCGGCCCGGCTTCACGAGCGTGCGGATGAAGTTGAAGAGCGGCAGCTCGCACTCCGAGAGTCCCGTCGGGCAAGCCAGCCAGTAGTTCATCTGCAGGTTGATGTTGTTATGGTAGTCGATGCGCCACGGTCCGTCGACGTTGTTGTGCCACAAGCCCTGCAGGTTAGCCGGCAGATTGTCGGCACGCGACGACGAGATGAGCAGGTAGCGACCGAACTGATAGTAGAGCTGCTCCAAGTAGTAGTCGGGCTTGCCCTGGCGGTAAGCCTCAAGACGGCGGTTCACGGGCAGGTCGTCGGCATCAACCGTAGCGTTGTTGATGTTCAGACGCACGCGGTTGAAGAGCTCCGAATAGTCGGCATAGTGCTCGTTGAGCAGCGAGGCGTAGCCCTTTGTGGCAGCCTTGGCGAGCCAGTCGGCAGTAGTCTGTGCAGGGTCTACACCTACGTAAGCCTTCGGGTCGTTGAAATCGGGGTCGTAGTTGGGTCGGTAGTCGGTGTCGGCAGTGATGAGGAACACCACCTCGTCGGCATCCTTCACCGTGAGCTTGCCGCCCTCGTTGCTCACCGCGCCGCCCTTAGCCACAGCCTTTATGCGCACGGCGTACTCCATACTGTTGTTGTCGAGACGTGCCAGCCAGCAGAGCGCGTCGGTGCCGTCCGCCTTCATCTCGCCCGTCGACACGGGGTTGGGAGCGTAGGAGAACACGAGGTTCTGCTTGCTACGCTGCGAGGCAGCGAAGCGCACCGCCATCACGTTGGCAGGATGCGACACGAAATACTCGCGCTCGTACTGCACGCCGTCCTTGCAGAAGCTCACCTTCGCAAGAGCAGAGTCGAGCGACAGCTCACGGCGATAGTCGGTCATTCCCACTGAGCTGAGTCCGGTCTCAATATAGAACTCGCCGGCGGTAGTGAAGCTGCCGAAGCGGAACGGCTCCTCGGCATCAGCCTCGTAGGGCACCACGCTGTTGAAGTTCTTTCGTGTGAGCAGCTCCGCCTTCTGCCAGTCGCCCTTGGTGAACGCCTCGCGTATCTCGCCCACCACGTGAGCCGACTGCTTGTTCACGTCCCAGTAGTAGGCAGCGCCACGCGAGGTGTTCGGACCGCCACGCCAGAGCGTCTTCTCGTTGAACGTGATGCGCTCAGCCTCCACCGAGCCGAGCACATTGCCACCGATATTGCCGTTGCCGATGGGCAGCGACTGCGACTCCCATTCGGGGTCGGGGTTGTTCACCAAGTCGCCGGCACGCACCAGCTGACGCTCGGTAGGCATACGGTCGGGACTCGAAGCGAGCCACACAGCCTGTCCGCGCATCGTCGTCGGACGGTCGAACCAATACTTCAAAGGGGTGTTCCGCTCGGCGAAAGCGTTGGCAGACCCCAAGGCACAAAGCGCAAGAAGCGCAAGGAGTTGTTTTTTTGATTGCATTATGATTAGTTTTTAATTTTTAGTCTATCACCACAAAGTTACTGCAAAAAAGCGAAATAAGCCGCCATAACATCATCTATTATAATAAAAAGCAGTAAATTTGCAAATTAGGGGGTGCAGTTGTCTCAACTGCACCAACCGAGTAAAATACCAATTAGTTGGTGCACATCTTGCTTTGTTGGTGCACTTGAGACAAGTGCACCCCCTACTGACCTTTAAATACAAATCACATAAATAAAAAACAATGAACAATCTAAACAACATAACCAGCAAGTTCCTCATTGAGGGCACCGTGAGCGACATCAAGCCACTCGGCAACGGACTCATCAACGACACATACCGCATACAGACCGCTGAAACAGACCGCCCCGACTACGTTCTGCAACGCATCAACCACCACATCTTCACCGATGTCGATATGCTGCAGCACAACGTGGAGACCGTGACCAACCACATCCGCGAGCAGCTGAAGGCGGAAGGCACCGGCGACCTCGACCGTCGTGTGCTGCGCTTCGTACCCACCGCCGAGGGCAAGACCTACTTCTTCGACGGTGAGAGCTACTGGCGCGTGTCGGTATTCATCAGCGATGCCGTGACGATGGAAACCGTGACACCCGACTCGTCCTACGACGCAGGCAAGGCGTTCGGCGACTTCGAGGCGCGGCTGGCTTACATAGCCGACCAGTTGGGCGAGACAATCCCCGACTTCCACAACATGTGCCTACGCCGCGACCAACTGCGCAAGGTGTACGCCGAAGACCCCGTTGGACGCGCCGAGAGCGTGAAGCAGTTCGTAGAAGAGATTGAGGCGTATATGGACGAGATGTGCCTGGGCGAACGACTCCTCGCTGAGGGCAAACTGCAGAAGCGCGTGTGCCACTGCGACACGAAGGTGAACAACATGATGTTCGACAAACAGGGCAAGGTGCTATGCGTGATAGACCTCGACACCGTGATGCCGTCGCTCTTCGTCAGCGACTACGGCGACTTCCTGCGCACCGCTGCCAACACCATTGCCGAAGACTCGCCCGAGTACGAGAAGATCGATTTCCGCATGGACATCTTCGAGGCGTTCACACGCGGCTACTTAGAGTCAGCACAACGCTTCCTCACTCCGCTCGAAGTGTCGCTCCTGCCCTACGCTGCCGAGCTCTTCCCCTACATGCAGTGCGTGCGCTTCCTCTGGGACTACCTCTCGGGCGACCACTACTGGAAGTGCCAGTATGCCGAGCATAACCTCACACGCGCCCGCAACCAGTGGCACCTATTCCTCAAAGCAAAGGCACACGAGGCAGAGATGAAGCGTTTCATCGAAGAGCTGAAGAAGTAGAGTTCTGCCATCCGCATCGGTCGTTACGAGCATCCGCATCGACCGTTACGAGCATCTGCATCGACCGTTACGAGCATCCGCACCGACCGTTACGAGCATCTGCACCGACCGTTACGAGCATCCGCACCGACCGTTACGAGCATCTGCACCGACCGTTACGAGCATCCGCACCGACCGTTACGAGCATCCGCACCGGTCGGTGCGGATCATAAAAGTCACATAATATTTTGCCAGTCTCACCATTTTTCACTAACTTTGCATCCGCTAATGCGCTTGTGGCGGAATTGGTAGACGCGCCAGACTTAGGATCTGGTGTTTTAGGACGTGAAGGTTCGAGTCCTTTCAGGCGCACCATACAGAATCCTAACTGCTTGATATTGAGCAGTTAGGATTTTTTGTTTATATAAATTGCCGAGATTTTGCCAACATAATTCGTCGCTAATTTGTAGAGGTCACCAAAGCGATATTGTTTTCACGTTCATTCACACTGTTTTTAAGGGATTTTATCAATACGATTGCTTGATAAGATATCTTGCCTTATAGATGGAATTCATAAACAGAACTAAATAGCAAACTTATATACTTTTATTCGCTTTTTGTTGTTATACCTCAAAGAAAAGCATTATATTTGTAGAAGTTAGAAAGCATCAAAGGAAACTATCCGTGTGCTGAAAGACAACGAGCTGCGCCAGTACGGAGAATACCGCACCAAGCGTCTCGTCCTCGAAGCCAGGAACAGATTTGGGTATAATATTTAAAAGAACAAAAACAATGGTAGAAAATAGCATAAACGTCCAAGTACACAATGATTTCAATCAAATTTTTGAAATCATCAATTATCATCGTCAACGGGTTTCAAAAACTGTTGATGACGAATCCCTGCGTATGATATGGGAAGTTGGAGGCTATGTTAGCAAAAAACTAAAAGCATCAGAATGGGGATCTAATATTGTACGTCAACTATCAGAATACATAAGAACTCAAGACCCAACTATTAAAGGTTGGAGTTATCGTACTATATATAAAATGGTGCAATTTTATGAGGTATATAGCTCAACATCATTTAAGAATCTGTTGCAAACCACAAAATTAGTTCAGTTTACAAAATTAGAATTACCATCAAAAGCAAAAGATTTTGTGCCATTTGAAACGGCACAAATTGGGAAAGATGAATTTGTACCATTTGAAACGGCACAAATTCCTACCATTCTATTTTCTACTGGTTGGACTAACCATCAAATCATAATGAATCGCTGCAAGAGCGATGATGAGCGTCTGTTCTATATTTTGTTTGCTCAAAAAGAACATTTGCAAAACAAACAATTAGAGCGGGCTATCAAGACAGACACTATGGCATCAATTTTAAGAGCTAAAGATATTCAATCAGAAGCTTTGCATACCACTTATACAAAATCGCCAGCCCTTTTCAAAGACACTGCATACCTTGACTTTCTTGGATTACCACAAAGATATAAAGAGACAAGATTACGCAAAGGAATTGTTGAACATATGAAGGATTTTATTCTTGAAATGGGTAAAGACTTCCTATTTATTGATGAAGAGCATCCTATAAAAGTTGGAGGAAAAACGTACAAAATTGACTTGCTTTTCTATCACAGGCAATTGCAGTGTATGGTTGCATTTGAGTTAAAGACAACAGAATTTCACCCCTCTTACCAAGGACAGTTAGAATTTTACCTCGAGGCACTTGACCAAGAAGAGCGCAGATCTAATGAGAACCCAACCATTGGCATTATCCTGTGCAAAGAATCTGATATAGAAACTGTCAGATTTGCTCTCAATCGCAGCATGAGCCCAATGATGATAATGCAATACAAAGAGCAATTGAAAGTTGGCAGCGTTATACAACGCAGTATTGAAGAATATTGCAAGTATATCAATGCTGAATTGTAAAACCAGCATATTCCAAGTAGAATAAGAACATTTAGTGGTCTTGAAAAGTAAATAATATAACTAATACAGATATTAATAATTTAGACTTGTAGCAAGATGAAGAAAACGACATGGATCAACGATAACGGAAATTTCTGTTTCTTTTGGGAAGGAGACTCATATAAAGTGTCTTGTGTTCTTTCTCAGCGATCCTCATAGTACTAATCCAGGCATTATAGACTACTTTTGGGTTAAAGGGATCTGTTCAAGAGTTCTAATAGGTGTATTCATAGCCATGTTTATAGCATATAACTATGTGAGCCATAAAAGCAATAAAAAAGATGCTATTCTCTTATCTATTATAAAGGATAAATTAGATGAGCAGATTACTTTTTATATTTCAAAACGAAAGCACAATATTCAAGAAGTTAAAAGGAAAATTTTCTATCAAGACGAAGGAACTTATGGACGAATTATAGGTACATTTGTCATTTGTGTGTTTTCAGATAAAAGTGTGATTGAGTATGAGCTTGTTCGCCATTTAACAGATAATAAAGAATATTACGAATTGACTAACGAAGCACAAATTTGCAAAGAAAAAGAACGATTAAAGATGGTCATTCCATTCTACACAATAAAGAAAATATTAAAAACTGCAAAAGGCGAGCAAGAATTTGATTCTTAAGAGACAAAGTTAGTCGTTTTAAGTCGTTTTTACGGTCGTTCTCGGCTATTTTCGGTCGTTTTTGCAGTCGTTTCGGTCGTTCTTTACAAGTGATTCTTCAGATAAAATTTTATCTGAAGAGTCACTTGTTTATATCATCTGCCACGTCGCAGCCGATACTTCGCTGGTCGCATCATCGCAGCCGACACAGCAATGCACCTCAGCCGCCAATGCTCATCGTCTCATATAATAACACAGTACGTGAAAAAAGCTGTCATATCTCCCAACGTCTGCATAACTCGTTATCTACCAGCCTATCTGCCAGCCTCAACAAGCTATTCCCAGCCAGTCAATGCGATTAACACAGACTGAAAACACGATTACCGCGTAGCGAAAATATCATTACCGCGTAGCGAAAATAACATTACCGCATTGCGGAAACAGAAGTACCACGCTGCGGTAATGTGCTTGGGGCTGAAGAAATCTCCCCTTTTTCTTTTTACAAAACACACATCACTCGGGCAGTGCCGTAACAATCACCACACGATTATGCTCGTTCTTCTCATACGGCTGCGCATTGCAGCCGATACCTTGGGCATCGATGCGTGAGGGAGCGATGCCGTAACGCTCTATGAGGATATTACGCACGCTGTCGGTGCGGCGAATAGATAGCATCAGATTTGTTCGTGCCTTGCCTGTGGCTTTGTCAGCATAACCGTCCAAACGGATGCGGGCAGAAGGGTGCTGCTTGAGGTATTCGACGATGTTCTCAAACACTATGTCCTGCTTCTTCGCCGGCTTGGCAGAAGCGTAAGCAAAGCTAATAGAGGCAAGACGGAATGGTTCTTGCTTCTTCGCCATCGGTTTCTCCACGATGCGGTCCTTAAAGACGGGACGCTCCACTACCCTCTCCACC
>ERZ1026892.539-NODE-539-length-17676-cov-4.106634_pt1 | contig 17676 bp, 11 predicted proteins | sample MGYA00380176_ERZ1026892 | MGnify/ENA primary metagenome ERZ1026892 (study PRJEB33269, sample SAMEA4719812) | human gut metagenome | biome: human-associated habitat; feature: organic feature; material: feces | place: Cameroon | collected 2013-10 ... | reverse complement strand
ATAATACAAGTTGATTCAGTCACAATCCCCATTCAAAAAAATTCAACATTAAACATTCGTTTCGTGGGAAAACTCTTGCATCGTGTCAAAACTATTTGTATCTTTGCATCAGATTAATAAAAATAGAGGTTTAAGAATAAGTTAATACTATTTTGCTCAGCGGAGCAGATTTTCCTATGTTTAACTAAAATCTTTTCAGGATTATGCCAATCAAAGTGAAAGCAGTCGAGCGCAACGTGTCGTTCGACAAGTCAAAAGAAGAATCCTATTCCCACTTTCACGATGGTCTTGCCCTTCAGGGCAAAGGCCTCGGCGTAGCGGTTTTTGTTGATTTGTGCAAGAGCCTCCTCAGCAGTCTTGTCAAACTTCAGTTCCAATATAAATATGTGTGTTGTCGCAGTAGGGTACAGTCTCAAGAAAGGTCTTGAGCAGCTGTAATGCTCCGTCGATGTCGCCGTTGTTGATAAAGGCCGACATGTGGGCTATTACCACTCGTCCCTCGTCGGCGTCGGCATCCATGTAGTTTGCCAGCAGACTGTCGTATAGCCCCATGCGTATTTCGCGGTTTGGGAAGTCAAGCGTGTAGAGTTCAAGCAGCGGGTCGAAGTCCTTGATTGTCACGTAGCCGCTTTGGTAGAGTAGGGGTATGATGCTCCTCATGTTCTTCGTAGGCGCGTCGAACGATGACTCCTTGGCTTGCATACCTGCTATTTTCGACGGCACGGTCCTGAACTTCCGCATCATTTCTATAAGGAAAGTGGGAGTGCCAGAGCCAAACCAATACGCTTTCAGCTTGCCATCGGCGAGGCAGTTAAGCAGACTGTAGGGATTGAACACGTCGGGCGACGGCCATGCGAAATGGTAGCCGTCGTAGTTGTCCTTGAGTTTTTGTATGGTAGCCTCTCTCGAAAGCGACAGTCGTTTGGCAAGAGCGTCAATATCCTCCGACATTTGTGTCAGTAGTTCCTCTTTCGTAATGCCGCAAATTCCGGCATATTCCTCTTGCATACTGATGTTTGTGATGTTGTTGAGTTCGCTGAATATGCTCAGTTGCGAGAATTTGGTAATTCCTGTGAGGAAAACGAAGTGCAGCATCGATTCGTTCTTTTTCAGCGGACTGAAGAAGTTGCGCATGATGTTGCGCAGATTGCCAATCTTTTCGTCCTGGTGGGCAACATCGAGCAGCGGCGCGTCGTATTCGTCGATAAGCACCACCATTTGCTTCCCGGTAATCTCAAAAACCCTTTGTATGAGATTGTCCAGTCGGATGTTGATGTCGATGGTTTCGTCGTTGTTGAATCCGTATTTTCTTTCGTTCTCTCTAAGCACAGAATTTAGGTAGCGGTACAGTTGCTCCTCGTCCTGGTGTTTTCCGCCCGAAAGGTCGAAGTGCAGCACGGGATATTCCGTCCATTCCTTTTCCAGTTTCTCTATAGCCAATCCCTCGAACAGCTCCTTTCTTCCCTCGAAATAGCTTTCGAGAGTCGACACGAGCAGCGATTTGCCGAAGCGTCGCGGACGGCCAAGAAACACATACGTATAGTTGTTGTGGGTCATTCGGTAGACATATTCCGTCTTGTCCACATACAGGCGGTCGTCCTTGCGTATTCTTTCGAATGTCTGTATTCCTATCGGATATAGTTTAAGTGCCATATTATGCCTTTCTTTTTTATTTTGGTGTAAAGTTACAAAAAGTTTTTTGATTAATCATATGAGTTGCTGATTTTCAAGTAATATTAAATAAGGAGTCAGAAGTTAAGGAGTCAGAAGTTAAGCCAAATGCTTTTAATGCTATAAGGTGAGACCCAAAACTAATGGCTTTGCTCGGCTTTGCCACTTGCTTGCAACAACTCCTGATTCCTTAACTTCTTTTGCTAAAATTTAACGCTAAATTAACGAAAAATTCCCCCCCCCCGATTCCTTGTGTTATTAAAATAATTGTGTAACTTTGCATCGCATTTTGAAGCCCGCTTTTTTATTAAGAGTGGGCTTTTAAAGTATATAAGGAAGAATCTAAATAATAACTAAGTAACTATGAAAGAAACTGAAATGAGAAAGGCTAAGCAACGGCTCACCTGGGGCAACTATGAGGATGGAAGGCCCCCGCTGTTCTACGTCATCAGGCTTAGGAAGGGCGAACACCAACGAAATGATCGGTTCGAAAGCTCGCTATTGGCATTTGTGCTTGAAGGCGAAGTGGAAATGTCGACGGGCATCTACGTGAATGAGTTTGCAGGCGAGGGACAGATGTTTGTTATCCATAAGGGCGACAACGGCTATATAGAAGGCTTGAAGGACGCTGTGATGCTGTTCTGCTGCTTCGACAGCTCGATGGCTCTGTGCAACGGGCTCTCGCTCAGCAACGTTACGGAAGAATACAAAGAGCCTACGCCAGAGGAACGCCTGAGGCAGGGCTTGCCGCGACTGGAGATAAACAATATGCTCATGTTGGAGCTTAAGCTCACGCTGCATGAGGTGGAGAGCAATCTGTTGGGCTACAGCTTCATGGAGTTCAAACGCTACATTGTTGTCTCCATGCTGCGCACCTTATATAATAAGGAGCAGCTGTTCTACATGTTCCGTTGGGTGCGTAGCGACGACTTCGACTTCCGCGAGAAGGTGTTCCAGCTATACGCGTGCGACATCAACGCCCAGGAGCTGTGCGCCCAGATGGAAATGTCCACCGCCACGTTCAACCGTCATTTCAAGCGTGCCTTCGGAATGCCCTGCGGCGAATGGCTCAACTCCAAGCGCCAGGTGCAGGTGCTTATGGACCTCAAGACTACCGACCTCTCCGTTAAGGAGATTGCCGAGAAATACAACCTCACGCCAAATTATCTTGCCGACTTCTGCAAGAAATATCTTGGCGATGTGCCCGGAAACCTTAGATAAAGGGCAAAAATAGTGGTTTTGAGCAAAAATCGTGCATGGATGATAAGTTATCGTTGCACAAATATTGTGATGTTTATTGTAACGTTAGTACCTTTGCGCTCGAATAATAAACATCCTTATTGAGGGTTTTAGAGGAGCACGGCAGACGTGTCGTGCTCTGCTTTTACTTACAATACAACGGGTTACATGCTGTCGTATTAAGCTGATTCAGCAACAACTGAATCAACAACAATCAACAACAAACAACTCTTCAACAACTTACGAATCCGCTTTGGCGGAGTTCAATATATATACAACAACAACCAAATCAACAACTAAAATCATCGTAGCGGGGTGGGACCTCGTGTCCTGCCTCCTACTTTGCATGAAAGTTGCTGATCGTGGCTACGTACAAATTAACAATAAACAACAAAAAAAATCAGATGATTTTAAGAACAATATTTCTGATATTGTGTCTTGTGGGAAGCGTCTATCATAGAGCCTATGCTCAGGACGTTGCCCTGAAGACCAACGCGCTATATTGGATGACAACCACCACCAATGCCGCAGCCGAAATGGCCCTTTCGAACAGGACCACATTGGAGCTGTCGGTGGCCTACAATCCCTGGACGTTCAAGGACAACAAGAAGCTGCGGTTCCTGCTTGTGCAGCCCGAGGCAAGGTATTGGATGTGCGAGAAGTTTGAGGGCCATTTCGTGGGTTTCCATGCCCATGCGGCTCAGTTCTACAGCACTCTCGCCAACCGCCGACGCGACGGCTATCTGGCAGGAGCAGGCTTCAGCTATGGCTACGACTGGATTCTGAAGCCCAACCTCAACCTTGAGGCGGAGCTTGGCGTGGGCTATGCCCATTTGTGGTATAAGGAGAGCGACTGCATTCCGTGCATTAAGAAATTTGAGCGCAAGCACAAGAACTATGTGGGGCCTACAAGGGCTGCCGTGTCGCTTGTGTATTTCTTTTGAAACAAAGGACAAAAAAAGATGAAACAAAGCAAAATATATAGACCGCTCTGCGCTATTACGCTTGGAGCCAGTCTGCTCGTGGGGTGTGCCGTCGGCAACAAGGAGCGGAGCATCAGCCTTACGCCCTCGCCACATGTGCTCACACTCGATGCCGACCGCAAGGCGGTGGTCGACGTCAGCTTTCATGTGCCTGCCAACTACATATCGAAGCGAAGCCGAATGGTGGTGGTGGCGCAGCTGATGGTGGGCGACTCGCTGCTCGGCGAATGTCAGCCGCTCGCCCTCTACTCGCCCATCTACAGCAAGAAGATGGAGCGCCGACGGGTGCTTGAGGGCTACCGCGACCCCTATGAGGGCCACATCGTGAGGACCGCCGACACGTCGGAGCCTACGGAGCTGAAATATGCCGCCCTTGTGAGTCTGCCTGCCGGCGTGGACAGCGCGCGACTGGTGGCTATGGTTTCCACCGACGGCTGCGGCGAGTGTACAGGACGGGAGACGGTGGACATGGCAAGGATAGTGATGCCAGCTCCGCCAAAGCGGTACATCAATGTGTTCTGGATAGAGCCAGAGTTTAAGGTTAGGCCCAAGGTGATGGTGGGCAAGGGTGTGGCAAATCTTCAGTTTGTCATCAACAAATACGACATCAATCTGGATATGGGCAACAACCGCCGTGAACTCAACGATATGGTGGCTAAGCTTCAGCCCGTGCTGGACGACTCGCTCGCCACGCTCACGTCGCTCAGCATCTTCGGCATGGCCTCTGCCGACGGTCCGCTATCGTTCAACACGCCCCTCTCGCGCAACCGTGCCAACTCTGCCAAGGAGTGGCTCGTAGGGCAGTTGGGCGTCGGTGCCGATGTTCAGCGGCTCATCAAGGTGGGCTCGCGCCCCGAGGGTTGGCAGCCCGTGTGGGAGGCTATGGTGGCAGACAGCCATCCTGACGCTGGCAAGGTGAAGGCCATCCTCGACCGCTATGCCGACCAGAACGACGACGTGGCAGAACGCTACATACGCCGCATGGCTTGCTGGAAGGACATCCGCGAACGCTACTTGCAGAAGGACCGCAAGGTGGAGTATGTCTACACCTACACCCTGCGCAGCTTCACCACCGACGCCGAGCTGAAGGACATGTACCGCAAGCGTCCCGACGCCTTCAACGAGGAGGAGCTGCTGCGCGTGGCAACGTTGGCTGCCACCGACGAGGAGCGCAAGCAGGTGTACAGGATGATAGTGAAGCGGTTTCCGCAGTCGGCCATAGCCGTCAACAATCTTGCCGTGCTCTATCTGCGCGAGGGCAAGGAGGAGGAGGCCGTCGAGGTGCTCAAGAGCTATAAGGCCGACGACAGGTTTGAGAAGATATTGAATCAGTAACCGATCATTTAGCAAGTGTGAATTTTGAAAGAAATAAAAATATTTAAAGGCCCTTGGCTGTTTCTTTTGCTCTCAGTCCCCCTGCTTGCCTCGTGCATCAGGGACAATCTCGACGACTGTCCGCCGCTCCATGTGGAGATAGGCGTGAAGGACAAGAACTACTTCAACGTGGACAATGTGGACATGGAGGAGCGAAGATCCGACAGTCTTGCCTTTCGCGAGTATGTCCCCACCTTATTATATATATTGCGCGACGCGGAGACTGGCGAGGTGGTTGAGGAGCAGGGAGTGTTTCCCGTAGAGGGCGACGGCAAGACCGTGCCTGTGGACTTCTGTCCCTGTCTGCCCCACGGCAAATACATTCTCACGGTGTGGGGAGGACTCGACGATCTCTCTCAGCTCAGTCCCGACCATCTCTCGCTGGAGTTTCACCGCGACAGGCAGCAGGGTGGCGATGTCTATCTCGTGAGCGACACGTTGCTCTACGATGCCTACAACTACGACTACCGGGTGGAGTTGGAGCGCACCAAGGGCAAGCTGATTGTGCAGGCTGAGAATCTGCCCGACAAGTATAGTCTTTTGTCTTTAGACGTGGACAATCTGTTTGGAAGGGTGAATTCTAATTTCCAGAACTCCGAACGGGCAAGCGTCTGCCATAAGCAGGACATAAATGCAGAAGCCAACGTTAGGGCTGATGTCTTGCTTGCCCCGTCGATAAGGGAGCGAGGCTCTGTGCTCGATGTCAACTTCTTGAAGCAAGTGCCTGGGGGGGACGACAAGTGGCTCTCGCCCGACGATGTGGGCATTACGATGTTCCGCAACGAGCTTACTGTTCTGCGCTATGTGTGGGACGCTGATAAGAACGGCTTCACCGTGTATATGCTTGTAAATGACAACTGGGAACAGGTGCATGGCATGGAGATAGACTGACATGGATATTAGAATACAACTAAATAGTTTTTTTATAATTTAATAAACAAAAAAATGAAAAAGAGTTATCTTTTCAGCGCTTTTGCAGCCGGAATGGTGATGCTGAGCGCATGTAGCAACGATGGTGACCTCACAAACGGAGGCAATGAGTCGAATGATGCAGTACAGCAGTTTGTGCTGCAGGTGGCTAACACTGGTGATGGCTTGCAGACACGTGCTGGTCGTCCGTTGGAGAGTTCAGAGGCTACACAGACCATCGAAAATGTGAAGATTATTGTATGCGACAAACAAACCCATGATGTAAAGTATGTTACAACTATTAAAAACTGGAATGAAAATACAGTTTCGTCACCTTATACTGACAATGGACATGGTCGTAAGAAGACTATCATGATTCCTAAAGAAGAAAAATTGGCTGCTGGCGAATACACAGTTTACGCTTTCGGCTATAGTTCAAGTTCTGAATATGATGCAGACGATTTGAAGAAAATCACAGATGTAGTTAAGAGTACTCCTACATCTACAGCAACATTCACATCTAATGTGAAGTTGGGTACCAAAACTAGCTCAATCAAGGGCGAGGAGATTTTTGCTGGTTCACAGGAATTAACTGTAATAGAAAATGAAGGTTTCAATAAGGCTGTTGTGTTGAACCGTCAGGTTGCAGGTACATTTGGCTACTTCGATAAGATTCCTTATGTGGATGGTGCTACAACATTGCAGTTGGTGGCTGCCAATAGAAACAAAACACTTGTTTTGGGCAACTTCAATAGTTTTGACCTTACAGACAACGGAATAAACGATGGACATGTAAATTATGTTGTCAATGGTACTGATGCAACAGTTGATGGTGGTGACAAGGTTATCTATTCAATCAATTTGAGAGATTGGTTCAACGATGTTCAGGATACTGATAAGGATGGTTTGATTGATGCTGGTTCAAACTGGAAGGGGGATGCAGCAAAGTATGCTGTTGGTTCTGTATTTGCTGGAGAATTTTTGATTCCGTTCGAGAAGTCTGCCACTTCAACTGAGACATTCGTTCTTCAGTTGACTAATGGTACAGATGTACTGAAGTCATGGACTGTTAGATTGCCAGAAGGAGATGGTCAGTCTACTACGCATACCCTTTGGAAGTGGGATACTGATAAATTTGTTCAAGCACCCAATTCAACAGATAATTATAAGGTTTACAATGTAGTTCGCAACCACCTCTATGGTCTTGGTAAGAGACCTTCTGCAAATCCTACTACTCCTGGTACTGATCCTGACAAACCGGAGCCATTGAACAAGAAGCAGGAGCTCACTCTCCGTGTGAACGACAACTGGGAGGTAATCCACCAGATGGAGCTTGAATAATAGCAAGTGTATTTATGGCTCATCCGAATTTTGGAGTGATGTAAACATGAGAATTCTGTCCAATGTTTATACAAGAAGGAGCTGACGGGCTGCGCTTGACTTTGTCGCTTGCCAGAACAAGAAAGCCCAATGTCGTACATAGCCAGTACGGGCTGAAAGCCCAATGTCTTCCATAGCCCAGGGCATCGCCCTGGGTAAAACAGATACCAACAACCAACGCGCCCTGTAAGGGCAACTGTAAAAAAACATTGGAACGTTAGAGCTGCCCTTACAGGGCGCATTGTCCGTAAATGCCTTATACCCAGGGTGATGCCCTGGGCTGTGGAGAGTTGCCCCTTCGGGGCGCGCTGTCTACTGATAAACGCCTGTATTAATCACTCCAAATATCGGATGAGCCATATTTATACAAATCCCGCTTATATAATCAATTTTTAGGAGGTGATTGGTGTGTTTTGCTTTTGCGGCAAAGCCACCATAACCTCCTCTTTTTTCATTGTCACATCCATTAGACATTTTATATGATAAAAGCATCATCAGCCCCACTTCTTCATTTCCTCCTTGCCGCCAGTCTATTCCTCAGCTGCAGCGCAAGCGACGATTTGTCTATGTCGCGTCCGCAGGGCGAACCACATGCCGTAGAGGTAAGTATGCGTGTGGGTGTGAGTGCGGGCATTGTCTCGCGAGAGCTGAACACATGGGACGGAGCGCAGCAAGTGAACGACATGCGCGTCTATCTCTTCCGCTGCCCGCAGGATAAATACAATACAGATGAGGAAATCTTTACCTATTACGTACCCGACAACATCAAGGACAAGGGTTATTTCGTCGTCGGCGACTTCGACAACAAAACTCCCTACTATTCCTCCGAGCACAACGGTCAGCCCGAGCAGCACACCTTTTATTTCAGTCCCTTTCTCGAAAGCGGCTACTACTATCAGTTTCTTGCCGTGGGAAGAGACGACAAATATGTTGACCAGCAAGACCAATTGCTCGAACAACCTTCATTTAAGCAAGACCAAACCACCTTGCAGGATGCCCAAATGTCGCTCGCCGAAAATGCCGTAAAGCAAGCAGAAAAGGGAACATACAATTGCTCCGAGTTCTTCTCAGGCGTTATGCGCGACGAGACAACAAAAGACGAAACTCCTATACTCGTCACCGACGAGCCACCATATTTCTTCCGCACCACACTAACAGCCACAAGAAACGTAGCGGGACTGATGATTTACGTCACCAACATACCGACAATAGTGGAAACCAACACCCCAAACAACATCATAGAGAAATTCACCCCAACCAAACTCTATGTCGAGGCTACAGGTCTTGCCACAGAGACGACGCTTAGAGACAGGACAGCCCCAACGAGTGCAAAAATTTATAAGACACAAACATTAGGCGAAATCGACCTTACTGCCGCCAACGGCTGGGCCATCGACGACAAGGAGCACGTGTTCACCCGTCCTGCCGACGAGAAAAAGGGATGGCAGAAGAACAGCTACCTGGTGAGCAATTTCATGATGCCCACCCCCGAGAGCTTCATGGGCAACAGCCCTAACGCCGAAGGCTTAGGAGTGACATTCTATCTGCATTACACCGACGGAAAGGGACACCATCGCTACGACAACATCAAGAAGACAAAGAGCACAGGCGACCTTTACCGCTTTCCCATCGAGGCCAACCACCTCTACAGCTTAGGCTCGAAAAGCTCCACAAGCAACGACCCCTACGACCTCAAGAAGCATTACGAGCCGATAATGGTGGACATCGCCATCGAGATAGAGCCGGCTTTTGAGAAGAGGCACGAGTTTGAAACAGAATAATTGAACATTAAATATAACGTATGAAACCAAAGATAATCATCGCAGCCTGTCTCTCCCTGCTCCTTACTCTTGGCACAGGGTGCAGCGACACCGACATGCTGCCCGAAGACAACAATACCTCCACCACCGAGCAACCAATGCAGGGAGTAGTTCGCGTGCCCATAACCATAGCGTTGGGCGCATCAGGGGCAGAGGAGGGTAACGGCGGCTCGCGCGTTGCCCCTCCAGGCGTCGACTCGTCAGGCTCCGGCAATTCGCATGTGGATGACAAGGACGACGGACTCTCCGAGACCAAGGGCGTGAATGCCGTGAGAGTGGTGGCTTTCAGACGCAGAACATCCGAGGAAACTGAGGATTTTGAGTACGACCCCAAGAACAATATACTGCTCGAAAATCTGGTGGAGAAGGACGTGGACAAGGACGACTACTACGAGGGCCAACCCCACAAGCATCTTGTGGCTACTGGAAATGTCAACATCAGCGAAGGCTACGACTACAGAATAGTGGCTATAGCTTATAACAAAGACGAGAAGGCTCCTTATCCTTATTACGGCGGCAATCTGATGGTGGGCGCAAACATGCTTAATCTTTATAATGGCACTTCGTATAATGATTTCTGCGCGAAGTTCGCGTATTATATGGTGGACGAGGATGAAGAGGATGGTGAAAACAACTGGCGCGATTATTTGAAGAAGGAAAAAGACTACCTTCTTGATCTGTCTCCAAGCGTGCATAATGCAGCCTGTCTCACTCGCCGCCTCGCCACTATCCCACAACTTTTCTTTGGCACAATCCATATCAAGGGCGATGCCACGAGGAATCCGATAATCAGCTATACCGATTTCCTTCCTAAAGCACCCGAGGAGGATGCAGACAACTCTACAGGCGGTTCTGGCTCCACAGGCAAAACTGAGGATACGGGCAAGGCCGACCCTCCAGTTCCCACTCTCACAGGCACACTCTACCGAGGAATGGCAGAAGTGGTGGTGAACATCAAGTCGTCGGCACTTGACAAGAAGACAAATCCCGAATGGTACTGTCTGCTTGCCGACAACGTGCTCACCAAGGTGGGACTTCGTGACTACGACGACTTCAACCACGGCAGCGAGTCTGTGGAAAATACCAAAAAGAAGGAAGAAACATACGGCACCTACACAGCCGTGGCTTATCAGAAATGCGAGAGAGTGGGCGACATAATAACGCTCAGAGCCTATCTGCTGCCCACCAAGACGCATCTTGCCGTAAGGGTGGGGCTGAACGCCAAACCCTTCGCCAAAAACCGAAGGGTGAAGGCCAAGGACGTTTCGTTCGCCGACACGGCAACAGGCGTAATCGTGGTGGATGCTCTCAACGACCTTTTCTATCTGCGTAGAAACCATAAGTATGTGTTCAACTACACAAGCGACAAAGTGAATTTCTATGAAGAAGACAATATGATAAATGGTAAATATTAATGTGTAAAAGATGAAGCATAATTTTAATTTTCACCAATTTATATTCACGGTGTTGTTGGTTCTCATCTCTCTGCCCTCGTTCTCACAGGACGCGCAGCCAAGAACCGACAACACCAGTCCCTATTTCGAGAGTGCTGAGGTGCGCGACGCCTTCAAGGACTGCAAGAAGCCCATCTGGACCGACGATTGGAAAGATCTGCCTTCCACACAGCCCAACGGCGTAGACTTTCATGACGACAACAAATACTACAACATGAAGTTCCGCCGCCTGCGCAACCGACGCGCCCTCACGGGCGACCCCTGCACCGTGAACAAGCTCATCGGCGTGGTGGGTGTGGGCAGTTGGGTGAAGGACCTTGGAGCCCTTACCGACGAAGACCTCGACAACTACGCTCAGGTGAACGCCGTGATAAAGGCTGGCGTGACGACCGGCCCCATGGTGAGCGTCAGAGACATGGACAACTACTACAGCCGTGGCACCGTGGCGGGCTTCGCCATTGTGGCAAGCTCGGGCAGCAGCGTGCTCACTCTCGACATCATCAAGGCCCTATCCATAGGTTTCTATCGCGACGGCAAGCTGCAGGGAGTGAAAGCCGTGAGGGAGGGACAGGACGGCACCCTGCTCACCTTGAAGCTCATCCAGATACCCGGCTCCTCCGACGTGTGCGCTCTGCTCACAGCACAGAGCGACTGGCTCTTCGACGAGGTGAGCCTCGACTGCTCGGGCGGAGTGCAGGCCGACGTGGCTAACCTCTACAAGATAAAGTATGCCTTCGTGGGCAGCGAGTCGGAGTTCCCCATCACCATAACCGACGACAAAGGCACAGGTGGAATCGACGCCTACAACGCCCATTTCAAGGACGAGAACAAGAAGATAGAGTTCGGCAGCATGAAGGGATGGAATGCCGTGCTGTTAGGTCTGCCATTCCCCTTCACGTCCGACCATGCCAAGAAGATGTACGACAGCGACACCACCAACGTGACCGTCATCACACCAATCCTCAGCGTGGGCTATCAGGGTGGAGCCAAGTTTATGGTCAACAATGCCGCCGACCCCAATGCGGAGGCTTTCGAAGCCGGCATGGAGGTGGGCTACAAGTATAATATGATTGGAGCCCTTGCCCTCAAGGCAGGAGCGTGGGTCAACCTCCTGCTCTTCGACCACAACGGCAACAAGGTGCAGGAGGAGACTATCTCGGCGCAGGTGCTCGGCCTGTCGTTGGTGCAGGCAAACAGCGGCACAATAAGCATCAAGTCGAAAGTGCCCTTCTCGGGGTGCGAGATAAGGTTCCTCACCGTGCTCAGCGTCGATGTGGGCGGCATCGGCATCCACTACGGATTTGTGAGGGCTGCCCCCGACGTCTACCACCATTGCGACATCAAGCCCACGATAAGCAGCAATATCTGCGACTCGCAATCGTCCTTCCGTCTGCGCTCCAACTCGGGAGTGAGCGTGACGTGGGCCCTTGACGGAGCATGGGACTTGGACGGAAAGAACATCCTCGGCAGCACCAAGGTGAAGGTGACGCCCGACGGACAGGTAACCCACATGTCTACGGGCAAATACACCTTCAGGGCCACGGCGCGCGACGGATGCAGCGACGAGACCACCATCACCGTGGGCAGCTTCAACGACGGCAACACCCCCTGCGGAAGCCCTATGGTGAACGGCATGAACGGAGTGAACGACAGCATCTATACGCTCACCGACAAGATCTACCAGTCTTCGGGTTCGCTGCTATCTGTATCCGAACTCAAGAACCCCTGGAACATACTCAACAAGAACGACACCACCTACGCCGAATACATCAGCGGACTGAACCTCGCCGACAACCTCTGCATCATAGGCATTAAGCGAGTGGACGGCAAGCTGATATACGACGCCACCGACCGCCATAAGGACGAGACAAACGATGACGCCGTGAAGCGAGCCGCCCCAAAGCGCATAGGGTTTGTGGTGGAGGCCGACGTCACGGTGCTCAACCTACACGCCTTGCAGTTCCTCCAGATACGCTGCTACAACAAGGGCAAGGAGGTCTACCGCCACCTCATCAGCGAGAACAACGCCATTGGCGCGGGCGTGGCGGGCTCCGACAAGGTGCAGAAGATAAGATACTCCATCGAGGTGCCTGCCACCGACAAGGATGGCCACCCGATACAGATGGACGAGTTTCAGCTGTGGAATTCGGGTGTGCTCAATCTGGGCGGCTCCGTGCTGCGCATCTACTACGCCTTCATCGAGAAAGCCTCCGACGACTGCTCCTCGCCGTTGGCGTGTGGCAGCCTTGTGCTGTCCAACCGCAACTCCCACACCGTGATCAACGCCGACGAGACCAAGTTTGGCGGCACAGTCAACGTGCTTGCCATCGACGACAACCTGGGCTATCTGGTAGACAACGACCTCGACACCTATTTTTCCATCGCCAACACCGTGAGCGTGGGCGTGGGACAGATCATTGCCGTGAGGATGGGCCGCACGCTCGACTACCACCATCAGTTGGGCGTGGTGATCGACAACAAGACCTTCCTCGCCGCCGTTAAGGTGGGCTCATGGCTCACGCTCACCACCTATAAGGACGGCAAGCCTACGGGCGACGAATACACCGACTGGAAGGTGATAGGAGCCAAGGTGGCTGGCTATGGCGACAAGAACATACTCTTCTTCCAGCCTAAGAGTGCCTACGACGAGATAAGGCTCACGGTGGCAAATATAGTGGGGCTGCTCGACGTGCAGAAGTTCTACGGACTGGTGGTGCGCGGCGACGTCGACAACGACGGCATCCCCGACTGTAAGGACAACTGCTCGTGCACCACAGGAGTGAAAGACATACGCATCAACCAGGTGTGCGTGGGCGACGACATCACCGTGACGGCCACAGGCAACCCGGGAGCTAAGTACTATCTCGTGTTCGATGACAAGAGTGCGGGCAAGAATGGAGTGGTGGACACGATGTCTACATCGTCCACACACGACAACATCGCCTACACCTACACCACAACCACTCCGGGCGAATACCAGCTCACCTTCTACGACGGAAGCGGCAAGCCTCTGTCGTCGGTAGTGTACAAGGTTCACCCCTTGCAGACGCGATGGCTCAGCACAGCCACCAACAACGACTGGAACAAGTGGGACAACTGGAGCGACGGTTCGCCTTACTGCTGCACCAACGCCATCATCTCGTCCGACTCGAAGGTGTTCCCCGTGCTCGGCTCTGTGGAGAGCCCTGCCGACTATTGCTGCAAGGACATCTTCTTCGAGCCGCGGTCGGCTGTGGAGAATGTGCCCTCGCTTAACTACCGACGGGCGTGGGTGGAGCTGGAGCTGATGCCCAACCGATACTACAACCTCAGCGCGCCGCTCAAGCAGACCTACACGGGCGACATGTTTGTGCCCGCCGCCACGAAGGCTACGGCTGCCTATTTCGAGCCGCTCACCGAGGACAACTGGGCAGAGAACCGCTTCAACCCCAGCATCTATCAGCGGCTGTGGGCTACTACGGCGCATGGCAAGCTCGCTCCTCTCGAAAACAAGGGCGAGCTGGTGGACCAGACGCTCGGCATAATGCAGACCAGATGGTCGCGCCACTTCAACGCTGTGGCTAAGGCCTACGGCGAGGGCGAGGGATTCTCGTTGTGGGTGGACAACGGCGAACTGCCGGCTACCGACGCCCTGCGCATCCGACTGCCCAAGACTCATGACTCATACCATTACTACAACGACTACGACCATGCGATTCTGGGCGAGGAGAAAGTGGTGAAAGACGACAGTATCTGCCGATTCATATATGAGGCTGAAAACGAAAAGAACCTCGTGCAGGAATACTCCTACAAGCAGGGTGGTGCTGAGGTGAAGGAGTCGCGCACGGTGTTCGTTGGACAGGAGGACTACTACATCACTCTGAGGGCAGACACCTTGACCAACGCTTTTCTCATGGGCAACTCCTTCATGAGCCATCTCGACATTAAGAAGTTTCTTGAGGTGAACGACAATGTGAAGAGCGTGGTGATGGAGATTGGCGACGACCTGCAACAGCAGACTGTGCTAAGAGCCAACAACGAGATTGTTGCCACAGGCGGCGTGACTACTGTGGAGCCAATGCAGTCGTTCTATGTCATGCTAAAGGGCGAACCGCTTAAGGAAGTAAGACTGCTGCTGACAAAGGAAATGATTGGAGGAAAGAGGGCTGAGAAGCCGGGAACAACCGATACCCCCGATTCATCTAATGGTGGAGAGACTAAGGAAGAAACTGCCCCCGAAGGCTTAAGAGTGACGGTTGAGTGTTTGAATTCCGGAAAGAAGTCGGTTGCATTGTTCTTAGGCGCGTGCTCGACTCAGAAATCTCAATACTCTCCCAATTCCAAGTCCCAGGCTTTCGCTCCGACGCTGTTGGACGGTGAGATTCGTCCTGAGGTCAAGGTCTTTGGCGTAGGTTCAGACGAGGCTTATAGCGCAAGCCGTGGCAATGGTTCCGTAAGCCGTTGTGAGGCTTTCGACATAATGCCGCTTGCCGACCGAATCCCATTGGGCATCCTCTTGGACAGAGCCGACAGCATCAGTATCGTGGTTAGCTCTACAACGGGTGCCGACCTTAGCAGCTATGTGCTCCGCGACAATCTCACGGGTAAGGACTATGCGCTTGACTCTCATGTGGTTGTGGCCAATGCCGAGTCGTCGCTTGGCCGCTTCGTGCTAAGAAGAATAGCCAACATGCCTGCCGTCGCCGACGATTCGTTCAGCGGCGTGAGCATCATGCAGCAAGGTTCCAACGTGGTGGTGCAGTCGGCGGATGCCAATCTGCGCAGCGTGAAGGTTCTGGACATGAGCGGACGCTTGATAAGCAAGTCGCAAGACTCGCACGCCCGTCGACTGCAAACAACTGGTGCGCAGGGCATTCACATCGTCTGCATAGAGCTTGAGAACGGAAAGAGCAGAGGATATAAAATTATGCTGTAGTAGGGCGAAAGTTTTACGTATTCAGAAAAATATGTAACTTTGCAAGTATACAGGATTGAATATCAATAAAAAGGGTTCTTCCGTTAATAGAAAGGCGGAAGAAGGACTATGAGATATATGGAGTAAAGAAGAAGTAGCTGGCTGAGGGTTTGGCAAGCTATAAATGAAAAAACGGGGATTAAACAAAAAATGTGTTTAATCTCCGTTTTTTTATAGGCTTTTTTTATTTCGTCTCGATTTCTTCCTTCATGTCGATGAATTGTCGTTTGTTGTCGAAGAATTCATACTGCAGGAATGCAAGTTTTTCTGACGGGATGATGTGTACTCCAAATCCGTACTTCATCTGCCACTTGCGTTTAAGCGAGAAAAGTCCCTTGTTAATATAAGCTGCCACGTAGGGGTGTACGTGCAGATAGAAAGTCTTGACTCCAATCTTGTTGACAAGTCGGTCAATCTTACTTTCGAGCTGGTCGGTGAAAATGATGCTCGACTTTATCTTGCCCTTGCCGAAGCATGTAGGGCAGACCTCCTCCACATTCACGTCCATGGCGGGGCGCACTCTCTGGCGTGTGATTTGCATTAAGCCGAACTTGCTTAATGGCAGGATGTTGTGGCGTGCACGGTCCTTCTGCATGTTCTTGCACATGCGCTCGTAGAGCATCTGTCGGTCTTCTGCAAGGTTCATGTCGATGAAGTCGACAACGATGATGCCACCCATGTCTCTGAGTCGCAGCTGTCGTGCCAGCTCGTCGGCGGCACCAAGGTTCACGTCGAGCGCGTTGGCCTCCTGTCCGTTGTCCGAGTGCGAGCGGTTGCCGCTGTTCACGTCTACCACGTGCAGAGCTTCGGTGTGTTCGATGATAAGATAAGCGCCGTGTTTGTAGTTGACGGTTTTTCCGAAACTGGACTTAATTTGTTTCGTTACATTAAAATTGTCGAAGATAGGAACGCTGCCAGTGTAGAGTTTCACTATGTTGGCTTTCTCTGGGGCGATGAGTTCTACATAGTGTTTTACTTCATGGAACACGTTTTCGTCGTTTACATAGATGTTCTCGTAGGTGGGGTTGAACAGATCCCTAAGCAGGGCTACGGCACGTCCTGTTTCTTCGAAAATGAGTTGTGGGCGTTTCTGGGTCTTCTGCACTCTTATGAGAGCGTCTTCCCAACGCTTGGTGAGTATTTTGAGTTCTGCGTCCAGTTCGGCAACACGTTTGCCCTCAGCAACAGTGCGTACTATTACGCCACAGTTTTTAGGCTTGATACTGTTGATGAGCTGCTTGAGTCGTGCGCGCTCTTCACCGCTTTTAATTTTGGATGACACCGAAACTTTGTCGCCGAATGGCATGAGCACGAGGTAGCGTCCTGCAAAGCTCAGCTCGCCTGTGAGTCGTGGTCCTTTGGTAGATATTGGTTCCTTTACAATCTGCACCAATACCTCTTGTCCCACTGTGAGAGTGTTTTGCACGCTTCCGTCCTTTTTGAGGTCGGGCTGTCGTGTGGCCTTGGCAAAAGGATAAAGTTTCTTTCTGTCGCTCTGTACCTGTCTTAGGTACTTTTCGTAAGAATTGAATTGATTGCCTAAATCAAGATAGTGGAGAAAGGCGTCGCGCTCGTAGCCAACGTCCACGAAACTGGCGTTCAGTCCGGGCATTAGTTTTTTAACTTTCGCTACATAGATATTGCCAACAGAGAATGAGGCGGAACTTGGTTCTGTCTGGTATTCCACCAATCGCTTGTCTTCCAAGAGAGCGATGGATATTTCATTCTGTTGAACGTCGATAATAACTTCGCTGGTCATTTCTCTTTCTGTTCTTATTTAGATTAATCTGATTAAAAACTCGTATGAATAAAAAGCATAGGGGCGCGCCAAAGCTCATTGCGGATGCATTGTGTTTGACGCGCCCCCATTTCGGAACTGACCCTTATGGGCA
>ERZ1026892.538-NODE-538-length-17698-cov-9.855523_pt1 | contig 17698 bp, 25 predicted proteins | sample MGYA00380176_ERZ1026892 | MGnify/ENA primary metagenome ERZ1026892 (study PRJEB33269, sample SAMEA4719812) | human gut metagenome | biome: human-associated habitat; feature: organic feature; material: feces | place: Cameroon | collected 2013-10 ... | reverse complement strand
TTTAGTTAAAGCTAAAGCTCTAATTTTAGCAACAATACCATTACGTAAATTAGTATTATTGCTAGGATGACTAAATACTAATCTTACATAACGATATGTATCATTACCAACATTTACACCTAAAGGACCGACACAAATATCACATTTGTGTGCCCATCCATTTATTATTTTAGAAACATATTCTTTATAACCACCAGTACTACTTCCAAAGTATACTTGGCATTTAATATCAACTCCGTTATTTACATCAACACTTATCCAACTAAGTTCTTGATATATTTCATCAGGAATCTTAACAGTAACTCTAAGTTGATTTTTCTTTATTTGAGCAAGTTTATCAGCATTAGTATCACCATGCATATTATTAGCCCCTAAATAATAATTAAATACCCCAGTGTTATCATTTACAAGATTAAATCTACTTTCTGGATTTCCAGGATATGTATTCCAACTAGCACCGTTATCCATTGAATATTCTACTTGTATATTATCCTGAGGAATACCATTAAACATATTAGTAACATTAGCTCCAATACTACCATCCCAATTTTTTAAACCAGTACCATACACATTTGCATCAGCAGTAGTAAACATTATAGCTCTAGCAGTAAGCATATTGTTAACTTTAACTGAACCATTAAAAGTATTACTACCATTAAAAGTACTACCACCATTAAGCGTAAGAGTGTTGAATACAGCACCACCCCCTTGATATATACGCCAATTATTACTACTTTCTTGACTACACATATCTTGTACATATACCCAACCAGAATTATTAGTATTACCTAAATATAAATCTCTACCAGTATTCCCAATTCTAGCTCCACTATCAGGAGTTATAGTTTTAATACCAGAAAGTCTAAGTATACCATCACTTTGCGCACTATTAGCATTAAATGCAGAACCTTCAGCTATACCAAGATAAATAGTTTTATTTGAATGAGTATATTTAAGTCCAGCCCATTGATTCCAATCCCAAGCAGTTTCACCAAAGCGAATAGCCTTACCTGTATTAAATATTACTTGTCCATCAAGAGCACTAATCCAAGCAGGATTAGCATCGTTACTTAATTTTATAGCTTGATTTCTAGCAGCAGTTCTAATAGAACTTGAAGCATAAATATCACCATCAACATGAAGTTTATAAGCAGGAGAAGTAGTGCCAATACCTACATTATAAGAATCTGTTATTGTTATAACTTCAGCAGGTTTAACATTATAATCACTACCTGAAGATTTATATATAGCTAAATTTGTAGTGTTTCCCCATGTATTTGTAGCATAAGCCGCAATTCCACCACCTCTACAATACTTTTTATCAGTGACACAACCTATAAGTAATCCTTGTCCTCCTGATGCAGATGCAGTATATTTAACTACTAATTTAGCTGTCCATTTTATTGACGAAGCGTCTGTATCTATATTATTATCTATAAGAAAACTTAATGCTCCTATATCGTTTGTACCATCAAAAGGTAGTCCAAATATATTACGTGCCATTTGAAGTTTAGTTGCAGAAGCTACGTTATCGCTAATTAAAGCTAATGTACCACTTGCTGATGGCAAACTAACTGAATTTCCATAATTACCAGTAGTTTGTAATCTAGTAGAAAAATCATGTTTACCACTATTATCATTATGAAAGTCAATATATTTACCTACTTCCATTACTCCATCTGTTTCTATACTAGGTATATGTCCATAGGGTGCAACATTGCTACCATTAACATGATACCCATCAACTGTATCAGCATTTCCTGCACTACTAGCATAATTAACACTAATATTTGATACACTTTTGGTAGTTCCACCAACTGTTATACTAATACCTTTATCGGAATTAGATAAAGCAGTGAGAAGACCATTAGCGTGTATACCATCAAGTTTATCAGCATTTGTTGCTGTAGCAGCATTACCACTAATGCTAGCACTAGAAGTTATAAAACCAGCTCCATTAGCAAGCTGATTAGTATTGTTTGGAATACTAATAGACTTTGCAGCAGAACCATTATAAGAACCACTACTGTAACCGCTCCAAGAAAGAGCATTAGCAACTTTTGATGCAGATGCTACATTGTCAGTAACTCTAGCAAGTCTTACCCAAGGAGCAGCCCAAGCATTACTATTGCTTATCTTGCCTCCAGCTCTAGAACGGACATAAACTTCAGTAGTGCCAGCTTTTATAGCAAACTGAGTTTGCCACATATTAGGAGAAGTTGCCGTATTATTACTGTCAGTATAAGACAGATTAATATAATGATGCCAACCAGTTTGTCCATTAGGATTAACATAACCATTCAACGTTTGATGGTTAGCAGTAGAACTAGCATAAGGTGCTGCAATATTAGACATACCCATACTATTCCCGTGTGTTGCAATATCGTTAAAATTGTTTCCAACACCATTAGGAAAAGCTCTTACTAAATTCAGTGCTTTAGAAGTTCCACCAATACTAATAGTAACCTTGTTTGCAACATCAGAAATACTGAAACCAGTAAACAAACCACTAGCGTGATAATTATCTACCATATCTGCGTTATGAGCAGTAGCTTCATTTTTAACCCAATTCTGAGTTGCATAAGCTGCGAGACTTTGATGTGTTGTAAGATAAGTTCCTAAATCTACAGCAGTTCCACCAGTAGCTGCAATAGTTTTAGTAACACCGTTAATCTTAACAATATGTGTATGACTAGTTGCCGACTTACCACTAAGAAGTGAATCTACACTACTTTTGGTATAATAGTTAGCAAGACTTTGGTGAGAAGTTAAAAATGTAGCACCTTTAGTAAATGTAATACCCTTTCCGCTTTTAGATACAGACGTGATAGCATTCCCACTTCCACTTACAGATATTGCATTAACGTAACCATCAAGTGACTGATGACTAGTTAAGAACGTACTACCTTTAACTACGCTGATAGTAGTACCATCCTTGGTGACAGACGTAACCGCATTACCGCTACCGCTGACAGAAATAGCAGTAGCACTACCACCTTCCAAGCTGGAGATACGAGAATCAAGAGCCTTGATGGAGTAGGCAGAGGCAATCTCACTCAGCGATTCTGATGTAAGCTTCAAGGCATTTGAATAACTCTTCACACTGCCGTTCAAGCCGCCACCACTGGATGATGATGTTCCCACGCCATAGGCAGAAACACCGCCACTAGTATAGAGGTTTGCAACCTCGTTAGTCGTAGTGTTCGTAATCTTCAACGCCTTATTGGTTGCATCATACTCCATCTTTATGTTGCCGATGGAGATATACTTTCCGTTAGGCACAACGATACTTCCATTAATATCAGAAGTACCGTTAAACGAGTTACCCCAAAGCTTGTGAGTATTCGTGAGCTGGAGAGCCTTTTTCGCTGAACCGCTTGTAAAGTAGCCCTGCAAGGTGGTGATAATCGTCTTGTTGGTGGATATGCCCGAAGCGTTCACCCCTTCTGCCTTTTTCGCTCTTGTTACCTCGTCAGATATAGACTTATTGATTCCATCAACGATACCACTTAAAGTGTCTGTCTGCGCAATATTGGCGAGGAAGCTCACCACCTCGTTCCACTTATTGATAATTCCGTCCGCAGTCTCCTCGTCAGTAGTCATAAGGGCGTACCAGTCATAGGCACTATTCCAATGACTTACCTTAGTGGATGAAATGCCGTCCAATACAGACTTATTGCTATGAGTATGCTTTGCTGATACCGCACCATCCCAAGCCGTCTGCTTTGTTGTTGTTGGGATGGAGTAACCAGAAGCAAGACTAATAGCAAACGTACCGCTTGTTGTGATGGTCTTAGTTGCGCACGTCAAACCAGTAGGAAGGGTAAGAGCTACAGATGTAACAGTACCCTTATTGGTAGTATAGCCCTTTGCATCAATCTCCGCTTTGGTATAATAGCTTGCGAGAGACTGATGAGCAGTCAGATACCCTTTATCATTGGTAAGCTGGCTTACCTTCGTGATGCGGTCAGTGATTTCTGTCCACTTATGGGTATGCGCACTAGGTGTGAATGTTGATGGCTTACCCGTGATGTTATTCCAAGAGAGATTAAGACCGCCAAGTTCTGTGGCTATGTTGTCAATTCGGCTGCTGAGAGCCTTGATGGCATAGGCATTCGGAATACTCGTCAAATCTGCATCGGTATAATTTCCCTCTATGATTCTCGCATAGCTGATTACGCTGGCATTCAATCCGCCACCGCTAGATGATGCCGTTCCGACACCATAAGCGGATATGCCACCACTTGCATAAAGGTTTGCAACCTCGTTAGTCGTAGTGTTCGTAATCTTCAACGCTTTGTTTGTTGCATCATATTCCATCTTTATATTGCCGATGGAGATATACTTTCCGTTAGGCACAACGATACTTCCGCTTATGTCGGCTGTTCCGTCAAAGCTGTTGCCCCAAAGCTTGCGTGCGTTCGTGAGCTGTAGAGCCTTCTTGGCAGAGCCATTCGTGAAGTAGCCTTGCAAGGTTGTTAGGAAAGCTATTAGTTGTTCCTCATCAATAGAACCACTTCCTCCGGTAGACGATCCAAGATTCTTCAAAGAGTCGATTATATTATTAATATCAGATACAAGACCTTTGGTTAAATACAGAGTATCAACCATTACACCACCTACTAAAGATGCCGTATTAGAACCTTCCAACACGGCATCCCTAACTTGAATGGCTCTTCTCAATATGTCGTTATAATCTGCCATATTAACCTATCTTTTTAATTGTGCAACCTCCGATATTAATTCTACTATTGCCTTTACTTTTAATGAGACCGCTTATCTTGCAAAACATAAGACATTCATCCAGGTAACCTTTAGCAATTTCTATGATACCATTATAAAGTGTAGATCTGGATTTGTCAGATACATGACTGGAATATTCATTCTCCTTTACTCCAATTCCAAATCTTGTACTTTCAATATCACCACTCATTACATATTTAGCATACACATAATAGGAGAGGGATTCACGAAGCCCCATAAAGCAATGAATATCATCGTTATCACTCTTTCCGTAGTCTCTACTATTGTAATTCCCCCCATCAAGCAATAGAAGTATATTCTTGTCTTCAATACTTTCTTTCTCCAACTCTGCTAGTATTCGAAGGAAGAGGGCATCACCAATAATCGGTTTGACATGAAGCTGTTCCGCTTCCGTAATGAATGCCTCCAGTTTCGTGCTATCAACCTTCTTTCCTATGGGACGTCCCAACTTTCTTAGCTGTTCTTCTGTTAGAATATTAGTCATTTGTTGCTATTGTTTGCGTTTATAAAAGTTAATGGTTGTATTTCGTAATCATTGCTAGGATTTGCATTAAAGTACCAATTATCGAAAATTCGTTTCAATTCTCGGCTTATCGCTCTACGTTCCTTGCTAACATACGAATTATAGTATGAGTAGGCATCAGTAAGAATATCTCCGTTAAATCCTAGAGAGCCTTCAAGTATTCTGTACCATGGTTCCTGAGCAAAGGCAATATAAATCTTCTTCATGGAGCTACCTTCTGTAGATTCGTATTTCTTGTCGAAATTATTACCTTCCAAAGAAACAAATTTTGGTATATCTTCATCATTTTCAACGGTAACATCCATCAAGGCACATGCATTTTCATCACCTTGGAAGATGCGTAGGCTGTCGCTGACAGCATTTTCGTTATCGCTGTTCATGATTTCCTGACCGGTTTCTGGGTCAACACCAACACTTTGTCCTTTTTTGTGAACAACCATACCGGAAACGAGAAAGTTGTTTCTTACGTTTCTGTATTTTACATTATCTAATCCTTCATCAATAGAAAGATTTGTTACAACCTTATCATATATAGGAACTGGATAAACGAACTTACCATCCATTGAAAACCATAGGATTTGTCCTCTGTATTTTTCAATTCCTCCCGATTTGACTATTTGTGATAAAACTACTTCTTTACGTGGGTTGAAGCAATATAGCTTTTTGATGTTCTTCTTGTCAACTTTAATAGCTACACCTTTTCTTGTTTTCTTACCTTCCCAATCGGGATGCACGTTAATATAAACAACTTTTCCATCAGCAGTCTCTTCTTCAAGTCTGCACTGCTGGAAGGGTATATGGCTCACCTCAACGATTTCACACATCATATTGTAGTTTACGTGAAGAGCAAACCCATGATACAAAGCCATATCTTGTGCGATTAGTCGGTAAAGGTCATCAATAGTGTCACCCCTTCTGTTGCAGATAAACTCGGAAAATTCGGTATTTCTAAGTCCATCACCTTCTATGAAAGTTTCATAACGGTCTAGACACGCTCCTCCCACACTGGAGTTCCTTATAAGATTATACAGACGCTGTGGATAGAGATTATCTTTTCCGTAGGCTTGTATATTTAAGTTGCTCCAATATGGGTCAATGTATCTCGGCTGCGGTCTTTTAACGTTATTGATATTCATTATGTGATGGACTTAGTATAATTACTTACTTGATGGGCGACCTCTACGTGAGCTCTGTTTCTCAACTTCCGGATCGCCTGATGGTATTCCTTCCCCTGCTCCGGCCTCACTACCCGAAGGGCCGTCATTTACCTTTGTTGCTTCATCAATGATTTTCTGAGCCTCACTGAGGTCTACCGGCTCATCAGGAGTGATAAGACCAAGCTCAATTTTCTTCTGCTTTACTTTCGCTTCCCAGTCTGATGGTGTCCGTTCGAAAAGTACAATATCTGCAGGGTGTGTAGCAAGCCACTTTTCTGCGATCTCATCAGGGCAATTATTCAAAGTATAGAAATTAGAGCTTCCAAACTCATGAAGTAAGGCTCCGGCTTTCAAAACGTAATTTGGTGTTGTAGGCATTTTTCCTAATTTTTTAAGAGTTGTAACGATTTCTATGTATGCGTCTCTGTAGCAATCAGAACAGCCACTCCTACGGATAGGCTTTCCGCATACCTTATTATATAAGTTTTCGATGACGCTCCTCTCAGAAGATGTAAATCCATCATCGTAATGAGGTTTCATTTCGTCAAGAAGCGTCATCGTCTTAGAGTATTCTAGCATAAGCTTTCTTCTTTACACATCGCCAGTCGTTGTACCAGTCAGCAGAGAATCCAGCAAGGTTCTCGTTGCCTTTATACTATCTTTAAAGAGGAAGATACCACTTGAAGGTGCATTCTCTTCAACGAGAGTAACTGCCCAACCGCCATCGGTATCCTCGGAATACTTTTCGTTCGTAATTTCGGAAGCGGTCAAACCTTGCTCCAAACCATAAATCTCAAAAGTATTCTTTTTATCGTCACCTTGGTATTTGTTCTCCATAATAAAGACAAACTTTCCGTTGGCGAGGTTGTTGACAATATTCTTGGCAACATCAGGACCCGAATCCAATATAACGATGGAAGCGGTCTTGTTGAACTTGTTGGAATAAGTACCCGTAGCTAACTCAGACTTCGTACCCGTGAAAGGGGTCTTACCCGGCACGTATGCCGAGTAAGCCTTTGTTCCTTTCAGCATGGTGAGCGCTGTAATGATAAGGCTGTTTGACTCGTCTCGTTGGATTGAATCAAAGTCAATATCATCGTAGTTCATGAGATAGCCTTTGTTCTTCAAACCCTGCACTTGTGGATTGTCGCATGATGCGCCAATGTTCTGTGCTAATTTGTAATCACAAGCATCCATAGCTACCTCCTTCCTTAAAGTGCTACCTGTACGAGTTCATCCTCACCGATGAGAGTACCGAAATCACCTGAAGAGAAGATGAAGTTCTTGCGGCTCTCATGGTTGAAGCCTACGTCCAATGTCGCAAACATACCATCATCAGAAGTTCCGGCGAAAAGGTTCTTCGGATTGGCGAGAAGAGCACGATGAGGCAGATTGTACTTCTTACCATCATCCTCGTACTTCTTAATCATTCTGTCCCAAATATCAAGAACGAACACTTTCTGACCATCATACTCAGATACCTGAATACCATTCATCAGAGTTTTAGTGTCAAGCTGAAACTTTGTACGCTCGTAGATGTCGGAACGGAGAGCCTTGAAAAGTGAGTTCGTCATAAAGATTGCGTGGTCATCATCAAAGATACGACCATCGGCATCTACCAGAAGGTTATCAATGATACTGATTGCTACACCTTTCTCACGGATAGCTGCCTTCTGCTCTGTGTATGTAGCTTTTGCATTAGCCGCAATCTCAGTCTTCTGATTAGCGTTGGATGCGATGATAGCTTCAAGACGTTTCCAAAGGCCATCACATGCATTGAACAACTTGACGTCTACACCACTTGTGATGATACCACCATCAGATTCTGCCACATTCTTTGCGTTCTTATCGCTAAACCATGTCAAACGCCAAAACATCTGGTTGATAGCCTTCTGCAAAAGAGGAATGAGGAATTTGTCCCAATATGGAGTGTCCTGCAAATCGCCACGTTCTGTACCTGGCTTCATGCCGTACTTAGCAAGTGTATTGGTAAGTTCTTTGTAGCAGAAGTGCTTTGGAATACGCCAATCGCCAAGCTCCCAAGTCTTCTCAAAGCCCTTAATGTTTACTTCGCTGTATGTAGGGTCACAGCCTGAACCAGACTCACCAACATCATCGATTGAGTCGATATAACCCAATTTCTTGCCATTCTCTACACCTTTTACAACTGTGAGAACCTGCTCAAGGTCTGGGTCGTCGAAAGATGATGTGAAAAGCAACTCGTTGAGGTCACGAATCGCACCATTATCAACGGTAAATGCACTGAAATCAATTAATTGTGCCATAATTCTTCTAACATTTTAAAATTCAACAATGATTACTTCTTAGCGTTACGCTTTGCTTCCTGCTCGGCTTTCTTCCTTGCAAGAAGCTGCTGGGTCTTAGACAAGCCCTTGTTGTCACCACCTTCGCCATGAGCAACAAACTGACGGTTGCCGGTATGATAGGTTGACTGCATCTTGCAAACGGTATCAAGCCAAACTTTACCACCTGCCCTTGCCACAACGTCAAGGATAGCGGTTTCCTCATCAGTCTTCTGTGACTTAGTGAGGTCTTCTTTCTCAGCCTTCAGCGACTCATTATCTGCCTTCAAGGTCTCATTCTCACTCTTCAAACTTTCGTTCTCAGCCTTCAAAGCCTCGTTTGTGGCAGTCAGTTCATCAACTTTAGCCTGCAAAGCAGCAACATCATCACCAGCATTATCCTTGTTGTCGTTTTCGCCACCACCATTGTCTACTGGGGTGATAGAGCTGATAACTTCGTCTTCAACAACGATGACGGTACCATCGTCAAGGGTGTAAGTGCCGTTAGGATAAGCCTTATCACCTACCTGAGGGTCACCATCTTCTCTTTCGACCGTAAACTCTGTTCCGTCTGCAGCTGTAATCTTCTGATCAAGCGGAATCTGAACATCTTCAATCTTGGCAACACCTGCCAACGCGAGTAAGCGCTTTACGAGCTTGTTCTCAATTGTAATTTTCTCTTGTGCCATTTTTTTATGAAATTTATTTGTTTTTTTACTTGCCGTATTTGGTGCAATAGTGTCTGTAATGAAACCTAGCTCCTTGGCTTTATCCATGTCAATGAACTTGTCTTCGTTCATGATGGCTTGCAACTCACCTCTGTCTGCTCCTGTTCGCTCTACATAGACATCAAGGATTCTGTTCTGCTCTTCGATGAGTGAAGTCTCTTGCGCAGTAAGTTTTCCCTTCATTCTGGAAATCTCGTCGGCAGTCAAACGCTCCGCAGTACAAACGTCTACCCATTCAACCGCCGGATTGTGAATACACATTCTTGCGTTCTCGTAGGCGAATCGTCTTTCTTTTGGCGCAGCAAGCAAGACGATTGTAGCCATAGAAGAGCAATTTCCTTCAATGGTAGCGGAAATCTGCTTGCCGGACTGACGTAATCTGTCATAGATAGCCCATCCTTCCAAGCAGTTACCACCTGGACAATGGAGAAGAATATCAATTTGGTTATCTCCTTCTTCCATACTTTCCAAGAAATCAGTAATGTCTTTATAGCACACTCCGTCTGTACCGAACCAATCTCTGTACATGACTTTTGTCTCTTCATCGACAATTTCGTTGTAAATCTTTAATTGTGCCATTTGATTTTTATTTTTTGTAATTCCTTCGCAAAGTTAAAAATAAATAAGGTATAAATGCTCTAATTTCGTAACAAAGCAGTACAATTACGATTGCAGTAGGAATACAAAAAAGTCGCTCTATCTATCACAGACAGAGCGACTTAAATCAGACTATTTCCTATAAAAGTAATCAAAAAACACGTTTTATGGGTACCACATTCTTATTTCTACAATACTCTTTAGTTTTCTGTATTATCAGCAGTTGTGAGATTCATCAGTTCGCTGAGACTTTCATCGGTCTTTGCATCGTAAGCAACATAGAGTTTCCCGTCTTGTTTTATACCTACATAAATCTCATCAGCGTTTCTTACCATTTCTTGCATACTCTCCCGAACTTCACGATTACCTTTATGTTTGTGAAAGAATCTGCGTAACTTCTTGAGATATTTAAATAAGCTCGTCAGAATACCGGAACACTTTTTTACGGGAGTATCGTAAGAGATAACTCCATTGCTGTCTTTTCTTTTAAATCTTATCTTCATTTCTTTCTTATTTTAAAATGTTTGCCATAAATTTCGTTTACTTTTTCAAGATTCAACTTAGACATTTCTTTAGATAGCTCTAGAAGAATATCATAAGAAGTATTTCCGTTTCTGTCTGTCTCGTCTTCAACAAATCGGTCAAAACGGTCTATCAATGCAGCAACATAACCAAAGGCTTCTATCTGCGTATTCTTAAGCATTTCCTTGCTAACGAATGTCTTCATGAGCATTAAGTCACGCTTTTCATCATGGATGGCCAGCGAAATACCACCATTGGTGGCGAACACGAAATTTCTTTCGTTATGATAAATGCAGATTGAAGAGTTGAAATGAAGTATAAAATACGTTAGTATCTTGTTAATCTCCATATCTCTGTCTCCATAGATTCGTTCCCCCATACGTCTGATATAGTGAGGGGTAAAAACGATGCAGGCTGCATTATATCTGTCTGCCTTTGCTGTTACTGCCACGTACTCATTAGTCTCCTTGATATACATGTAGACATCCATGATGCTTCGCTTCTTGTACACGCAAAGAGCTAATTTGTAGTCTGCATTTTGTGTTTTATAGTCATAACACTTGGCACACTTATAGGAAAAGCCTTTCTTTAATTGCCGACGCAATTCGCTCTCTTTATAATCAAGAAAGCGTAATATTCTCTCTTTATCATTTTCGTAGACTTTCTGCAAGTCTTTTGCTATCATTGTTTCTGTTAACATAAGCTACAATATTATAAATTCGTCCTCGCCACGTCTTGATATATAAGCAAAGATTTCTTCTTTTCTGAATAATTGCCTTTTGAGAGTCAACCCATTGTCCACTGCATATTGCATCGCCCAATCAAAGTTGCTTGTCCACGATATTCCTTTATCCTTGTACCTGGCATCATAGGCTCGATACAGAAGGATAGGGTAGGTAAGACTTTCGTATGTTACCTTATCCTCTATAGTCATAAACCATGATTTGGCAGGTCTGTTACTACTCATGAGTTGTTTGAACCTTTCAACATTGCTGTGATTGCCGGCAGCACACCATACGGTACGCATAACCTCCCAAAATCTCGGATTTGATAGAAGATGACACTTCTTGAAGAAGATGTCTAGCATCTTTTCGTTATCACACTCTACATCATGTGCAGTAACAATCTGTTTAACTATCTTACTATCTCTTTCCAACTGCTTCTTGGTAAGATATGTTGGATTGCGATGTGTAAAGTCGTGTATCTCGTTATAAGTCTTCATATTCTTATATCTATTTATCAGTTTCTATTTTTGAGACCTGACTATTGAAGTATTTGCGCACACCTTCGTAAATCTTCAACTGACGAGAAAGTTCTTTGTTCTTTTTGAGAAGCTCATCACGCTCTGCAACGACCTTCTCGTAATCGTTGTGTTTGTTGTTTAATTTATTAAGCAACTCACCTTGCTCTTTAACCTTTTTCTGGTAACGAGTTAGCTTAATTTGCATCAGCGAGTAGTTTTGCAGCACTCTAAGAACTACTCTTTCGTAAGGTACATCTTTATTGTATTCAATATTTTCTATCTGTTTTATGTTTTATTATAGATGCTTCTTAGCTTTATCATAAACACTAATGATAATTTCGTCAGTTATATCATCCTCGCTGTCAAGTCCATATTTGAAGAACTGCTCCTTGGTCAAGGAACTGACTCCGTATTCCCTTGCGATTGTTGAAATACCTCTGAGCGAACCTGTGTCCTTGAAGTTAGCAATAAGCTCGCGTATATAACCTATGAATTGTCTTTCTTTAGTGTTTGTTTATAAAGATTCCACATCAGCAAGAACATCTTTGGCTGTTTCTGCAGTCATAACATTTTGCTTATCACAAAAATCATTTATCTTCTCTTCTACGCTACTCATCACACTTTTTACTGATTCTAGCAGGCCGGAAGCTTTAGCTAATTTGTTAAGAACTTTAGTATACCGCTCGCCGCTCTGAGACTTTTCCGCTTTTAGCTGTTCGTACTTCTCTTTGTAATCAATATCTTTCCTACCTGACATATTACTATAGCGGTTGAGCATGTTCCGATACAGAATCTCTTTTTGCTCTAGCTTCTTTTTCAGTTCTGCGTTCTCCTTTTTGAGTGCATCGCACTCAGCTTGCTTCTTGTCGAAATTTTGCAGTATAGTCTTTACTTGCAAATCTCTTGGTAATTCTTTGTTGAATTTTGATCCCATTGTGGTAAGTTTATTTAAGGAAGGCTGCTTCGTAAGAGGCAACCTTCTCTGTTAGTTGAACATTCTTTTTGTTATAGCTGTCGCGCTCGGCTCTCGCCTTACTAATCTGCACGAAACTTACTATTACAGAAATAGCAATTGTTAGAAGCATACATACCCAAGGGTGAGAGCAGACTATCTTATCTATACCTTTGCAGATATTGCGAACAATTATGACGTGAAACTTTAAGATGAATTTACAAGCATCCCATATTGTTACATGTCCCTTAATTTCTATATTAGCCATCGTAATCTTCTTTTTTGTATTTGCGGTAATTGTAAAATTTCTCATAAAAAGCACGCTGTGACTTGTATTTCTCCAAATTAGCCATGTATTCGGAGTGAGGATAAGAAAAATGACCTTCTCTTTTCGCGATTATCTCAAATTCCTTAAATCTCTTGTCATAGCCAAGAAGTTTTATTAAGTCTTTAGGATAACACCAAGCTATCTGCAAACGCTGTGGGCTATCATCATCAGAAGAGAATCTGACACTACTAATATCATAATAACTCTTTACGTCAATAAACCTCATGCGTTCTATTTCTGGCTGGTTTTCGCCCCTTCTCACATCTCTAAAGAAAACAAAAATCTCGTTCTTTCCACATGGCTCGTCAACGGGATGAAGAATACTGCTAATGCGTTCTTTCTCATCTTCTTTACTCTGCTTATAACCTTTCTTGTAACCCTCTACGAAAGCATCACGGCAGACCTGAGCAATAGTTTCGTTGCAATTGGTAATGCCTAAAGGGCACTTCCCGCAAGCACGGCTTTTTCCGTTTGCCTTTAAAGCTAGTTTTTGTATATCCATAACTTTGATTTTTTAAAGTGTTTATTATTTGCTACTACAAAGGTACAAAATAATTATCAAATACGCAAATATTTGAATAATTATTTTATCAATTTTCCGGCTTTTCCATGTTTTGTGGATTTCCTTTGCTATAGAAGGAGCAGTCGTTATTGACCGTACCTCTAATTATCCAATACTCTTCATGAGGACATGTTAGACAAATTGGCTTGCCTTGCAAATCTATATGTTCGTGCTTCCATTGCCATGTAGCACATGCGCACTCACTGCAGATTTGATCAGGCTTGCTTGCTTTTTCTCTTCTTGCCATCATCAATAACTTTGATAATCTTTACGTATGGCTCAGACCCACATCGCAGCATTTCACTTGGATTCTCAGAATCTACCGTTATATAGGAACGCTCGTTTTCTGGACGTTCATTCCATAAGGCATGACGGAATACCCGATGCATATCCCAAAGAGTATCGGCAGTATTATCATAACTAACACCATAATATCTGAATTTATCGCACTTCCAACAAAGCTGGCGCAATTCATCAATATGTCGCTCTATTTCATGTCTGACGTCATGCCATTCCGGAGGAAGTGTTTTAAGCACACCTTTAATGCCATTCTCTTTCTTGTACTCTCGTTCCCAAGCATCAAGACAATCATCTTTCAACGAAATATCTAGCTGGCCGATAATCTGTCTGTCAGCCTTCTCGCAAGCATAAGAGAGTAATTGCAGCTGTCTTTCTGTTACTTCTATTTGAAACTTCTTCATACTAATATCATTTTATTTATATCCACATTTTATATTTTTACACATTCCGCCTAAAAAGCAATGGCAATATCCAAGGAACCAAAAGCGGCACTTCTTGTTTTCTTTTCTCTTCATGAGCTATATATGATTAAGCGAGTACGGAAGACTTCATAGAGGCTAAGTACACGGCTCTAAGGTAAGATTTGAGATAAGAATAAACCGCTCCTAGCTTATAAGCTTCCATACTCGTATTTTTAACTTACATATTCTAGCTTAGTGACAAACACATCATCAAGGTCTTCTAACTCATCAAACGTGATGTTAGGATTACCTGTCATACCAACAACGTACGCTACGGCATCTTCTTCTGATGAGAAATACTCTAATCCGTGCCCATCCACTTCTATAACGATGTTGTCATCCCCAAAGTACTTTTCTTCGGAATCGTTACTTTGAAACAAACCAAGTCCAAACTCCTCTGCTATCCAGTACAAAGAGCAATCATACTTTTCGGCTAGCTTCTCGAATATCTCATTGCAGGGAGACCAAGCTGTACTCGTTGACAAGCTTAATGTCAACTTCTCATCGTCGTAGGGGCAGTTGTCGATTTCTTGAAGATTGAACTCTCCACGACAACTTATTTTCGCTGGATCCTCTCCAAGCATTTTCTTTACGATATTGCCTAACCAATTTGAAGAATCAACATAAGAACCTTCTTCTTTACTATAGGCTTGGCTTTCTGCAAAGCATCAAGCTCTTTGTGAAGGGCTCGTATCTGAGCACCTTCACCTTCAAAAACATAATCAGTTGTACACGTATTTGCCATAACTAATATATTTTTCGTCCTCTTTCTTTAAAAGGATTTGATTGGTAATAAAATTCTTCTTCTTTTTTATTATTTCTTTTAGCAAGTTGAGCAGCACATTCTTTATGATGCTTCTCTTTTAGCCATTTCTTATTGTAATCCCACATTACTTGTTCTTTTTAAATTCAACACATTCATCCTTCCATGTCAAATTCCGCCCAATAAGCTTTACAATTGTACCTTTAGGCAATTCTATTGAATGCCCTTTATAATAAGCATCACCTGTATCTTCATTGCGCCCATCATGTTTAGGATACCACTTTTCGTAGTTTTCACCAACGTATGTTGTACCCCATATATGATTTCTATCTTTTTGTGTATTGCCCCTGAACGGTTTTACATTGAAGATTTTCTCTGCACCGTTTTTATCTACGGCTAACCATGTTCTTGCCATAACTATTCCTCCACTTTTACGCCGAATGGAGTCCCATCGGCAAATTTTATTTTAAACAAATCAGTAGCAGTGACAAATCCAATCACGCCATTATTTCTATCACCAATAACAATCCCTTCATTATCTATAAATATGATTAAGCTGTTAACCTCACCATTTTGGGATATTAGCCACCCGAATGGCTGATGCTTTAGCATTTCTGCACGGCACTCTTTTGCATCCTTGAAAGGTCTGTAGGTAGGCTCTGGCTTGATGCGATAATATTGTGGGTTATCTATGAGTGTATCAAGATATAAACCTTCCTCTTCACCATCTATATCTGCCCAATCATTATAATTTGCTGCAAATTGAATGATCCTACCATCTGCCATTGCTTGAAAGATAGGCAGCAATCTCTGAATTTCTCCTTTATAAATTTTCTCCATATTCTAGTCCTCCAAATCTTTAAGTGCCTTATCACATTCTTGTATTGCTAAATTGTATGCAAAACCGAAAGGTTTTATTTTTTTACCTTTTGATAAATCTGCATGAATGCAAGTAATATAAGCCTTTATAGTCTTAATGTGCTTAATAGCTTTTTCTTTGTTCATTGCTTAACCTCCTTAAAATCTATTTCTTTTAAGCAGTTTAAATCTGGATAATAACAAGTTGTCTTAGGATAGCCAAATTCTATCACTTCTTCCTCTTGTTTATGCAAAAGAAGAGAAAGTATTTTTAATCGTTCTTGTGAATCACGCAACTGCTTTAAGTATTTTTCCTTTTGACCTTTGTCAGAAAGGTCATAGTCTAATTCGCAACAACGTTCTTTTCTTGGCATAAAGTTCAGAGGATGAACAATGTGTTTATCATCCTCATCTTCTTTGCCAAAGCATTGCACTATTATATTAGCACTATAATTTGTACTGTCTGGCTGTAAGTTTTGTATTTTAATGCCAAACTTCTTTATCTGCTCTTCTGTCATATCTCTTTATTTATATCCTTTGCGGATGGTTAATCAATCTTTATTATTGTATCAGGAGCAACGTCTCTAATGTTTCCATAACATGTGTATACTGCCTCCACAAAGTCTTTCTTCGTAAGGAACTCTTTATCAGGAGACAATGTAATATCTATTGTAAACTTAATATGTTTCATATTCTATCTATTTATGCCAGAAGGCGGTTAAACATTAAGTTGCACTCTTATTAGCTTCACTCTTTGAGTTTCTTTCATCTCTTTAGCTTCACTCCAAGGTGTATATGTTCGAGTAAAACAATTGTAAGTTCTTTCATCAACACAATGCAAGCTTGTTATGAGTAATTCCAACTCTTCATCGGATAGTATAACATTCTTTTGCATACCTACACCTCCATTTCTGAGTTAAGTCCTAGACCAAAAAGAAGGTGCTGGAGTTGATGAACATACAGAATGTCACCAAGAGTGATAGCAATTTTTGTATTGCCTACGGCAGAATGCCATTCTTCACTATCTTGTAACAATCCTATCTTTCCAAGCCAATATGAATCAAAACCATCTGGTTTTTTCCACACATTCTTCTCTAGGATGGCAGGAGTAAGAGGAATACCTTCTATCAAATTGACATTAACTTCTTGTAAAGTTTCATCCTCATCATAGTAAGTAGCATAGTAGCCATCACAGCTGCTGATAACTCTGACGCTTCCATGAATGTAGACTATATCGCCAGTCAAGAACCTAATATATTCTAACTTATCCATACGTTACTTTTTAAATTTATTATTTGCATTTTATAGAGTTGGGAGCATTAAGCTACCCAACTCATAAGTTCATCTTCATTGAAATCATTCTCGGTATCATCACCATCCTGATTCCAGCTCTCGACTTTCTCAATGCAGAGATTCTTCGATGTAGATACAAAAGCACCGGTGCCATTATATCCATTTTCTTCGTAACCATCAATTTCAAGCTTGCACTCGATTGCGATAGTTTCATTACCTTTATTGTACTCAACATAATTTGAACCCTCAGAAATCTTTTCTGAAATTGCTCTGTAATCATTGCTTGTTAATTCCATAATCTTGAATTTTAAAGTGTTATTATTTATTATTTGCACTACAAAGAT
>ERZ1026892.536-NODE-536-length-17702-cov-78.610415_pt1 | contig 17702 bp, 10 predicted proteins | sample MGYA00380176_ERZ1026892 | MGnify/ENA primary metagenome ERZ1026892 (study PRJEB33269, sample SAMEA4719812) | human gut metagenome | biome: human-associated habitat; feature: organic feature; material: feces | place: Cameroon | collected 2013-10 ... | reverse complement strand
TCGCTGGTCTCGTAGTTGACCAAAATGCCGACCCTTTGATTGGTGTTACCGTGCGTGTGCAGGGAGACAACAAGGGTGGCGCTGTAACTGATATGGATGGTAACTTTACGATCCAGGTGCAAAAAGGTAAGACCCTTGTCTTCTCTTATCTTGGCTATAAGAATAAAGAGGTATTAGCCAACTCTTCCAAGCTTAAGATTACATTACATGAAGACAACAAGGTGCTCGACGATGTGGTAGTTGTGGGCTATGGCGTTCAGAAGAAAAGTTCTGTAACTGGTGCCATCTCTCAGGTAAAGAAAGAGGATATCGAGAATCGTACCATCACTAATGCCAAGGCTGCCTTGCAAGGTAAAACAGCAGGTGTACAGGTCATCTCATCATCATCTGCCCCAGGCTCCTCTCCAACCATTCGTATTCGCGGTTACTCTTCCAACGTTTCTTCCGACCCACTCTACGTAGTAGATGGTGTACGCTTGGGTGATATCAGTGGTCTTGACCCTAACGATATTGCTTCCATGGAAGTGTTGAAGGATGCAGCCTCAGCTGCCATCTATGGTGCGGAGGCTGGTAATGGTGTTGTACTCATCACCACCAAGAAAGGTGCAGTGGGCTCAGGCAGAATTACCTATGATTTTCAGTACACCACAGAAAGCTTAGCCAAGGTGCCCAAGCTCATGAATGCAGAGGAGTATATCCAATATATGAAGGAAGGCAAGACTTTCACAGAGGATTACCTCTTGAAGAACTGGGATGGCAAGACCAATACCTCTTGGGTAGATGCCATCTATGGCAAGGGACACATGCAGAAGCATAACATAGGTTTCAATGGTGGTAACCAGAACGGCAACTATTACCTTTCTCTCACCTATCTTGATAATAATGGTATGGTAAAAGGCGATAATGACATTTATCGCCGTATGACCGCTACCATCAATGCGGAATATCAGATCAAGCCTTGGCTCAAGGTGGGTACAACCAATCAGATTGAAAAATATAATGCTCGCTCTGTTTCTGAGAACAATGAGTATGGTGGCATGTTGACAGCTGTGCTTCAGATGGATCCTTTGACTCCTGTCACCTATGCTCCAGATAATCTCCCAGCCCACATGGCAAAAGCTTTGGCCGATGGCAAGCACCTCTTGACAGATGCCAATGGCAACTATTATGGTGTATCCCAATTCTATGCGGGTGAGCAATACAACCCATTCATCATGCGTGACAACAATGTAAGTCGCAACAGTGGATTCAATGTCAACGGTTCTATCTATGCCGACTTCAAGCCATTCAAGGGCTTTGTGTTCACCTCTCGTTTGGGCTATCGTCTCTCTGGTACTCGCAGTTCTTCGGCTTCACTTCCTTTCTATGGCAACGCTACACAGTCTCGCGATTTCGTGGACTATAGTGCCTCATCCTCTACTTCCATCTATTATCAATGGGAGAACTTTGCCAACTACATGAAGAAGTTTGGCGAGCATACCATCAATGCCATGGCAGGTATCTCTTTCCAAGAATCTACCTACGATTATGTAAATGGTTCGTTGGCAGCAAACAAAGAGGACGCAGTCAAGAAAAATAATCCGTTGTTCTTCTTCCTCAACTATGCTTCTGCCTCTGCCACCAAGGGTGTCGGTGGTGAAAAAACTCGCTCTGCCAAGTACTCTTACTTCGGACGTTTGAGCTATGATTATATGAACCGCTATTATTTGCAGGCTTCTCTCCGTGCAGATGCTGCCGACTTATCTAAGTTGCCATCTACCAATCGTTGGGGATATTTCCCTGCTGTATCTGCTGGTTGGACTATCTCCGAGGAGAAATTCTTTGCTCCTTTGCGTGACGTGGTTACGAGCTTGAAGTTGAGAGCCAGCTGGGGTCAGAATGGTAGTTTAGCTGCCTTGGGCGGTTATGCTTACAGCACCGATATGGCACAGAGTGGCATTTATCCTTTGGTGGGTGGAAACAACTATACACAAGTGGTTCGCCCTTCTACCATGGGTAATGACGAGTTGAAGTGGGAGACTTCTGAGCAGACCAACTTCGGTATCGATGGTCTCTTGTTTAAGGGACGCATGAACTTCAGCATCGACTACTTCACCAAGAAAACCAAGGACTTGTTGGTAAACGGCACAACCCCATCATTGGTTATCGGTGGTACTACCTCTCCAATGAATGCAGGTAATGTAAGCAACAAGGGTTTCGAGTTTGAGTTGGGTTGGCGTGACAATATCGGCGACTTCAGCTATGGCATCCGTGGCAACCTCGCTACCTTGAAGAACGAGGTAACTTACATCGACCCTTCCATCACTCGTTTGCCAGGTTCTAACTTCCATACTTACACCATCACCTATTTTGAGCAGGGCTATCCTGTTTATTACTTCCGTGGCTATAAGTTCACTGGCGTTGATCCAGAGACAGGTAATCCTCAGTTTGCCGACTTGGACAACAGTGGTGACATCTCTGATGGTGACTTGACCGACATCGGCAATGCCATTCCTAACTTCACCTATGGTATCACCTTGACAGCGGCCTATAAGGGCTTCGACTTTACCCTCTTCGGTAGTGGAGCTTCTGGCAATAAGATTTTCAACTGTATCAACCGCCCTGACTATCAGATGGTCAACAAGTTGAAAGAGGTATTCTATGACAACCGTTGGACTCCAGAGAATCCTAATGGAACCAAGCCACGTGCAGGTGCTGACAACATGGATAAGTACGCTTGCTCAAGTGCCATGGTATATGATGGCTCTTATTTCAAGATCAAGCAAATCCAGTTGGGTTACAACTTGCCAAAGCATCTCTTAAAGAAGGTGGCTATCAACAGCCTTCGCCTTTATGTATCACTTGATGATTTCTTCACCATCACCAAGTATCCAGGCTTCGACCCAGAGGCTTCAGCCAATGCCACCAGTGGTATGGGCATCGACAAGGGTGCTTATCCTATGGCAAAGAAAGTCGTCATGGGTTTCAACTTGGAATTTTAGACAATACAAATTATTCATCTATTAATGATTTTGCGTATTATGAGAAAGAATATCATATATAGCTTGCTCCTCGTAGTGGCAGCTTTGTTTGCCGGTTGTGAGAGCAGACTCGACATAGCGAAACATGGAAACATGGGCGGCCAGGATGATTTCTACCAGACTGATGAACAGACAGAGCAAGCTGTGGCTTCCATGTATTCCAGCCTGAAAGGATTGTATTACAACTGGTTCTTTACCAAGAATCTCCTTTCTGACGATGTATGGTGCGGTGGTGGTCAGCGTGGTGACAACACCTCCTTAGAGCAGTTGAACGAATATACCTATGGCACAGACAATGGCATGATACAAGGTGTGTTCTCTGGCTTGTATGGATTGATTTACCAGTCTAACTTGGTCATTGAGAAGGTGGCAGACGACACTCCTGTCAAGAAACGTGCCATCGCAGAGGCAAAGTTCTTCCGTGCTTGGGCAAACTTCGAACTTGTCACTTTGTGGGGTACAGCTCCTCTCGTAGATCATTTGTTGGAACCTGGTGAATATCGCCAAGGCAACAGCACACCTGAGGCTCTTTGGGCAGCTGTAGAGTCAGACCTAAATGATGCCATCAGCATGAATGCACTTCCTTCCAAGAAGAACAAGGACGATCAGGAGACGGGTATGCGTGTTACCCAGGAAGTGGCAAAGGCTTATCTGGGCAAGGCTTATCTCTTCCAGAAAAAGTATCAGGAGGCAGCATCCGCACTCAATGAGGTGGTGGATTCCAAGAAGTACGACCTCTTCCGTGGCGACTATGACATGCAGTTTCATGCCGTCAACAACAACAACTGTGAGTCGATGTTGGAACTCCAGTGGCGCAACGACCAAGAGCAAACTTGGAGCCAATTTGACATGACCTTCTTGATGCAGGGATGGCGTACAGCCTATTTCAGTATGAGCGGTACTGCTGCCAACGAAATTGCCCAGGGTACATACGGATTTTTGAATCCTCGTAAGTCCTTGTACGATGCTTTTGTTAAGGCTGAAGGTCCTGATGGTTATCGCCTCAAGCATACGATGCTGAATGAAAGCCAAATGGCAGAATATGGCGCAAAAGTTTCGCCAGGTATGGCTGTCTATGGATGTGAGGGATATTTTATGTTCAAGAATCGCCCGTTGAAATCTGACTGTATCATGGATGCATCTTATTTTCAGGGATTTCAGTATACCGACCGTCGCATCATGCGTTATGCAGAGGTGTTGCTGTTGGCTGCCGAGGCTAACTTACAGGCTGGTCAGCCAGACAAGGCTCTCTATGACATCAACCAGATTCGTGAACGTGCCAAGGAGACTCCTTTGACTAGCGTAACCTTGGATGACATCAAGACAGAGAAGCGCTTGGAACTTTGCTTGGAATCTGTCCGCTATCAAGACTTGGTGCGCTGGGGTGATGCTGAGGCTGCTCTTGGCACACAGGGCAAGCAAATTCCTAACTTCAGCTCCAAGGGGGTGACTTGGGATTACACCAACTCTTCTTATGGTTTCCAGAACAAGCACAAGTTGCTGCCTATTCCTCTCAAGGAAATAGAACTGAACCCTAACATCCAGCAGAATACGGGATGGTAATCTTCTAATTAACTGATATTTAAATGATATTGATATGAAAAAATATATAGGTTCAATATTAAGTCTGTTTATTGCAGGGCTGTGTTTCACAGCCTGCGATAACGATGCTCTTGATGGTATGCAAGGGGTATATGCAGATATGCAGAGTTATACATCGCAAGAGGCAACCGTGCAGCCTACCACTAAGTTAAAGAAAGGCGTGAAGGCGCTCAATGTTGATATAAAAGATGTAAAGGGAACTGCCATTCAGATTAGTTTTGGTAGTACCGAGTGGATTCTTCCTGCTGCCTCTTATACCATAGCTGAGACCGTGGCTAACAAAACCTGTGTGGTTAAGGTGAATGGTGAGGCAATGAAGAGTGGCGACATCGACGTATCTCTTATTGGGGGCAAGTATTACTTGAACGGTTTGTTTGCCAATGCCGCTGGTCAGCGAGTGAAGTTGAATTATGTAGGAGAGCTTGCCTTCGTTGTGGGACAGGATGACCCAGAGGCATCAGGCTATACTCTTACTATCGCTCCAACTCAGATTGTCGATTGGTCAACAGGTGCTCCTGTCATCGTGAATCCTAATGCTACCAAGTATATCATCTCTATCAACAATCCAGCAGGTCAGCCTGCTGCTTATCTGGAAGCCGTGAATGCCAATCAGCTCGGTAATACAGACTTGGCTGGTGAATATACCATTCAAGATAAGGCTTCAGAGCCTTGGTTGATGGGCAATGGTTTTGCTATCCCTCAATACGGTGTCAAGTTTGGTAGTTACTTCGTGGATGAGGCTGGTGTCGCACAATACATCACGGCAGGTAAGATCATCATCTCTACCGCTAAAGATGCAGAGGGACAGGACTTATTCTCATTCGAGGGCGCTGACCTTGCTACCCAGAGTGGTGTGGATGGATCGGCTGGCAAGGGATCATTTAAGATTAAGTTTGCTACCATCGCCAAGTAATAAATTAAAAAATAAAACGTTATATTCAATGAAAAGATTTTCGATATTAGCAATTACATTGTGTGCGATTTGTGGTTCTGCCTTCGGACAGCAAGCCTTGTTCGGAGGACAGATGCCTCTCTCTCCAGAGATTCATGCAGACAAGACCGTTACTTTCCGCTGCATGGCACCAGGGGCTCAAAAAGTACAGATAACAGGTGACTTCTTGCCAACCAAGAAAATAGATACCCCTATGGGTAAGTATGATATGCCTGGAGTAGCCGATTTGAAGAAGGATGAGAAGGGTGTGTGGTCATTTACAACCACTGCTCCTTTGGCACCAGAGCTTTATAGCTATACAATGATGGTGGATGGCGCCAGTGTTACCGACCATCTCAACGTCTATACCGTGCGTGACATCGCCAACGTTTCCAACTATTTCTTGATAGGCGGGGGAAAGGCAGATCTCTACAAGGTCAACAAGGTAGCGCATGGAACCGTATCAAAGGTCTGGTATGATGATGCCAAAGCTGGTCTTACTCGTCGTATGACAGTATATACTCCTGCTGGTTACGAGACCAGCAAGCAGAAATATCCTGTGCTTTATCTCTTGCATGGCATCGGTGGCGACGAGGAAGCGTGGATGGATTTGGGACGTGCTTCGCAAATCCTCGATAACCTCATTGCGCAAGGCAAGGCGAAGCCAATGATCGTTGTCATGACCAATGGCAATATCTCTCAGGAGGCAGCTCCAGGACAGACATCGGATAATCTGATAGTCCCTACATTGGGATTGCCTAAGACCATGGAGGGCTCTTTCGAGGCATCTTTCCCTGAGGTAGTGAAGTTCATGGATAGTCGCTATCGTACCATCGCCAATACTCAAGGTCGTGCCATAGCAGGTCTTTCGATGGGTGGTTTCCACTCGTTCTATATTTCTATCAACAATCCTAAGACCTTTGGTTATGTAGGTTTGTTCTCCGCAGCCATCGGCAAGGAGCAGAGGAGCGGTGGAGCCAACGAGTATATCTACGACAATGTGGATGATAAGTTGGCTAACCTCTTTGCTGCCAAGCCAAAGCTCTACTGGATAGGCATCGGTAATTCCGATTTCCTCTACAAGGACAACACCGCTTTGCGAAAGAAACTGGATAGCAAGGGATACAAATATACCTATATGGAAACTGATGGGGGACATATTTGGCGAAATTGGAGAATCTATCTCACCGAATTTGTTCAAAAAATATTCTAATAATTAGCAGGAAGGTCTTCTAAATCTTAGGAGACCTTCTATAGAATGAGACTAACAATTATCAAAAAATTGATAACAATGAAGAAAATTACATTCTTAGCAACTGCCTTGCTGATGAGTCTTGGCAGTTTTGCTCAGCAGGCATTGTTTGACAATGTTCCTGTTATCTCACCCGAGGTGAACGCCAACCATACCGTAACTTTCCGCTTGAAGGCTCCTAATGCCCAAAAGGTGCAGGTTACTGGTGATTTTTTGGCACCGAAAACCATTGATACACCAATGGGAAAGTATGATGCTCCTGGAGTAGCTGATATGACAAAAGATGAAAAGGGTGTTTGGACTTTTACCAGCCAAATGCTTTCACCTGAGTTGTATTCTTACAATTTACTTTTGGATGGAGTGAAGATTGTTGACCCGGGAAGCGTGTATATCACTCGTGATATTACCTCAGAAACCAATATATTCATTCTTTCAGACAAGAAAGGTGATTGTGGTGACCTCTATACCGTTAACGAAGTGCCTCACGGAAATGTATCTAAGGTATGGTATGATAGTCCTACGCTCAAGATGCAGCGCCGTATGACTGTCTATACTCCAGCAGGTTATGACAAAGGCAAGGATTATCCTGTACTCTATCTGCTCCATGGTGCTGGTGGCGATGAGGATGCCTGGACTACTTTAGGACGTGCACAGCATATTCTTGATAATTTGATTGCCACAGGTAAGGCTAAGCCTATGGTCGTAGTGATGACCAATGGCAATCCTAATTGCCAGGCAGCTCCAGGTGAGTGGTCAGCAGGTCAATACATTCCTTCTTTCTATGGCTATCAGGGTGCCAAGCCAGCTGCCACCATGGATGAGAGTTTCCCTGATGTGATGAATTATGTGGAGAGCCACTACAAGGTTGCTAAAGACAAGGCTCATCGTGCCATCTGTGGACTCTCTATGGGCGGTGGTCATTCTTTCGATATCTCTCGTCGTTTCCCTACCAAGTTTGATTACATCGGACTCTTCTCTGCAGGTTTGCATGTGGGTACTACTGGCGATTTCCGTAGTGACTTCTACAAGCAGTTGCAGGGTAATGAAGAGGCTAAGAAACAGTTGGCTACTCTGTTTAAGAACAAGCCAAAGTTGTATTGGATTGGTATGGGCAAGACTGATTTCCTCTACAAGAGCAGTGCAGACTTGCGTCGCTACTTCGATGAGAAGGGGTATAAATATACCTATTTGGAGACGGAGGGTGGACACATCTGGCGTAATTGGCGTGTGTATCTTACAGAGTTCGCACAGAAGATTTTCAAATGATAAAATAACTTTTTCAAGTAATAGTTTAATAAAATAAGGTATAGACAATGATAAAACAAATTTTAGTTTCTTCATGTGTGCTTTTTTCTGCGACTTTCGTAGTGCAAGCACAGAACCCAAAGTTGGGTGTGTCTCCTATCCAGGATGTCATCAATGCGATGACCCTCGATGAGAAGATTCAGTTGGTGGTAGGTTCTTCGGGTAAGTATGAGAGCCAGATGGAGGCTACCATTGGTAACCAAGGTCAGTTGGTACAGGGTGCCGCAGGTCAGGTGAATGGTATTGAGCGTCTGGGCATTCCTGCTACGGTTGTAGCCGATGGTCCTGCTGGACTTCGCATCGACCCTAAGCGCAAGGATACCGACAAGACGTTCTACTGTACCCACTTCCCTGTGGCTACTGTGATGAGCTCTACCTGGAACAAAGACTTGGTGTATTCCGTAGGTACTTCTATGGGAGACGAGGTGAAGCATTATGGCGTAGATGTCTTGTTGGCACCTGCTACCAATATTATGCGTAATCCTCTTTGTGGCCGTAACTTTGAGTATTATTCAGAAGATCCATTGTTGGCTGGTACCATTTGTGCAGCTATGGTGAATGGTATCGAGAGCAACGATGTAGGTACTTCGTTGAAGCACTTCGCACTGAACAACCAGGAGACCAATCGTACTCGTAACAATGTTATCGGTAATCCACGTACTTTCCGTGAGATTTACTTGAAACCTTTCGAAATCGTTGTCAAGGAGGCTCAGCCTTGGACGGTGATGACTTCTTACAATCTCATCAATGGTACGATGTCTAGCGAGCGTTGTGACTTGATAACAGAGATCCTTCGCCATGAGTGGGGATTCAAGGGTATGGTGATGACTGACTGGTTTGGTGGTCTTAGTGCAGCTGCCCAGATGGAAGCGGGTAACGACCTGTTGATGCCTGGTAAGGCAGACCAGGTGAAGGAGATTCGCAAGGCTGTGCTCAATGGACGCCTGTCAATGGAAATCCTCGACCGCAATGTACGCCATATCTTGGAGTATATCATGCAGACTCCTCGTTTCAAGCAGTATGTTGCCGACAACAACCCTGATTTGAAGGGACATGCTTTGGTGGCTCGCAATGCCGCTACCGAGGGAATGGTGTTGTTGAAGAACAACAAGAATGTATTGCCACTCGTTCAGAAGATTAAGAACATAGCCCTCTTCGGCAATACTTCTTATGATTTCATAGCTGGTGGTACTGGTTCTGGCAATGTAAACCATGCTTATGTGGTAAGTTTGTTGGATGGTTTGAAGAATGCTGGCTATCAGGTGGATGGCGACATCCAGAAGGCATACATAGAGTATGCTCCAAAGGCAAAGGCAAATTTGCCAAAGCCAAAGAATCCTTTGGAGGCTTTCTTGCCTGGTCACTTCATCCCTGAGATGAGCCTTGCTGAATTGAATATGTCTGCTGCCGTCAAGAACAACGATATGGCAATCATCACTATTGGTAAGTCGTCTGGTGAGTTCTTGGATCGCAAGATTTCTGATAGCTTCAATCTCACCAAGGAGGAGAAGGATATGATTTCTGGCGTTTGCAACGCTTTCCATAAGGCTGGTAAGAAGGTGGTTGTCATCTTGAATGTTTGTGGCGTTGTTGAGACCAAGAGTTGGATTGGTGGTCCTGATGCTGTATTGTTGTCTTGGTTGCCTGGTCAGGAGGGTGGTAACTGTGTTGCCGATATCTTGTCGGGTAAGGAGAATCCTTCTGGTCGTCTTCCTATGACATGGCCTGTAAGTTATAACGATGTTCCTTCTAAGGCTGATTTCCCTAACCCTGAGACTGTCAAGGTTGACGATGTGATTGGTATGTTTATGGGCAAGGGCATCGGTAGCAAGGGTGACGTGAAGAATGTGGATTTCACCGAATATAATGATGGCGTTTATGTAGGTTATCGTTATTACCAGACTAAGAATGTGCCTGTATCTTATCCTTTTGGTTATGGTATGAGCTATACTACCTTTAAGTATGGCAAACCTGTGGTAACGAAGGATGCACAGGGCAATATCAAGGTCCAGGTGACTGTGAAGAATGCTGGTAAGGTAGCTGGTAAGGAAGTGGTTCAGGTATATGTGGCTGCTCCTGGTAAGGATATGGATAAGCCAGCAAGGGAACTTCGTGGTTACGCCAAGACTAAGAATTTGCAGCCTGGTGAGTCGGAGACAGTTACTATCGACATCCCATACAAGAACTTGGCTTCTTTCAATGAGACTGATAGTCAGTGGCAGGTTGAGGCTGGTGATTACAAGGTGATGGTGGCAAAGAATGCTGCCGACCTCAAGCCTCTCACTACCGTGATTACTGAGGAAGCTGGTGTAACCGAGAAGGTTCGCCCTTGCTTGCTCAAGGAAGTAAAGTAGTTCTATCAAAGATCAAGCTCAATAATAAAAGAGCTTGATGGTAATGAAGTGTGTAATAAGATATAAAAAGAGGGTGCGCTATCAACTGACGGCGCACCCTCTTTTTATATCTTATGGATTTTTGTAAGCCTCTTCACTTAAACAATCCAGAGATGAAATCCCTTTGATTCCAAAGCCTCCTTGATTTCTTTTACGTGTTCCTCGTCGCGAGTCTCCATCGTCAGTCGGAGTACGCAGGCATTCACCTTGTTGCGGTTGGCAGAACGGTCGTGGTGAACACCGGTGATGTTGCCACCCAATCCGGCGATGACAGAGCAGACTTCTACCAATTCGCCCGGTTTGTCATCCAGCTCCATCTCGATGGTACAGAGACGGCCGCTCTTGGCAAGACCACGGGTGATGACACGGTTCAGGATGGTTACGTCGATGTTACCGCCGCTTACCACACAGATGGTCTTCTTGCCCTTCACCGGAACCTTGTTGTACATCACGGCAGCCACGCTAGCCGCACCGGCACCTTCGGCTACCATCTTCTCACTCTCTATGAGTTTCAGGATGGCTGCACAAATCTCATCCTCGCTCACGGTTACGATTTCGTCAACATAGTTGGAGCAGGTTTCGAAGGTAATCTTGCCCGGTTCCTTTACGGCAATACCATCGGCTACGGTCGCTACAGAAGGCAACTTCTCCTGCTTATGATCGTGCAGACTCTGAACCATACTGGCGGCTCCTTCAGCCTGAACACCATATATCTTAACATGAGGATTCAACGATTTGATGGCGAAAGCTACACCCGAAATCAGACCGCCGCCGCCAACAGGCACTACTACAGCCTCTACATCAGGCAGCTGGTCGAGGATTTCTAATCCGATGGTGCCCTGACCGGCGATGACATTCTCATCATCGAAAGGATGAACGAAGGTGTAGCCATGCTCATCTTTCAGTTCCAGCGCCTTCTGGTAGGCATCATCGTAAACGCCAGGTACCAGACAGACTTCAGCACCCAGTCGCTTGGTAGCTTCTACCTTAGAGATAGGAGCACCTTCAGGCAGACAGATGAGGCTCTTTACACCCATGGCTGTAGCTCCCAGCGCTACACCCTGTGCATGGTTGCCCGCAGAACAGGCTATCACACCCTTCGTCTTTTCTTCATCGGTGAGTTGTGAAATCTTATAGTAAGCACCGCGAATCTTGAACGAACCGGTCTTCTGCAGGCACTCTGGTTTCAAATAAACATCACTCTCTGGGTTGATTCTTGGCGTGTGAACCAGCTCAGTCTTTCTTATTACCTTGCTCAGCACGAAGCGAGCCTTATAGAAATTGTCAAGTTGTAACATAACTGCTGATATGTGTATAGTTTATTTCGTGCAAAGTTACGATTATTTGAAGAAAATACAAAATAATTCGGTTTAATTTTTGTTTATTCGATAATATTGCTTATCCGCCGAGTGAATACCAATAGGCTCATTTTCATAGAACCTAGTCCCGTCAAGTAAGTTCAGTGGCTTCCGCATATGAAATGGATTGCCTAATATCATTTAATCTCCCCGTATCATGACGGGGAGATCATCTTCTACTTGATGCAAAACGTTGTGATATTCTGAGATACTTTTCGGGCGCAAAGGTAAGCTTTTTATCGTTCCCTGGCGTTCGTTTTTCTATAAATCGTATTCGAAAATCTTTAAAAGAAACGATTTAAAGGTAAAAAGGTAAAAAAGCCTTTTTACTTTTTTACTTTTTTACCTTTCTCTGAAATGTTCCAAAGCAGCAGCTACGCCATCTTCTTCGTTGGAAAGCGTGATGTAGTCGGCTTCGGCTCTAACCTCTGGTGCTGCATTCTGCATGGCTACACCCATGCCTGCCAGTTTCAGCATGCTCAGGTCGTTGTAGCCATCTCCGAAAGCAATCATATCGGCTGGGGTGAGATTGATTTTCGACAGAAGGCGGAGCAGGGACTTTGCCTTGTCGATGCCTTTAGGAACCAGTTCCAGGAAGAATGGGGCTGAGCGGAAAATATCCATCCTGTCGCCCAGGATCTCTGAAAGTTCGTTTTCTGCCTTGAGCATATCTGCCGGGTCGCCTGTCATGAGGAGCTTGGTAGGGTGAGGATCCAAGGCTTCGAACAGGTTTTCTACCTTTCGGATGTTCATCTTGTTGATGCGCGATTCTTCCTTCACATACTGGTCGTCGGGCATTTCGGTGATAATCTCGTTGCCGGCGTAGCCCAGAAGGGCATGATTCTTCTCCTTCGCGTACCTATATAATATAGGTATTACCTCATCTGGCAGGAACTGGGCGAAGAGTTTTTCACCAGTCTTGGCATTCACGATGTTGCCGCCATTATAGGATAGGATATAGCCGCCTCGCTTATCCAGTTCCAGACATTCCGCCACCGGTTCGATGCCGTAGGTCGGTCTGCCTGAAGCAAGGATGATAACAACACCCTCGGCTTCTGCCTGGAGCAGCGCTTCGCGGGTTTTCGGGGTAACCACCTTGTCGTGGTTGGTCAGGGTGCCATCCAGATCAAGGGCGATGGCACGGTATGGAAGATGATTCATATTTGATATATTATTGTATTTCTAATTCGTCTGCAAAGGTAAGATAAAAAAACGAGTGGAACAAGAAAAAGCGTTAAATATGATATAAATATAGGTGTTTGACTGATAATTATCTATTTTTTATTGTTTATTTTACACTATAGTCGGAAAGTTTTCTTATCTTTGCAACCGAAATGACAAACAATAATATATATTAAATAAAACCTATCCGAAAAATGAATAGATTAATTTCAGCAGTTTTGCTTTCGGCAGCTGTAGTTGTGCCAACCATGGCGAAGAATGCAAAGACATTGAGTAATGGTTATCCTTTTACTCAGGTTCCTTTTACCAGTGTGAAGATTTCACAGAACACCTTCTGGGGTGCCCGCCTGAAGGCTGCCCGCGAGGTAACTGTGCCATTGGCTTTCAGCAAGTGCGAGAGCGAGCACCGTTATAAGAATTTCGAGATGGCTGCCTATACCCTGCAGCATCCTAACCACGAGGGTTTGAACACCAAGGAGTGGGATGTAAGCAAGTTTATGGGCTTCTCTTTCGATGATACCGATGTTTATAAGACCATCGAAGGTGCCAGCTACATCCTCCAGACTTATCCGGACAAGAAGTTGAAGGCTTATATCGACAGCGTGCTCGATGTGGTAGGTGCGGCACAGGAGCCAGATGGCTATCTCTATACTGCCCGTACCATCAACCCAAAGCATCCACACGGATGGTCGGGAAATAAGCGTTGGGTCAAGGACGAGGATTTGAGCCACGAGCTTTACAACCTCGGTCACATGGTAGATGCAGCCTGTGCTCACTATCAGGCTACCGGTAGCACCAAGTTCCTGAACATTGCCAAGCGCTATGCCGATTGTGTGGTAAGGGAAGTAGGACCTAATCCAGGACAGGCTACCATCGTTCCGGGACATCAGATTGCAGAGATGGCTTTGGCTCGTCTCTATACCTTGACCGGTGAGAAGAAGTATCTGGATGAGGCTAAGTATCTGCTCGATTATCGTGGCAAGACTCATATCCGCAACCCATATTCTCAGAGCCAGGCTCCTATCCTGGAGCAGAAAGAGGCGGTAGGTCATGCTGTTCGTGCCGGATATATGTATGCCGGTATTGCCGATGTGGCTGCCCTAACCAAGGATTCTGCCTATATGAAGGTGATCGACCGCATTTTTGAAAACATCGTTGGCAAGAAATACTATCTTACAGGTGGTGTAGGTGCCCGCCATGCCGGTGAGGCATTCGGTGATAACTATGAGTTGCCAAACATGACTGCCTACAACGAGACCTGTGCAGCCATCTCTATGGTTTACCTCTTCGAACGTATGTTCCTCCTTCACGGCGAGAGCAAGTATATCGACTGCATGGAGCGTACCTTATATAATGGTGTCATCTCGGGTATGAGCATGGATGGCGGCAGATTCTTCTATCCAAACCCATTGTCTAGCGATGGCAAGTATAAGTTTAATGCCGATGGCAACACCACCCGCCAGCCATGGTTCGGATGTGCCTGCTGCCCAAGTAACCTGAGCCGCTTCATCCCTTCCGTTCCGGGTTATCTCTATGGCGTGAAGGATAACAACATCTATGTGAATCTCTTTGCCGGCAATACTTCTACCATCAAGGTGAATGGCAAGGATGTGGTTCTGGAGGAGACTACCGAGTATCCTTGGAACGGCGATATCAAGATTGCTGTGAAGAAGAGCGGCGTAAAGAAAGCCAACCTCCTGGTCCGTATTCCTGGATGGGTTCGCAACCAGGTGGTGCCTAGCGATCTTTACAAGTATAGCGATGCCGAGAAGCCTGCTTATAGCGTAACCGTAAACGGCAAAGCTGTGGAGGCTGACCTCGATGCCAACAAGGGTTATCTCCCAGTCAAGAACATCAAGAAGGGCGATGTCATCCGCATCCACTTCGATATGCCTATCCGTACGGTTGTGGCTAACGGCAAGGTAGCTGATGATAAGGGCAAGGTAGCTGTAGAGCGTGGTCCACTGGTATATTGTGCTGAGGCTGTAGATAACGATAACGAGCCTGTACTCCGCACCATCATGGCCAAGAAGCCAAACTTCACTTTGGTGGATAACTACAGCATTGAGAACAAGGAGACCCAGGGTGCTCCTGCCTTCAATGTTAAGGCTATCAGTACGCCAGCTCATATCTTAGACCAAAAGAAGGAGGGTGTCATTTCTGTCAAGTGTCAGAACCTCACCCTGATTCCTTACTATGCCTGGAATCATCGTGGCGCCAATCAGATGAATGTCTGGTTCTATCAGGGCTTGTCGTTTATGGATAAGTAATGATGACGGATGGCATCATGAAGACGCAATGGAAGGATAACATCTACCGCATTATCTTGCGTCTGAACGATAATGAGCCGATGGCGAAAGTGAAGTATCGGTTCGTAAATACTAAGTAAATTCTGCTCGAAATGGTGTTTTTACCCCGTTTCGAGCAAAATAGTGTGCGTTTATTCTGCTCGAAGTGGTGTTTTTACCCCGTTTCGAGCAAAATAGCGTGCGTTTATTCTGCTCGAAGTGGTGTTTTTACCCCGTTTCGAGCAAAATAGCGTGCGTTTATTCTGCTCGAAGTGGTATTTTTACCCCATTTCGAGCAAAATAGCGTGTATTAATGCAAGTACTTACGATGGCAGATACATGTAGCTTCGATGACTGATGCAAGTACTTGCGATGATTGATGCGAGAACCGGAAATAGCCAACTGGCAAAATATAAATAGCCAACTGGAAAAACGCAAACAGCCGACTAGCGCATTTGTTGCTAGTCGGCTGTTTTACTGGAACAGTTATCGAAACCTCCTTTATTTTATTTTCGTATAGGCATCCTGCCAAATACTCTTCACTCTTCACCAAAAGCCCCGAATCCCCTGTGTTTATCGGCATTCCGAGGGGTGAAGAGTATTCTGTCACTCTTCACCTACTCTTCACCACTCTTCACCCTTCAGTTCTGGCGGATTTGCAATCCGCCTGTCTGTCTTTCGTATCTATTTCCGTTTCTGACGGTGAAGAGTGGTGAAGAGTGGGTGAAGAGATAAAAACAACTCTTCACCCCTCGGAAAGCCGATAAACACAGGGGTTCCCGGCCGAAAGGTGAAGAGTGAAGAGTATTTTGATGATAGCTTCGTTTATTTCTTAAACAGTCTTTGGTTTCGCCTTCCAGACGATGCAAGTCATTAAGACAGACATCAGGGCTGCGCCAATCCAGAAATAATTGATATAGGTAAAGTCGTAAGTCTCTACGCCATTTACCAGATGCTTGTTGCCCTCGATGAGCAGACCGCTCATGATATCCTGGATGCCGGCACCTACATAACTTGCTACGCCAACAACGCCAAGAGCAGCACCCGATGCATTCTTAGGCGCAATATCTACCGCCATCAAACCACCGAGGAAGCAAAGCAACACGCCGATGCTCAAACCGAACAATACCATCGCCGTAGCATCAACCCAGAGATGATGACCCGGAATCAGCAGGAACAGACAGAGCGCCAACGCATTCAGCAAGCCGAAGATAACGGCTGGCAAATAACGGTTGCCCTTGAAAATCTTATCCGATACCAGACCGGATGATACGGTTCCCACAATACCCAGAATAGAGTTGATAGAGATGATGAAGCTGGCATCAATCGTAGTATATCCCTTCTCGTTCTCAAGATAGAAGATACCCCAGCTGTTAACAGCATAGCGGCTGATATACATGAAAGCACTACTCAAAGCCAGAATCCAGATGAGCGGATTCTTCAAAACCGCACTCTGTGCCTTGTTGTAAGATTCCGTATCCTGCTTTTTCTCCTCTACCTTGATGCCCGGCAGGGTAACACCCTTGCTGGCTGGCGTATCGTGGAAGAAAGTAAGAAGCAGGACAACGCCCGCCAAACCTACTATTGCAGCTCCGATAAAACCATATTGCCATCCGAAGGCGCTCACGATGGAAGCCACAAAGATGAAGGTCATCGCCTCGCCAATATTATGGCTCGCACTCCAGAATCCGTAGAACGTTCCTCGGTTCTTGTCATTAAACCAGCGGGAGAGGCCTACCACGCAAGAGGCAGCTCCCATCGACTGGAACCATCCGCTCAATCCCCACAAAACTGCGAAGAGGATGAAGGAATTGGTAAAGCCCAAAGCCAGATTCACCAAGGCTGTAACGAGCAGACCGGTAGACATCAGTCGCTTGATGTTGCTTCGGTCAGCAAGGAAACCGTTGGTAAACTTACCGATAGCGTAAGTGAAGAACAAGACAGAGCCGATGATACCGAGCTCAGTTTCAGAGAATACGCCATTATCTACAATCGGTTTTTTGATTACGTTCAGGCTGAGTCGGCACACATAATATGTACCATATCCTATGGTAGCAGAAAGGAAAGTAGCCCATTGCAGACGTTTCAGTTTTCTTTCGTTTTCCTCAGGTGTTGAGGCTTTAGCCGGAATCGGTTCCGAAACCTTATAGAAGTCTATTATTTTCTTAAACATATAATCCTTAGTTGTTATTTATGAAGTTTGTGTTCTCGTACATAATTTAAGGAGATGTTTATTGAGTGTTGTGCATGACTTACCACCGTAAGCATGCACAACGATTCTTAAAACCAACAACCTTCTTAAATATTATATATAGTGAAACCTATTGAATTTTACTTATGAAGTTTCTTGGCTCTCAAGTAATCAAGAAGC
>ERZ1026892.530-NODE-530-length-17800-cov-11.167033_pt1 | contig 17800 bp, 14 predicted proteins | sample MGYA00380176_ERZ1026892 | MGnify/ENA primary metagenome ERZ1026892 (study PRJEB33269, sample SAMEA4719812) | human gut metagenome | biome: human-associated habitat; feature: organic feature; material: feces | place: Cameroon | collected 2013-10 ... | reverse complement strand
CTGACGTCGCCGCAGTGAAGAAACTGGCGCGCGTTTTCCCGCTGGCGGGCGTGACCACAAACCCAAGCATCGTGGCGGCAGGTAAGACGCCGTTGGACGCGCTGCTGCCGGAACTGCAGGACGCGATGGGCGGTAAAGGCCGTCTGTTTGCCCAGGTGATGGCGACAACCGCCGGCGGCATGGTGGCGGACGCGCGCAAGCTGCGGGCGATTATTCCGGATCTGGTCGTTAAAGTGCCGGTGACGGCGGAAGGTCTGGCGGCGATTAAGCTGCTGAAAGCGGAAGGGATCCCGACGCTGGGTACCGCCGTTTACGGCGCAGCGCAGGGTCTGCTGTCGGCGCTGGCGGGGGCTGAATATGTCGCGCCTTACGTTAACCGCGTCGATGCGCAGGGGGGAAATGGTATTCAGACGGTGTGTGAATTACAGGATCTGCTGACTCTGCATGCGCCACAGTCGAAGGTGCTGGCCGCGAGCTTTAAAACGCCGCGTCAGGCGCTGGACTGCCTGCTGGCGGGCTGCCAGTCGATTACCCTGCCGCTGGACGTTGCGCAGCAGCTGATCAGCTACCCGGCGGTAGATGCCGCAGTGGCGAAGTTTGAACAGGACTGGCAAACGGCGTTTGGCCGTACGTCGCTGTAACGCGTTCGCTCGACCGGGCTACGTCGGTTGTTGTAGGTCGGATAAGCGCAGCGCCATCCGGCAATACTCGTTGCCATTGCCGAATGGCGGCGTTGCCTTATCCGGCCTACGATCGATTCTCTCTCCACAATGGTGAAGGCGTTACGCCGAAGCCTCCCCGCATACCTCGCACGTCGGGCTACGCATCAGCTTCATCTCTCTGAACTGGCAGCGCATCGCGTCATACATCACGATTTTGCCCGCCGCTGGCGTACCGTAATGGGCCAGCACCTTAATTGCTTCCATCGCCTGCATCGCGCCAATCACGCCAACCAGCGGCGCCATCACGCCCGCTTCCACGCAGGTGAGCGCATTCTCGCCGAACAGACGGCTCAGGCAGCGGTAGCACGGCTCGCCTTCCTGATACGTAAACACCGAAATCTGTCCTTCCATGCGAATTGCCGCGCCGGAAACCAGCGGGACTTTATGCCGGAAACAGCCTGCATTCAGCTGGTTACGAATAGCGACGTTATCGGTACAGTCGAGCACCAAATCCTGTTCCGCAATCAGCGCCCACAGCGCCGCTTCTTCCAGCAGTGCGTTGTGGGTCGCCAGCGTGACGTGTGGGTTAATGCGCGCTAGCGCGTCGCGGGCGGAGTCGACTTTCGGCTGACCGATAGTGGCGTCGCTATGCAGCGTCTGGCGTTGCAGGTTGGAAAGCGCCACGGTGTCGAAATCGAGCAGGGTGAGTTGGCCAATTCCCGCGGCGGCCAGATACTGCGCCGCCGCACAGCCCAGCCCACCCAGGCCGACAACCAGCACGCGCGACGTCTTTAACTGCTCCTGGCCGTCAAAATCAAAATCCCGCAGGATGATTTGCCGGTTGTAGCGCAGCATCTCGGCATCGCTGAGTTCGGCGGCCATCACAGGCCTCCCAGCAGATGGTTAAAGGGTTCAACCTCTACCCATTCACCGGCTTCGACGTTGCCGCGCTCACGCTCCAGCACGATAAAGCAGTTGCCCTGGCTGAAGGAGCTAAAAATGTGCGAGCCCTGATGTCCGGTCGTGGACACGGTAAGGTCGCCGTTGGCGTCGCGGGTCAGCAGGCCGCGCTGGAAGTCGAGGCGGCCTGGGGATTTTTTCAGCCGATCGGTGGTGCGTACGCGCAGGCGCGGAGCCTGCGTGGCGTTGCTGCCCGCACTCAGTTTGGCCAGCAACGGCTGCACCAGTTGATAGAAGGTGAGCGCCGCGGAGACCGGGTTACCCGGCAGACCGCAGAACCAGCTATGGCTTAGCTTACCGAAAGCGAACGGCTTGCCCGGTTTGATGGCAAGCTTCCAGAAGCTGATTTCACCCAGCTCGTCGAGAATCGTTTTGGTGTAGTCCGCTTCGCCTACGGAAACGCCGCCGGAGCTAATGACTACGTCCGCCTGCTGGTCGGCCTGAATAAAGGTCTGCCGCAGCTGTTCCGGGTCATCGCGGATAATCCCGAGGTTAATCACCTCGCAGCCTAACTGCTCAAGCATCAGATGCACCGCCAGGCGGTTGGTGTCGTAGATCTGCCCATCACCCAGCGGCTGGCCCGGAAGCTGGAGTTCATCTCCGGTGGAGAATAGGGCGACGCGTACTTTTCGCACCACGTCCACATCGGCAATGCCGAGAGACGCCAGCACCGGCAGCTCGGCGACGGTGAGGCGGGTACCCGCCGGGAAAACCACCGCGCCGTTGGCGATGTCTTCGCCGCGACGGCGAATATTCTGCCCCGGCTTCACCGGCGCGGTGAAACGGATACCGGCGTCGGTCTGCTCGGTCTCTTCCTGCATCACTACCGCTTCACAGCCTGCGGGAATCGGCGCGCCGGTCATAATGCGCACGCAGCTTACGGCAGGCCATTCTCCGTGGAACAGCTGCCCGGCAAAGGCTTTACCCGCTACCGTCAACGGCGTTTGCGCCGCGAGGTCGGCGAGGCGCACCGCGTAGCCATCCATCGCCGAGTTATCAAAACCCGGAACGTCTAATGGGGAGACGACATCGCCTGCGGTGATACGGCCGAAAGCCTGTAACAGCGGCACCGACTCGCTTTCACGAAGCGGGCTAATTTGCTCAAGCATCTGGGCGAGCGCGGTATCAAGCGGGATCAGTCCGGCGGTAAAATCCATGGGTAAACTCCTGCGGGAAACGTTCGAATGCGCACATTATGGCAGAAAACCCCCGCAGACTGTATGCCACCTGTGGTGTACCCTGACATTTCCGGACGCTCTTTCTATATTCAAAATTGATATAGGAACAGAGTCACTATAATGATATTTATAAATAAAATGACGTAAGGGATAACGAATGGGTAAGGCAGTCATTGCGATTCATGGCGGAGCAGGGGCAATAAGCCGCCAGCAGATGTCAGCGGAAAAAGAGCGCGAATATGTCACCGCGCTGTCCGGCATTGTCGAGCATGCGCAGGGGATGCTGGAGTCCGGCGCCAGCGCGCTGGATACGGTGACCGAAGCGGTTCGTCAGCTGGAGGAGTGCCCGCTGTTTAACGCCGGGATCGGCTCGGTGTTTACCGCTGATGAAACGCATGAGCTTGACGCCTGCGTGATGGACGGCAATTCGCTGCAGGCGGGCGCCGTCGCTGGGGTAAAGCGCCTGCGTAGCCCGGTACTGGCGGCCAGGCTGGTGCTGGAAAATAGTCCGCACGTGATGTTGATTGGCGAAGGGGCAGAGGCTTTTGCTCAGGCGCAGGGCGTCGAGCTGGTCGAGAATTCGCTGTTCTCCACCGACGCGCGTTTTCAACAGCTTATTGAGGCGCGCAGCAACGGTGAGTTTATTCTCGACCACGACGCGCCGCTTGATGAACGGCAGAAGATGGGCACGGTCGGCGCGGTGGCATTAGATCTCAACGGCAATCTTGCCGCGGCGACGTCTACCGGCGGCATGACCAACAAGCTGCCAGGGCGGGTGGGCGATAGCCCACTGGTCGGCGCGGGATGCTATGCCAACAACGCCAGCGTAGCCGTCTCCTGTACCGGCACCGGCGAGGTGTTTATCCGCACGCTGGCGGCTTACGATATCGCCGCATTAATGGAATACGGCAATCTCAGCCTGCTGGAAGCCTGCGAACGCGTAGTGATGGAAAAACTGCCCGCGCTGGGCGGCAGCGGTGGGCTGATTGCCATCGATCGTGAGGGCAACGTCGTGCTGCCGTTTAACAGTGAAGGGATGTATCGCGCCTGGGCCTATGCCGGGGATACGCCTACGATTGGCATTTATCGCGAATAGAAGGAGTCACCGTGCCGCATTCCGACGAGCTTGATGTCACGCAGGTGCTGAGCATTCAGAACCTGAATGTCGCGTTTCGCCAGGACAAGCAGTCCGTGCGCGCCGTGCATCATCTCTCTTTTCACCTGAACCGGGGAGAGACGCTGGCGATTGTCGGCGAGTCCGGTTCGGGCAAGTCCGTGACGGCGCTGGCGCTGATGCGGCTGCTGGAACAGTCCAACAGCCAGATGCAGTGCGACCAAATGCTGCTGCGGCGGCGCAACCGCGAAGTGATCGAACTGCAGGAACAAACGCCCGCCCAGATGCGCAGCGTGCGCGGTGCCGACATCGCGATGATTTTTCAGGAGCCGATGACTTCGCTTAACCCGGTGTTTACCATCGGCGAGCAGATTGCCGAGTCCATCCGCCTGCATCAGGGGCTGGGCCGCGAAGAGGCGCTGATTGAGGCGAAAAAAACGCTCGATAAAGTGCGCATTCCTGAGGCGCAGACCATGCTGTCGCGCTACCCGCATCAGCTCTCTGGCGGCATGCGTCAGCGGGTGATGATCGCCATGGCGCTGTCATGTCGTCCGGCGGTGTTGATTGCCGATGAGCCGACGACCGCGCTGGACGTCACGATTCAGGCGCAGATTCTCCAGCTTATCAACGTGCTGCAGCAAGAGATGTCGATGGGGGTGATTTTTATCACCCACGATATGGGCGTCGTCGCGGAAATCGCCGACCGGGTGCTGGTGATGCATCAGGGAGAGGTGGTGGAGACCGGTACCGTTGAGGCTATTTTTAATGCGCCGCAGCATCCGTATACCCGCCGTCTGCTGGCAGCGGTTCCCCGACTGGGGGCGATGCGCGGCAGCGATTTTCCGCGTAGCTTTCCGGAGCTCAACGCGCCGGAGATTGAGCCTCAGCAGCAAAAAACAGTGGTGGAGGGTAAGCCGATTCTTCAGGTGCGTAACCTGGTGGCGCGCTTTCCGCTGCGCGGCGGCGTGCTTAACCGTGTGACCCGTGAAGTGCATGCGGTGGAAAATGTCAGCTTTGACCTGTGGGGCGGTGAAACGTTGGCGCTGGTGGGCGAATCTGGCTGCGGCAAATCCACGACGGGACGAGCGCTGCTGCGGCTAGTGGAATCGCAGAAGGGCACGATTACCTTCAACGGCGAGCGTATCGATCTGCTCTCCGCTCACCAGCTTCAGCCGCTGCGCCGCGATATTCAGATTATCTTCCAGGACCCTTACGCCTCCCTCGATCCGCGCCATACGGTCGGCTTTTCGATTATGGAGCCGCTGCGTGTGCACGGGGTGCTGCAAGGCGAAGCGCTCCAGAAGCGGGTTGAGTGGCTTTTGCAGCGCGTCGGATTAGAGCCGGAACACGCCTGGCGTTATCCGCACGAGTTTTCTGGCGGCCAGCGCCAGCGTATCTGTATCGCGCGCGCACTGGCCCTACAGCCGAAGGTGGTGATTGCCGATGAGTCGGTATCGGCGCTCGATGTTTCCATTCGCGCGCAGATTATCAACCTGCTGCTGTCGCTGCAGCGGGAGATGGGCATCGCCTTTCTGTTTATTTCCCATGATATGGCGGTGGTGGAGCGCATCAGCCATCGCGTGGCGGTGATGTACCGCGGGCGGATTGTGGAGATTGGCCCGCGGCGCGCTATTTTTGAGAATCCGCAGCATCCTTATACCCGCAAGCTGCTGGCCGCCGTGCCGGTGGCCGACCCGACGCACAAACGTCCGCAGCGCGTGCTGCTGTCTGACGAGCTGCCGGGCAATATCTACAGACGGGGCGAAGAGGTAGAACCGATCGGTTTGCAACAGGTGGCGCCGGGGCACTATGTGGCCCGCGAACCGGCAAGCAGTGCGCTGATAAATCGATAATAAAACCATAGGCAGGGGACAACATGACACAACGCGTTTCACGTAAATGGCTGATTGCACTGGGGGTGGCTTCAGCGCTGGCCTCCGCTTCCTCGTTCGCGGCCAAAGATGTGGTGGTGGCGGTAGGCTCCAACTTCACCACCCTCGACCCGTATGACGCTAACGACACGCTGTCGCAGGCGGTGGCGAAATCCTTCTATCAGGGGCTGTTCGGCCTGGATAAAGAGATGAAGCTGAAGAACGTGCTGGCGGAAAGCTACACGGTGTCGGACGATGGCAAAGTCTATACCGTCAAGCTGCGCCAGGGCGTCAAATTCCAGGATGGCACTGATTTCAACGCCGAGGCGGTGAAGGTCAACCTCGATCGCGCCAGCAATCCAGAAAGCCACCTCAAGCGCTATAACCTGTACAAGAACATTGATAAGACCGAAGTTGTCGACCCGCAGACGGTGAAAATCACCCTCAAGCAGCCGTTCTCGGCGTTTATCAATATTCTCGCCCACCCGGCAACGGCGATGATCTCGCCAGCGGCGCTGAAAAAATACGGTAACGAGATTGGTTTCCATCCGGTGGGGACCGGGCCGTATCAGCTGGATACCTGGAATCAGACCGACTTCGTGAAGGTCAGCAAGTTCGCCAATTACTGGCAAAAAGGGCTGCCGAAGCTGGACTCCATTACCTGGCGTCCGGTGGTCGACAACAATACCCGCGCGGCAATGCTGCAAACCGGTGAAGCGCAGTTTGCTTTCCCGATCCCTTACGAGCAGGCGGCGCTGCTGGCGAAAAACAGCCAGCTTGAGCTGGTGGCCAGCCCGTCAATCATGCAGCGCTACATCAGCATGAACGTGACGCAAAAACCGTTCGACAACCCAAAGGTACGCGAAGCCATCAACTACGCGATTAACCGTCAGGCGCTGGTCAAGGTCGCCTTTGCGGGTTACGCGACACCAGCTACCGGCGTCGTGCCGCCGTCGATTGCCTACGCAACGCAATATCAACCGTGGCCGTACGACCCGGCGAAAGCCCGTGAACTGCTGAAAGAGGCGGGTTACCCGAACGGCTTTAGCACCACGCTGTGGTCATCGCATAATCACAGCACCGCGCAGAAGGTGCTGCAGTTTACCCAGCAGCAGCTGGCGCAAATTGGCATTAAAGCGCAGGTCACCGCGATGGACGCCGGGCAGCGTGCGGCGGAAGTGGAAGGCAAGGGGCAGAAAGAGAGCGGTGTGAGAATGTTCTACACCGGCTGGTCGGCCTCGACCGGTGAAGCCGACTGGGCGCTGTCGCCGCTGTTTGCCTCCTCAAACTGGCCGCCAACGCAGTTTAACACCGCGTTCTACGGTAATCCGCAGGTGGATAAAGATCTCAGCGCCGCGCTGCAAACCACCGACAGCAACGAAAAAGCGCGGCTGTATAAGGCGGTTCAGGATACTATCTGGAAAGAGTCGCCGTGGGTGCCGCTGGTGGTGGAGAAACTGGTATCAGCGCACAGCAAGTCGTTGACCGGATTCTATATTATGCCGGATACCGGGTTTAGCTTTGACGACGCGGATTTGAAGTAAGCGACGTTTCCCTGCCTCATGAAGGGGCAGGGAGTCATCGGCAAGGAGAGTCATGCTCAACTATGTGATTAAACGCCTGCTCGGCCTGATTCCCACGCTGTTTATCGTGGCGGTGCTGGTGTTTTTGTTTGTCCACATGCTGCCCGGCGACCCGGCCCGGCTGATTGCTGGCCCGGAGGCAGACGCGCAGGTGATTGCCATGGTGCGCCAACAGCTGGGGTTGGATCAGCCGCTGTACGTGCAGTTCTGGCATTACATTAGCCATGCCGTGCAGGGCGATTTTGGCACGTCGATGGTTTCCCGTCGTCCGGTATCGGAAGAGATTGCCAGCCGCTTTTTCCCCACGCTGTGGCTGACGCTCGCTAGCATGGGCTGGGCGGTATTGTTCGGCATGGGCGCGGGCATTGCCGCCGCCGTCTGGCGCAACCGCTGGCCGGACCGCCTGGGCATGGCGCTGGCGGTGACCGGTATTTCGTTCCCGGCCTTTGCCCTCGGGATGCTGCTGATGCAGATTTTCTCCGTCGAACTGGGCTGGCTGCCGACCGTGGGCGCCGACAGCTGGCGACACTATATTTTGCCTTCATTAACGCTGGGCGCCGCCGTCGCTTCGGTAATGGCACGCTTCACCCGCGCCTCGTTCGTTGACGTGCTGAATGAGGACTATATGCGTACCGCGCGCGCCAAAGGCGTCAGCGAAAAGGTGGTGGTGCTCAAACACGGGCTGCGTAACGCGATGATCCCGGTGGTCACCATGATGGGGCTGCAGTTTGGCTTTCTGCTCGGCGGCTCGATCGTGGTCGAAAAGGTGTTTAACTGGCCGGGGCTGGGACGCCTGCTGGTCGATTCGGTGGAAATGCGCGACTACCCGGTGATTCAGGCCGAGGTGCTGCTGTTTTCGCTGGAGTTTATTCTTATCAACTTAGTGGTGGACGTGCTTTACGCTGCCATTAACCCGGCTATCAGGTATAAATAACGTGCGATTATTCAACTGGCGTCGACAGGCTGTTCTGAGCGCCATGCCGGTGATGCAGGCAGCCTCGCAGCGCACGCCGTGGCGGGAGTTCTGGCGGCGCTTTCGCCAGCAACCGGTGGCAATGGCTTCGGGCATTTTTGTTCTGCTGCTGATTGTGGTGGCGGTGGTCGCGCCGTGGATTGCGCCTTTCGATGCGGAAAACTATTTTGACTACGACAGGCTAAATCAAGGGCCGTCGCTGATTCACTGGTTCGGCGTGGATTCGCTGGGGCGCGATATTTTCAGTCGCGTGCTGGTTGGTGCGCAGATCTCGCTGACCGCTGGTGTCTTCGCGGTGCTGATGGGTTCGCTTATCGGCACCGTGCTGGGGCTGGTGGCGGGCTACTACGAAGGTTGGTGGGATCGCATCATCATGCGTATCTGCGACGTGCTGTTCGCCTTTCCTGGTATTTTGCTGGCCATCGCGGTGGTGGCGATTATGGGCAGCGGCATGACCAACGTGATTATCGCCGTGGCGATTTTCTCCGTCCCGGCATTTGCCCGTCTGGTGCGCGGCAATACGCTGGTTCTCAAACAACAGACCTTTATCGAGTCGGCGCGCAGCATTGGCGCCAGCGACAGCGCGATCATTTTCCAGCATATTCTGCCGGGCACCGTATCGTCGATTGTGGTCTATTTTACCATGCGTATTGGCGTGTCGATTATCTCTGCCGCCAGCCTGTCGTTCCTCGGCCTGGGGGCACAGCCGCCAACGCCGGAATGGGGAGCGATGCTCAATGAAGCGCGTGCTGATATGGTGATTGCACCGCACGTTGCGGTCTTCCCGGCGCTGGCCATTTTCCTGACGGTGCTGGCGTTTAACCTGCTGGGCGATGGGCTGCGCGATGCGCTGGATCCGAAGCTGAAGGGATAGGATTCAGCAGCTACAGCGGCCTACAGAATGGCGCTGCGTATATCTGCTTTACGCAGCGCCCGCTGGCTATTTCGCGAAAACTTCCGGCCCTTTGGCTGCCAGCGTATTGAGAATCCGCAGCGCAGGACCGCTGGGTTTAATTTCGTTACGCTCCCATTTCGATACGCTCTCTTTAGACATCCCTAATGTGTGTGCCAGGATCGATTGCGACATCCCAAAGCGTTTACGTACAGCTTTGATCTCTTCGCCGGACATCATCTGAACGACGGCAATGCGTGTTTTCAGTTCTCGGGCTTTGAGTAACGTATTAATCTCGGTTACGTCATCATCTGGCATCAGACCAAGCGCATTCAATTCCTGCGCATCTTCCAGTATTGCTCTGATTTTATTTGTCATTTGCTACCTCTATTAAAAAACCGGTATTTATCAGCTTTTCAATATCCCTGTCGGTAAAAGCTAAAAATGCGGTTGCCAGTTTTCGGTAAGCGGCAAGTTCATCATCCTCGATTTCTTTCGCACTTTTACTGCTCACCGTATTTTTTGCCCAGCCGTCATAGAAGAAAATATGGTAACCAGACTTAAAAAAAAGGACGGTTCTGGCCCCTCCGCGCTTCCCCTTCTGTAATGGCAGACGCTTTTTAATGACACCTCCGCCTAAATCTGCTTCCCAGATTCCCTGTTTGATATCTTCAGCAGCCTGTAGCAGCACTTTGTCCGCGATACCAAGCTTTTTGGTGCTTTGGTTGAATCTCCTTGCTTTGTAAACAGCCATGATTCACCTCGATGCCGTAACTATTACTATAGTAATAACGACGACTTTAGCAAACAAGAAGCAAAGCTAAAAATGATGCTCGCAGAGTGTCGTCGTCGGCAGCAACGTAAGCGAGAAACGCTGGCTGTCGCTAATGGCCGAGCATCGCGATGCAGTGATAATCCTGTTTCCCATCACAAATCGCGGCATTTTTTTGACTCCGCTCGCTTTTTTCCCCTCGTGATAAAGAACGCGTTTCCTCCTGCGGGCGGAAAACGGCGCTCAGTTTGCGTGCACCAGAAAGCCTAGTATTGACGCAATCTAATCGGGAATAAACGCATGGAGAGGTAGGTCAATGCTCATTGCTCGGGACAACATTTTTCTCAACCAGACTTTCGCCGATAAGCAGTCTATTTTCCGTTTTTTGGCCCACCATGCCGTGGCGCAGGGCTGGGCCGAAAGCGCAGCGCAAATTGAAGCCGATCTGTGGGAGCGAGAGAAGCAATACTCCACCGGTTTTGAGAACCAGATAGCCATTCCTCACGCCAAAACCGCCAACGTCTCCCGGGCCGGGGTGATTTTTATCCGCCTGCAGCAGCCGATTCCCTGGGAAAGCCTCGACGGTCAGCCGGTACAGATTATTTTCGGCCTGCTGGTGCCGGAATCCGGCGCGCAGTTTTTGCATTTAAAAATCATCAATAGCCTTGCCAGCCAAATTGTTGAAGACGAATTCAGAGCCTATTTATTCGCCGCCAACGATGAAGACGAGTTGTTTCACTTTATGCAGTCACGCATCGAAATAAAGGAGCAGATATGAATATTGTGGGAGTGACTTCCTGTATTGCCGGTCTGGCCCATACGCCGATGGCCGCTAAATCGCTGGAAAAAGAGGGGGCGCGTCTCGGGCATCGGGTCAATATTGAGCAGCAGGGGGCGCTGGGCATTATGGACCGCCTTTCCGAGCAGGATATTGCCGACGCTGATTTTGTGCTGATTGCCGCCGACCGCGCCATTGAAGAAGAAGAACGGTTTGCGGGAAAAACCATTATTCGGGTCAAGATTGGGCAATGTGTCAGCCATGCGGCCGATGTGATTACCAAATGCGTTTCGGCCGTTGAGGCGCGCCGCAATCAATAAAACAGAGATGGTGATGTCATGAAAAAGATAATGATAGACATAAAAAACCATTTAATGACCGGGATTTCCTACGCTTTACCGGTCATTATTGCCGGTTCACTGATGGTGGCCGTGGCCAAGATTATTGGCCTGATTGTCGGCGAGCCTAACCTGGACGCTTTTGCCAAAAGCGATGGGTTAATGAACTGGCTGTACCTGACTCAGGATGTGGGCTTCAAAATTATCGGCCTGATGAACTACGTGCTTGGCGCGTATGTGGCCTTTTCGATCGCCGGGAAAAAAGGGCTGGCAGCCGGTTTTACCGCCGGGCTGATTGCATCGATGACCGGCTCCGGCTTCCTTGGCGCGGTGCTGGGCGGGCTGCTGGCGGGCTATTCATCGGAATGGGTCGGGCGCAAAATCCGTATTACCGGCTCGGCGTCCAGCTCCGTCCCGCTGATTATTCTGCCGTTTATCACCGTGGGTTTACAGGTGGTGATCATGCTGCTGTTGCTTGGCGATGTGCTGAGCTGGATTAATGCCGCCCTGATGGGCTGGGTACAGCAGATGACCGAGGATGGCACCAGCACCGTCATGCTGGCGGCGGTACTCGGGGGAATGATCTGTTTTGACCTTGGGGGGCCGGTTAACAAAGCCGCCTGGGGTACCGCCAACGTGCTGTTCCTGAGCGGCGTCTACCTGCCTGCGATTCTGGTCAACGTGGCCATTATTATCCCGCCGCTCGGCTATGCCGCCGCGCGATTCCTGCGTCCCCATAACTTTAACCAGACGCTGAAAGAAGCCGGTAACGGCGCGGTCATTATGGGCATTCTCGGTATTTCCGAGGGCGCGATCCCCTTCACGCTGCGTAACCCCGCAAGGCTTATCCCGATTAACGTACTGGCCGGTGCGCTGGGCGCAATGACCGTGGCGCTGTTCAAAGCCTATCCGATCATGCCGCCGCTGGGCGGGCTGTACGGTGGTTTCACCGTCGGCCATCCGTGGGCCTATTTTCTTGGTGCGCTGGTAGGAACCGCAGTCATCGCCATCGGCGCCAATCTGCTGGTGAATTTTAACGACGAATCAGCTGAAGAAAACGCCGCTGCGCCAGCGGTCAACGAAGAGATTGACATTAAGTTTGATTAATCGGCTCAGGCCGCAGAAGGGAGGGTGGGATGAAAGAGAAAGTTGTGCATGTTTACAGCCATACTCACTGGGATCAGGAGTGGTATTTTACCTCGTCACGTTCACGTATTTATTTGTTAAACCACGTGAAGAATGTGCTGGGCGTGCTGGAGAATAACCCCGATTTCTCCTGTTACCTCCTCGATGCGCAAAGCGCCTTAATTGAGAGCTACCTGCAATGGGCGCCGGAAGATAAGGATCGTCTCGGTGCCCTGATCGCGGCGAAGCGTCTGCTGACCGGGCCGTGGTACACGCAAACCGATCAGCTGGTGATTCACCAGGAATCGGTGGTGCGTAACCTGTGGTACGGAATGAAAATCGCCAAAGAGGCGGGTGGCTGCATGGCGTTGGGTTATGTGCCCGACTGCTTTGGCCAGGGCGGCAATATGCCGCAAATATACCGCCAGTTCGGCATTCACCATGCGCTGTTCTGGCGCGGAATTGCCGACAATACGCTGCATGAGACGGAATTCTGCTGGCAGGGCGACAACGGCGATACGGTGTTTGCCGTGCAGATGCCCTGGGGATACCACTACGGCGGCCTGCTGGATGAAATGCCGGATAGCCTGACGACATTTTTGAACGAAAAAATGACGCCAATTGAAGCGCGCAGCGCCCGTGCCAACCTGCTGTATCCGCATGGTTTCGACCAGGCGCCGATCCGCGAGAATTTGCCGGAACTGGTGCGTCAGTTCAACGCCTGCGACAACCAGCGTCATTACCAAATCAGTAGCCCGCTCGACTTTATTACCGCACTGGAACAGGAGGCGGGCGCAGACGTTCGCGTCCTGAAGGGAGAGTTGACGGAGGGGAAACACTCAAGGGTACATAAAACCATCTTTTCATGCCGGGCTGACCTGAAGCAGATGAATAACGATATCGAAGCGCTGCTGGTCAATACGCTGGAGCCGGTGCTGGCGATTGGCCGTAGCCTGGGGCATGACTATCCGGCTCGGGTGATGGCCGATATCTGGAAGCTGATGTTTTTCAATGCCGCGCATGACAGCATCGGCGGCTGCAATAGCGACGACACGAACCGGGACATTGCCGCCCGCTATAAGCAGGCGCGCGATCTCGCCAGCAACCTGCTGGAGCTTCATACCCGGCAGATTGCGATGCGTACGCCACGCGAACACGATTATTGTTTTACGGTATTTAATCCGCTGACCGTGGCGGCGACGCCGCAGATAACCTTTGAAGCCTGGCTGCCGGGCGTGCCTTTTACGCTGCGTGATGCGACAGGGCGCGCGCTGCCGTACGTGATTGAAGAGCAGACGGAACTGACCGATTATGTGCTCAATCAGACCATCCGGCTTAACCCGGGCAAACCGTACCATAAACCGCAGCAGGTATACCGCAGCAAGGTAACGGTAAACAGCAGCGCGCTGCCTGCCTTGGGTTACACTAGTTGGCATCTGGATTTTAGCGCCGACGGAGAGAGCCAGCGGCAGCGCGATACGCGACCATTTATTGAAAATGAACACTATCGTGTTGATGTTGAAGAAAATGGCCTGCTGACGATCGCTGATAAAGCCAGCGGTAAGCGCTATGCGCGGCAAATGCTGTTGGTCGAGAACGGTGATGACGGCGATTCCTATAACTATTCGCCGCCGCGTGAAGATCTGACTGTGACCTCGGAAGGACATCTCACCGCAGTGTCGCGGGAATGCAGCGATGTACGGCAGGCGCTGAGCCTTAACTATCGGATGCCGGTACCCGTCGATCTTGAGGCGCGCGCTCGTGGCGAGCTTGATGGCGTCATGCCTGTGACGGTACAGGTTACGTTGCGACAGGATACGCTCCTTCACTTTACCGTCGAGGTGGAAAACCGGGTGCGGAGTCATCGCCTGTGCGTGCATTTTGCCACCGATATTCTGGCTCATATCTCCTGTGCCGATCAGCTGTTTGGCGCGGTCACGCGCCCTGTACAGCTCAGCGACGCGCTGCGGGTATGGGAAGATGAAGGCTGGCACGAGAAGCCTGTCGCTATCGAGCCCATGCAGAGCTACGTTAACCTGCATGATGATAGCCACGGTTTTACTCTGCACACCAACGGCGTGCGCGAGTATGAAATCGTCGGCGATCGTTTTGATACCATTGCCGTCACCCTGTTCCGCTCTTTCGGTTACATGGGAAAAACCAATCTGCTCTATCGTCCGGGGCGAGCATCGGGTGAAACGGTCGTGGCAACGCCGGATGCTCAACTGATGGGAACGCTCCGCTTTAATTTTAGCTGGCGTATTTATCAGGGGCGGTTTGATGATGCCCGGCACGCGCAGATCTCAAAAGCGCTACTGACTGCGTTCCCGGTGTATCAGGACAGCGATTTCCTCAACGGTCGCCTGCGTTTTTGCCTGAGTGATGAAAAGCGCACTTATCCATTGGAGCACAGCGTGCTGGCGCTGCCTGATGGCCCGCAGGATGCCCAATTGAGCGTGGTCAAATGCGCGGAAAACGGCAATGGGCTGGTGTGCCGTTTCTATAACCCAAATCTGGCGGCGTCGGTAGCGATTCCCGCGCTGGAAAACGCGCATTGCGTGCTGCTGGATGAGCAAACGCCAGCGCCGGAGAGACGCATGCTGAAGCCAAACGATGTGCAGACGCTCTATATCGAGATCGCCTGAAGAGGGAAAGATGAGACTGTTCACCAATAAGCGAGTCAGAGATATCTTTATCCAGATAGCCCAGGGGACGGTGACGCAGCAGTCGTTGGCAAACGCGATGCATGTTTCTACCCGCACTATTCGTAGCGATCTGAAGGCGCTGGGCGAAATCATCATGCAAGCCGGTAATCGTCTCATCTACGATCGTAAAGTGGGGTTTTCTATTCAGGTAGATAACCCGGCGGGCCACCGCAGGCTGCTGGAACAGTCGCAAAAACCATGGAAAGAGACGCGCTCTACCCGCGAGCGGCGTAGCGCGTTGCTCACGGCGCTGTTGCGCCAGGATAAAGATGTTTCGCTGGAGCAGCTGGAATCGACGTGGTTTATCAGCCTCTATACGCTGCGCAACGACATCACGCTGCTCAAACGTCACTTTGCCCTTTACGATATCGCCGTCAACTGCGAGGGCGCCGAGCGCTATAAGCTACAGGGCAGTGAAATCGCGCTGCGTCGTTGTATCTACGATCATTTACTGCGGGCCAGAGAGCCGGAGGAGGAGTTCGCCGCGCTGTTCGACAATCGCGGACAAGTGGCGGATATCAAACAGGCGCTCAGCCGCTATGTCGTGGCGCATGGGCGACAAATTAGCGATGTGAACCTGCGCTTTTTTACGCTGATTTGCGCGATCGCATCCGGACGCATGCAGCGCGGCAGCTGGCTATTGGACTTTACGTTCAACGGCGGCGAACCGACGATAAAAACGGCGGCAGCAGAGATCTTCGCTTTGCTCTGCGGTGAGGGCGCGTCGGGGCTACAAAGTGAAATCGACTATATTGCGATGAACCTTGCTGCGTTTTGTACACATGCGGGGGACGACTTGTCGGAAAACTACGCCGCCGAGTGCGCGGTGATGAATCATTTTCTCAGCTATGTGAGCGCCTCATGGTTTTGCGATGTGTTTTATGACGAAGCGTCGCGTTCCAGCCTGCTCAATCATATTAAAGCGATGCGCATTCGGGTTAACAACGGTATCACCATCGTTAACCCATTGATAGAACAGATTAAACGACACTATCCGCTGATCTATGAAATGACGCTTGCGGCATTCAGCGAACTGGAACATTTTTTCTCCGGGCGTATCAGCGATGACGAAATTGGCTATCTGGTGATGCATATTGGCGCCATCCTGGAAGAGACGCATCTTAAGGAGGCGACTCTGAGCACGCTGGTGGTCAGCGAACAGGGGGGCGCATCGGCAAGACTGGTGTGCCAGAAAATAACCCGTATGTATCCGCAACTGGCGATTGCGCGTTACATCTCGGTTGAACAATACAATGCCGCAGAAAGCATTGATGAGAATCTGGTTATTAGTTTCGTCACGGTGGCGGAGAAAAACCGGCGGGTGATTCATCTACCGCCGCTGCCCGAGCGCTGGCAACTGGAAAATATGAAGTACTTTCTGCATGCGGAGACCACGCCGACCGCCATGGTGAACTATTTTTCGCCAGAGCATTTTTTTGTTTTTACCGAGCATCAGCATGATAAAGCTTCGTTAATTCACTTTCTGTCCGCTCAACTGGTTCGTCAGGGGCGGGTGGATGAACGCTATCTGGCGTCAGTGCTGGAACGAGAGGAGCGTGCCTCAACGCTGCTGGATGATAAAATCGCCATCCCCCATCCGCTGGGTTTAGTCGCGCTAAGTACCATGGTGACGGTTGCGGTATTCCCCAACGGCATTGAATGGGACGCCGGGAAAATGGTGAAGATGGTCTTTATGCTGGCGATTAGCGAGGATGCGTTTGTCGATAGCATGCTGATTTATGATTATTTAACCAACATTCTTGATGATGACGTGATTGACGTACTGAGTCAGTGCGCCAGCTATCCCGCGTTTATGTCGCGGTCGCAGAAGTATTTTTTGTAGCGCATGAAACATGCCTTTCCCCGTCAGGGGAAAGGCATGCGAGATTAAACCCGGCTACCCCACAGGTCATATTCGTCGGCGTTTTCTACCTTCACACGCACCACGTCGCCCGGTTTCACCTTCGTTTCACCGTTCAGGTAAACCGCGCCGTCGATTTCCGGGGCATCGGCCATGCTGCGGCCAATCGCGCCTTCTTCGTCCACTTCATCGATCATCACCAGAATTTCACGGCCTACTTTTTCCTGCAGGCGTTCGGCGGAAATCTGCTGTTGCAGCTGCATGAAGCGGTTCCAGCGGTCTTCCTTCACGTCGTCTGGCACCTGGTCCGGCAGATCGTTCGCGGAGGCGCCGTCAACCGGGCTGTACTGGAAGCAGCCGACGCGGTCGAGGTGGGCCTCTTTCAGGAAGTCGAGCAGCATCTGGAAATCTTCTTCCGTTTCGCCCGGGAAACCGACGATAAAGGTCGAGCGCAGAGTCAGGTCCGGGCAGATTTCACGCCACTGTTTAATGCGCGCAAGCTGACGGTCTACCGAGCCTGGACGTTTCATTAGCTTCAGGATACGCGGGCTGGCATGCTGTAGCGGAATATCGAGATACGGCAGAATTTTGCCTTCCGCCATCAGCGGGATCACGTCGTCAACGTGCGGATACGGATACACATAGTGCAGGCGCACCCAGACGCCGAGTTTTGCCAGCTGTTCACACAGGCTTTCCATGCTGGTTTTCACCGGCTCGCCGTTGTGGAAACCGGTACGGTGCTTCACGTCCACCCCGTAGGCTGAGGTGTCCTGAGAGATCACCAGCAGCTCTTTCACGCCAGCGTCGACCAGACGTTTTGCTTCAGCCAGCACTTCGCCAATCGGACGGCTCACCAGATCGCCACGCATCGACGGAATGATGCAGAACGCGCAGCGGTGGTTACAGCCTTCGGATATTTTTAGATAGGCGTAATGGCGCGGCGTCAGCTTAACGCCCTGTTCCGGCACCAGGCTCAGGAACGGGTTGT
>ERZ1026892.527-NODE-527-length-17898-cov-40.120888_pt1 | contig 17898 bp, 5 predicted proteins | sample MGYA00380176_ERZ1026892 | MGnify/ENA primary metagenome ERZ1026892 (study PRJEB33269, sample SAMEA4719812) | human gut metagenome | biome: human-associated habitat; feature: organic feature; material: feces | place: Cameroon | collected 2013-10 ... | reverse complement strand
CGCCCCCCTACCAACAAACGCTACCTCTAATGGGGGCGACGCGTCTCGCGTCGGGATAGAAACAAAAGTTAAATGCAAACGCTACTACTGCTAATAATTGCGGCCTGTTTTACCGACGCGAGACGCGTCGCCCCCATTAGTGCTCGCGTTTCTTCAAGCACCAACCCCACCCACACACATCACTAATAATAATGACAACGGGCAGACATGCACCAACAGGCTGACAACCAAACGGGTACATATCTGCCCGTGTCGTATGGTTACGATCAAAAAAACTTTGCCACTCATGCCCATAAACGCGCCACTTAACCACGAATTTCTACCACTTACGCACACTCCGCCCTTAAGCTATTGAAACGTTTGTTTATTTCCCGTAAATTTGTCCTTGACAATATGTGGCACATACACACCAGTTAAGTGCCCGATAGAGATAATAATTATAGAGAGAACAACAAACATAACTTTCCTAACATTAACACACACTACTATGGGAAAAACAAACGCCAAGATGTGTAGTCACAAGACTACGCAAGTGTTACCGTTAAGTAAAGGCACGCCCGCCGTGGGCATAGCCTCAAGCAGTTATTTCGCAGCCTGCGCCCGCCATGTGGGTGCTCTCGCCCTGTTCGGCCTCATGTTCTGCCCCGTGCAGGTCATGGCCAGCCGTGCACCGCGCCTGACCGTTGCTGACAGTTCCGAAGTAGTCAGCCCCGTGCTGCCCGACCAAGGCACCACCACGCCCACCGACTCCATCGGCAATGGCGGGGCGGGCGACACCGAAGAGGTACTGCCCGACACCATTCCGTTCGCACAACTGTGGAAGCATAATAGATATATAGTCTATGGAGGCACAGAGGGCACGGTAGAACAAAAATCATGGGAAATCATCGCACGAAGAGAAACAAAACTATCGTTCTCGTACGGAACTGCTGATGATCAATGGAACTTTTACACACAAATATTCATTGACGATGAACGCGTTCGCGAAATGAACGGTGGCACCTATAACAATACTTTTAGCGTTACACTCACGCCTGGCAGACACATTCTTACATTTAAGAATGAATGCTATGGCGAAGTCGATAGCACAACCTACGCTTTCATTTCGGATATCGCAACTGAAGATGCGCAAACAAATGCAACAGCCTTTGTTAACGCGCTTGAAGGCTACCCCCCCCTCAAGCAAGAGCTGCAAACAGCACTCGACAACTATAACGCTGCCCCCGACGACGAGGCACTCTACAACACCCTGGCCGCCACACTGAACGATGTGCGTAAAGCCGTGTCGTACTATCCGCTCATTCAGAAAGACATCGTTGTAGCCGACTCTATCCTCAACGAGGGCGCCTATGTCGACATCTCCGAAGCCGTAGCCCTTGGCCGTGCCATCAACGTCAACACCTCAACCAGCGCCGAATATCTGGCCGCATTCGAGGCGCTCGAAACGAGCATTGCCGTACAAGTGACGAGCAACCAAAAAATCGACGAGTGGGCAATCAACACCGACCAACGCTACACCATCGACAACATGGGTTACTACCTCGACCAAGAGCACAAGGTGGCAGCCTGCACCGGTTTGGAAGCCCAAGATGCCGATGTAACCAACCTCGTCATACCCTCCACTGTGCGCTACAACGGTGTAACCTATGCCGTCGTGGCCCTTTACGACAACCGTTACAACCAAAACAAAGTGCGCACACTCACCCTGCCCCGCACCTTACGCCACATCAACGATTATGGTTTGTCTGACTACCGCGCCATTACCGACCTCGAAATACCCGCCAATGTGGAGCGCATGGGCGATAATGTTGTGTACAACTGCCCACAACTGCGACGCATCAAAGTCAATGCCGAGGTTCCGCCCACATTGGGGTCATTAGACAATAATAGTTACTATGACGACTATGACGGTCGCACATACCGCTACCTCAGAATAGTTATTCCCCGCGAGAGTTTCCACGCCTACCGTCTTGTCAATGCATGGAACACCGACCACAACGTGCTCATCGGTGGCGACGAGGGCATCACCGTCAACACAGGCAAAATTGCCGCTGGCGACCTTGGCCATGTAGTAGTAGAAGAGGCCGGCTACCTGCAAGAGGTGAACAAACTCATCATTGAGGGCGAGCTCAACAGCGACGATTGGAGCAAGATTAAGCAAATGACCAACCTCACCGAGCTCGACCTGTCAAAAGCCCTGATTGACGAAATACCAAACGAGGCCTTCAACGGGCGTTGGGCCATCGACAAAGTGGTGCTGCCACCCACACTCAAAAAGATTGGCAGCTTTGCCTTCCAAGGGACAGCACTGACATCAGTCAATATTCCCGACAATGTCGAGACCATTAAGGAATGTGCATTTAGTCAAGTAAAGCAACTGCAAGAAGTGCATCTGCCAGACAGTCTTACATCATTAGGCAACTACGCATTTGCAGAATGCCGCAGTTTGCGCACAGTCAAGATACCCACCAAACTTAAAACAATTCCAGATTATACTTTCCAGAATTGCAGATCTTTGCAAAGCGTCGAATTGCACGACAGCATAACAGCTTTTGAAGATTATTCTTTCAATAACTGCGATCTTCGCGAAATAACACTTCCCAAATCAACCACTTGGGTTGGCGGCAATGCCTTTAATGGAAATACCAATCTGAGCAAAGTCACACTCAATGAGGGACTTATTGACATTTGGGCCGAAGCATTCTACAATACAGCCATCGACACCCTCAACTGTCCCTCTACCCTACGCAATATATATAACGGCGCATTTGCTGGCTGCCGTAATCTGCGTCAAATCAACCTTAATGAGGGACTGACACGCATTGAAACGTATGCATTAGCCAACAACAAGGCCACTGAAATCGTACTTCCCAGTTCGTTGGAATATTGCGCTGGGGCTGCTTTCGACGGCTGTGACAGCCTCGTCACCATCGAGGCACGCTCTGTCATGCCCCCCAACACCGGCGGTGGCTGCCCCTTGACTGTCAATGATCTCACCAAGGCCGTACTCTACGTGCCAGTATGGAGCCTTGCCGAATATCAGTTAGCCACAGGCTGGAACCAGTTCTACACCTTCCGCACCTCCGACTTCATGCCGCAGTACGTCAAGGTGAACAAGGACTTCTACTTCACCCTGCGCGACGAGCTCGACCCCGACTACCGTCCCGACATCGAGCTTACCGTCACCAACAACCAGATTACCGACTCACAGGGCAACACCGACTACCAACACGGCAACCTCACCATCAGCGGACGCAGCAAACTCGCTGTCAACGACTTCAGCATGGTGCTCTCGCCGTATGCAAAGTATCGTCGCAGTAACTACTATGGGGGGACAACGTCTATCCAGCCCACCTGTCTCATAGTCAAGGGCGAGATGCGTGCCGAAAACGTTACCATCAACCTTTGGAACGCCACCAACCGCTGGCAGTTCGTGTCATTCCCCTTCGATGTCAAGGTGAGCGACATTGTACCAGCCGACAGCACCACCTCATGGGTAATACGCGGCCACTCGGGTGCCGAACGCGCAGCTGGCAACGCCGCTGCCGTATGGCAGAACCTCTCGGCCGACGACGTGCTACAGGCTGGCAAGGGCTACATCATGCAGTGCTACAAGCCCAGCAATAATAGCCGCAGCATGAATAAAGGCAGTTTTGTGCCGTTCAAAATGGATTTTAATGACAACAGCAGCAGCGACGCCGCCCAATTCACCGTGCGCCCCCTCACCACCACCGTCAACCGTCAGCAAATATTCAATGCCGACAACCGCACCGTGGCGCTTGAGGAGCACCTCGCTGAGTTTGAGCACAACCGCAGCTGGAACCTCATTGGCAATCCCTACCCAAGCTACTTCGACACCCGCTTCCTCGACTTCGGGGCGCCCTTCATGGTGTGGAACAGCAACAACCAGAACTATGAGGCATACAGCCCGGTAGACGACAGCTACATTCTCGCACCCGCCGAGGCCTTCTTCGTGCAGCGCCCCGTCGACCAGGAGAGCATCACCTTCCTCAAGGACGGACGTCAGACCGACCGCTACGCCCGCACACTTGTAGAGGAAGAGCCGGCCAGCGCACCGCAGCGCATCAGGGCTGCCTACGACAGCAACGCCCACACTGCCGCACAGCGCACCGTGTTCAACATCACACTGGCCAAGGACGGACAGCAGGCCGACCGCACGCGCGTAGTCATCAACGAGGCTGCCACCATGCAGTACGACCTCAGCCGCGATGCCGCCAAGTTTACGGGCACCGAGCCTGCCGTGTCGCAAATATTCACCATCAACGGTGCCACACGCTACGCCATCAACGAGCGTCCGCTCAACAATGGCCAGGCCCTGCTCGGTCTGCACTTCGGCACCGATGGCACCTACACCATCGGCCTCAGCAATCAGCCCGACGGCCAAGTCACACTTGAGGACCGTCTCACTGGTACCAGGTTGCAGCTCAACGGCACCGCAGGCTACAGCTTCACGGCCAAGGCCGGCGACAGCACCGACCGCTTTGTGCTCCACTTCGACGCTGTGGCCACGGGCATCAATGCCGCCACTGCCAACGAGGCTGACCGCAACGACGACACTTACACCCTCGACGGACGCAAGGTGAACAACCCCACTGCACCGGGTCTCTACATCAAGGGTGGAAAGAAGGTTATCAAGTAGGGTAAATTGGTTAACAAGTTGACGAGTTTACAAGTTGACGGGTAAGTTAGTTTACTCAAATTTCGGGTTTAGACGGGTGCGGCCAAAGGCACCGAACGCTACCTCTAATGGGGGCGACGCGTCTCGCGTCGGGAAAATATGCAACTATTATTAGCAGCAGTAGCGTTCGTATTTAACTCCTATCTCTATCTCTATCCCGACGCGGGACGCGTCGCCCCCATTAGAGGTAGCGTTTCTTCGCAGCGCCATCTAAACCGTGCGAACCTAAATCCGAAACTTCAATTAGTTTACGGACTAACGGGCAAACAGGCAGACAAAACTACCCGTCAACCAAAAACATATATAACAACAAGTATATGAACAGATTATTATTCATCATAATGGCATGGCTCAGCACCCTCACTGCCCTGGCGCAGACCGAAGGGTACGACCCAAGCAATCCGCCACTGCCAAACTTCCCCACCACGGACAGCGACACCACGCACTACTACACACTGCGCGTGGTCAGCTCGCCCGCCACATCGGGGCTCAACACCACGGGCGGCAACAAGTACACCGCCGGCCAGCGCGTCTATCTGAGCGCCAGCCAAAACAACGGCATGAAGTTCCAGTACTGGGTTGACGGCGAGGGCAACACCCTCTCCACCTCAACCAGTTTCTACTACACCATGCCCGCACACAATGTAGTTATCACCGCCGTGTTCAAATACCAGCCCGGCAGCCCCTCGCTCCCCGCATTTCCCGAGGGCGAAGCACCCACCTACCTGCTCAGCACCAGCACCAAACCCGCTGGGGCAGGCTCCTTCAGTGGTGGCGGACGCAAATACCAGGCTGGCGCCCAGGTGAGCCTCACCGCCTACACCAACACCAACTTCGAGTTTGTGTGCTGGACCAACGCGGCAGGCGACACCCTGTCCACCGCGCGCAACCTTTACTACACCATGCCCGCGGCACCCGTGCAGCTCTACGGCCACTACCGCTACAACCCCTCAAACCCCAAAAATCCGGGGCGCAACGCCTACGACGCTGACGAGGGCATAGCCATCATCGACGACTTTACGCCGGGCAATGTGAGCGGCGCACTCTACGATGTGACAGGCGACAACACCTCGGCCCTAAGCAAAATTATCGTGGCCGGCAACGTCACCAGCAACGACTTCCAGATAGCCAACAACTTCAGCACCTGCGCCGTGGTCGACCTCAGCCGCACCTACGGCATCAGCACCGTGCCAGGCTCATGCTGGTATGGCAACGACCACCTCACGCGCATTTTGCTGCCATCGTGCATCACACGCATTGGCTACAGCGCATTCAATGGCGCCACCGCACTGGCCGAACTCACCTGCCTCGCCACCACGCCCCCCACACTCGACAGCTACGTGTTCGACGGCGTAAACAAGGGGCTCATCGTGTTCGTGCCCAAGGCCTCGGTCGAGATATACGAGCAGGCCGAGGGCTGGAAGGACTACGTCAGCAACGGCACCATCATCATCATGCCCGTGCAGCACAACGTGGCAAGTCTTGAGGTCAATCTGCCCGAGGCGTGCGCCGACGGCCGTTACAAAAACATGCCCCTCGAGCTTATCAACGTCAAAACGGGACAGCGCTACCGCTACGTGGTGACCGACCGACTCAACTACACCTTCAACACCCTCATGCGCGACACACGCTATGTGGCCGTGCTCCGCAACCAGCAGGGCACCGAACTGGCGCGCACCGACACCGTAAAGATTGAACTCGAGAGTCAAAGCATCTCGTTCAACCCCGACCGCATGAAGCAGCTGCGCACCGTGGCGGCCACCATCACGGCCGGCAACACCGACATCACCGCGCAGACTACCGTCAACTGGCTCGACGCCAACGGCAACTATCTGGCACAGGGCAACGAGCTCACCAACCAGGTGGCCGGCACCGCCATAAAGTGTGCCGTGAGCGTGCCGCAGAGCGTGGCCATGCAGTATGCGCTGCCCGCCGACACCCTCTATCAGGTGGTCGAGGCCGACAACGCCCTGCACATTGCGCTCCAGCCGCTGCCGGCACTCACCCTCACGGGCCGCGTCATCGACCGCACCACCCAGCAGGGCGTGAGCGGTGTGACCGTCACCATGAGCCAGACGCTTAACAGCCGCTACACCAAGGCCGTGACCGCCCGCACCGACCAGCGCGGACAGTACACCCTCAGCGGCTACGGCGCACCATCGGTGCTCACCTACGCCCTTACCGACTACGTGAGCCGCACCGACACCCTGCCCGACAGCCTGCAGGCCGTGGCCGCGGCACAACTGCCCGACGTGCTGCTCAAGCCCATTCAGGGCGCGCGCATCACCACACGCTACTCTTACACCAACAGCGTGGCACAGGGCGTGCAGCCTGAGGTGAAGGACTATTACGACGACTACCAGAACGTTAGTTACACCATCTACAACCAAACCGCACAGCGCGCCATCACCCACTTCAACGTGCAGTACCCCGACATTGTGCTGCTCGAGGACGTCAACGAGGGCGACTCGCTCACCATCACGGCCAGCAGCAAGACCTATGCCTTTATGCCCGTCACCACGGGCGGACGCATCACTGCCGACCTTGCACTCACCGTTGAGGTGCCCATCACCCAGTTGGGCGGCATACGCGCCGTGTACACCACTACCGAGAACCCCACCGTGCTGGCCATTCTGTACGACGCACAGGGCAACTTGCTCGGCCGTTACACCTACCCCGCCGCCGACCTCACCATCAGCGGACTCAAGGACGGAGAGTACACCCTCGTCACCATGGGACAGAGCGACTTCTTCAACTCTGTGTACAACCTCAGCCAGTTCGACCAGGCGGGCCTCATCAACGGCACCGACTATGTGGCCAACCGCGTCACAGTGCGCAGCGGCCTCATCACACCGGCCAAAAACGCCGTGGTGCCCTACTTCGATGAGAGCAAGTTCTACTACACCGGCGCCAACACCTCGTTCACTGCCAACAAGAGCAGCATCGTGGCTGGCAACTACCTCACCCTCACGGCCAAGGTGGACTTTAAGAGTGTCTACCGCGACAATGTGTCGGGTGTCAAGTTGCAGTTTGAGCTGCCCGAGGGCACCAACATGGTGGACGGTTCGCTCATGATTGGTTCCAATGTGTCGTACTACCAGCTCAACGGCCGCACCATCACCGTGCCGCTCGACAACAGCCACATAACCGACCGCGTGCGCTTCTGCGTCATTCCCACCCAGAGCGGCACCTTCGCCCCCAACGCCTCAGTGGCCTTCCGCCTCAAGGGCAAGGACATGGTGCAGCCCATCGGCTCGGCACAGTATGCCGTGCAGGACGTGTCGATACGTGTGCCCGAGCGCACACGCACACGCGAGATAGTAGTGAGCGGTGTGGCACAGTCGCGCGCCGAGGTGTCAATTTACGATGGCACCGAACTCATAGGCAGCACCAAGGCTCTGGCCAACGGCTATTGGTCGGCCAACTGCCTCATAGCATCGGCTTACAACCTTACTGACCACAACATCAGTGCCAAGATTGTTACCAGCAACGGCATGGAAATGGCTACCGAGACCAAAACTTGCACCTACGACGAGCAATACACCGAGGTTAAGTCGGTGGCCATGTCGTTCTACACGCTTGGTCAGAACAACACCATCACCTGGAACTTTGCCAACAACACCACCGACGCCAGCTCTTACTCGTTTGCAGGCGATGCGCTCTTCACCTTTGTGGTGGCCTTCACCCAGCCCGACTCTACTGGCATCAACGACGTAGTTGTCAATGTGTTTACCAACAATGGCAAGGTGGTTGAAGTGCCGTGCCGTTACAGCGCACAGCAAGGCAAATGGGTTGGTTCGCACAACTTCGACACCAGCGCACTACCCGCCAACATCAGTGTCGACTACAACTTCTTCAGCCCCATCGTTGGCTCGCGCACTTTCATTCAAGATGCCGCAGCCTTTGTCGAGGCCGACTTCAACGATACCAAGGAGCAGGTTACGCAGCTCAAAAACGAACTGCTCAACCCCGAAACCACTGCTGAGGAAACTGCTTGCAGCGAACTCGAAACTTTGCTCGAGAGCGAAGACATCGATGCCGAGCAACTCAACGCCTTAGTAAGCAAGGTGGTGGGCGATGCCGAACCTGTGGAGCCGTCGGAGACTTACTTTGACGAGCTTGACACCAAGCTTCAAGAGTTTGAACAAGAGTACAATCAATGGTTCGCCACGCTGCAAACCACTGGAGCTGACTCGCTGCTCAACGAATTTGGACTCAATCCCGACATCATCAAGGCACAAGTGCCCCAGGGCGACATCAACGCTTCGTTTGAGAATAATGGCAAGCAATACACCATTACCTCTCAAACACTCGCCACTGTGGACGAGGCGCAGCTCATTGCACAGCATTACACTGCGCTTCAGATGAGCGACAGCACCAAAATATATTATTTGCTGGCCGACAGAGGTGCCACCTTCATTGACCCGGCCAACTCTAAGCTTTACAAAATTGAGGTAACAGACACTGTCGCTGCCACCAAGAGCCGAAAGCTTGACGAGTTTATCGAGGGCGTGAACGACTGGACCGACTGCATCAACACGATGATTACCTTCACCAACAGACTGGTGGCTTTAGGTACTGGCACCAACGCCGACGATGCACTGCCAAAATGGCGCGCCAACGCACAACTGACGCTCGACATCAAGGATGCCCTGTGCTGCGTATACGAAAAGGCCATTAAAGCGGCCTACACCAAAATTGCCAACGCACTCGACAAGGCTAAGGCCAGAGTGGCTGGCAAAATAGCTGCACGCCAACAGGAACTTGGTAACACTCACCAAGCGATTGCATTCAGAAAAAAGCTCATAAAGGATCTGATCAACGAGAATGTTAACATCAACTATCAAATTGCGCAAAATGCTGACAACACCGAACTCATAGCACAGCTCACCGCAAAGCGCGAAGCCAACATTGAAACGGTCAAACTATACAAAGCCGAGATGCGAAAGCTGGCCCAGTACGCCAAGAAGCTTGAAAAGCAGATCGGTGATTTCAAGAGCATGCAGAAAGTGGCACAAAAGACTTACAACCTTGTTAAGAAGCCACTCGACAAACTGCCTAAGTCTCCCGTTAAGGGCGGCAGCAAGCTTGGCAAGTATGCCAAGGTTGGCGGCAAGCTGATTGGCGGCTTCGGCGTATTCCTCGATCTGCTCACTTATTTCGACGACCTCGATGCGGCCTGTCAAGATATAAACGACTGGGTTAGTCTGCTCGAGGCCATCAACAAGCGTATACCTTGTAAAGGTAACGAAGAGGCTGCTATCGCGCTGCGCGACAACATCATTGCCGACGGCTGCGACCTCATCAACAACTACAAGCGTATTTTCGCTGCCGAAGCGGGTGCCATCGGAGTTGACATTGCCTCACTCGGCAGCTGGGAGTGCCCGCCGTTCGAACTCGGCCTGTGGTTCGCCTCTGGCGTGCTCAGCGGCTATGCCGAATGCTCTAAGTACTTCAGCATTGAACAGAAGTTCAACACGCTTTGGAAGCAATACAAGATTGCCATCAAGAAACTCAAGTGCGGCGGCAAGTACGGTGAGGAACACAAGCGCAAGGACCCCACTCACCCGGGTGTCAACCCGATTGTCGACCCCTCAGGCTACGTCTACGAGGGCGTGTCGTCTAACCGCCTGCAGGGCGTAACTGCCACCTGCTACTACAAGGAGACGGTGGAGGACATGTACGGCGACTTGCACGAGAACGTTGTGCTGTGGAATGCCGAGGAGTATGCACAGCAAAACCCGCTCTTTACCGACGAAAACGGTATGTACCAGTGGGACGTGCCACAAGGCTTGTGGCAAGTGCGATTTGAAAAGGAGGGTTACCAGCCCGCACAGTCGGAATGGCTGCCAGTGCCACCGCCACAAATGGACGTGAACATTGGCATGGTGCAAAACTCACAACCCGAAGTGGTGAGCGCACGCGCCTACGAGGACGGCGTGGAACTGCAGTTCTCTAAGTATATGGACCCCGCCACGCTCACTGCCGACAACATCTACATCAAGTGTAAGTCGGCCGACACCGAGGTGCTCATTACCGACGCACAAATTGAGTTGCTCAACGCCGAAGCGGCCATTGAGGGCAGCGAACAGCAGTACGCATCGCGCCTGCGACTGGCCACCGACCGACTGGGCTACTACGACGAGGCTCGCATCATCGTGTCGCGCAACGTGCAGAGCTATGCCGGCATTGGCATGACCGACAACTTTGAACAGCAGCTCGACGTGGAGAAGAAGGTGCGCGAAATTGTGGTGGACAATGTGGTGAACATTGCCTACAACGCACAGCTCACCGTAAGAGTGGCCGCACAGCCTGCCGAGGCTGCCGCTGGCAAGACTATCACGCTTGGCTCGGCTTCTGACCTCATTGCGGCTACCGACGCCACCGAGCTTACACTCGATGCCGACGGACACGCTTCCTTCACCATCAACGCGCAACTGCCGGGTGCCACGGCCATCAAGTATACCATGCCCGACGCCGGGCTCGAGGCTACTACCATGGTTAATGTGGTGGATCCTGCACTGCTCAACGCGGTAAAGGCGCCACGTGCCTCACGACTGAGCGGCACGGCGGTGTATCGCGGACAGACCATCGCACTCACCACTGAGAGCGAGGGGGCTACCATCTACTACACCACCGACGGCTCATGTCCCTGCGACGCTGCCACACGCATCAAGTATGAGCGACCCATCGTTATCAACGATGCTGTCACCATCAAGGCTATGGCCATGGGCATCAATGCCGACGAGAGCGATGTGCAGACTTTTGACTACACCATTCGACAGAGCAGCGTGAAACTGCTGCTGGCCGAGGGCTGGAACTGGAACTCGCACGACTTGGCATCGCCGCTTGCCACTACCGAACTGAACGGTGTGGCTACGCGCATCGTGACGCAGGAGCGCGAGGCCATTGCCGACCCCGACCTCGGACTGGTGGGCAACCTGCTTAGCATCAATGCTGCCGAGACTATGAAACTGCTTGCTCCGGCCACGGCCGAGAAGGCTTTCGCCGGCGAACAGTATAACCCCACCGCCACACAAATTGAACTGGTGCGCGGCTGGAACTGGCTCGGCTATCCGCTCGGCACGGCGCTGTCGCTCAACGATGCGCTCGCCTTGCTCGAACCTGACACCGACGACTGCATCGAAACGCTCGATGGCGGATTTGCCACTTACACTGCCGACGGCGAATGGACTGGTTCACTGCAGCTCATGCAGCCCGGACGCGGCTATCTGTACAAGTCGGGCTCTGACAAGAGCTTTGCTTACAATGCCGTATCGTCGGTGGCCAACGCGCAAGCGCTCTATGGTGCGCACCGCCTGCAGACCAAGGCTGCGCCCTATGAGCTTAACCGACACCGCTACCCCAACATGATGCCCATTGTGGCCACACTGAGTGGCGCCACACTGAGCGAGGGCAGCCAGGTGGTGGCTCTGAGCGAGGGCGAATGCCGAGGCATTGCCAACATCGGGGCCAATGGCATGATTTTCCTCGCTGTGTACGGCTTGGGCAACGAAACCATCAACTTTGCTGCCTACGACGCACTTTCGGGCGAAATGATGCCTATCAGCAACACGACGACCTTTGCTGCCGACATGCTCGGCACCACCGGAGCGCCTTATGTGCTGCACATCGATGGCACGGCCACTGGCATTGACGGTAACGTGACTTCGCACACCAACCTGCCAAACGGCATCTATACCGTGGGCGGACAGCGTGTGAACAACGTGACGCAGCCGGGTCTCTACATTATCAAGACTACCGGACTTGACGGTTCTACCACCGTGCGCAAGCAAGTGGTGAAGTAATCTGGGGAACGAGTTGATGAGTTGACGAGTCGACAAGTTGATGAGTTGACGAGTTAACAAGTTAACGGATAAGTTAGTTTACGGGCTAACTGGTTAACGGGCAAGCAGGCAGACAAAACTACCTGTCAACCCGTTAACCCGTAAACCCGTAAACCAATTAAATACAGACACAAACATGACACATATACACACGAAAAGCCTGTGGCTGCTCATAGCCACACTGCTGCTCAGCGTGTTCGGCGCACGTGCCCAAGACAGCGGCAGCGATGCCACGTGGACGGTCAATCCGCACGACTACAAATACGACATGACGCTCTACGCCAACATCGTGTTTGACGGCACGCCTATAACCGACTTCAGCCACTACCAAGTGGGGGCCTTTGTGGGCGACGAATGCCGCGGCACGGCCGAGGTGCAAACCAAGGACGAGGCGCAATGGCTCTACCTGCGCGTGCGCAGCAATAAGCCCCAGGGCGAGAACATCATTCTGCGCCTGCGCGACACCGACACGGGCGAGGTGCTCAATCTGCAGCCCGAGAACGGTGACATCACCTTCGAGTCGCAAGGCTTGGGCGGCCGCCCCGGCAGTCCGCTGGTGCTCACCGCGGCACACAGCTACACACTGGTGTACAAAGTCGATGGCGAGGAGCACCACACCGAGGAGGTGCCATACGGCACAACGCTCACCCCCATCGAATATCCCGAACGCGAGGGCCACTCTTTCAGTGGCTGGACAGGACTGCCGCTCACCATGCCGGCGCACGATGTGGAGGTGACGGGTGAGTTTGTAATCAACCAATACACCATCACCTTCGACGCCAATGGTGGCAGCGAGGTGGCGCCCATCACGCAGGACTACAACACTGCCATCACGGTTCCCAACGCGCCCACACGCGAGGGCTACACCTTCATGGGCTGGAACGAGGAACTGCCCGCCACCATGCCGGCACGCGACCTCACACTCACCGCGCAGTGGCAAATCAACACATACGAGCTTATCTACAATGTGGACGGCATAACGTACACCATGGTGCCGGTAACCTATGGTGATGCTGTCACTCCCGAGCCCAATCCTACCAAGGAGGGTCACACTTTCAGCGGCTGGAGCGAAATACCGGCCACCATGCCGGCACACGATGTGGTAGTGACAGGTAGCTTTACGGCCAACATTTACAAGCTCGTCTACAAGGTGGACGGCGAGGTGTACAAGCAAATTGACGTGACTTACGGCACCGCCCCCGCCACCGAGCCCGCTCCCGAAAAGGAGGGTCACACTTTCAGCGGCTGGAGCGAAATACCCGCTACAATGCCAGCACACGATGTGGAGGTGACGGGTAGCTTTACGGTGAACACTTACAAACTCGTCTACAAGGTGGACGGCGAGGTGTACAAGACTACTGAGGTTACTTATGGCACCGCTATCACCCCCGAAGCTGCTCCCACCAAGGAGGGCCACACCTTCAGCGGCTGGAGCGAAGTACCTGCCACCATGCCTGCACACGATGTGGAGGTGACAGGTAGCTTTACAGCGAACATTTACAAACTCGTCTACAAGGTGGACGGCGAGGTGTACAAGCAATTTGACGTGACTTATGGCACTGCCATCACCCCCGAAGAGGCTCCCACCAAGGAGGGCTACGTATTTGCGGGCTGGAGCAAAATACCTGCTACGATGCCAGCACACGATGTGGAGGTGACGGGTGAATTTACCAAGGTAACGGCTATTATGCAGGCGCTTGGCAGCACGGGGCGTGCCGATGTGTACAACATCGAGGGCCGTCTTATCATGCGCCAGGCCACGCTGTCTGACATCAAGGCGCTGCCCAACGGCTTATACTTGATTGGCGGCCGCAAGGTGCGCATCGTCCGCTAACAACACGGATGTAGCTTTACTATAAAACAATAACGGGAGATAGAATTATCTGTCAATCAGACAGTAATTTCTATCTCCCGTTATTGTTTTTTCTTTTTCCCGTTATTGTTTCTTTCTTTTTCCCGCAACAGTTTTTTCCGCACCTCACTGCCTCTTTTGCAAGCTGCAGTCTGAAATGCGCTGCAAGAGACGCAAGCACAAAACGCTACCTCTAATGGGGGCGACGCGTCCCGCGTCGGTTTTCTCAGCAGACTCGATACGCATTGGGAAAAATAACCATGCTTATACACTAAAGTAAATAAAGGCACACAGACAGCACTAATTACACGTCTGTCTGTGAGCCTTTGCTTTCATGCCCGACGCGGGACGCGTCGCCCCCATTAGTGCTTGCGTTTCCTATCAGATTGACAGGTTAAAAAGCGGATTTGAAGCCATGTAAAGAACTGTTATGCCAGGAAATTGCGCTCTAATGGGGGCGACGCGTCTCGCGTCGGTTTCCTCAGCAGACTCAATACGCATCGAGGAAAACGCCATGCTCATACACTAAATAAAGGCTCACAGACAGCACTAATTACACGTCTGTCTGTGAGCCTTTGCTTTCATGCCCGACGCGGGACGCGTCGCCCCCATTAGTGCTTGCGTTTCCTATCAGATTGACAGGTTAAAAAGCGGATTTGAAGCCATGTAAAGAACTGTTATGCCAGGAAATTGCGCTCTAATGGGGGCGACGCGTCTCGCGTCGGTTTCCTCAGCAGACTCAATACGCATCGAGGAAAACGCCATGCTCATACACTAAATAAAGGCTCACAGACAGCACTAATTACACGTCTGTCTGTGAGCCTTTGCTTTCATGCCCGACGCGGGACGCGTCGCCCCCATTAGTGCTTGCGTTTCCTATCAGATTGACAGGTTAAAAAGCGGATTTGAAGCCATGTAAAGAACTGTTATGCCAGGAAATTGCGCTCTAATGGGGGCGACGCGTCTCGCGTCGGTTTCCTCAGCAGACTCAATACGCATCGAGGAAAACGCCATGCTCATACACTAAATAAAGGCTCACAGACAGCACTAATTACACGTCTGTCTGTGAGCCTTTGCTTTCATGCCCGACGCGAGACGCGTCGCCCCCATTAGAGCTTGCGTTTGGTGGTAGCGTTTGGTTCTGCAAAGAATTGCCACCCTGCCTACTCAAAATAGAATGTCAGCATCACCATGCCCACTGTGGCCTTGTCGAGACTCTGGGTAAAGATCAGCTGCGAGGGCTCGGTTATGTCGCGGCGGTTCTTTTGCAGTATGTTGTTAAGTCCGAAACCAAACTTGAGTTCGGGTATAAACTTGAAGAACGGCATGTAAAGGTCGCACCCCAAACCGGCCTCAAGCATCACGTTAAGCGGCTTGGCCTTGAGCTTTGACTGCTTGCTGGTGATGAGGTCGTACATGGGCGCCACACCGGCCACCACGTAGGGGCGGTAGTTGTTGAAACGCGGGGCGGATATTTTGAAGTCGACGGGCACACCGATGTAGCACGATTTCATGTCCTGCTGCTCGGTCCGCCCCGTGCCAAGCTCTCTGAAGGTGATGTGGCGCGAGCCAAAATGGAGCGACGGCTGAACTCTGAGCGCCACATAGCGCGACATGCGCCACTCGCCAAGCACACCCACCGAAAAGCCGAAGTTGGTTTGGTCGGTCTGTGCCACCCACTGCTGGCCTGCCACACTGCCGGCCGAGGCGGGGGCCTGGTAGCCATTGCCCTGCAGCTGCATGGACTGGTCGTGGGCGCCTACAAAAAAGCCGTAATGGAAGCGACGCTCGTCGATGAAGGGTTTGTTCTGCACACGGCGCTGCTGCCCCAGGGCCGCTACATGGCTCAGGGCTACTATGCACAACAGGCTGATTATGTGTCGTAGTGTGATTTGCATATTTACATAACGGCCCGTGACGCATTTTATTGCCGCGGGCGGTGGTGCAAAAGTAATAAAAAGTTTTTGCGCCTTTGTTCTCTCCTTTCAAAGATTTATGTAACTTTGCTCCGCAAACCTCGTGCTGCGCTCCGTGCGCAACGTGGCGAGCAAGGACAATAACTCAACTCAAATTACAACAATTTATTAAATTCTACTATTATGGCTTACGTAATTGGTGACGACTGCATCGCATGCGGTACCTGCATCGACGAATGCCCTTCTGGTGCTATCTCTGAAGGCGAAAAGTACTCTATCGACCCTAACGTTTGTGTTGATTGCGGCACTTGCGCTGATGTTTGCCCCTCTGGCGCTATCGCTCCGGGCGAATAATTCGTCGTGCAACACACGTCAACTTAACTCACTCAAGAGCTGCATGTCTTGCTTTTCAAGGCAGCAGCTTTTTTTGTGCCCAGGCTCCGCACTCTCGGTGCCTTGGAGGACTGGCTGAAACGCGCAACACTAAGGGCTAATAACGAGCAAAGGGGCGTTGTGCGCCCTGGCTTTGACACTTTCTACCCGTTGGCGGAATTGCCGGTTAAAGGGTTTACAAGTTGTCAGGTTAACAAGTTGGTATGCCATACGCTACTTATTATGTTAATGTTTGAATGGTAAGGAATTTTAGAAGCATGGCAAACTTACCTGTTTACCCGTCAACTTTTCAACTCGTCAACTCGTCAACTTGTCAACTCGTCAACTTGTCAACTCGTCAACTTTTCAACTCGTCAACTTGTCAACTTGTTAAACATATAAAAACAATGGAACTTAACTCTCACAACAAGGCTGAATATCCGCCCATGCACACGGCTGAACACCTGCTCAACCAAACCATGGTGCGCATGTTTGGCTGTGAACGCTCGCGCAACGCTCATATAGAGCGCAAGAAGAGCAAAATAAGCTTCGACCTGCCTGCCGAACCTACAGCTGCGCAGGTTGATGCCATAGTGGCTAAAATGAACGAACTGATAGCCGATGACTTGCCTGTGACTTACGAATTTGTGACGGCCGACAATGTGCCTGAAGGGGTGAAACTCGACCGGTTGCCCGACAATGCCAGCGAGACGCTGCGCATTGTGCGCATAGGGCAGTATGATGTGTGCCCATGTATAGGGGCTCACGTGGCGAGCACGGCCGAACTGCACGAATTTATACTGCTCGGCACTAACTGGGACCCCGAGCGCCACAGTTTCCGTCTGCGCTTCAAACTGGGCGCCGCCAACAACAAGGATTGACAACGAAATATTGCCGTCCGCTAATACGTTACCATGCTAACGGACGCAAGCTCTAAATGCAAGTTCTTAGCGCAAACTACAAACGCAAGTACTAAACGCCAGTTCTTAATGCAAGCACTTAACGCAAGCACCAAACGTTAGCTCTAAACGCAAGCTCTAAACGCTAGCTCTAAACTCAAGCACCAAACGCTAGCTCTAATGGGGGCGACGCGTCCCGCGTCGGGATAGAGAAAGGAGGAAAATACAAACTCTGCTAAATAATAGCTGCATCCTTTTCCGACGCGAGACGCGTCGCTCTAAGTTTGCAGCAGTTAAGCGGCGCAGCCGCTAA
>ERZ1026892.520-NODE-520-length-17985-cov-27.025321_pt1 | contig 17985 bp, 16 predicted proteins | sample MGYA00380176_ERZ1026892 | MGnify/ENA primary metagenome ERZ1026892 (study PRJEB33269, sample SAMEA4719812) | human gut metagenome | biome: human-associated habitat; feature: organic feature; material: feces | place: Cameroon | collected 2013-10 ... | reverse complement strand
AGAAATCCAAGAGTCCGACAGTCAACACACCGAGTTCGTCCTCCTTGCGATGAATATCATCCCCAACAATGACAATCTTACGGAAGTGGTCATTGATTGACAATAAAGGGCGTCGCTCTTGCTGTTCTTTTTCTGGCGTAGGCATGTGAAAAGCCGATTGGATATACACTCTGTATGGAGGGCGGTTCACCACAAAGTCTACCTCCAACTGTTTTCTGACAAACTTACCGTTCTCATCCTTACCACCAAGTTCAACCAATCCTACATCAACATTATATCCACGACTGCGAAGCTCATTATAGATAATGTTTTCCATAATGTGCGTTTCTTCTTGCTGTCGATAGTTGAGAATGGCTGCACGAATGCCGATGTCTGCGAAGTAGTATTTCGTCTCAGTACCAATATATTTTCTACCTTTCACATCATAGCGTAAGGCTTCTTCTATCAAGAAAGAGTCTTTCAGATAGTCAATGTATTGTTTTATAGTGTCTCTTTTTATGGTTACCCCTTGTGCAGATTGAAAGGTATTGGCTATTCTCGTTGGATTGGTTGACGAACCAATGCCCGAGGCTATTACACGCACCAATTCCTTCATTCCTTCAGGATTACGCAGATGGTTGCGCTCAATTACGTCACGCAGATAGGTTGTTTCATACAGACCACGCAAATAGTCTGTTTTCTTTTCTTCCGTTTCAAGCAAAGCCACCTGTGGCAGTCCTCCAAAAGTATAGTAATCCAACCAAGCTTTGCGTATATCTCCACCAATACCACTAAAGTATTCGTCAAAGGTGAGAGGCCAGATGCGTATCTCGTCACCTCTGCCTCGGAACTCAGTCACAACATCACTTGACAGGAAACGAGAGTTTGAGCCTGACACATACACATCTACATTCCTCATGTGTGTCAAGCTAAGAATAACCTCCACAAATTCTTCTACAAGTTGCACCTCGTCTAAGACTATATAATAAGGATTGCCATCATCCACTACCTTTGAATCAATGTAGTCGAGCAAGGCATCGGGCTTCCTCAATCGTCTGTTTCGGAAATCATCAAGCTGTATTTCGATAATGTGACTTTCAGTCACTCCATGTTCCAACAGCCAGTTATGCCAAATATCAAACAGCAGGAATGACTTCCCACATCGTCTGACACCTGTTATAATCTTCACAAGACCGTTTCCACGTCCTGCGATAAGTTCATCCAAGTATTTCTTACGTTCAAATATCATATTAGAGTACTATTTTTGATATTGGTATCATATTTTACACCGCAAAGATAATGATTTTATCCCAAAAGCCAGCACAATCAATGGAGAAACTGCGTTTACCAAGAAAAAAACAGCAAAACGTAGCATTGTAAACTACACAAAAATGCTTTTTAGAACAAAAGTGTATGACATGTAATCACACCCCACGTTCAAGGGAGTCGTTTCAACCGTACCCCTTTATGAATTTCGTTCTATAACTTCCATTCACCACATTATGGGATCGGTTAAAAGCGACCTTTCCAACCCTTATTTCGTGATTCCTGATGTAATCGAAAGTTAAATACGTTAAATCTTCACCATTTCGTATCTATATAGTATCCATATAATCACTTTTCTACCGTTTAGAGCGTATAATACTGATAATCAACTAATAATAGATACATATTTTGCAGCAATTTGATGAACGTGACTCTTTCTTCTAATATTACCTCAATGGGAGAGTCTGCATTTGATGGTTGCAACAGTTTGAAGAATCTGGCTATATCTAACAATGTTACCTCTATAAAAGATATATGTTTTAATCTCTCTACCGACAACTTAGAATTAGAATCTGTCTATGTCGGTTGGCAGAATCCAATTGAAGCTGGCTCATTCTTCGACAATATCGAGATTAGCAAGTGTATTTTGTATGTGCCTCAGGGAACAAAAAATGCTTATTCAAATGCTGATGTTTGGAGAAACTTTGCAAATATCATTGAGTATAATGCTACAGGCGTTAACAATGTAACAAATTGTAGCGAAGTGAAGGAAATAGCTCGCTATTCGCTCAACGGACAGCGAGTAACTTCTCCTACAAAGGGAATGAATATCGTGGTATATAGCGATGGCAGCATAAGAAAAGTTGTCGTTCGATAAAAGAAAATCAGTATACTCTTAGTAGTATCATAATATGAGGTACGGTCTTCAAACCGTACCTCATACTATATGCAGCAATGCATAATTGTATATGTATATAACAAGCAATAACTTCTGTGTTCGGATAAAGAAAAAATGGGAATAACACATTTAGCTGAATAAAGCGTAGTTTAGAGTAATTGTTGCTTTTTATGCTTTATCTCCATTTTCTCCCGTCAATCTCTTCTGCTCCCGTTCAAAGTTCTCCAAGAAGTGAATCTCTACGGGTGAAAGGTTGTTCTTAGTACGTTCCTTGAATTTGTCGTATTCGTGGTTGGCTTTCTCTTTGGCAAGCTTGGCTGATATTTTGCCTGCGTGAGTAAGGATATCTTACCACGATAAGAGTGAACACGATAACCGACGCTGATAATCATATCGAGGTTGTAGAAAGTAATAGTTCTTTCTATAGTGCGAGTTCCCTCATTTTGAACTGTTGCAAAATTTGCAACAGTTGCTTCTTCGGCAAGTTCTCCATCCTCCAATACATTCTTAATATGTCTTGATATTGTGGATTTATTACGTTGAAACAGTTCTGCCATTTGGTCAAGCGATAGCCAGACAGTATTGTTTTGTAGTTTCACCTCTGTTTGCGAGTTGCCGTCAGGAGTCTGATATAATAAAATTGCCCTTTGTCCATATAATATAATAATGTGGGAGTTCAATAATCGTTTTGTTAAGTTTATGTTCTTACATAACTAATGAATTGTATTTAAATGCAAATGTATGGATTTTTTTTGATAATACAAAAAAGGAGTCACTCTTATAAGAGTAACTCCTTATTTTGTGGTGCCACCAGGAATCGAACCGGGGACACAAGGCCAATTTATAGATAATGTCAGTCCTTTGCTCTACGAACTGAGCTATGGCGGTAAAAATAAAGGGTATTAATACAAAATAAGGAGTTGCTCTAATGAGTAACTCCTTTTTTTGTGGTGCCACCAGGAATCGAACCGGGGACACAAGGATTTTCAGTCCTTTGCTCTACCAACTGAGCTATGGCACCAACATTGTATCGCTTAATTGCGGGTGCAAAGGTACGAATAATATTTTGTACTGCCAAATGTTTCCGAAAGTTTTTTGCAAAAAACGTCAATTATACGCCCATTTATGTATGGTTCGTATAATTGACGTCAATATCTGTACGTGTAAACAACGTATAGGTAAGTCTGGACAATCGGAGATAATGCTGATATTACTTATCTGCCAATGGGTTCCAACCTTGAGCCTTAAGCTCAAACTCCTGGTTGTCGCGTGTAACCAGCATCTGTCCCAGTTCGGGACGAGTGATATGACCGATAAGCTTAACGCCATCCATCTGTTCAATCTTCTCGTGGTCGCCGATAGGTACAGTAAATAGCAATTCATAATCCTCGCCACCATTAAGAGCACATGTTGTTACATTCATGTTAAGCTCCTCGGCCATAACAGCCGTTTGGTAGTCGATAGGAATATTCTTCTCGTACACGCGGCAACCGCAGTTTGACTCTTTGCAGATATGCATCAGTTCGCTTGACAGGCCGTCGCTGATATCCATCATAGCAGTAGGATGAATGTTGAGTTCGCGGAATCGTGCAATAATATCACCACGAGCTTCAGCCTGCAACTGTCGCTGTAAAAGATATTCCTTACCTGCAAAGTCGGGTTGGAAATCCTTTAACGACTCCAATGCACGCTTGTCATTCTTCTTGCGAGCCTCGTCCACCTGCTGATAATAAACACTCTTCTCGCGTTCGAGTAGTTGCAAGCCCATATAGGCAGCACCAAGGTCGCCAGTGACACATATAAGGTCGGTATCCTTGGCACCATTGCGATATACGATGTCCTCCTTACGTGCTTCGCCAATACATGTAATGCTAATGGCAAGACCAGTGTAAGAAGAAGTAGTGTCGCCACCAACAATATCCACGCCCCACTTGTCGCATGCAAGGCGCAAACCGCTATAGAACTGCTCAAGATCTTCCACCTTAAAGCGCTTGCTAAGTGCAAGACTAACGGTAAGTTGGCGTGGTGTGCCGTTCATGGCAAAGATGTCGCTAATGTTTACCATAGCCGACTTATAGCCAAGATGCTGCATATCGATGTATGTAAGGTCGAAGTGAACGCCCTCCATAAGCATGTCGGTAGTAACCAGCACCTCAGAGTCGGGGTAGTGTAGCACGGCACAATCGTCGCCTACACCCTTTATAGTCGACTCGTTCTTGATTTTGATATTGTCGGTGAGATGGCGTATAAGGCCAAACTCACCGAGTTTAGATATGTCTGTCATACATTATTATATTAAGCACGGCGAATCATCTCGCGCATAATCTCGGTCATCAGAGGTTGTGCATTGTTGGCTGCAACCTGAACCTCCTCGTGCGAAACCTCAACAGGATTGTCTTCCAAGCCAAGGTCGGTGATGATAGAGATACCGAATGTGCGTATGCCGCAGTGGTGAGCCACGATAACCTCTGGCACGGTACTCATGCCAACAGCATCGCCACCCAAGCGGTGGTACATCTTATATTCTGCAGGAGTCTCGAAGGTAGGACCTTGCACACCTACGTATACACCATGAACAACACGAATACCCTTTTCCTTGGCAATCTCGTTAGCCTGGTTGATAAGCGCGTGATCGTATGTCTCGTGCATATCGGGGAAACGTGGACCGGTAGGGAAATTCTTGCCGCGCAAAGGATGCTCTGGGAAGAAGTTGATATGGTCTGTAATAATCATGAGGTCGCCAATCTTGAACTCAGGGTTCATACCACCCGATGCGTTGCTAACGAATAGAGTCTTGATGCCCAGTTCGTACATTACGCGGATAGGGAAGGTAACTTCCTTCATAGAATAACCCTCATAGTAATGGAAACGGCCCTGCATAGCCATGATATCCTTACCGCCGAGCTTGCCGAAGATAAGCTTGCCAGAGTGGCCCTCTACTGTAGATACAGGGAAGTTGGGGATGTCTGTGTATGCAAATTCATAGCAGTCGGTGATTTCAGTGGCAAGCTGACCGAGGCCAGTACCGAGAATGATAGCAGTTTCAGGATTTGTTGTCATCCTTTCTTTTAACCAGGATGCTGTTTCTTGAATTTTTTCGTACATAGCTTGTTATTTTATTATTAAATTCTTCTTCGCCTTCCAACATAAACTTAATTCGTATCGGCAAGGCGTAAATACTGTTTTTGGCTTCTTGCGAGAGACCCTCTACATTGGTCAGACGGGTAGAGTCTTTTTCTGTTGTTATGATAATCTTAGGAGCCTTCATCGCTGCAAATGTGGAATTAACACGTTCTATATCGTCGGCAGTAAACTGATGATGGTCGCCAAACGTTAGTGGTGTGATGTTGCTCGACACTGGTTGGAGGTCCATAATCATTTGCTGTGGCGAGGCAATGCCCGTCAACAGCAGAATGTTAATGCCTTTAGGCAAGTCGTTAACGGCACGTCTGTCGCCTCCGAATACCGGTTTGAGGTTTTCGTATTGCAGCGTGGTGAAGAATAGCTCCTGATATGGATACAGATCCATGGCACGCTTAAGCACTCGAAATTCCATAGGCTTGAGGTCCTTAGGACATTTGGTCACGATAACTATATCAGCTCTCGACTTGCCCTCTTGCGGTTCTCGCATACGTCCGGCAGGCAACAGCTTGTCGTAGATAATGAGTCGGTGGTAGTCGACAAGCAGGATGTTAATGCCCGGTTTAACGTATCTGTGCTGGTAGGCATCGTCCAGCAAAATGACGTCAACATCCTTTGTGGCATCGTCGGATGTAAGTCGGTGTATGCCGTTGCGCCGGTTCTTGTCTACGGCAACATAAATGTCGTTGAACTTATGGCGCATCTGATAAGGCTCGTCGCCAATAAGGCGCATAGGTGTATCGGCATTGGCAAGCTGATATCCGTGGCTTTTGCGCTTGTAGCCACGCGATAGAACACCCACTTTAAGTTTATTGTGCAGCAGGTTGACAAGATATTCCACATGTGGAGTTTTGCCCGAGCCACCCACCGTAATATTCCCCACAGCAATAATAGGAATGTCGTAGCTTTGGCTTTTAAGCACACCGATGTCGAACATCCAGTTGCGCAGGCGCACCCCGATGCCGTAGAGCCAGCTGAGTGGCAGCAGCCACTCGTTGATTTTTATAAAATCACCTTCAGTTCTCATCTTTATATTACGTTTAATATTTAGCTGAACTTTCGCAAGTTCAGAATTATGCAAACCTTGAGTTACTTTACATTCAGTATGTATGGCAATCGTGCCTGTACAGCCTGATGCTTGTCTATATTGCGCAGCAGACTAATAGGCTCGTAAAGGTCGCCAAGTGTAGCGCGCAACTGATCGTCGAGATAGTTGCCACCCGACATAGAGCTAAAGAGCTGGTCGGTCCATGATGCAGGGGCAGGATACTCGGCTGTATAGTACTCCTTAATCTTGGCAAGTTGAGCCGCCTTCTTAATGGCATCGTCAAGACCGCCAAGCTGGTCGACAAGTTTAATCTTAAGAGCATCGTTGCCAACCCATACACGACCTTGAGCAATCTTTTCCACACTTTCTACTGGCAAATGACGTCCATCGGCCACACGCTTGCGGAAGAGTGCATAGCCACGGTTGACATAAGCCTGCAACATAGCTGTCTCGTCGGCATTGAATGGACGAGCCATGATGTTGCCAAAGTTGGAATTGCGGTTGGTCTTAACCTCGTCGAATTTGACACCAAGCTTTTGTGTAACAAGACCACTAAGGTCTGGAATCATGGCAAATATGCCAATGCTGCCTGTAAGAGTATTGGGTTGTGCCACAATCCAAGAAGCAGGAGCCGAGAGATAGTAGGCACCCGATGCTGCATAATCGCCCATAGACACCACTACCGGCTTTTTGGCCTTGAGCATACTTACGTAATGCCATATCTGCTCAGAAGCATAAGCGTCGCCACCACCAGAGTTGACACGTATTACAACAGCCTTAACATCGTCGTCGTTCATAAGACTCTCAAGGTCCTTGCACACGGTAGACGAGGCAATAGAATGGTTTGCACCCATGGCTATAGACTGTACCTCGTTCTGCACAACATCGCCAAAAGCATAGTAAACAGCAATCTGGTCGCCGTCCACATCCTCGTCTTTGGTGTTGAGCATATCGCTAACACTGATTTGAGGAATCATATCATCGTCGTCGAGCTTAAGCATCTTCTTGACAGTGTCCTTAACTTTGTCGGCGTACATCATGCCGTCTACCATCTTGCGCTTTACAAGCGACTCGGTAGGCGAGAATAGCATAAACTCGTCGGCATATGCATTGAGCGAGTCGACGCTTATACCACGGCTCTTGGAAACAGCCTGGCAGATATTGCTCCAAGCACCATCTATGTAGAGCTTGGTTTGCAGGCGGTTGGCATCGCTCATATGGTCTTCGGTATAGTTTTCGGTAGCACTCTTGAATGTGCCAACCTTAACCACCTGGTATTTAACGCCAAACTTAGCCATTACGTCCTTATAGTACATAGGTTGTGCTCCCAGACCGTGCCAGTCGAGCATACCCTTAGGGTTGATGTATACCTTGTTTGCAACAGATGCAAGATAGTAGGCACCCTGCGAGTAAGTATCGCCATAAGCTACAATCCACTTGCCACTCTTGCGGAAGTCTTCAAGCGTATTTCGTATCTCCTGCAATGTAGCCATGCCAGCGCTCAAGGCACCAGCCTCCATGTATATACCCTTTACATTCTTGTTGGTCTTAGCCTTCTTGATAGAGGCAATGATGTCGTTCATGCCAACAGTAGGGGTGTAGTTGCCTGTAAGCTTGCCAAAGATATCGTCCTGTCCTTGCTCGCTTATCGAGCCAGAAAGATTGAGCACAAGCACCGACCCATCCTCAACGGTTTGTGTAGCCTGTCCCGAAGCTATCATGCCAACAATACTCATCATACCGAATATGCCGGCAACAATCAGAAAAATAATGATGCCGACAACGGTAGCGGCAACGTACTTGAAGAATTCTTTCATACAAAGTGTGTTTTAGTTGTATGCAAAGATACAATAAATTATTGATATTATTCTATATGTCGCAAAAAAGCAGTACCTTTGCACACGTTTTAAAGGATAATATATCTATTTTTTATTCAATCAAATTACAATTAATAGAGAAAGTATGGATCAGATCCAAAAAATCGAGTACGAAAAGTTATTGAGAAGAAAACTTGACTTGCTATTGAAGACTGGACAACTCCTTGTAGAGAGTGCCGCCGACACAAACCGCATTATTAGCAACATGAATCGTGTGTCAGCCTTCCTCGGTTTGCCCGAAGAGCATCTGCACGTGTATGTACAGTTCAATATGCTGATGGTAAATCTTAGTGACGGCGAACACTCGTTTACCAAGTTTCAGCGTTGCACCAAGCATGGTATCGACATGACACGTATCTCGCTCATCTCAAAGCTTTCGTGGAAAGCCATTACCGAAGACTATAGCATAGAGCAGTATGCCGAGGAACTTGAGAGTATAGCCACACGCAAGCGCAACTATACCCCGTTGCAGGTAGCTATAGGTACTGGTTTTGCCTGTGGTGGATTCTGTATTCAGTTCGGTTGCGACTGGACAGCTTTCTTCTATGCATCGTTTGCCGCAGCCGTTGGTATGTATCTTCGCGGCTGGTTGTTGCGCAAAGGCTTCAACAACTATATGGGCATAGCTGTAGCCGCCTTCGTATCTACATTGCTTGCCTTCCTCACAATGTGGTTGCCTTCTTCGTGGACCAGCACTCCATTGCATCCGCTGTTGGCATGTGCACTGTTTATTGTGCCGGGTGTGCCATTGATAAACTTTGTGGACGATATGCTTGACAACTATATACAGGTGGGATTAACGCGAGCCATAAACACATTCCTTATGATTGTGGCAATGTCGTTCGGTATAGCCTTCTTCTTGAAGATATCGCATTTTGACCTGACACAGTTCTACACCATACCGATGATTCCGCACAACAACTACTTGTCGTATGCTGCTGCAGCTGCCATCTCGGCTATGGGCTTCTCGATGATATTCAACATACAGCGTAGACTGTTGTGGGTGGTAGCTATAGGTGGTATCATTGCAGTATGTACACGTAACTTTGTGAACCTTGGTCCGTCGAACAACAACATAGGTCTGGATATGGGTCTTGCAATAGGTTCGCTTGCGGGCAGTGCGCTTATCTCGCTTATTTGTGTAAAGGCAGTACACAAGTTCCATGTGCCTCACCATGTACTCTCTATTCCAAGTGTAATCCCTATGGTACCAGGTGTGTTGATGTATCGCGCGCTTGTGGCATTGATAGAGATGAATGGTGTTGTAGGTGAGCTAACAAATGCCGTTAAGTTTGGCATGGCTTCGGCTATCACCATTATGTGTATCTCGCTTGGTGTGGCAATACCTAACGTGTTTGCACGTCAGTGGATTGCTCCTACACGTCGCAAGCGTTTGGCTAAGGCTATTGCAGACCGCAAGGCTCGTGGCAAGTTTGTTGATTTGTCGGAGTTTGATGAAAAGTAAAAATAACATTAACGCTCATTACTCGACACTGCTTTGGTTGGGTAATGAGCGTTAATTCTTTTATTAGTATAGCTTAGGAGCGTTATAGTTTTTCTATATTCGTTATTGAAATGATACCACGGCTAAACACCAGGAGTCCGCGTTCTTGCAGCCTGTTTAGCTCCTTTGACACAGCCAATCGTCCTAAGCCAGTTTCTTGAGCCAGCCGTGTCATCTTAATCCTTATTGTTTTTTTGCCAACAGGCGATGAGCATCTGCTCTTCAGGAATCGTATAATGCGCCCCTCGTCGTTATCGGGAGAAGGTTGCCATAAAGGGCGTGTTGCTTTTTGGGATAAAGTGGATATTATGTTGAGCAGATTGATGCGTAGGATAACAAACTCGTCGGTAAGGCGTAGAATGTCGTTCTTGTCAATCTCCATAATGTCGCATTCGGAATTGGCAATGAAGTTGTGAGTGTAGCGTTGGTTTAGTCCAAAGAGGCGTTCGGGCTGTAGGATATAAGGCGCCGCGATAGTTTCCTCGACTGAGAAACCGTGGTCGTCGGAATAGGTAATGACACGTGCCGTGCCGGATAAAAGAAAAGCCATGCTTCTGCATGGCTCCCCCTCATTGCGTATAGTCTTGTCTGATGCAAACTTATAGAACGAGAACTTGGTTTGTCCTATAATTTGTGTCAGGTCGCTGTTGGTTAAGCCTTGAAACAAAGGCGTGGCAGCGAGCTTGTTGTAAAAAATCATACTTATTTCAGTATTTTGTCCTTCATACTTGGCGAGTACCACACCTGCATATTGCCTTTGTGGTCGGCATATATTAGGTATGCCATAAGCTCGGGATGTTCTTTGAGCACCTTCTTAGCCCCATCCAGTCCCATAACCATAAACGATGTGGCATAAGCGTCGGCCTCAGCGCAATGCTTGGCAAGTACAGTGGCAGACAAGATATTATGCTGAACGGGATAGCCAGTTTTAGGGTCGATGGTATGGGCATACTTTTTACCATTCTTATAGTAGAAGTTGCGGTAGTTGCCACTTGTAGCCATAGCCATATTCTTGACGTTGAGTACGGTTTGTAACTCCTTGTCAACGGCAAGCGAGTCGTCGGTAGGCTTTGTAACACCAATCTTCCAAGGCAGGCGTTTCTCGGATATGCCGTGAGTAACCACCTCGCCACCAATCTCAACCATATAGTTCTCTATGCCATGTCGTTGGAGCAAGCGAGCTACCACATCGCAACCATATCCTTTAGCAATGGCAGAACAGTCGAGCATAACACGAGGGTCAGTCTTGGTAATACGATTGTTGTGTAGCGATACCTTTTTATATCCCACAATAGAGCGCAATGAGTCGATGGTCATCTTTGATGGCGGATTGCCGGTTTTGAACCCAAAGCCCCAAGTATTGACAAGCGGAGCAACGGTAATATCAAACGAACCGTTGGTGTTGTCGGCAATCTGCTCGGCAAGATTGAACACGGCGTTGAACATATCGTTGGTTTCGACATTCTCGCCACGGTTGACGCGCGAGATAATAGACTTGTCGTTGAACATTGACAATGCATTGTCTACCTTATCAAGTTCGGCAAGGATGTCGTTGTTAAGAGATGAGTCGTTCTGATAGGTGATGTGATAGAAAGTGCCGAATACCTGACCCTCGTCGTGCTGATAGGGAGTGCTGTGTTGTTGGCGTACTATGAACACGGTTCCCACTATAAGGAAGATGAGGAAGGGCAACTGCCAGTAGAGTTTCTTTTTCATATATATAATAAGGAGTTAAATGGGGTGTTAGATATGGAGTAATTGCTATTTACGGATGGTTTACAGTTCGAATATAACGTTAAACGTACCGCCAAATCTTGAGTTGCCTTGTTTGCCAAATCCTGGTATGTACCAAGAATTGCCCACAGTGCCGTTGTCGCTGAATAGACGTCTGCGATAGCGCACGCTCCATCCAAGGCGGAAAGGTCCGGCAATCTTGGCATCTACACCGAATACAGCTTCTAACCAATGACAATTAGCTTCGACATCGTGAGCCTCAAAGCGCACGTCGTCGCCCCATACAGGATCCTTTATGCCTTCGCCAATTACGTCGAACTTATAATAAGTAAGAGCATAACGTGCACCAGCGTAGATACGATAGTCGTCGTGCTTGTTCTTGGCAATATTAATGTCCAAGCCAATACGTCCATATGGTGCCGACGTTTTGTAAGCCAGATGGGTAGAGGGATCGTTGGCATCGGCAGAGCCATAACCAAGTTCAATGACAGGGAAGTATTTGTCGCGCAGATTGATACGCAGGGCAGCCTCGTACTGTCCATAGTCGCTTAAAGCCCTTTCGGCAGCGCCAACAAGGTCGGCTGATACAGCAATACCACGGAAGAAGGCAATGGTATCCTTCTCGGCAACGGCAGTCTGTGTCTTAGGCTTGTTGGGAGTCTTGGGCTTGTTCTGTGCCGCAACGTGTGTGGCAGGCAAGAGCAAGAAAAGACTAATTGTCGCGATTCTTGAGATAAATGAGGAAATGCGCTTTGGCGTCATTGTATGTTACCTTATTATTATTTACTTGAATGTCGTCTATGGCATGCTGTGTAAAACGCACGCCGTTAATGGTGTGGAACATCACAGGGTTGCAGTCTACCGATTCAAAATGAGGCAAGTTCTCTTTGCTAACCCACAGTGTGTCGATAGTCTTAAGCTGTGTATCCTTTTGTACCAGCGTAAAGTAGTAGATATCTTCGGTACGCTGATAGCTCATAGGCAGCGACAGGCTGTCGGTTTGGGTAAGACGGTTAATAAGCACCGTGTCTTCCTCGGCATTGTCTATAGTGCGTGGGGTAGAGACAGTAAGTGTATCAGTAAGCGTACTGACATCACCAGCAAGTCGGAATGAGGCGTATACACGGTTGTTGAGCGGACAGTCGATAGACGAACATGCCGACAAACCAAGTACTGCAACCATTGCCACAACCAATGTTTTTGCTTTATGTGTAATCACAGGCGTAATGATTTAGTTGTGGGCAAGATTATTTTCGCACTTCAGAGTCTTCTCAATTTGGTAGTCGTTGCGGTTTTGAGACGAGCGACTAACAAGGTCGCCAATGAATCCGGCGAGGAAGAACTGTGTGCCAATCATCATCATTGTAAGCGAGATGTAGAAATAGGGCGAGTCGGTAACAAGGCGCTGTGGTATGCCTTGTGACAAGCACCAGAGCTTGTCGACACCCAAAGCGAAAGCCGAAACAAAGCCAATGAAGAACATCAGTGTGCCAAGGAAACCAAACACGTGCATAGGTTTCTTGCCAAAGCTTGAGAGAAACCACAATGTGATGAGGTCGAGATAGCCGTTGAAGAAACGGTTCCAGCCCATGAACTTAGACGAACCATACTTGCGAGCCTGATGATGAACAGGCTTCTCGCCAATCTTGTCGAAGCCGGCATTCTTGGCAAGGTAGGGTATGTATCGGTGCATCTCGCCGTACACCTCGATATTCTTAACCACATCGCGGCGATATGACTTTAAGCCGCAGTTGAAGTCGTGCAGGTTGTGAATGCCACTAACCTTGCGTGCTGTGGCATTGAAGAGCTTTGTAGGAATTGTCTTAGATAGTGGGTCGCCCTGCTTGCGGTTCTGCTTGTAGCCACTAACGAGGTCGTAGCCATCGTCAACAATCATGTGATATAGAGCGGGTATCTCGTCGGGAGAGTCCTGAAGGTCGGCGTCCATAGTTATCACAACATCGCCTTGAGCCTCCTTGAAGCCGCAGTAGAGAGCAGGACTCTTGCCGTAGTTACGGCGGAACTTGATGCCCTTGACACATGGCGACTTCTTAGACAGCTCCTCGATAACATCCCAAGAATGGTCGGTAGAACCGTCGTTAACGAAAATCACTTCGAAAGAGAAGTTGTTTTTCTTCATAACACGCTCAATCCAAGCGTAGAGTTCGGGCAACGATTCTTCCTCGTTGTATAATGGTACGATGACTGTTATATCCATATTATCGAATAGTTTAAAAGTTCTGATTGTTCTGTTTTTTCAGTCGTCTTGCGCAGATAGCAGCTATTGGCAGGCTAATGATAATGCCAACAATAATGTTCTGCATCATAAAGATGAACGACCATTGTATAGGGGTGAGCATTGTCATCTGTGAGATAGTTTGCGTAACGTCGGCTTTTGACAGTCCGTTTTGCTCGTACATAGGCATAAGTAGGTTCATGCTGTCGGTGAGAGTCTGTGCAAACGAACCATGGTCAAGAAAGCGGAAGTAAGCAAACTGGGCAAGTGCGAACACAAGTGAGGCATAAAAGAAGATGTAGATGCCGTAGGCAAAGGCACGTCTGAAGGAGATGATGCCGTTGAGAGCTTGGTCGCGAAACTTAGAGAGGCGCCATGCCACAATAAACGGAGTGGAGAGCGCAAGCAAATTGCCCAATGCTCCTGCCGGAATCATAACGACACACGCAAAGCTTGCTATCCAAAGCAATGAGAGTATGAGCGCGTCTTGGCGGGCAAATGCCTTGAGCTGAATGAAATTCTCAATTCTAATCATTAAATAATGTATAAGTTTTATAAAACGAGTGCAAACTTACAACTTTTTTCTGGTATACGTATAGGTATGGTGTAATTATTAGGTTTTTTCAACGATTAAGGAGGCACGGCATGATGCCGCACCTCCTTAATAATGCTTTTATAACTTCTTAATAAACCATTGTATTACTTCTTGATCAGCTTGAATGTCATGCCATTCTGCTTGACAATGACAACACCCTTGGCGCTGTTGATATTGCTGATGCTGCGGCCAGACAGATCGTAGGCGGTGTAGGGTTTGTTGATGTCGAGAGAAGAGTTGAGGCTTGGATTGCTGATGCAGCCGATACCAGTATGTGTAGAACTCTTCTTGCCCTTGACGGCAATGTCGCGTATTTCCCATGTTCCGGCAATAGACGTGTTGCTGGTGTAATGGAAGGCAAGCTGTATCTTCTTGCCAGCGTACTGGCTGAGGTCGATATTGCCAGAGTTGATAAATACCCAATCGCCACCTGCAGGCCAGTTGATGTTGTTGATTTTTGTAGTAGCGCCATCGCAACGTACCTCAACACAGAGACGTGTCTTAGGAGACTTGTCGTAGTTTACGGCATGGTTGAAGTTAAGCTCTATTGACTCGAAGTCTGTGAGGTCGAACACTGGAAGTAGGAGAGATCCGTCTGCGGCAAACTTGGTAGGATACTTGTTTGTGCCTTCCTTAACGGCGCCTGTAGCCATCCATCCGTATGCCTTGCTGCGGTTCCATAGATTGACGCCATCTTTAGGGTTGGTTGTAACGTCGAAAGTGCAGTCGCCGTCAGTGGCCTTAAAGTTGGCGGTATATATAATCTCCTCGCTTACACCAGGATTAGGATTGTCGGGATTGTCGGGGTCAACAGGGTTGCCGCCACCGCCAATGTACTTCTCGGATGTTATAGTCTTTGCAGGGTCGAAGGCATAGTTGATGCTGTCGCCCCAAACATATTCCATAAGGTTGGGGAAATCGACAAATGGGTTGCGGTTGCCTTGTATCTTGTATACATCATTGTTGCGCTTAACCTCAAGTGGGGTAACAGGGTCTTGCTTGGCCCATTTGATGTATAGCTCGTAGGCCCATCGCTTAAGGGTGGGGTAGTCGCTTTTTTCCAATATTTGGGCAGCTTGTGTTCCTGTCCATGAAAGGTTCTGGTATGTTGTAGCCATATACATATAGCCACGTGCAAAGTCGCCCTTCCATTCGTTAGAAGGTTCCCAGTACCATTGACCGTCTGTTCCCTTACCTACCTTAGTACATCCATTACCCTTGTCGCCGTCGACAACTACGCCCATAGGGTAGTTGCTCTTTGTGCTGTTTATTTTCGACTCACATGGCATAAGGTTATACAGGTCCATGTAGGCTTGTATCTTTGCTCCGCCCCACCAGCTTTTAGGAAACGAGTGCTCGATATTCATGCCGGTACCAACAGCACCTTGAGTAGTGCTCATCACCCATTTGTTTTCAGGCGAGTAGCGGTCGATAAATCTGCCGTCGAATGTACGGTCGGTAATCCAGAAGCCATACCATGTGCAGCCATTGCCAGAACCATAATCAAGCACTTCGGCTTTCTTGATGATGTCGTGTACAGCGTTCTTCAGCTCAGCACCCTTCTTTCCTTTCAGGCTATCGTAATAGCCCTCGGGGATTTGTGCCGATGCAGTTGACGTTGCGATTGCTGCAAACATGCATGCCGCAATCTTCTTGATATTGTTCAAGTTCATATACATTAATATTATAGTTATGTTGTTAATTGGCTGCAAAGATAGTGTATTTATGTAGATAATATGTTATGTTGATGTTAAAATATCAATAAACTACATTAATGTATAGGATTATTAGAAGTTTTAAAACAAATGTTAAAACGGGAATAATTCTTTGCTAAAAATTTGGTAGTGTAGAAAATAAATACTACCTTTGCACTCGCTTTTGAAAAGATATGGGTAAGTCTCATACGGCCAGCTCCCTTCGAATCCTCCAGGACGGGAACGTAGCAAAGGTAGTTGGTTGTAGCGGCGCGATGTAAGTAGCTTGCCCACCCGCCTCTTTAGCTCAGTTGGCCAGAGCACGTGATTTGTAATCTCGGGGTCGTTGGTTCGAATCCGACAAGAGGCTCTTCAAAGAAATAGTAAAGGACAGGACTTGTAAATGAGTCTTGTCCTTTTTTTTATGTCTTAAACTTTGATGATGTTTGTTTTTTGTGTAATTTTGTAGCAACAAACAAATAGTAGTATACAGACACTTATGAAGACAGATAAATACAAGCTTCTTGCTGCCTTGGTGCGCTCGTTCTTCGAGTCGTTCTCGTTGGGTATTATAGACAACAGCCATATGGAGAAGGCAGAAGACCGCAACAGTGCGCAGACCGTGAAGAAACTGATGCTTGAGCATTACGAACATATTGCCCCCGTATTCTTAGACACATTGTTCTTCCCGTTGGCAGCAATGAACTTTGAATATGCCGACATTGAGCGTGTGGTGCGTGAGGCACAACAGAAGGGTGACGATATGATGGCGCTTGTGAAGACAGCATGTGCATCGGACGCAATGTACGAGGCAATGGTGACGGAGTATAAGCGCAATTTCTCCAATCTACTTGCAGGACGTTATGCAAGTACGGCCGACCATCTACTTAGCTATACAAAGGGAGAGGGCGCTGAAGACATTGACACCGATCGTGCCATAGAGTTGACTGTGCGAGTTGTGATGTATGCGTACGCACGTGGACTGCGTCGAGGAACAGAAGGACGCAAGTCGGTAAGACAGGCTTCGCTATTCCGTTTGCTTATAGACGCAATGAATGTGTTACTTCTTGACGAGGCAATGAAGTTTGACGATGACGACGAGCTCGCGGCAATGTTCCTTAAGGTATGTATTAACGAGCACAACTTCACGGTGATGACATCCGAAATGGACCGCACGTTTGACGAGCTTGTGCGCAAGGAGGGTATAACACAGTAGTAAAAAACAAATGATAAAGAACCTTATTTTTGATTTTGGCAAGGTGTTGGTCGACTACGACTACTTCGTTGTGGTTGATAGATTCTTTGAGAGTCATGAAGTGTCAGAAGACTTCTATCATCATCTGATGGACGACAAGTGGAACGAGCGACTTGACCGTGAAGACCGCACTTTTGAGCAGATAATATCCGACATGCAGCAGGCAATGCCGCAATGGAAGGAAGAGATAAGACAGTTTGGCGAACACTACACTGAGTTTGTGCTTGGCGAGATACCCGGAATGCGTGCCTTGCTCGTGAAGTTGAAGGCAGAGGGATATAAGCTCTACGGTCTGACCAACTGGTGTAGCCGTGTGCATGAGACCATGAAGCAATATCCCATCTTTCAGTTGCTCGATGGTAGAATAGTGTCTTCAGAGGAGCATGTGGTAAAGCCCGAGCGCGAGATATACGAGCTGACGTGCCGCAAACTCGGCTTGAAGCCAGAAGAGTGTGTCTTTGCCGACGACAAGATAGAGAATATCGAGGCTGCCCGGGCATACGGAATGTATGGCATCTGGTTTAATGATGCCGTGCAATACGAGCGCGAGTTGCGTGAGATAATAGCCCAAGAGGGAGGATGTCACGATGCCTCATACGTAAAGACCGAACAAGACAAGTGTATGGCTGGTGAAGTTTATGACTGTCACAGTCCTATATTCATCAACCGCAAATCACAGGCTACTGACTGGATGCAGCAATATAACTCTCTGTCTTATGCAAAACGTTCACAACGCTATGCCATGATTTGTGAGCAGT
>ERZ1026892.515-NODE-515-length-18037-cov-6.295963_pt1 | contig 18037 bp, 9 predicted proteins | sample MGYA00380176_ERZ1026892 | MGnify/ENA primary metagenome ERZ1026892 (study PRJEB33269, sample SAMEA4719812) | human gut metagenome | biome: human-associated habitat; feature: organic feature; material: feces | place: Cameroon | collected 2013-10 ... | reverse complement strand
AGCGATATATAAAAGAAAGTGTCATACATCGTATCGGCGTTCACACTCCCGAACAAGAAGTGGCAAATATCCCTTGCGATATCATAATCGAGATAGATTTCCGGCCTTGGAAGTGCACGTCCCAGAACCAAAAACAGCAATATAAAATAAATGATCTTACTTATTTTACGGGCAAGCGTTATTAGAGCCACTGGCAACAACCTCCACCCAACCGCGAGCCATCAGGGAACGCATGCAGGGAACCTGTACTAACGATGTATTCATAAGCGCATTCCGGATCATGGCAAAATCAGAATTATGGGCGATAGTAATACAACCCTCGGAAACCGTACCCGGATGCAAACGGAAGTTACCACGTTTCACACCCTCTACCCACGTCTCATCGTCAATTCCGCGGTCGTCATGCCATAACGCAAACCAATCGCTATTCCCCCGCCGTAGTTCGCGGCAGGACGTAATGAAACGATTGGTGTTAGCCCTGCTTTTATTTATTTTCAAACACTTGGCTATAGCCCCCGCTCTCAGGCCGGAAGCGGATATCACTCTGGTGAATCCGTCAATGTTTGCTCGTGAAGGATATCGACGGCACAACATGATGCTGTCGATGTGTTCACATAAACCGCCTGTTCATGAGTCATAACCTGTTTCTGCCATGAACAAGTCAGAGCAAATACATATAAACCAATAATTTTAACATCCAAATTTTTTACGTATCCAATCACTTATCGAATACTTATATGCGCTTTATTATTTATTAAATTAATACATCTCACACCAAGATAATTCATCATAATAACCCACCGTAAAGTGATACACGATGATGTTTTACGCCTTATTTAAATCAATGGTTCAAAATCGTTTTGCAATACAATTTGTAACAATTAGGTTATGGTAACACTTATCAAGTTATTTATTCTCTTGTAAATTACCATCGATTATTTCTTGCAAAAATGATGTACATCTTCAGTCATTTATTTAAACATAGGATAGCTATATGGCAGACATAGAAGGGATAGCGCGGAAGTTATATAACATCATTATCTCTCCTGATACAGTTACAGGGCTTATCAATGGTGGGTTATCTGTTCCTTTAGATTATGGTTATCTGATTTACGGTATCTTTGATACGGATACAAGATATGAACGTGAAACAGAAAGAATCCGTATGATGACCGCGATAAGACATGACATTCTTAACTATGAAAATATCATTAATGCAGTTAAATTAATCTTTCAGTTATTTAATAAATATCTATCCGAATCAGAACAAGATAGAATATACAGAAGTGTAGTTACCTCTATCGTGGGTAGAATCTCTACGAATATTATCGCATCGAACATCGCTAAAGCCGTTATAGAAAAAACGTCATTTACTTATGTAGTATTTAAGGGGAAAGGGAATCCAATAGCCTTTTTAAGTACTATCCTCTTGTTTGGTGGAATGGCAGAGCGTTCCATCAGGACGTCTGATAAACTCAGGAATGAAGCACCCGAGATATACTCGTTGTTAAGACCCCGCGATTATGATCTTATTTATTTCTTATTTGCCGATGCGGTACAACCTTTTGTGGATGCCATCCATGCAGGGTACACTGAGGGCAACCCCGTGTTCGACAAGATTATGAAAAGAGTGGAAGATCATTTAAATACAAATACTAAGGCTGGGTGATATGAAAAAAATTATCACGCCACTCGTCGATATAGTTCTCTGCACCTATATTATTACTGCATGCTTTATTTGCTTGACTGAGTTTAATAACTGGCAGAATAAAATAATCGCAGTAACGATTACAATCGGCAGCGCTTATATCATCGCCATTGCGTTGAATAGATTTCTGGGAACAAAGATAGGTGTGTTAAGCGGTGTTTTTAATTTACTATCAGGCCCGCTACTCATTATAGGCGCTATTGTTTGCATAGCCTTACTTGACCCCTGGCCGGTTAAGATTATTGGTCTGTTTTTATGGGTCATTATAATGTTTTGTTTACCTTCATTTATAAATAGAGATAAGGAATAATCATGTCAAATCCAGCATATCTTTGGCTAACCGATACAAACGGCTCCCCTATAACGGGTAGTTCTCTCGTTACAGGGCGTATTGGCGCTATTGAATTAAAAGCGGTAACGCACCACCTATCCATTCCTGTGGATGGAAACACCGGGAGATTAACAGGAACCAGAGTACATACACCTATTACGGTACAGAAAGATTTTGATAAAACAACGCCCCTTTTATACAAAGCGCTGAGTGAGAACCAAACATTAAAGTCGGCAACCATAAAGATGTATCAGATCCTTGATGCAGGTGTTGAAAGCGAATATTTTAATATTATATTAGAGAATGTAAAAGTAACCGGAATTACCCCCAACTTATTTCCTGATTCTGGTACAGGCACTCATAGCGAAACGATTCAGTTAAGGTATGAGGCCATCACCTGGAAACATTGCGATGGGAATATCATTTACAAAGATTCCTGGAATCATCGGGCAACAGCATAAACTCCCCTTAGACTAAAGGCCATTCAAAAAGTGGCCTTTTCTAAGTTTAACTGATGATTTAAACCACCCTCGCCAAACAAGCCATCCAAATGCAACCGCATGGTTTGGAGGCATAGTATCTTGAAGCTATACCTCCTTGAGTAGCGCTAAATTAATTCAACACATTCGATACCTGCATTGCTTTAAGATCCCTATAACTTCCGCTGTTCCAGGCTGGAATAAATCGTTTTAATTTCCGCTTGTAAGCTTTCGCCACGGTATACCATCGACGTATCGTATCGTTTGTACTTCTCATCACGCGAAGCGCTAAACCAGTTGAACGATCCTATGCACAGCAGCCCTTCATCACCAATCACGATTTTACTGTGAACACGATTAACCAGCATAGTCACAATGCCCAGCGCATTAAGTTTTTCCACTGCATCATTAAGGCGCTGCTGTTTTGCTTTGCGCTTTTCATAACTAATGTCTTGGGTATTAAAGCTTTTATCCGTTACAACAGTAATGTCGATACCACGAGCACGAGCCTGGATCATTGATGTCAGAAAACCGGTTTGTTCCAATTTTTCCCAAGTCAGCCAAGGGGAAACAATAGTAATACTTTTACCAATAGCATCAAAAGTCTGATTCAGGAAAACATCATGCTCCTCAACACCGTGCAAGGTAGAGATCTGTGTTTGCGCTGTATTAAGATCCTGGCGTTCTTTATACTCAAACTGCAGTGCATTATTATCGGATGCAAACAGGTATTTTGAAAGCAACCCTCTCGGCGAAGAAGCGGGCAGAATCTCAAACAGGTCCATATCGCCAAAGACCAAAAAGCTATCTTTAGCACGTGAAACGGCAACGTTCAGCATGCTGCTGTCTCTATCAATAAATCCGCCATCTTCATGTTTCGAATACACAGGAGAGAACAGCACAATTGCCCGTTCCGCCCCCTGCAATGAATGAACCGTGCCCACTGTCAGCGAATTTTCATCGCCACTACAATTGATATCCAGCTTACGTAATGACGATTTAATCGCACTGACCTGCGCCGAAAATGGGGTCACAATGCCAACTAATTCATGTAACGGTTTATTGTAGTGATGCTCAATCTCTTCTTTGTGCGCTGCAAGCCATGCAGCAATCGTCTTCGCTTCAAAGTCGTTATAACGACTTCCACCATTGGCCTGCATACCCTTACCATCTATATGCAGATAGCCCATTGCAGGGAATATAGTCCCTTTTTCTTCCCCTCGTTTGGGCTGCAACTTACCGTGATAACTAAGGGTGTTACAGTAGCCAATGATGTTATCGAAGCAGCGACGGTGTTCGTACAGATACATCCCCCGCGCCAAATCCGGATCGTACTGGTAGCGCGAGTTAAACTGTGCAACCTTCATAACGCTGCCGGATGCAGCGCTCTTTCCTGATTCACACACCAAAGCATAAGCTTCAGTAAGTTCTTCCTGAGAACCTTCTGGAAGGATATGCTCCTCAACCATATTGCCAATATCAATACAAGGCAGGCTGTTCCAGATAGGCGCAATCTGTTCTGTGTCGCCAATTACCAGAGCTTTCTTCGCCAGTGCGAAAGAAGCTGCAGCAACCTCAGGAAGCACCTGCCCCGCTTCATCGACGATCAACAAATCGGCGAAGTTATATAAATAACCATTATCATACTTCTTACCGCTAACATGTTCTCTGATAAGCATATGATGAGGAAGCATAAAGGAGGTCATGACGACACAAGGGGTGAGCTTCATTCTTCGCAGCCAGCGGGCTTTAATAGTCTTCGCCCCTTTGCGACCTTTTTCTTCTTGAAGGTTATCGATATTCGCCATATCCATCAGCCACCGACCTTCCCAGTAATGCGTCGCCAGCAAAAACGCCGGGAAACGGAGCTGTGTATCGGCAAGCTCATCGGCTTCGCTCAGATTCAGCTCCCTCTCGCCTGCATAACCCAGCGAATGGGTTATCTCGCACCAACGGATGACTGCTTCACTTTCACGTCGGGAAATGTCCTCAGCGTGATCAATTTGCTGTTGGTACCCGGCCTGTTCTTTATGAGCTTGCTCAATCAATCCATCGATAAAGGCATCAATTCCATCAGGCTGAGATCCCTGGAATGCTGTCATTCTTTCGCCAAACGTAGCGTCCAAAAACAGCTTCATTTGATAGTGACGCTTAGTACGAACGGCGGGAAGCCAGGAGAAGAGAGTGAACATGATCGACTCTCCGGCTCGATATTGTTCCCACTGTTTTTTGCCCTGCGTTAATAGCGAGATTTCATTTGTGCTATTAAGCAGTAACGTTCTCTTATCCTGAATATACTGTTCGAGATCGTCACTGACGGCATGCCGCTCCTGACGGATTGCGTTCAGGTCATCCCATGCAGGCTCGATTTGCTCAAGCTCTGCAGAGAGTTCAACCAAACGCTGATGCAGGAGATCCACAACCTGTTCAGGTGAATGACATTCCTCATTCGGAAAAGCTGCCCTTGCCTTTTCAAGGAAGAAGCACCGGGCATCTTCAACATATTCAAGGGATTCAACACCGTTAAAAAAGGCTTCCGTCTGGTATTTTTTTACCGCCTCGGCTCTTCGTCCCGAAGACGGGAAGTAAGCGCCAAAGCTTTTTACATCTGGTAACCAACGCCCGGCCATAGGCCCGGTACCGATAGAAAAATCTTTGCCGAAGGCCTCGATAATGTTGGTAACGGCCTGATTATTGGTTGATGTCGCAACCACCACCGGTGGTTCAGTTTTGTTTAAAGCTGCTCTCGCCCACTCAGTAGCGATGATGGAGAGAACCAGAGTAGTTTTCCCGGTACCCGGAGGACCATTTACGGCAAGGATATCGCCGGGCTGTTGAGTGAGGTAATGGCTCAGGGCATCGCGCTGCGCGACAGCCAGCGGAAACTTATCACCGGAGTGTCCCAGACGCTCACTAAACATGGCATTACTGGCGAGGAGCGGCTCAACAGGAGGCTTCTCTTTCGAGGCAAAGCGCGCCAGCAATGGCACCTCTTTTTTGCACGTCAGCAAATGATCGTACATAGGCAGGATATGGATGCTGGCCCCTCCAGGCTGGTTGGCTTTAATAATGTAGCCATATCCAGTTTTTTCATATTGCTCAGGTGATGCGAGCCATTTGCCAGCAACATGCTTTAAAAGTTCATCTGAATCTTTAAGGTACTTTTGCCACCACTGCTGATAACGAGCATATCGTCCCTCTCGTTGTTCATCAGTCTCCTCACGCAGCTCATCCTCATTACCGGGACCAAAAGTGATTGAATCATGCGTGGTTCTGTACTTGTCATATTCCGCCATCTCACCAATAGAAAAGGTACCTTTGGGGAGCGGTTCGAGCAGGTCACGGGGAATGGTGGCTGGCGATGTAGGGAATAAAAAGCCTTCGCGGTTGAGGAGTGCAGCGGTAACCAAAGGTGTAACAATATCAGGAGCACCAGCAGTCCGCGCCTTGCCATGCTTTAACAGGCGGATCCATACCTCAGGCCGTAGCAGCACCTCGACGGTCTTGACCTGGGTGTCTTCACCATTGAAGAATAATTCCACAATATCTTCACCCAACCTCCCCCTATTGACGTTCGTCCATTTCGTAAATGATTCATCCTCTCTACGCTCAAATGCCCCTTTTCCAGACTCGGCATCTGCTAAGGTATTACGCCAATATGAAGTGAATCCCTGAGTATTACTGTCCATTCCCCATCCCGTAACTTAAATGAGACAATTGATGTTGTCGTATAAATTCATCATGGTTAAACATTGTCCACGATGCGAGGGGGATCGCAAGAATTGTTTGTATCGCTAAACATGGCGTGCCACTTTACATATCGACGGCTACTGAACGGATATTCTCAATTTTTAATATGCTGTTTGTCATATCTCTGATGCAATAAATGAGGATAGGAATTGCCCTCCTGATACTGGTCATTTCTTTGTCCCTTTCCGGTTGCGATAGTCCCTGTAGCAGGTATTATTTTGCGTACTACGTTCCAAAACGATTTTTTGCCGGAGCACTTTGCTCCATGGCCGCAATCTCTTCCGAGGGCTTCATGACTAACACTAACTTTTCTCAAACGGCTGCGTTTATCTGGTCGGTGGCCGATCTGCTGCGCGGTGATTTCAAACAGTCTCAGTACGGGCGCGTGATCCTGCCCTTTACGTTGCTGCGTCGTCTTGAGTGTGTGTTGGCGGAGACCAAAGACGCGGTGGTGGCGAAATATGATGAATTAAAAACCAGCACACTGCCGGAAGATGCCAAAGAGAAGTTTCTGCTGCGCGCCAGCGGGCTTTCCTTCTTCAACACCTCGAAGATGGATCTTGGCAAGATGGGCCAGAACGACATCAAAGCCAACCTGGAAAGCTACGTACAGGCGTTCTCCCCGGATGCGCGTGAAATCTTTGAACATTTCAAATTCAGTGAGTTTGTTGGCCTGCTTGAAGATGCCAACCTGCTGTTTAAAGTGGTGAAGAAATTCGCCACCACCGATTTGAGCCCGAAAGCGATTTCCAACTATGAAATGGGCCTGGTGTTTGAAGAGCTTATCCGTCGGTTCGCGGAAAGCTCTAACGAGACGGCCGGTGAGCACTTCACCCCACGCGATATCGTGCGTCTGACTACCTCGCTGGTGTTTATGGAAGATGATGAAGCCCTGACGCAGCCCGGTATCATCCGCACCATTTATGACCCGACGGCCGGGACCGGCGGCTTCCTCTCTTCAGGCATGGAATATGTGCACGAACTGAACCCTAACGCGGTGATGCGTGCCTTTGGCCAGGAGCTGAACCCGGAATCCTACGCAATCTGTAAAGCCGACATGCTGATCAAAGGTCAGGACGTCAGCCGTATTAAGCTGGGCAACACCCTTTCTAACGACCAGTTGCCGCAGGATCAGTTCGACTACATGCTCTCTAACCCGCCGTTTGGCGTGGACTGGAAGAAGATTGAGGGCGAGATTAACGACGAACATACGCAGAAAGGCTTTAACGGTCGCTTTGGCCCGGGCCTGCCGCGTGTATCCGACGGCTCGCTGCTGTTCCTGATGCACCTGATCAGCAAAATGCGCGACAACCACAATGTGGATGGTAGCGTGAGCAACGGCGGACGTATCGGGATTATCCTTAACGGTTCGCCACTGTTTACCGGTGGTGCGGGCAGCGGTGAGAGCGAAATCCGTCGCTACATTCTGGAAGCCGATTTGCTGGAAGGCATCGTCGCGCTGCCAACGGACATGTTCTACAACACCGGCATTGCCACCTACGTCTGGATCCTCTCCAACAAGAAAGCGCCTGAGCGTAAAGGCAAAGTTCAACTGATTGATGGCACCAACCTGTGCGGCAAAATGCGTAAATCGCTGGGTTCCAAGCGTAACCTGATGGGTGAAGATGATATCAGGCTGATCACCCAGACCTTCGGTGATTTTAAGGTAGTGGATGCCACAACCCTGGAAGAACTGGGGCTGGAAAAAGCCGCCGAGCAAAAATCTAACCGTGGCCGTCAGCCATCCACCACCAAAACCGAAGCGCCGAAAACCTTCGCCAGCAAAATCTTTAACAGCACCGACTTTGGCTATCGCCGCCTGACCATTGAGCGCCCGCTGCGATTATCCGCTCAGGTGACGGATGAGGCGATTGCGACTTTGCGCTTTGCGCCGAAGCCGTTTAACGCGCCAATGGAACGTCTGTATGAAGAGTTCGCATCCCAGTGGCAGGCGGATAACTATGGTGATTTCTCCGAACTGGAAGCCGAAGCGCGCGCCATCATCAAAGCTGAATTTGCAGAGCTGAAAGAGAAGCAGATCAAAGACCTGCTCGACTGCAAACTGTGGCTGGCACAGCGCGCCTTAATGGAAAAAGCGCAGCAGATTCAGACGGCTCTGGGTACGCAGGCGGGTGGCAAAACGCTGGTAAGCAATGACTTCAACCAGTTCCAGCTAACCCTGAAAGGGGCCATTAAAACCGCTGGCGTAAAGCTGGACGCGAAAGAAAACAAGCAGTTTATCGATGCTATCACCACCAAAAACCCGGATGCCGAGCCGGTGGTGAAGAAGGCGCTGAAAGAAGCCGCTCAGCCGCTGTACGGTGCGTTTGAATACAAAGGCAAGGTTGTTGAGTTTGAGCAGGACGGCGACCTGCGCGACAACGAAAACGTGCCGCTGAACCCGGCAGTCTCCACCAGCGACCTGATTGAAAACTACTTCAAAGCGGAAGTGTTGCCGCATGTGAATGACGCGTGGATCAACGCCGATAAGCGCGATGCGAAAGATGGCGAAGTGGGGATTGTCGGTTATGAGATTCCGTTTAACCGCCATTTCTATGTCTATCAGCCGCCGCGCCCACTGGAAGAGATTGATGCCGATCTGGATGCGGTCAGCGCCGAGATTATGAAGCTGCTGCAGGAGGTACATTCCTGATGGCTAAGTATAAGGCGTATCCGGAGTATAAGGATTCTGGGGTTGAGTGGTTGGGGAAGATTCCAAATCATTGGACAACATTAGCAATTAAACATGTAGCTCAACTAAATCCCTCTAAATCATGCATTGGCATAGAAAAAATGAAAGGGATGTGTAGCTTTATTCCGATGGAAAAGCTCAAATTCAATTCCTTATGTTTAGATGAAATAAAAGATGTTACCGATGTATATAATGGATATACATATTTTGAAAATGAAGATATCCTAATTGCAAAAGTCACACCATGCTTCGAAAATAAAAACATGGTGGTTGCGCATGATTTGAACAATGGCATAGGGTTTGGTTCTTCTGAAATTTATGTTTTACGTTGCAATGATATTATAAACAATGATTTTTTATTTTATCGTCTTCAGGAAGATAACTTCATGTCCATAGCTGAAGGTGCTATGACCGGTGCTGGTGGATTGAAGAGGGTACCTTCAGAAGTTCTAAATAATTTTAAATTTGGGCTTCCAAGTAAAAAAGAGCAATCAATAATAGTAGATTTCCTCAAGCACGAAACCGCAAAAATCGATAAGCTGATCGAGAAGCAACAGCAACTGATTGAACTACTGAAAGAAAAACGTCAGGCAGTGATTAGCCATGCCGTCACCAAAGGGCTAAACCCTGATGTGCCGATGAAAGATTCTGGTGTTGAGTGGTTGGGGGATGTGCCGGCTCATTGGCAAGCACTACCGACTAAACGTCTTTTCAGACTTGTTGCAGAACCAGCTGAAATAAATAACGACTACGAGCTTTTATCAGTTTATACAGCTATCGGTGTTGCCCCTAGAAAAGATTTGGAACCGAAAGGTAATAAAGCATCAACTACTGATGGATATTGGAAGGTTAGACAGGGTGATATTATCGTTAATAAATTGCTTGCCTGGATGGGAGCTGTGGGCTTTTCTAATTACGATGGGGTGACTAGCCCTGCATATGATATTTTAAGAAAAGTGAAAGATATAAACCCCAAGTTCTATCATTACCTCTTCAGATTAGAGTTGACACAGCGTGAATTCAAACGATGGTCTAGGGGCATTATGGAAATGAGACTTCGTCTGTATTTTGAAGAGTTAGGAAGGATCATCATGCCTGTACCGCCCAGAGAAGAGCAGGATGTGATTGTTGAAGAGATTGAAAAAATAGAATACCAATATTCTCAACTTGAAAATATTGCTTCTCATCAAATTGATCTTCTCCGGGAACGCCGCACCGCCCTTATCTCCGCCGCCGTCACCGGAAAAATCGACGTCCGCGAGTGGGTTGCTCCGAACACGCAGGATATTGAGGAGTCACAGGAGGCCACCGCATGAGCATAGATAGCACCAAAGAGCTGATTTTCCAGAATGAGATAATTGCTCAGATGGAAGAAAAAGGTTGGATTCGTGGCAAAACCGACGGCTACGATCGCGAACGTGCGCTGTACTCGCAGGATGCCCTGACCTTCGTGCAGACCACGCAGCCGCAGGAGTGGGAGAAGTTTGCCAAAATTTATCCTACCGATACCGAGCGTCATTTCCTCGATGCGCTGGTGGCGCAGTTGAAAAAAGCGGATATCAACGCTACCGATATGCTTTCGCGCACTTACGGCACGCTCGGCGTGCTGCGTCATGGTATCAAAAGCCATAACGCGCGTTTTTCCCTGTGCCAGTTTAAGCCGGAACATAACCTCAATCCGGAAACCCTGACGCGCTACAAACAGAATATCTGCCGCATCGTGCCGGAGCTGGTTTACAGCCCGCATGCGTCGAACGCTGCATTTGAAGAAACGGGTAGCAAGGCAAAGAAATGGCGTATCGACCTGGTACTGTTCGTCAATGGCCTGCCGATAGCGACCCTCGAACTGAAGTCTGAATTTAAGCAGGCGGTGCAAAACGCCATTACGCAATATAAGAAAACGCGTTTGCCGAAGGATCCTGGCACCAACAAACCTGAGCCGCTGCTGACCTTCAAACGCGGTGCGCTGGTGCACTTTGCCGTCAGCCAGTACGAAGTGTTTATGGCGACCAAACTTGATGGCGATAAAACCTTCTTCCTGCCGTTTAACAAAGGCACCCATGACGGCGGCGCGGGGAACGACATCCCGGAAGATGCCAACGACTACGCCACCAGCTACCTGTGGAATGAGGTGCTGCTGCCGGACAATCTGCTGAAAATCCTCGCCAGTTTTGTGCATCTGCAAATCGTTGAAAAAGAAGATGCCATTGGCCTGAAGTACAAAAGCGAGAGCCTGATTTTCCCGCGGTACCACCAGTGGGACGTGGTCAACAAACTGATCACCGCCGCCACGGTGGAAGGGACAGGCAATAAATACCTGATTCAGCACAGCGCGGGGTCGGGCAAATCTAACTCTATTGCCTGGACAGCCCACCAGCTTTCCCGCCTGTACGATGAAAATGGCGAGAAACAGTTCCACTCGGTGATTGTGGTGACGGACCGCACCGTGCTTGACGATCAGCTGCAAGACACCATCTATCAGTTTGAGCATCAGGATGGCGTGGTCGGGCGTATCAATAACAAAGAAGGCGACGGCTCAAAATCGGAGAAGCTGGCCAGCGCGCTGGAAAACTCGCAGCCAATCATTATCGTCACTATTCAGACCTTCCCGTTTGTCCTGAAGGCGATTGAAAACAGTGTCAGCCTCAAGCAGCGCAAATACGCGGTGATCGCCGATGAAGCGCACTCCTCACAGAGCGGATCTACGGCACGTCAGCTGAAAGAAGTGCTGATGACCGAAGAAACGGATGACGATGTGGAGATGTCTTCAGAAGATATTCTGGACGCCACCGTCGCCGCGCGTAAAGGCAGCAACAACCTCAACTATTACGCCTTCACCGCCACGCCAAAAGCCAAAACGCTGGAGCTGTTTGGCCGTCGCCCGAATCCGCAGGAACCCGCATCGAAAACGAACAAACCGGAAGCGTTCCACGTTTACTCCATGCGCCAGGCCATCGAAGAAGGCTTTATTCTTGATGTGCTGAAGAACTATACCAACTACAAGGTGGCGTACAAACTGCTGCAAAAGCTGGACGATCCTGACCGGGAAGTGGACAGCAAGAAAGCGAAGATCAAACTGAACCAGTGGGTCTCGCTGCACGATCATAACGTGTCGCAGAAAGTGAAGGTGATTATTGAGCATTTCCGCAAGCATGTGATGCACTTGCTGGCTGGCCAGGCGAAAGCGATGGTGGTGACCAGTTCACGTAAAGCGGCGGTGCGCTACAAGCTAGCGTTCGATAAATACATCGCCGAGCAAAAGTACGACAAGATCAGCGCCATGGTGGCGTTCTCCGGGGAAGTGGAATTCCACGAAGATGACCACAACAGCCTTGCGCTTCTTAACCAGAAGTTCACCGAGATCAATATGAACCCCGGACTGAAGGGCCGGGATATGCGTAAAGCGTTTGATACTGACGACTACCAGGTGATGCTGGTGGCTAACAAATTCCAGACCGGTTTTGACCAGCCCAAGCTGTGCGCTATGTATGTGGATAAAAAGCTGGGCGGCGTGGAGTGTGTGCAGACGCTATCGCGCCTGAACCGTACCTATCCGGGAAAGGCGCAGTCTGGAACCTTTGTGCTCGATTTCTACAACGAACCTGAAGAGATTTTGGGGGCTTTCCAGCCGTACTACCAGACAGCGGAACTGACCGATGTCAGCGATCCGCAGTTGGTCTTTGAACTTTATGAAAAACTGCGCACCAGCGGCATTTTTTTGTGGAACGAAGTGGAGCAGTTCTGCGAGGCATTCTTCAGCAAAAATAAATCCAACGCGGCTATTAGCAATATTTGCAAACCTGCGGTGCAGCGCTGGAAGCATCGCTACACCTCGGCGATTGATGCTTATGTGCTAGCCAAAGAGATGTTTGAACGCACGAAGAAGACCGGCGACGTTGTGCTGATCACCAATGCGGAAAATACCTTTAAGGACTGCGAGAAAGAAAAAAGTAAGCTGGATATCTTCAAGAAAGATCTCGGTAGCTTTGTCCGCTTTTACGAGTTTATGTCGCAAATCGTCGATTACGACGACAAAGACCTGGAAAAGCTGAGCCTGTTTGCCCGTCACTTGCGCCCATTGCTGCATGAACAACGTATCGAAGAAGATGAGGTTGATTTAAGCAACGTGGAGATGAGCCATTACCGTTTGTCGAAACTCCATGAGCAGCACCTGAAGCTGCAGGAAGATGCGGCTGAATACAAAATCACACCGGGGAATGATGTCGGAACGGCGAAGCCGAAGGACAAGAAAGAAGAGTTTCTGTCGAATATCCTGGCGCGCCTTAATGAGCTGTTTGTCACCGATAATCTCACCGATAAAGACATGATCAACTATGCCTTCGCGGTGCGCGACAAGCTGTCAGAAAACCAGGCGGTGATGACCCAGATTGCTAATAATACGCGCGTACAGGCGATGTTGGGCGATTTCCCGAAAGCCATTGATGATGCCGTCATGGACAGCAATGAGGCCCAGCAGGAGATGATGGTGCAATATCTCTCTAACCCTGAACTGGCCAAGGGCTTTGCTCGGGTGGTGTTTGATATGTTGAAAGGGGCTTAACGCTTTTTCATCAAGGAGTGGTGTAGGAAATGCTGAATTCTCTAGAGATATACCAGGCGTTGAACGAATTGGGTTATCGTCTTGAGTCTGGAAAATTCGAGCCAAGCTATGCTTCTGAGCATGCGCTCGGGAATGGAAAGTATCTGTATGTCAAACGCCGTCAGGACGGTGTGGTTAACAAGAGCCCATTGGTTCTTGCACCAGAAACCCTGGCCTTAAAAGCGGAAATCGATCGTATTTCGGGTATCCACTGCCTTTGGGAAAAAGTAAAAAGCACCAGTTACCGTCGTTATCCGAAAGATAACGGTACATCCCAATATGGTTTCGCGGCTGATGTTGAGTCAGTTGAAGCGTTGCAGGCGCTGGTGGCTTTGCTGGGTGGCCAACCAGCTATAACGCCCCAAACCGGACTAATAAGAGACAACGAAAATAAGGAACAATCATTAATGTATCCCTTAAACCAAATTCTCTTCGGGCCTCCCGGCACAGGTAAAACCTACTCTACGACCGAAATGGCGGTAAAAATCGCCGATAATTCGTGGTACCAACAGGCTACGCGCGAACATCATGGCAATGACTTACGGGAGTTGGTAAAAGAACGCTATAAGTCGTTGGTAGAAAAGCAGCGCATTATGTTTACCACCTTCCACCAGAGCTTCTCCTATGAAGACTTTATCGAAGGGATCCGCGCGACTACTGATGAAACATCGGGTGCGCTTCGCTACGAAGTAGTGGATGGTATTTTTAAACAGCTGTGCCTGAATGCTGAAGTTAAAACACGTGGTAGTTCAAACCAGTCATTGTCCTTGAATGGGAGACGGATTTGGAAAATGTCTCTCGGGAATACACTTGACGGAGAAGATTATATTTTTGATGAATGCCTTGCGAATAATTATATTCTATTAGGTTGGGGGGATAATCTTGATTTTAGTGGCTGCACGACAGCTGCTGATATCCGACTGCGCATCGATGAAGCGAGTGATAATCTGGTTGAGCGAAGTGAATACATGCTGACTGCGGTCAATATGTTTAAAAACATCATGCAAAATGGTGACATAGTTATTATTTCCGATGGCAACCATAAATTTAGAGCCATTGCCGAGATCGCTGGCGATTATCAATTTTTACCTAATGATGAACGCGTCGGCTATCATCAAATGCGTAAGGTCAACTGGCTACGAACCTATTCGCCGAGCTTACCGAAAGAACAGCTGTTTTTAAAAGCACTTTCACAGATGACATTATATGAGTTGAGGGACACCTCAATTGACAGGGAAAAACTGTCTCAACTACTGGCTCCGGTTGAAACAACTGACAATCAAGCATTGCCGCACGTACTCATCATCGATGAAATAAATCGCGGTAATATTTCCCGCATTTTTGGTGAATTAATTACTCTGCTGGAACCCGATAAACGACAGGGTGCCGAAGATGCCCGCACTTTAGTATTACCTTATTCTAAGCAGCTATTTTCCGTGCCTAAAAATGTCTATGTAATTGGCACTATGAATACTGCTGATAAATCGTTAATTCAGATGGATCTGGCGTTAAGGCGCCGTTTTAGCTTTACTGAAATGCCTGCAAGACCGGAGTTGTTAGCAGGGATCACTGCGTATGGCGTTGATGCCGCACAGTTGCTAACGCGTATTAATCAGCGTATCGAAGCGCTACTGGATAGTGAGCATATGATTGGTCATGCTTACTTTATGCCACTAAAGAAATTAGAAAATAACGCCGACCGCGAAGCCTGCCTGGCCAGCATCTTCCATGACAAAATCATTCCCTTGCTGAGAGAGTATTTCTTTGATGATTATGAGCGTATCGGTTGGGTGCTTAATGACTCGGTAAAAGCGAAAGAAAACCGTTTTATTCTGTTACAGCAGTCAGCACAACTACCATCACTTTCAGCACTATTTCCGAAAGATATTGCGGATAGTTTGTCTGACAGACGCTTTCGTATCAATGAACATGCTTTCGCGTCGGCAGAAGCTTATCAGGGTATTGTGGCATGATGATCCAGGTCCGGGAATATGCTCTGCTGACTTGTGATAACTCTCAACCAGCCAGTATGGATTTGGGAATAGTTTCTGAGGCAACCTTTTCCTGGCTTGAGCAATTGCAACACAAGTGGCGTGGTTCTTCGCAAATTCTCAGCCGGGAAGGGAAGCGGTTTTTGCGTTTGGGAAACTATGTCGGTTATCTACAATCCCCGAATGGCGAGTCAATTGAAATTCTGCCTAAAACCACACTTGAAGCTTCAGCTGAGGTAGTCCCTCTACGTCAACTTTTACGCCGAATGCTAAGCGCCTCTTTAGGGATTACGCCTCGTGAGGCAAATCAGGCTGCATTGCAACGTAGCGATCAGCCTCTACATGAATGGATAATCAGTGAGTTTTTGCGGCATCTTGCTGATTTAGTACGCAAAGGACTTCGTTTCGATTATCACCTCAATGAGGATGAACATAGTGCGTTCATCCGCGGTCAATTGAATGTCACTGCGCAAATGAGAATGCCTCCGGGCAGAGGCACTCGTTTTCATGTGCGCTATGCCGAGTTCTCCCCTCAGCGCATCGAGAACCGTCTGCTACGGACGGCTTTGGATTGGGCGCTTAAAATGGCCAGGCAAGGGCAGAACTGGAGGCAGGCAAATTCTCTAAGCCATCAACTGGAAGACATATTGCCTATTTGTGGCAGTACAACACAGCTAATGAGGCAATGGAGCGATGATAAATATCTCTTCGGATATCGCGCTATAAAACCGTGGTGCCAGCTCATTCTTGAACAGATGAATCCAGATTTTCAACTTGGATCGCATCAGGGAATCTCTTTGTTATTTCCTATGGAAAAGTTATATGAGGGCTGGGTAGGATGCGGTCTGGCTGGGGCATTGCATCACGATTACCAGCTCATAGAACAAACCAAGAGCCAGTACTTGTTGGAGCATGTACCTGTTGGTGAAAAATCTTCTCAACGATGGTTCTTGCTTAAACCAGACTTTCTTATCACTGGCGAGCAGACGGTGGTTCTGGATGCTAAATGGAAACTATTAGATAGCAGAGCTGATGATAGTCAGAGAAAGTATGAAATCAGCCAGCCTGACCTGTACCAAATGTTCGCCTATGGACAAAAGTATCTTCGCGGGAAAGGAAATATGATGCTCATTTATCCGCGTCATCAGTACTTTGCCACATCATTGCCGGTGTTCCGTTTCGATGAAGATTTGTCTCTATGGTGTGTGCCCTTTGATCTTGAAACGGGTAAATTAGTGAAAGGTGAGTGGCAAACTTCTTTCCACTGTTTTCCCTGTGAAGAGGCAGTAACGGCTCATAGCGATTAACCAAATAATCGGTAATTTATTGAAAGCTTATAGCTAAGGAAGCAATCATCATGATTTATAGAGATTTTTACCATTTACTGTTGGAGTCTTTTTCCCAACCAGTTGAGCTGTACACTGAGTCAAGAAATGTACCTTTTACGCTGTATGTTGAAGAACAAAAGCTATTTGTTCGAAATGGAAAACATAATACCAGCCGTATTGGCCCCAAAGAAGTCGCAGCATTTGTTGAGCGGTTTGAAGAAAATGGAAGCATGTTAGCTAAAGACTACCAGGATGTGACTTTCAAAGCCTCCTATTTATTGGCTGCAATGAAATATATCACTTTAAAAAACGCGCTGAATCCTGGCAATAAATAGCTACCTTTACTGCTGAATGGTTATTTATTAAAGCCTTCTAAATCATTCCCTCCACCACAGACCTATCTTTCGTCAACTCACCCATTTAAGTCACATACCGCCGCATTATTGTTAAGTAGCTCAGACTCCACCCCTGGAAGATGTGGTCTATTACCGGAAGCCCCCCAGCCATCACTTGTGCGGAGTTAAAATCGCTAAACCTGTTTTTCATCTCATAACGTATGATGGTTGTAGTGCGCTGTTGAAGAAGAGCAACAACCTCAAGGCGTTAAGACCTCCCTGCGGTTTAAATGGATGCTCATAAATCGCGAGTTTTAACTCAACGATGTTGTCATCGGCGAGCTTATATTGTTTGAAACCGCAAACGAGCCATCAGAGAAGTCATCTCACACGCTCGGAAAATATGGCGCGGCGTCCAGGCTCTCCAAGCGCCAGCAAATTCCTGTCTGACTACTCAAGCGTTCCGAGATCCGGCTTAAGTGCCGGTCTTTTTATGTCAATTTTCTGACTTTCCCGTTGATGTTGAGAGTGCATGTCTATGCTGCATGAAAACGCATGAGACCCATGCATCAATTTTAATCCCGCCCCCCGTGATTCACGGGCCTTGTGGACAAATCGGCAGTGCATGAAAACCTATGCATTAAGTGAAGCGGGCAGGCGGGCGGGGCTGTGCGCGCTACGCTTTGACTAATAGGCGTGGAGTTCTTGTATTGAAATCTAATAATACGATAAGGTGGTCATTACATAATGGTTTGAAGTTAAAACTGTTAAGTTAAATGTAGATAATGCTCCATATTTGATATATAACTTATAAAATTAGTTG